>JGI20214J51650_10001454_pt1 | contig 15005 bp, 25 predicted proteins | sample WetSurMetagenome_FD_51650 | JGI IMG/M metagenome (IMG submission 51650) | reverse complement strand
GGCGATGCTAAAGTCTTCGGCGATGCTAAAGTCTTTGGCGATGCTTGGGTCTTTGACGATGCTTGGGTTTATGGCGGGGCTAGAGTCTCCGGCAAGGCTAGAGTCTCCGGCAAGGCTAAAGTCTATGGCGAGACTAAAGTCTNNGGCGATGNTTGGGTCTTTGACGATGCTCAGGTTTATGGTAATGCTAAAGTCTCCGGCGATGCTAAAGTCTCCGGCGATGCTTGGGTCTTTGGCGATGCTTGGGTCTTTGGCGATGCTTGGGTCTTTGACGATGCTAGAGTCTCCGGCAAGGCTAGAGTCTATGGCGAGGCTAAAGTCTATGGCGAGGCTGCTTGGGTCTTTGGCGATGCTAGGGTCTTTGGCGATGCTCAAGTCTTTGGCGATGCTCAAGTCTTTGGCGATGCAAGAGTTTTTGGCAAGACTAGAGTCTCTGGCAAGACTAGAGTCTCTGGCAAGACTAGAGTCTCTGGCAAGACTAGAGTCTCCGGCAAGACTATGGGTTCTATAATAAACATCTTAATGACAAAGATTAAAAAATATTACCTACGTTTACAAAGTCTTGTGGTTTTGATATAATGAAATTAAAAACTACGAAGGAGAACTTATGAAACTCTTGTTTAAGGACTGGACTAAAGGTAGATGGGTGACCACTGAAGTTATAGGTCCGGTTGACGGAAAATTTTCTGTTAGCAAATCCTTTAGGAAGGCTAAGGGCAAGGGTGTTGCAATGAAAGTTGGTTTTATTACTTTGTCACAAGCAGTCTCCAGGCGGACCTTGCCTGAAGATTTAGAGGGATTTCTTATCCGCTTCGAGGCAGAAAACGTCAAAAGACTTTATGTTGAAGATATCGTGCCAGTGGAGAAAAAGAAAGATAAGGTGGCCAAAGTCGAGGTGGTCGGCGATGAAAAAAGCGAGATCGCTAAAGAAAAAGTTTTTGAAACAAAATTCTGGGCGAAATTGAATTCAGTGTGTACGGCTTGTCAAAAGGCTTGTAAGCAATCTTCCAAAGTGGAAGTGCTTCAGTGCGCTCAGCGAGTGAAAATCTAAAAAGGCAATAGGGAATATTAGTTCTGGTAGAAAGTGAGAATATCTACCTTAGGGATAGTAAAACACTTTCTACCAGCATTCCCACAAAAGCTTAATAAAATATATGGCAGTCTACGCTAAATGGGAGAAACGGCGACATGTCATTAGGCATGAGGGTAGAGGTTCGAATCCTCTGGCTGCCAACCCTTTCACCTTTATAAATAGAAATTAAAGGAGATTAAGCCAATGATGATTTTCTGCCCAAACGTAAAGGCGGTAGTAATGGCTCTAAAAGTAAGTGCCGTTCCAACTAAAGATGGTGCTAAATTGATGGTTACGTGTCCCTGTGGTAGAGTTCACGAAAAATAACCTATGTAATCTTTTTATAAAGCGTGAAGATAAATTTACTTCTTCACGCTTTATTTTATAATATTAAAGGGAGATAAATTATGTTTGGCACTACTGTAATGTTAATTTTAGCCTATGGTGCTCTAAATTGGAGTTTTTCTTGGTGGGTGTGGGTTTTAATAATTTTCTTTGATCTTATTTTTTTATCTGTAATTGACAAGGGGGAAAATGGCTAATAAAAATATTCAAACAGACGCTGAATATCTAGAAAAAGTGCTAATCAAAGCAATGCTTATAGATAAGCACTTAGCTGTTACATTTGCTAATAGTTTTGAGCCTAAATATTTTGAAGTGCCTGAAGCACGAAATATATTCATTTTTCTTTCAAAATATCTGAGAGAATATAATAAATTACCTCAAACTGAAATTATCATCAATTCATTGGCAAATATTGAAACTTTTCTAAATGAAGTAAATGATTTAACATTTAATTTAGTAGAAAACAATGAATGGCTTGTTGATGAAGCTAATATTTATCTTCAAGATAAGGCATTAAAACATGCTATTCTCGAATCTGTGGATATAATTGAAGGTAAAACAAAACAAGATAGAACTGAAATTAGGAAAATTATTGAAGATGCTTTAGTTAAAGATTTAAAAATGGATATAGGCCAGAATTATTGGCAAGATTTACCTTCTCGTCTTAAAGATATTGCAACCAGTAATATTAAAAGAATTCCAACTTTCTATCCTACTTTTGATGAGTATCTTATTGGAGGATTTCCACAAAGAGGAAGTTTAAATTGTATTATTGGTGCTACATTTAGTGGTAAAAGTCAATTTGCTATTAATATGGCTTGTAGACAGGCACTAAATGGATTTAATGTTGTAATATTTACATTTGAATTAGATGAATATTCATATGCTGAAAGAGCCGATAGCATTTATTCTGGTCTTGATATGAATAGAATGTATGTCACAAAAGAATCAATATCCAGACTATTAAAAGAATTAAAAGAAGTAAAAAATACAACAGGTAATATGGGATCTTTGGTCATTAAAGATTTTCCAACCGGTAAAGCTACTACTAATGATTTGATAACTCATATTCGTGAACTTCAAATGAGAGGTATTAATCCTAATATAATTTATGTTGATTATATTGGAATTATGAAGGGATCACATCCGACGGCGCCTTATCTTAATATTAAATTTCTTTCAGAAGATTTAAGAGCAATGGGTATTATGTTTAGTTGCCCAATAATTACTTTTCATCAAATAAATCGAGAAGGTCGGAGAGTTTCATTTAAAGAACTTTCTGGTGTGTTTCTTTCTGAATCAACGGCTTTAGAACATAACTCGGATTTTATGGCCCTGATAGGCTTTGATGAAGATGCAGCAGTTTATGAAAACACTCTCTATTGGAAAATAGCTAAAAACCGAATAGGTGGCAGAAAGGGTGAGATACCGTTTTACGTCGATTACGCCTCATTAAAAATCTGGGACGAATCAGAATTGGATGGATGGTTAGAGGCTAGTAGAAAAAGTGGCGATAGCCGTAATATATTTGAGAAGGGGAGATTAAATTAATTTTAAAGGATAATTAAAAATATCTGAAAGTTATAGATTACGTTTACAAAATCTAAAGAATTTTATATAATAAATTATGAGAACCAAAAATTCTTATGTAGAGACCAGGTGTATGGATATTAACTGCCCACATTTTGGATGGGTTAAGGTTAAATTTTCAGATCTTGACTTTTATTACTGGGAAGAATGCCGAGATAAAGGAATGGAAATAACAATTAAATGTGTTTGCGGTGAAAGCCACGAGATTTTAAAATGAAAACAATTGGAATTATTGGTTCAAGACGCCGGAATTCTCCTGAAGATTTTCTTTTAGTTCAGGAAGCTTTTTGTCAACTATATGAAGAAGGTGATGAGATTTGTTCTGGCCTTTGCCCTAAAGGTGGAGATAAATTTGCTGTAATTCTTGCTCAGATATGGGATACACCAGTTAAATGGTTTCGAGCTTTATGGAAAGATCCTAAAAATGGTTCGTATCGGCGGTGGGCGGGATTTGAACGCAATACCGATATTGCTTTTAGATCTGATATTCTTATTGCCTGCGTGGCCAGCGACCGCAAAGGCGGGACTGAGGATTGTATAAAAAAATTCATTAAATTTAATGAAAAGAAAACCCTCTTTTTAGTATAGGAGTTAAAGTGTCATCAATTAGGCAACAAATATCTTCAGGATGGCTCCATATATGGTATTTTAATCAACACAAGAGAAAACGAGAAACTTATGTTCATGTTGATAATATTGACGATTATTATCAATGTCAGACAGCGGCCTTTGACTTTTTAGGGGATAAAAAGAATCCTTATCAAGTCTATTGGGAGCAAGTTGAGAGACCGGATAATGAATGGATTGATGAGAGAATAGAAACATATAAGAATTGGATCTCTGGCTGTAAAAAAAATATTAAAGATTTACAAAAGTTAAAAGAGGTTTAAGATGACTTGGTTATCAAATATAATCGCGGGAAGCTGGTGGTTCACTTATCTTGGATTATATGTATTTTCACTTATTTTCATTTCTATTTTAATAATTACGGCTCTTCCTGAATGGTCTTGGAATAACTTTCTTTTTGTTTTTAAACCAATGGCTTTAATATACTGGTTTGTTTGTGTTCCTTTAGCTTGGATTCTTCAAGGTATTGCAAAATATGGAAAAAAATAAAAGACTCTCCGGCATTCTTAATTTTTATGGCCTTCAACATCCTTGGAGTATTGGTGGCGTTGATGCGTTTGAGATTCTTAATAATTTCTATAAAAAGCTTGAAAATCAATATGTTTCTAGAATAGAAACTCGAGATACTTATTCTATTCTTGTTGACAAAAACGGTAAAAGTTATATATGGTTTAATGATTATGGTGTTATATTTCTTATGAATAAGGATGAGATTGGTTGGTCTAATGAAACTGCATATTTTGGGCGACTTTTAGAATGGCTTAATGGTAGAAATATTGAACTGCTTTATAATGATATGTCTTTTACGATAAAAGCTCTGGATGAACCGGAATTTAATGTTTATTTTACTCATAATAACTCATGTGCATTAACCGACGAAATTGTTATACAAATCTGTAAACCAAAACAACCTGATACGTGTATTTTCTTAGGCGTTTCTGGCGGCGGTTGGGAATGTTTAAAATTTTCATCTCTTGGTAGAGTATTTCTTGATAGACTTTACAATAAAAAAATGAATGCAGCGAGAATTGGTTCATGTATGTGTATAGGAAGAAAAGAATGAAAAAAACCGAAAAAATTGCTATGTGGTTGTTACCAAGGCTGTTGAATTATCTTAATTCAAAAGAAATATACGCAAATATTTGGTATAAATATTATATGCCATTAATGTGTTCAACTCCTTGGAGGATAATAAATGCATCTAAAAATACCAAATAGTGATTTAATCGCCGGAAATCGATGTGTTTCTAAGTGCGGAAAAATCGTTTATAATTCTGAAGCAACTGAATATGAACTAGAGGCTGATTGCGTTCATTGCCATCGAGAACTTAGGCATGAAAAGGAACAAGAAGAAAATTTTGATGTAAAAAAATGGGTAGGCAGATTTAAAAGCATAATTGTTAAATTTTGATAAGGAAGTGTAGGGGAATGGTAGACCCGCTTGGTCGTGACCCAAGATTTTACTGGTTCAATTCCAGTCTCTTCCTCCACCAAAAATAAAGGGACTAAAATTAAATGCCTGAAACTATTAAATGTAAGAATTGTGGAGCTTTGGGTGAAGTGAGTTTTGGCACATGTAGAGTTTGTACACCGATCGAAATTCTCCAAGCTAAAATGGCTATAATTACAGAAAGAATTGGTGCCGCTGAAGATTTTAAGCTTCTTACTGCACAATTAAGAGAGCAATACATTACTATGAGAATTATGCCATTTTTAGAACAATATGATTATTTGGTAGATGAGCACACTAAAAGGGTGGAAAAGGCAATAAAGAAAAAAATTAAAAAAAATGTTGAAAAATAAAGGTTTACTTTTATAAAGGAAAGGATTATAATTAAACAATCCTAAAAATAAAAGGAGAATGAATGGATCAGAAAACCGGACAGCAAATCTCAAAAGAATTAGGAATTACACGACAAGCTGTTGCTCAAACTGTTAAAAGAGCTTTAGGCAAAATTTATAAAAGTTATGCCGCAGAATATCCTTGGCTTTCACCGTTTGAATTGGTTGCAAGAATAATGTTAGATTTTGACATTGAATTTACACATAAGAATTTTAATACCTTTCCTCCAAGAATTAAAAGAATAGTAATAGAGGCCGGGAAAAAGTATGCAGAGGAAAGAAACTATTTATTACCTTTATATAAATAATATAAAGGAATTTTATTAAAGGAGAAATTCAGATGAATAAAGGTGAAATTGTAGTAGCAGTGGCAGATAGCTTGGATGTAAGTCGAAAAGTTGTGACAGAAGTCCTTGATGAAATATTAACAATGATGTTAAAGACTTTAGGGTCAAAAGAAAGTGTAAAGTTTTCTGGTCTTGGTACTTTTTATGTCGTGGACCGTGGGCCTAGAACAGGCAGAAATCCTAAAACAGGTGAAGCGGTAGATGTTCCGGCTAAAACTGTTGTGAAATTTAAAGCCTCTCGAGCTTTAAGAGAATTGTTTTAAAGATTTACATTTTTAGATAAATAGATTATAATTAAACTCGCCTAACTGTTAATATGGACTAGGGCCACTAAGCGACCTGATGGATGCTAAGCAACCGGTTAGGCATATCATTTAAAATTATTGCGGGATAGAGTAGCGGTCGAACTCGCTAGTCTCATAAGCTAGTATGGTGAAAGGCACAACGTGGGTTCGAATCCCACTCCCGCAACCAAAATTTAAAGGCATAAAGAGTTCCTAATTAAATCAGAATAGCGGGCTTCAAAAGCCCGCCCCAAAGTACTCTTCGCCTTATTAAGATTGCGGGCATAGAAAGTTCCTAATTATATTCTACTGGACAGATAAACTACTTTCCGCCCTTTATTTTTTAAACGGACATAAGAGGTTCCTATTAAAATCAATCATGGATATTACCTCTCGTCCAATCGTATTACTAATGAAATACAGATAGGCATAGAAAAGTTCCTATACAAAATTAGCCGTTAACCTAAAATTACTTTCCGCCTATAGGAGAAAAATGATGAAAGCTGCGATAAAATTGTTTAAAGCCGTTCCAATTTCAGAAAAGAATAACGCTCCATTTATGGGTGATATTCTTAAAGAAACTCTTCCGTATGGCTTTGTATTTGCTCCTGAAGTATATTACAATTTTAATTATACAGAATTGTTAAAATTATCTAAAACCGTTGCTAGCATCTTAGGCCTTTCAGGAAAACAAGCAAATAGTTCTTTTCATAAATCATGGGAGAAAGTTGCTAATGCTTCTATGGTTCAACTTGTAATGGAACAAATAATTCATTACTTTACAACTTATGGATTTGAAAGCGTGGGAATTTATAATTCAGATTCTGTGTATATTCCAGCTGAAGAACTTAATATTCCGGGTCTTGATTTAGATAAACTTGAACTAATTGTAATTCATGGATTGACTAAAGATGAGTTGAGAGTAAAGCTTCTTGATCTACTTTCTTCTGGCATTGCTTTGGCAGAGGATACTATTTCTGCAGTGCTTGATGTAGCTCTTTTTGTTGAACTAACAAATGCCGAAGTTAATTCTATTAAGAATAAAGAAGTCAAAGTGGTTCTTTTTGATTTTCTCGGTTTAGTGCCTAATAATCCAATTGAATTTTTGCGCTATGTGATTTTTAAAGCTACTGGTAAAACTTTGTTAATCAAAGATAAAGTAACTATCGAAATGCTAAAAAATGCAGACACTAAAAATCTTACTGGTCTTTTCAAAAAATATGAAGATGAAATTGGTTTAGAAAGTCTTGCAACTATTTTTCATCGTTTTAAACCACTTTTTTTAGCATTACGCTCAAATGCTTTTTTGAAGAGAAAAATTAATCGTATTCGTAAATTGACTGATAAATATCACGTACCAATGAAAGAGGATTTATTGAATTCTGTAACAGCTTATATTAAAAGAAATGATTTAAATGTGGCTAAACTTGATGTTGAATTGTCAAAAGTTAATATTTTTCGCAAGATTCGTTTGGCTAATGCCTTAAGTTATCGAATTAATAGTGATGCAGATTCAATACTTTATAAGATTCGTAATGGTAAGAGTTTTGCGACAGAATTTTCCTTTGATAATAAAGCAATGGCGTTTGATGCTTTAATAGTGACAATTGAATCAATTGCCGAGAATTTGAGACCTACTTTAGAAGGTAAATCAATCTATATTCCTGATAATATTGTTTATTCATTGCCAGCAACTGAAAAACAGTTTACTGGATATTTTCCAAGTGGAACATACATAAAAGTAAATTCAGATCTTATCGCTGGAGTATATTGGGAAAATTTGGACAATTATAGAATTGACTTAGATTTGTCACTAGTAGGATTAGGGATTAAAATTGGCTGGGATGCTAGATATCGTACATCTGAGAGGGATGTTCTTTTCTCTGGTGATATGACAGATGCTTCAAATGGGGCCTCTGAATTATATTATCTTAAAGGCCAAAAACCCGCGGCTTATTTACTTATGCTTAATTATTACAATAGTAGGTTTGGTGCCCCGGTTGTTCCTTTTAAAATTATGGCAGCTTCTGAAGTTGTTAGAAATTTTGAAGGCCGGAGAAAAACACCATATATGATAAATCCTAATAATATGATTGCTGTAAGTAGTTCAAAAATTACAGCTAATCAAAAACAAAAAGTAATTGGATTAATTACAACTATTCCTGGTGAATGCAGATTCTATTTTTCAGAATTTAATATTGGAAATTCAATTACTTCTGGATTTAGAACATATAATGAACAGACAAGAAAGTATTTAGTTGATTATCATCAAACATTAATTGGTTTAAAAGATGTTCTTTCTACTGCTGGAGCAATCTTTGTTGATAGCCCGGAAAAATGTGATATTGACCTTTCTCCAACAAAATTGGAAAAGGACACCTTTGTGAAACTTTTGACTAATAAATGAGGTAAGTCTTTGACAAAGACTGGAAAAGTGGACAATTAGTTTCAGGTAAAACCACTTAAAATGACCGCGACTGAAAAACTTAGTGAAACAATGTCAAATTCTATTAAAACTACCGCGGCCTCATTTATTAAAAAAATTTCGGCGCTCCTTGGTATTAGCTGGAGCAAAGACAGGTGATGCCGAATACAACCAATGCGCCCTGTCTGCAAACGCGCTAATACTGGCTATGTCCTGAAGTCACCAGGAGCCTGCAACTCCCAGGACAATTTTGCTATATACAGGTAAGTAAGACGTGAATTTTAGAGAGATTGAAGAGTAATCCCAATTCATGAGGCTGCTTACCTTTTAATTTGAAATATTTTTTTTAAGGAGGAGGAAATATATGATTCATCCTGCACACCATCTAATGTGAGGCAACCGGCCCACAAAGGTGGTGATAAGAAATGGATATCATACTAAAGAAAGTGGCCCGCCATCTGCCTAAAGGTAGTCATAAAGGTAGACAAGCTGGTCATAATGACTCTACTGGTAGATATGTACGCCAACATATGAGAACTACCAGCAATAAGGCTAAAGCCCGTAAACTTCATCTTGAAAATCATCCTAATGATCTTCAAGCATTAATCAACATTAAATAATTAAAAGGATCTTGAATGATTTTAATTCAAGATCCTTTTTTTTATTTTATAAATAATATAAGAGGAAATATAAATGGAAGTAACTGAAAAATCAGGTTATTTATCTATCAGCTGCCCAAATTGTAAATCAATACAATATGTTACTTTTTCTGCTAAGAAAGAAGGACTCAATTTTCAAGTATTACACTGTTCACCACAGAATTGCCATTGTGGATATTCTTTAGCTTTAATTATAGAAGGAATGATATGAAATTTTTAGATTATTTAAATGAAAAAAAGAAGGATTTTAACACTTTACAAGATGCTATAAGTTTTTTCTTTCCGCATCAAGATTTTATTTTTATATATCATGAGACCCCGCTTGAAAATGTTGTTAATATTATGAAAAGTGGTCTTAAAAATGATTCTAATTTTGCGACAATACAAACACCAAGTAATTTTGTCATATCAAAATCTAAGGCCATAGTTAAGATATCTATACCAAAAAATAAATGGCATTATCTCTCACCTGATATGAGATATGATCCAGAAGATGCTCTTAATGATATAATTAAACAACATCCTAAGTTAATAGGTGCTGACGTTTCCTACAATGATCAAATTCCAGTAAAAAGTATAGTAAATATAACAATAATAAAAGATGGGAAAAGTGAAGTAATTTGGCCAAGTGATTTTAATAAGTATCAAAATCTAAAGAAATAGACTCAAATAATGTCACAACTAGTCGTAGATCAATTTAAAAATATATTAAAAATCAATACTATTGATTTGGCAACCAATAGGACAGATATAGTTATTAGATCAAAAAATAGACTTGCTGTTGAAAAAACATTAAAAGCATATTTCAAAGAAAAGAATATAAAATTTAAAAAAGTTTCAAATAAGAAAAAATCCCCCCATATTGATGTAATAGAGGTAGAAGGAATTATTGGTAATATACTTTTTGAACCACTTACACAAAAAGGCCCAGGCGGTTTATTATTCGAAAAACAATTGTCACTAGATTTAAAGCGTTGGTTTCATGGAGCAACAGATCTTCATAATGAAGATGTTATTAAAGCTCTACAAAATAAAATAGATTTAGATCCCAATAAGTATAGTAAATTTCAAGTTTTACACGTAGGTAAAAGAAATACAAGAAGAAGAGCAGAATTCACTAATAATTTTATATTAAAAAATTCATCTGGCGAAGATATATCAGATATCATAATTAAAACTGATCTTGAAACTTATTATCTATCATTAAAATTTTCACCATCATTTTATATTGTTAATACCAGTGTATTAGAATACTTTTTAAATCCATCTATTAATTCAAGGTTTTGTGAATATTTTGGTTTTGATGGAGTAAAAATTGGTAATTTTGGGCCGAAGTTTGTATGTAATACAAAAGATATTCCATTAACCATTGTTAAATCAAATCTTGAAAATGTAATATCACAAGCATATGGCAATAATGTTGTTGTAGTCCATAAGAAAAAGCAGGATGATGTATCAATTGTGAATATTGAAAATAAACTTAATGTTATTGTAAGTGATTTAACTAAAAATTCTTATATTTATCCGGAAAGAGGCATTAGAAAATATGCCGATATTAAATGTAATGCAAGAATCGGCAATAAAAATTATAAAGTCAATTTTCAATTCAGAGGAACTGAAATGAGTGATCTTTCACCAAAACAACTCCATATTCTATTAGTAGGATAATATTATGGTAAGAGAAACTGGTTTACATTTATTGGGAACTCTTATAGATTGTAATCCAGAAATAATGGATAATAAGTGTAAATTATTTGATTTTATGAAAGATTTTCCAATTAAACTTGGAATGACTGTGCCAGATATTAGTGGAAATCCAATGATATATCGAGAAAAAAAAGAATATGGTTATATGTGTGTAGTTTTATTATATGAGAGTCATTTTTCTCTACATTGTTGGCCGGAGTGTAATAATTCAGTAGATTTTGATATGTTTTCATGCAAAAAGTTTGATAATAATTATGCTATGAAACTTTTAATTGATTTTTTTAGAGGAACACCAGTTGGATGTGTGTTATTAGAGCGTGGTCATTTTGGTGTAGGTTTATGAGATTTTTAAAATATTTACAAGAAGAATATGTTAATAATATTAATACTGGATTCTTTAGGTCTACTGAAGTGTTTAATTTTCCAGATAGAAAAGAGTTGAAAGATATGAAAGATGTGCGATGGCTTATAGACATTGATAATAAAAAATTTTATGTATGGGATGGTAATTCGCCATTAATTCACGCGCTTGCTGCTGGATCTTTAAATATTTCAAAGAAAGGTGACTTACGAGGACTTGGATCTTATAATTCAGCAACAGGTAAGATAAATATATCTAAGAAAATGACTCTTACTACATCTTCAGGTGATATAAATAAAATTTATGCTAATTATGGAAATTTAGGTAATATTGGCGGAAAATTAAGAAAATCCGGAGATTTTTTAAATAAAATTTTAAGATATTTTGATGATTCAACTAAAGCCTATTTTCTGGAAAAATTAAAAATAAAATGAAATTTCTAAAATATTTAAATGAAGAATATTTATGTGGTTTTGAACTTAAGAAATATTCTTCTGAAAAATTTTCATGCGGATATACTGAAGTTTTTAAGAATCCTTCATCCAAGGAAATGAGAGAGGTGTCAAAACTATGTTGGGATTGGTGGCCAAATAGATTGAGATTCATTGCTGATTTAAAAAAGAAGAATCTTTTTATATTTAAAGCTGATTCTTTTCATGACGACGTATCACAGGAACTAGTTACCATTGGTGAGATAAAAAACCCTGAATTATGTATCCGGGCTGTAGCACGTGTTAACGCCTCAAAATTGCATTTTGAAAGTATTGATGAAATGGAACGAATAAAATTATTTAATAATTATAATGATACTTGGACTAAAAAATATTTTGATGAGCAATTATCTCTAAGTTGTAAAAGGGTTTAAATGAAATTTCTAAAATATTTAACTGAAGAATATGAGACAAGAATAACTAAATCTTTTAAAGAAAGATCATTGTCTGTAGAAGTCTTTAGAAATCCAACCACAAAAGAATTAAGGGAAATGAAAACAATAAAATATATTGTATATGGAGTAAATAAAACAAAATTTATTTTATATGTTTGGGAAGCTGAATCATTTGCACATCATTATGATATTATTAAGTCTGATGATATTTCTGGCGATGAAAATAAGATAATTTTAGCAGGTGTTGGCAAATATACTTCAGGAAAAATACAAAATGATCATGCTGAGTTTGAAGTTTGGCCGTATATTAAGAAAATTGATATATTAAAATTAAAAAAGTTTCTTGAAAGATATTTTATTTTAGATCATTCATTTCCTAATTATATGTTCCCGGAACCAATACATGAAAAATATATGCCTGAAGAATATGTAACTAGGGTTAATTTTTTTAAATTTTCTACTGAGATTTTTTCTAATCCTACTCCTAAAGAATTAAGGCAATTAAAATGGATTAAATATATTATTTGTGCTATTAATCCAACAAAATTTATTATTTATGTGTGGGAAGGAGAATCTGGGGTTCATCATAGTAATGTGGCCGAAAAGCTTTTAAATACTGGTCTTTGGCATAATTTAGTTATTATGGGTTATGCTGGACATAAAAATGGCAAATTAGAAGATCGAGGAAATTGGGATGAAAATGTAAGAGGAATTGACCAAGAAAAATTTGAAGAATGGTTAAAAAAATATTTTGTCAAACCACCAAAACCGATTAAAATATTTGAAGAATATGAAACTAGTATTAGAGTTCGTAATGAAGAAGTTCCAGTATTTGTTAATCCAAGTAAAAAAGAATTTACCGAAATGGGTAGAGATGTTAGATTTATTATTAATCCGGTAGAAAAGAAAATCTATTGTTGGTCAGCAGGAATGGCCCTTCATGACTCAATGATAAAAAAATTAAAATTAGATTCAGCCAGATTTATTACATTAGGCCAGGGTATAGGCAATAAAGATTCATTTTCTATTTTTAATCTTGTTAATAGAGGAAAACTCTCGAAAGAAGAATATAAAAAATTAAGTAATGATTGGATTAAAAATGTATTTAAAAATATTACTATTGCTGAATGGTTACATGATGGCTGGTATTATGGAAGGATTTAGATGAGATTTCTAAAATATTTAACAGAAGAATATGTAGCTTTAGCGACGTATAGAAATTTTTCGACTGAGATTTTTGTTAATCCAAGCAGAAAAGATTTTTTAAATATGGCAAAGCCCGACCCACTAGGATATGACTCATTTATAAAATATATAATAAGTTCTAAAAATCCTAAATCTTTTGTTATTTATTGTTGGTCAGGACCTTCAGCTATTCATCATGCTACTGTTATAGATGTTTTACGTAAAAATGGTCTATGGAAAAATTTTGTAATAATGGGCCGAGGAAAATATGATCCTGTTAAAGGTAAAATATTAAATATTACTACATCTTATACAGAATTTTCTACCAATTACAAAGATATTGATATGTTAGAATTTAAAAAATGGCTTAAAACACATTTTATTATGGATGGACTACCATCTAGTTTGATGGAAGATAATTAAATGAAATTTTTAGAATATTTAATAGAAGATAAAGAAACGTTTGATGCCCAGATGAAAAGGCTTAATAGAGATATGATTCTTAAGAAACTCAAGGAAATCCAAGAAAAATGTGGATATTATATAAAACTTCTTAAATCAAATCACATAGATCTACCCTTTTGCCGCGGATCAAAAGGTGCTTGGTATCAAGAAAAAACAACAAGAATTGATAGACGCTCACGTGGTATGATTCAGAAATTAGCAGATGAATTAAATAAAATTTTACAACAATATGGACATGCACCTAGAAATAAATCTATAATGGCAACATCAGATATTAATCATGCAAGTGTATTTGGCAGTATTTTTTATTTCTTTCCAATAGGTCCATTTAAATACACTTGGATAAAATGTATAGATCTCAATTTCACAAATCTTGAAGAAGATTTATTTAATTATGTTAATATTGAAAATGAACCAGATCGCAAAAGAAATTTAGAAAAAGAAATTGTCTCTAATTTTTATACAAATAAATCTATTAATATACCTTATCAATATGAATATGAAATTTGGTTTGATTGTTCAAAATATATTTTATTAGCTAAAGATATATGTGATAAATATGACTTAGTTTCAAAGGATCTAGTAGGAAAATGAAATTTTTAGAATATTTAATTGAAGCAGAAAGTGAAGTAAGATCACAACTAGAAGCTATTAAAAATGGTTCTGGTGAATGGGAACAACGACTAAAAGCCATGATAACTGGTAAAGAACCGGTATTTACTTTTTCTGGCCCAAAAAATTTTCGGACAACAACACCCACAGAGATACCAAATGATATTAAGAAGAAATATCCAGATATTGTTTTTGCTCTTCAGGCGTTACAATTACATTTAGGATCTAATAGATATTATGATAAATGGGAAGAAGCCAAAAAATATTTAACATTTAAACCACAATTAAAAACAAAAACGTTTTATCGTTATTGGCCTGTTAAAGAAGAACAATTGCAAGATCTTAGAAACGGTAAGTCTATTAAATTACCTGAACCTAAAGCAACTACATCTTCTTATACTAAACATCCATCAATGTGGAGCGAGGTGCCATCGTTTTCAACCTTAAATCCCGGAGGAAAGTCAAAAACATTAGCCATTTCAACTGAATATCTTCTACAAACTCATGGAGCTGGATTAACATTAGAAACTAAACATACATTCACACCAATTTTTGATGTTTTTTATTTTGTTGTTCATATATTAAATCAAGTTAAACA
>JGI20214J51650_10001453_pt1 | contig 15008 bp, 11 predicted proteins | sample WetSurMetagenome_FD_51650 | JGI IMG/M metagenome (IMG submission 51650) | reverse complement strand
AGTGATACGTGTGGACTTTTCCGGGTTATCATGCTCATCACCGTTTCCTGTTCTTCGCCCATCAGGAGCGACCCATGTCCGGTACCCTCATCCTGAAAAAACTCTGCCGCTACCGCATAGGAACTTTCGCCGACGTCATCTACAGAAACGCTCTTCTCCATGCCGGTGAGGAGGCCTTTGTCTGCGGCGACCAGAGAATCACCTTTTCCCAGTTCAATGCACGGGTAAACCGGTTGATCCGATCTCTCCATCGATGCGGGGTCCGCACAGGAGAGGTCATCGGCATCCTTTCATGGAATTGTCTGCAATACGCAGACTTTTACGGAGCCGCGATGAAAGGGGGATTCATTGCTTCGCCCTTCAACCCCAGGCTCCACCCTGAGGAACTCGAATATCTCATCAATTACTCCGAAGCCAACGCTCTATTCGTGGGCTCTGAGCTTCTCGAAACCGTTGAGCGCTTGAGACCCCATCTTCCCAGGGTAAAAAACTATATTGGCCTGGAAGGGGCCGCGCCCGGCCTGGTTTCCTATGACGAACTGCTCAGTGCCAGTGAATCAGGTGAGCCCGACAGTGATGTGGGAAGAGAGGATCCCGTCATCATTTTGTACACGAGCGGNACCACGGGGCTTCCGCGGGGAGCNCTCTACACGCACGCTCAAAAGCTGGANAACACCAGGATCAAAGCACTGGAAATGGGCACCAAGCCGGGGGACAGACATCTCATGGTCTTGCCTTTTTTCCATATCGGCGGAGACAGCCATGTGTGGCCTTTTTTCCTTACGGGAGGATGCAATGTGATCCTGCCCAACCGCTCGTTTGATCCGGTGGCGGTTCTTCAGGCCATTCAGGAAGAAAAGGTGACGGACATGCAAATCGTTCCCACCCAGCTCAGCGCGCTGCTTTCCCATTCGGAACTCAAAAAGTATGAGCTGAGCAGCCTGAACAGGATTTACTATGCAGCCTCCCCCATGCCGGTGGAGCTGTTGCGAAGGGGACTCGAAGTGTTTGGCCCCATTTTTGCCCAGGGCTACGGCCAAACAGAGTCAGGACCGCAGATTTGCACACTCCCCAAGGAAGCCCACCAGGTTTTGGACATGCCGGCTGAAGAGCAGAAGGTGTTGACTTCCTGCGGCCAACCGAGTCTTGGGGTTCACGTCCGGGTGGTGGACCAGGAAAACCGGGATGTCGGTCCGGGCGTCGTGGGGGAAATCATTGCACAGAGCAATTCGATCATGACGGGATACTGGAAAAAGCCGAAAGAAACCGCTGAAACCATTGTGGATGGCTGGCTCTACACCGGCGATCTGGCCTACTACGACGAAAAAGGTTTCATTTACATCGTTGACAGGAAGAAAGACATGATCGTGAGCGGCGGGGAGAACGTGTATTCCCGGGAAGTGGAGGACGTGCTTTACAAGCATCCTGCGGTTGCGGAGGCCGCGGTGGTCGGAGTACCGGATCCCAGATGGGTGGAGCGTGTGCACGCGGTCATCACCCTGAAGCCGGGTATCCAGGTCACGGAGAAGGAGATGATCGCCTTCTGCAAAGATCACATCGCCTCCTACAAGACACCGAAGTCGGTTGAGTTTGTGGATTCCCTGCCCAAAAACCCCCAGGGAAAAATCCTGAAAAAGACCATCCGTTCGAAATATCGGAGTTCGGATGGTTCGGATTCCTGATAAAGAGCGCGCACGCTGGAAAGCGGGGTTTAGAGTCTTAAACTGAAACAGAGTTTGGTTGCGGCCAAAGGGCTGCATTGGAGGCTTATGTCCTTTAATCTTAGCAAAGAGCAACTCGATATCCAGAAAGCGGCCAGAGAATATGCGGAAGGCGAGCTCAGGGCCGTGGCCAGAGACTTGGACGCGCGCGAGACCTTTGACGACCGCCTCTGGAAAAAGGCGGCCGAGCTGGGGTTCCTGGCCGTGTTCGTGGATGAGAAATATGGCGGCTTGGGGCTGGGCTATCTTGAGCAGTGTTTGATTGTTGAGGAGTTCGCCCGCGTGGACCTTGGTCTGGCCCACGCTCTTGAATCCACCTTTTTCGGCAGCCAGCTCATCCAGCTTACAGGCAGTGAAAAGCAGAAAGACCGCTATCTCCCCGCGCTTTGCCACGGTGAAATGCGGATGGGCGTTGCGATCACAGAGCCGGATGCCGGGAGCGACGTGACGGCGGTGACCACGCAAGCGATCAAACACGGCGGGGATTATGTTATCAGTGGCAACAAGATCTTTATCACCAACGCCACGCTCGCCGATTTTCTGATCGTTCTGTGCGTGACCAACCCCGACCATGCCAAAAAGCACGAACGGTTCAGCACCATTCTTGTGGAGACGAACCGCCCCGGCTATGAAGCCAATGCGTTCCACGGCAAACTCTCTCTCAAGCCTTCGAACACGGGCGAAGTGGCGTTCAAAGGGGTCAGAGTCCCTCTGGACAATCTGCTGGGCAAGGAGGGAAGGGGCTTTTACAACATCATGGAATTCTTCAACAGGACGCGCGTTCAAGTGGCCGCCTTGGGGGTGGGGACGGCCCAGGGTGCGCTGGAAAAAGCCGTGGCCCATGTGCGCCGGCGCGAGCAGTTTGGAAGTGTTCTCGGAGCGTTCCAGCTCGTGCAAGGAAAAATCGCCGAGATGGTGACGATGACCGAAGCGGCCAGATCCATATGCTATCGCGCCGCATCAAAGCTCGATTCCGGATCCCCTGACCCGGCCCTCAGCTCCATGGCCAAGTGGTATTGCGCGGAGGTGGCGGTGAAGGTTGCTGACGAGGCCATCCAGCTGCACGGGGGATATGGCATCCTGGAAGAATATGACGTTGCTCATTACTGGCGCAANGCGAAAGTTCTGGAGATCTTTGAGGGAAGCAAAGAGATAGAGAAAATCATTATCGGCAAGAAGATTCTCGGTACCCGTTAGCCAATAACCGTGGCAAGGCCTCCCGGGAACCGTTCGCCCTGAGGTTCACCCGCCTTCGGCGGCGCCAGAGGCGACCAGGGTATCGAAGGGAGAACGGTCCGCTCATGCTTCGATACCTCAGCATGAACGGACAACCTTAAGAGTGCCTGTAAGCTATTTCTTAGCAAGCTCTGTGTACGAGATGAGCAAAAATGCAAACCGACAGGCAAGTCAAATTGCGGATTGAAAGCCTCTGGCTCAGCTTTGGCGGCGTCAACGCACTCTCGGACGTGAGCATAGACATCAGGGACGACGAAATCCTTGCGGTCATTGGGCCCAACGGCGCCGGCAAGACCGCTCTCCTCAACTGCATCAACGGTTTCTATAAGCCTCAGAAGGGAGAGATCACCTTCGGGGGAAAAAGGATCACGCGAGCGCGGCCGGATAAACTGGCCAAGCTCGGGATCGCGAGAACCTTTCAGAACATCGAACTCTACACCGGGCTGAGCACTCAAGACAATATCATGGCTTCCCGGCACGTCCTGATGAAGCAGAATTTCCTCACCGGTGCGCTCTACTTCGGCTGGGCGCAGAAGGAGGAAATCCGGCATCGGGCGATCGTGGAAGAGATCATTGACTTTCTGGAAATAGCGCCCATTCGAAAGAAGATCGTCGGTCTCCTGCCCTACGGCCTGCGGAAGAGAGTCGAACTGGCAAGGGCCCTGGCTCTGGAGCCCAAGGTCCTGCTTCTTGACGAGCCCATGGCCGGGATGAACCTGGAAGAAAAGGAAGACATCGCGCGCTTCATCATCGATGTGTTTGAGGGGCAGGGGGCCACTTACCCCGATACACCGGTTCTGAGGGACGGGATCCGCTCCATCATCCTCGTGGAGCACGACATGGGCGTCGTGATGGATCTTGCAAATCGCGTGGCTGTTCTCGATTTCGGGCGCAAGATTGCCGAGGGAACGCCGATGGAAATCAGCGTCAATCCGGCGGTCATCAGCGCCTACCTTGGCAAAGGGAAATAAATGCTGCACGTGAAAAACATTGAAGTGGCCTACATGAAGGTCATCCAGGTTCTGAGGGGTGTATCCCTGGAAGTCAATGAAGGGATGCTCGTGACCCTGCTCGGGGCCAATGGGGCAGGCAAGACCACGGCCCTGAAGGCCATATCCGGGATGCTGAAGACCGAAGAGGGTGAAGTCACGGGCGGCAGCATTGAATTCGAAGGGAAAAGAATCGAGGGCTACGGTCCTGAGACGATTGCCGCCATGGGCATCAGTCAGGCCATGGAAGGCCGAAGGGTTCTCGAACACCTGAGTGTCGAGGAAAACCTGTTCGTGGGCGCCTACTGCCGCAAAGACCGGGCCGGAGTCAAGAAAGATCTGGAACTCGTCTTTGATTACTTCCCAAAAATCAAACTGCTTCGCCAACGGACCAGCGGCTACCTATCGGGCGGCGAACAGCAGATGCTGGTCATCGGGCGGGCTCTCATGGCGCGTCCCCGGCTGATGCTTCTGGATGAACCTTCTCTCGGCCTTGCCCCTCTTGTCGTCGAAGATATCTACCGCATCATAGACAGAATCCGGGCCGACCAGAAGATGGCCATCCTCCTGGTGGAGCAGAATGCAAGGGCCGCCCTGGGGATCGCGGACGAGGGTTATGTCATGGAGAACGGCCGGATCGTGATGGGAGGTCCCGCCGATAAGTTGAGAGACAATGAGGACATTAAGGAATTTTATCTGGGGCTGTCTGCAGTTGGATCCCGGAAGAGCTATCGCGACGTGAAACACTACAGGCGAAAGAAGAAGTGGCTGGGATAATAGGAAAAAAGTGTTCAGTGTTCGGTGTTCAGTAAGGGGTCACAAGAAAAATCTTTCCTGAACACTGAACACTGAACATCGTCGAACTCGTCGGCGATTCGTCATTATTAGAATCTAGAATCTGCATGGAGATCGAAAGGATCTAGATGGAGCTGATGTATTCGGAAAAGGGCGACACCTGGCCCAAGGTCCTCAAGCATAACTGCGAAAAACACGGCGACACCCGCCGGGCCTTGCGCCACAAGCACCGTGGGATCTGGCAGCCCTATACGTGGAAGGATTACTATGGCCACGTGAAGTCCCTGGCCCTGGGTTTGATGTCCTTGGGTCTTAGAGCGGGAGACAAGGTTCTTATTGTCGGCGATAATGCGCCGCAATGGTATTACGCCGAATTGGCAGCCCAGGCCGGCCACGGCGTGGCCGTGGGTGCCTATTCGGACCTTACACCAAGGGAGATTCAATACCTTGCCGAGAATTCGGAGGCCGCCTATGCGATCGTGCAAGACCAGGAGCAGGTTGACAAGTTGCTTCAGGTCAAGGATGCCCTCCCTCTTCTGAAGAAGGTCCTTTTTTGGAGCTACAAAGGTCTGGCCCACTATAAGGATCCCGCCCTGATAGGATACAGGGAGGCGCTGGAACTCGGTGGAACATACGAAAAGGAACATCCTGGGCTCTTTGAGCGCAATGTAGAAAACGGCAAGGCGGATGATGTTTGTGCGATTGTCTACACGTCGGGAACCTCCGGTGAACAACCCAAGGGTGCCGTCCACACGTTCAGCACATTGAGGACGGGAGCGGAATACCACCTCCGTCTCGACCCNTGGTATCAGGACGACAATATTGTGCCCTACCTTCCGCCCGTTTGGATCAACGAGCAGTGGCTCGCCCTGGGCTGTCATCTTCTTTCAGCTTGTACGCTCAACTTCGCTGAAGAGCCTGAAACCCAGGAGCGGGACGCCAGGGAAATAGGCCCCAGCATCGTATTCCGCGGGGCTCGGCTTTGGGAGAGCCAGGCCGCGATGGTTAGGGCGAGGATTTCAACTGCCGATCCCATCAAGCGCCTCGCTTTTCAACTGCTCATGCCTGCGGGCAATCAGATGGCCGAGGCGGGGTATAAGAAGCAGAAGCCGGGTCTGTTCAAGAGATTATCCTATGCTGTAGCGGGCCCTTTGCTCTTTAACCCCATCAGGCAGAGTCTCGGTCTGCAGAGGGCCAGGATCTGCTATACGAGCGGGACAATGCTCAGCGCAGACGCCTTCAAGTTCTACCATGCCCTCAACCTGCCTCTCAAGAACCTCTATGGGTCTGCAGAGGGGGGTGCCTTGAGCGGCGCGAGAAACGATGACATCCGCCTGGACACGGTCGGCCCTGCTCACAAAGGAGCGGAAGTGCGCGTCACCGATGATGGAGAGATCGTTTACAGACAACCCGGCACCTTTGTCGGTTATTACAAAGATCCGAGTAAAACCTCCGAAGTGCTTAAGGACGGATGGTTCCACACCGGGGACTGCGGGTTCATCGACGATCACGGCCACCTGGTGCTCCTGGGCAGGAAGAGGAGCCTTGTCCGCCTGGCGAACGGAGAGACCCTAGGCCCCCAGTCGATTGAGAGCCGGCTGAGGTTCAGCCCTTTCATTAAGGATGCATGGGTCCTTGCCGGACCTGAGGGGCTGTATGCGTCGGCGGTCATCGTCATAGACTACAAGAACGTCGGGAAGTGGGCCGGGGAGAAAAGGGTCCCTTACAGCAATTTTGCGGACCTTGCCCAGAGGCCCGAGGTTTACGAACTGGTGAAGCATGATATCCAGAGGGTGAACTCCACCCTGTCGCCCGGCTCGAGGATGAAGAAATATGCCATTCTCCACAGGGAGTTCGATCCTGACGAAGGGGAACTGACCAGGAACAGGAGACTGAGAAGGGCAATCCTGGAAAAACGTTACAGCGAACTCATTGGAGCGATTTACAGGGACCGCACAGAGGTCGGAATCAGTGACGCGGGGACGGGAACACTCACGACAACGCTTCAGATCCGGTCTGTTGAAGGTGTGACAGCCTAGCTTTTTGAAATGGATGGTTGAGGCCATGGAGGTCTCTCTCAAAACAGAACAACGAAGAAGCCACAAGACCCCCATGGCCTTTTCCTGTGAGTATTTCAAAAAGCTAAACTGTTACTCCTGAAGGAGCTGGCAGATGACCTTCTTTTTGCAACTCGTGGTAACCGGCTTGGCCCAGGGCATGGTCTATGCCCTCATCGCCATAGGCTTTGTGATCATCCTCAAATGTTCCGAGGTTTTTAACATCGCCCAGGGACACTTTGTTCTGATCGGCGGCTATCTCGGCTTCACGTTCCTGGTGACCTTCGGCCTGCCCGTATGGGCCGCGCTGGGATTAGCGATCGTGTCGGCCATCGTCATGGGTTTGCTGATCGAACGTCTAGTCCTTCGGCCGCTGCTCGGGGAGCCGGTGCTCGCCGTGGTCATGGCGACCATAGCGCTCTCCACGGTATTGGGAGGGCTGGCCACCTTGCTCTGGGGCGCCCAATACAAGGCCTACCATGGATTGTTACCGACGATCAATTTGAAGATCGGCGCCATATCCGTACCTTCCGAGTCCTTGATCGGACTCATTGTCTCGGTGATTTGTGTGGCGATCCTCATGTTCCTCTTCCGGTACACCAAGATCGGGCTCGCCATGAGGGCCACTGCAGAGGATTTGCAGGTGGTGCAGAGCATGGGCATCAAAGCGACAACCGTCTATGCGGTGTCGTGGATCATCGCGAGCGTGGTCGGGGTCATCGGCGGCATCCTCCTGGGGGCTGTATCCGGTGCCAATATGGAGCTGGCCAATATCGGTCTTAAGGCATTCGCAGTCGTATTGCTGGGGGGTGTGAACTCGGTGGGCGGGGCCATTGTAGGCGGAATCATCCTCGGCATGCTGGAAAATGTCGCTGCCGGATACCTGGACCCACTCCTGCCCGGTGGAGCGCTGGCCCAGGTGTTTCCCTTTTTTGTGATGATCATTGTGCTCGTCTTTAGGCCCTATGGGCTGTTCGGCCTGGTCAGGATCGAGAGGGTTTAAGTCATGGCTTTGGGCATAGGAACCTTTCAAGAAAATTACGGCCAGGATATGGGTATCTTTCATTCGAAGCTTCAATGGGGCAGCGTAGCGGTCTTCCTGGTCATTCTGTTCGCTTGCCCCCTCTACTGCAGCGACAGGGTGCTCACCATCCTAACCATGATGGGTATCTCGGTGATCAGTGTCCATGGGCTCAACATTTTGACCGGCTACTGCGGCCAAATCTCCATTGGGCATGCCGGCTTCATGGCCGTCGGAGGTTACACATCGGCGATTCTGTGCGCCAAGCTCGGCATGCCTTTCTGGGCGGCTCTCCCCTGTGGGGCACTGGCTGCCGGCATAGCCGGGTTGATCTTCGGCCTCCCTTCCTTAAAAATCAAAGGCTTCTACCTCATCATGGCGACCATCGCCGCCCATTTCATTATCATTTGGACCGTTATCCAATTGCACAGCATCACCGGCGGAGCGGACGGCCTGAGCGTGCCCAGGGCCAAGATAGGAAGCATCTCGCTGAGCTCCAAAATCAACTATTTCTACCTTGTGATGGTTATTACCTGCCTGGCTACGTTAGCGGCCAAGAACATCGTGAGGACAAGGGCGGGAAGGGCTTTCATCGCCATCCGNGACAATGATCTGGCGGCAGAGGTCATGGGAGTCAGCCTTTGGAGTTACAAACTGCAGGCGTTCTTCATCGGCTGCGTGTACGCCGGAGTGGCCGGGTCATTGCTCATTCACTACTACAGCTTCGCCAGCACAGATCAGTTCCCTTTTATGGATTCCGTATGGTACCTGGGAATGCTAATCGTAGGAGGGATGGGCAGCACGACAGGGGCTGTTTTAGGCGCTGTAGCTCTCAAGCTGCTGGATGAACTCGTCACCGTTTCCGGCCCGATCTTGTCGGCAGCCGTTGCGCCACAGGCAGCCGCCTCACTGGCACTGATATCCCACGGTTTGATCATCATTGTCTTCCTCATTTTTGAGCCCAGAGGACTTCATCACCGCTGGGAGATGATCAAGGCGTACTTCAGGCTTTGGCCTTTCTCCCATGAAGTTTCAGAATGAAAGGGGGGGTGTTCGCGTTTCACAAAATGCTCAAGGTAGGACGTGAATGAAACCATGAACAGAAAAGGAGGGAAAAGATGCGTAGAATCAAATTGGCTGCGGTAGCGTCATTGGTGATGATGGTGGTGTTGATTGGGGTTCCGGCCACCTATGCGAAAACACTCTATGTCGGCGGCACGCAATCGTTAACCGGACCTTTTGCTGAGGACTCAGCGGCAGTGCTGGCTGCCATCGAGGACTATGTCAAGTATGTGAACACGACAAAGAAACTGGCTCCCTGGAGAACGGAGACGCTTCCCGCGGATATCACCCTGGAAGTGCTTTGGCGGGATGATGAGCTCAAGCCGGCCAAAGCCCTGCCCATCTATGAAGAACTCAAAGCCAAGGGAATGCTGGTTGCCAGGATATCGGGGTCTCCTATAGCTCTCGCACTCAAAGACAGGCTTTGGGAGGACAAGATGGGGGCTACGAGCATGGCCACCGGTCCCTACTACCTTTCCCCGCCTCAAAGCTGCTTTACCTATTACCCTATTTATACCGATTGCATGGGCGCCATCGCTGATTGGTTCAAAGGGAATTGGAAGGAAACGAGAAAGCCGAAGGTGGCTTATCTGACCGCCGACAACGCCATGGGCAAGTCTATTGAGATCCCCGAAATGAAGGAGTATCTCGAAAAAATCGGCTATGAGTTTGTGGGTATCCAGTACGTGCCTCTTGTGCCGACCTCGCCGCCGACCACTCAGCTGACATGGCTCAAGGAGAAAGGGGTGGACCTTGCGCTGGGTGTCATGATCAACCCCGGCTCCCAGCCCACGGTCAAGGAGATGGTGAGGCTGGGTATGGGATCCTTTCAGCCCTACAAGATGACCTTTGGCGTCGCTTCGCCCGGTCACGCTGTCGTATTTGCTGAGGCGATGAAAGAACTGGGTGACGGGTATGTCTGCGCCGGCAGCTTCCCTTCATGGGACGATCCTGCGCCTGGAGTCAAATTCATGCTCGAAGCGCAGAAATTGTCTCACCCCGGAAAGTTTGTCAATCACATCATGTATCAGGGTGGCTTCCTTGAGGCCATGATCCAGGTTGAAGCGTTGCGGCTTGCTCTGGAAAAGGTTCCCTTTGAAAAGCTGACGCCAGGAGCCGTGCTGGAGAATGGCTTCTACAGGATCAAAAACCTTGCGACCGGGGACATAAGCAGCACACCCCTGACTTACGGACCGGGCGATATTGAGGGCGTTGACGAGATCCGTATTGACCAAGTGCAGAAGGGCAAGGTGGTAAAGGTGGGTTCCACTCCGCTGCGTCACATTTACACGAAGAAATAGACACAACGCACTGTGACCCGATGGGTCCTATGAAAAATCCCCCCTTGCCCCCCTTTAGAAAAGGGGGGTTGGGGGGATTTGACAGGACCCTCTGACGCAAAGAGCACGATGGAATTGGAGGGGGCCGCCTCACATGACTCTCACTAAAGAAGATTTTTCTATTTTAGGCAAGTTTGCCTTCGACGTTCCGCCTGTGGCTGTGAAATTCTCGCCGAGACGGCCGGCCAAACTCGAAAGGCTGGTCGAAAAGCTGGCTTTGTGCGAAATGGTCAAGAAGGCGCAACAAGGGAATGCCTTTTATGCGGACGCGGAAAACCACGCCTGCGAGGCGGGCCTCTATGTCCTGGGGCAGGCAGATGCCCTGCAGCCTTTCATCAGCGGGGAATTCGGAGCAGGGCTGCGGATTTTTGAAGAGCCCCGCTCTGCAAGTCGTCTTTACCTTCACATTCCCAAACTAAGCAGAGGAGTCATTCACTCTGTTGCCTTTTCGCCTTTAGACAGGCTATCCTTTGACCCGGATCTGTTGATCCTCCTCGCAAACACAGAACAGACCGAAATCCTGCTCAGGGCCATGAGCTACAGGACAGGGGAGGTGTGGGAGAGCAAATTCACGGCCGCTATAGGGTGCGCCTGGACCTACATCTATCCCTACCTGACCGGAAAAGTGAACTACAGCATTACGGGTCTGGGGCATGGGATGAAACGAAGAAGACTCTTTCCCGAAGGCCGTCAACTGATTTCCATCCCTTTCGACCGCCTGCCTTCCATACTAAAGACCTTACAAGAGATGCCATGGGTTTTACCGGCCTACAAACCGGAGGGTAAGGAATTTGTCGGACGCCTTCTCACCGAACTGGGCATAATCCCTCCCGGCAGACACGACGAGCAATGAGGATCCATTGACACTTTTCAAGTACTAGGAGTGCCGCCGATGAATCTTTCAAGAAACCTGGAACGTTCAGCTTTCTTTTTTCCGGATCGGCCCGCGGTGAGCGAGGGGCAGGGGGGCATGACCTATGCCCAACTCAACGAGAAGGCGAATCGGATCGCCACGGCACTCATGGGGATGGGCATCCAGCCCGGCGAGCATGTGGGTCTCTGTGCTCCGAATTCCGGGGACTGGCTCGCTTTCTACTTCGGCGTGCTCAAGGTCGGCGCCGTAGCCGTTACCTTCTCGAGCCTGCTCAAGAAGAATGAACTGGAGCTTCTGGTAGGGCATGCACGGCCCAGGGTCCTATTGGCTGCTGATGAAAAACTTGATGATCTGAAAGGACTGAGAGGGAGCGGGGGTGTCGAAACCGTGATCAGTCCAGGAGGAGATCTGGCTTTCTCTCGGCTGGTAGGGAAGGGAAACCAGAACTTTGAAGCGGTTGACCGGGACCGAACAGACACCGCGGTCATCCTCTACACTGGGGGAACAACCGGAATCCCCAAGGGGGTCATGCTCANTCATGAGAACGTCAACGCTGCTATTCACACCGTGGTTTTCAATGAACGCTCCACCCCCGAGGACCGGGTCCTGTGTTTTCTTCCCTTCAATCACGTGTTCGGACAGATGCACATCATGAACGCGACCATCCTGAGCGCCGGGTGTCTGGAGTTGATTCCCACATTCGATATGGAAAGGGTGCTTGATCTCATGGCCGCGGCGTGGGTGACCAAGTTCTATGCTGTGCCTACGGTCTATGTTCGGTTTCTCTCTTTGGAAGGGCTGAAGCAAAAGTTGGGGTCCGTGCGATACTGCTTCTCTGCGGCTGCGAGCATGGCAGCGGAAGTGGTCCGACAGTGGAAGGAGAGGACCGGGCTTGCGATTTACGAGGGATACGGCATGACCGAGGCGGCTCCTACCGTGACTTACAATCACTACTTTCGTCATGTGGTGGGATCGGTAGGCACGGAGGTGCCGGGCATCGAAATTCAGATAAGGGACAAAGAGGGGAACAAGAAGAAACGGGGCGAAGAAGGAGAGATCTGTGCGAGAGGGCCCAACATCATGAAGGGGTACCTGAACAATCCGGAAGCGACCGAGGCTGCATTCTGGGAGGGCAANTGGTTTCGTTCGGGAGACATCGGTGTGTTCGATGACCAAGGGTNTCTCTACATTGTGGACCGCTTGAAGGACATGATCATCACCGGTGGCGAAAACGTTTATCCGAGAGAAGTGGAGGAGGTTCTTTTCACCCGCGAGGAAGTGGAGGAATGCGCTGTCATAGGGCTGCCCGATCCGGAATGGGGAGAACGGGTGGCCGCCTTCATCATCCCTCGCCCGGGCAAAACCTTCGATAAGAACGCGCTTCACAATTACCTCAAGTCGCGACTATCGCCTTTCAAAGTCCCCAAAGAGTACCGGTTGGTGAATGATCTTCCCAGAAACCCGGCAGGAAAGATCTTGAAGCGCGAATTGCGGAAGCCGGAGGTGGAAGCCTCGAAAGAAAGGACTGAGAGATGAGTAATGAGGACTGAGCGGATTTCAAAAGGCCCATTTTCTCTATTTTACACAGTCCTCATCATTCATTACTTCCTTCAGTGCCTTGCCAGTCTCTCGTGATGCAATTTTCCTTGATAATTTTGTTGTCTTTTGTTGAATTTCTGCAATAAAATCCGTAAGAATTTTCACATCCAGCCGGGGGCCCCCCTGGGGAACCCAAAAAAGGAGGGAAGGCATGAAAAGGCGAATGGGGGTAGTGGTTCTCTTTTTGGTCCTGGGTTTTGTGTTCTCCTTTTCCGCGTACGCAGCGGATCCCATTGTCATCGGTGTGCCGACATCCACAGGATTTGTGGAAGGGAAGGAAGGTCTCGCTGTTGTGGAAATGGCTGTGGCCGACATCAATGCCAAGGGAGGAGTGAAGGTCGGTTCAGAAAAGAGAATGCTCAAGGTCGAATCCATCGACATTCGTGACGCGGCTCCAGGCGTGCCGGTTCCCGAGGCCCTGATGGGGATCGANAAGCTCATTCTCGAAAAGAAACCCGCGGCCCTCCTGATCGGCCCCTTCCGNTCAGAAGCCTTGCTTGCGGCCATGGATATCCTTGCTAAGTACAAGGTCCCCATGATTGGAACAATCGCCATGACACCTGCTTCAGAGGAAAAAGTCAAAAAGGANCCTGACAAGTACAAATACGTTTTCAGGACCTGTCTGAATGCCAAGTACCTGGTCACCTATCTTGTGGGAATCATGTCTTTTGTGAACAAGGAGTTCGGGTTCAACAAGGTTTACATCATGCANCAGGACGTGGCCTGGGCCAGGGCCACGGCGGACGGCATCGTGAAGAGCTACTTTGAGAAAAGCGGGTGGACCGTGGGCGGGCAGGAGAGCTATCCCACCGGCGCCTCGGACTTTTCATCTGCCTTGATGAAAGCCAAGAGCGGCGGCGCCCAGGTGATCCTTCCAATTTTCGACATGCCCCAGAGCGGAACACTGGTGAAGCAATGGAAATCCATGAAGGTTCCCGCGCTGATGGCCGGGTTCATTTCTCCCCTTGCAGGTCCGGGAGCCTGGCAGACCTTTGAGAAGAAAATCGGTGGCGCCATCAATGTCAATTTTGAATTAGGCAGCGCCATTGCTTCCAAGAAGATCCCTCAGTCTGTAGAATTCATCAATGCCTATGCAAAGAAATTCGGAAAGCCTATGGAAGCCGGACATGGTCCCGGCCCCACCTGGGATTCGGTGTACATCCTGAAAGAAGCCATTGAGAGAGCCGGAAGCCTTGACCCGGATACCCTGGCGGCGGAAATCAAGAAAACAGACCGATCAGGAGTCATGGGCCGCATTAAGTTCGANGATGGGCAGCAGGCTATCTTTGGCATGGACCCGAAAGAAGCTGCGGTGGCGTGCGTTTTCCAGTGGACCGACAAGGGAGAACGGATCAATGTTTTCCCTGAAGCCCTTGCCGATGCAAAGATCCAGCTTCCTGCGGGCTTGAAAGCAGCGAAGTAGCAATGCAGGGACAAAGGGACAAAGGCACAGAGGCACAAAACAAAACAAGGTACAAAGACAGACAAGCACAGACGCACAAAGAGAGAAAGAGATATAATGCTTTTTCCGCTCTGTGCCTTTGTAACTTTGTGCCTTTGTCCCTGAAGTTGTCTGCTTCACGCGGCAGTATAGTTGACAAGGTTGCTCAAGTCTCGGGCTAAACCCATAGAGGAACTTAAGGCGTGTTCTTAGGGACGATTGTATACGCAATCATCAATAGCGTTGTCCTGATCCTGATGTCCATCGGGTTCAACCTGACTTTCGGCATCAGCGGGATCTCCAACTTTGCCTATGGGGCGCTCTATATCCTTGCCGCTTTTGTGACCTGGATGCTTCTGTATCTGGTGGGGCTTCCCTATTTGGTCTCGGCTCTCATTTCCATTCTCTTTACAGCGTTCATCGGTGCCATGATGTATCGCTTCATCCTGATGCGCGTCCGCGGACAGGTACTTTCCGAGGTGATCGCCACTTTCGGTCTCGGCTTGGCCATCCTCGAGTTCTTCCGCTATCTGGGGTTCGTCGGAGTGGAGTATGCGCTGCCCGTGTTCGTTGACGAGAGCTTCATGATCGGCGACGTCTATGTGGACATGCAGAGGATCCTGATCGTGATCTCCAGCGTCGTCCTGGTCTTTTTGCTCTGGCTGTTTGTTCATTACACCTCGCTTGGACTGGCTTTCAGGGGGATTGCCCAGGATGAACGCACCGCCCTCACCTTTGGCATGGATTCGGACCATATCGCGACCTTGAGCGTCTCCTTTGGTGCAGGGCTTGCGGCCATTGCCGCGACGATTATCATCCCCCTGGGAACCATCTCGGTGAGCCAGGGGTATGATGTTCTGATCAATGCGCTGG
>JGI20214J51650_10001451_pt1 | contig 15014 bp, 22 predicted proteins | sample WetSurMetagenome_FD_51650 | JGI IMG/M metagenome (IMG submission 51650) | reverse complement strand
ATACTGTTTTGGAAGGTCGTGAAAAGCTGCGGGGCAAAAAGGATGGCGGTATTCGTGATTCGCGGGTATTCCTCTGCACGATGATCATAACAGGGGAAATCAGACCTGAAGAAGCCTCGACCACTGCACGGATATTGAATCTGACTTGGAGCCGACCGGATGTATCCAAGCTAACCTTTGTTCAACAGCATATAGCGGAGATGCCTGTGATCGGTTATCATTGGCTGCGATTTTTATCTGAGACGGAACAGATGTGTGATGATTTTGAAGAGTCTCGAAAGATCATGATGGGAGAGTTCGCTGCCAAGCATTATGTCAATCCGGGAAGGCTCGCAACCAATTATTGCCTCCTGAAGGCTACATGGGAACTGCTCTTAAAGTCTCCGTTTGGTGATGTATTCGTAGAGTATTCGGAGCGGTTTGAGGAAGCTTTGAACCAAGCGATTGAGGATCAAGGAGCCTTGGTAAGTGGGGAGACAGAGGTAGCAAAATTCCTCAGCGGGCTGAATGAACTTATTGCCAGCAATCCAAGATTGATCCATGGCAAGGACTCTCGTGATCTTGGTGCTGGCGATGAGATCATCGGAAGACCTCCAAAGAGTATTGGGAAATGGGTTTCAGAAGGAATTTTCTTGTTGCCGGGAGAAACGCTTGCCGAACTGGAGCGGGCACGAATATTCACTCAGAAGCCCTCGGTGGAGTCACTTACCACGGCGTTGAAAGCGGAAGGGGTACTGATAACAAGCCCGGACGGAAAGCACCTGAAGGTAGAGCGCCGGATGAACGGGGTCAAGGTTCGGGGCTGGCTCCTGTCGTCAAAGGTAATGTCGTTGTCGCCACCCGATGGAGACACTAAAAAGGATAACAGTGGGGCTGATGTCTCCACTGTCGCCAATGTCTCCGCTTGAAATAAGAGAAACAAAATTTTGGAAGATTTTCAGGGAAATGATGGAAGGCAAAAGAATATCTCAAATATGGTGGAGACACTGGAGACAGTGGAGACATATTAGTTATAATAATGTTATTGATATTGTTTTTATTGATTTATTGGTGTCTCCACTGGTGTCGCCAGTATACTTCAATATGGCTACGGGTCGTCGAGGCTCCTCGCAACCATCCTGCCGGTGGAGTTGCGCTCCGCCATCTCCTCCCGACCTCGATTTCGTGATTGGTGAAGATGATGTTGCTTTTTGGTGGTTTAACCGCAGTGGGCTTTGTTCCCAGGCAGGATCTATCGGGAAGGTGATGCCGAACGAGGATAACCAAGTGGGTAACCAACGGTAACACAGATCTTAATTGGTGCTTATTTTGGATATAGGGGGTTAAGTGGACTATTTAGGGGATAAAGGGGGACTACAGCAACATCATCTTTCCCACAAACGGGGACAAGGACGGGGGACGAAGACCGAACGCCGGAGCGAAGCCTCCGCAAGGAAATGGGCTTCGTGTAGGCTGAGGGCGAGTCCAATAAGCACAATAATTGTGGAGCTATCCAGGGAAAGGGTAATAGATGAGCATGTCTAATAGATGGCTAATAGGAGAACTCGTATGGCTCTGAAAGTAGAAATCAAGGATAACAAGCTCTTCATAGAAATTGACCTGGAAAAACCAACTCCATCGTCATCTGGCAAAACTCTCGTTGTCGCAAGCACACATGGTAATATCGTTACCAGCGCAAGAGTTGATGATAAGCCGGTCACCATCGGATTGAATGCCTATATCAAGCCTTGAGCATTTAATCAGTGGTGCATTTCACGCCCGGAGACAAAATTTGAGATGGGGTGCGACAGAAAAACCTTTAGAGGACAAAGGCAAAAATTTACATTTAATTAATATATTGATTAAGATGTTACGAACGCTGATTTATCCAGAATCATGGCGGCTATTTTCTGGTATCACTACCGCCACCTGTTTTCAGATCCTTGGATAGTGAAGAGGTTGATATGTCACAATAAAAATAAATATTATTTATGAAAATAATAAAGAAGGTTAATTATGAAAAGAAATAGATTAAAATCTAATAAAAAAGATAAAACCGTTAGAGATGTTGAAATAACATGCGTTGAATGCGGGAAATCATTGAAATTCCGCACGAAGAACGAGATAGTTATAGGGGGAGAAGGTGTAATTGCCATGAATTTTCCCTGTGTAATCTGTCATGATTGCATAAATACTGTATTGGACAGAGTTTCAGATCCCTCGGGGCTTATATGCATCAATAACCTGAATCCTTTAATAGCAAGGGAATTCCTATTGGATTTTAAATTCTTGTTGCCTTATTCGGAAGCAGTCAATTTCTTTGCATCACTATTTCCAGAGAGTGAATTGATAGATGAGGCAGCCACAAAAAGGTAGCAGAAAGACGAGTTTACTTCATCGCTATAATTAGATCGGTATGCATTGGCTTACTACAACGATACAATGATCCCAACGATGATATTTATGAATTTTTATTTTCTCGTAATACCCCGATGCTTGCATCGGGGATAAAGAGCATACGTATTCAACTTGGGATTGTATCAACTTGGGATTGTATCAACTTGGGATTGTATCAACTTGGGATTGTATCAACTTGGGATTGTATCAAATTAGCTTGGTTCCAGCTTCATGCGGCTGCGCTTCGGATGCCCCGCAGCTTACAGCGAGGTGCGCTGTTTGACCGATGTTTATGCGATATAGGAGTCTAGCTATATATTTCAGCCCATAATTTTTATAGCTAATCTTTCTTGTTTATAAACTTGTAGATCCCTGTAAGAGATCCAATAATACTGCCGATCAGAGCTATTATTGCTAAGTATTGCATTAATTCTTTTTCATACCAATATAAAATATGTATGGGCAAAATTTGTTTATCCATATACCATTTATCATTGTATTTATAATATAGGGCTAAATCTATATATTGATCTCCACTAGGCGCATTATCTGGTACTGTAAAACTTACCGTATACGGAGCTTCTTGAGTATCATTTTTAGTCCAATATACGCCTCCGTAATCTGCGAACGAATTGGTATAATTTTTAAACCAAACATCTCTTAGGCGTGTGGTGATGATGGGATAATGTATCGTTTTTTCACTCTCATCAAGCAAACTCTTAAATTTCACGGTGCTATTTTTTACAATATATGGGGGAATCGAAATTCTCAATTGACTATAATTAACAGAGCCTACACCAGAAATATACAAATTCATTATAAAATTATCTCCTTGATTTAATTGATTATTATTTGTCTCGATCTCTAATGTGTATGAAGGATCGCCGTTAAATTCTGACGCGAAGTTTGATCCGTTAACAACCCCCGGATTCAAGATCAGTAGCAAAAGAAGTACTATTCCAATTTTCATAAGAATCACTAAACGTATCTATTTGATTTGACTATAAAAATCTTATCATGGAGGAGATATGTTCTTAACTGCCAACCTCTTGCTGGATTGCCAGTTCTGTTTTCCAGTAGACATTGTGCCAGAATCCATGATCATCCCTCTGCCTACGGTCACGAGCTACCCAGCCCCATTTGATCAGAATCCTGAGGACCCTGGCAAGGCTGCGTTCGGCTCTGAGCCAATCATTGTGTGTGGATATCTCCAAACCAATCAACTTCGCGATCTCTTTGAGGGATTTGGCTTTAGCCTCGCTATTAGGAAGGGCAGCAAGCACTATTTCATGGGTTATGACACCGACCAGATGTTCGTCCTCCTATCACAAGATAAGTAATGCTCATCCAATAAAAACGATTGCCACAGATCAATATAGACGTGGTAATAATTAATTCAGGAATCTATCAATAAAGAAAAAGAGAACGCTATCCCTGGCAATAGGGTTTGGCTACTTTCTGCGCTTGACAACCACTATCTTTTCTGGTTCTGTTTCTGGCTTATCCAGATATTCCATGCCCATCTTCTTGACTTTGGGTTTCCAGATCTTGGCTGGCATCCATTCTGGTGCACCCTTGGGCTTGTCCACTTCCACACGCTCGCCTGTGAATATATGTATCTTCTTTGTGCCTCTCTCTCGAAGCCGGATATCTGTGTGACCTCTGTTGGCAGCCTTCAACGCAGCTTGCCTGGGTGCTTTTCCTGTAAAGACTCCGATCTCGTTGCCCGCCTCATCACGCAGGGCAAAGTTCCTCATTTCTTTCTCAGCCATACCATCCCTCCTAAACCGTTAACTAATGAAGGATCTGCTTATATAAATTGAATTCCCTGTACCTGTTGGTTTAAAGCGAGTTCTCTTATTAAGTAAACGAGTGAAACATATTGGCTTTGATCTCCTCTCAATTGCATGCATGGGGCGAGATCATGTAGAGAGGAGACTTCAGCCTTCCCACCGATTATTCTTTTATCCCTTGCTCGGACAAGTTATAATTGAATTTAAAATATATATACTTTTTGCTGGGTGGTTTTATGCAGAGAAAGGCAAAAACCCATTGAGATTTGTTTTATAATATTACGTAGTTACTTACCGATCATGTAGCGAGTTACGCACTGAAAAACGATATCAATAAGGTTAATTACGCTATTTACGTAGGCTATTTACGTAGGATTCTGGGAAAGGAAGCGAGTCAGAGGTGTTCAATCAGATGCCAATTCCGGACCTATAATAGTGCACGATAACACAAGCTTTGGAGAGAAATTTAAATCCCCCTCTCCAGCAGTATTTTAGCCACTTCTTACATACTATAAAGAAACTGAAAAAGAATGCACCTATTATAGGCAGAAGATTTATCCTCCATAAAGACAATTAGATATGATTATTAGGTGAGTTCATTGAAAAAAAAGATGATCCTTGGTTGCACTTCCCTTTTGGTTGCGCTTATAGCATCTACTCTGGGTAGCGTCTTGGCTGAAACGACAATGAATCAGCCAATGCAGGAATGGAATGGCGTGTATGCAACAAATATAAGGGATAATGGGTCCCAGGGGCAATGGTCTTTTCCAAATAAGCTCTCTGTTACCTGGGGTGAAGATCTGCAATATAATGGAACATCCATTAGTGGAGCAAAATTCTTCAATAACTCCAGCATTTTATGGACAGAGGACCCAATATGGGGCAAGGGTCAGTTATGGTTCACTTCTGGAGACAACCGATCGTTCTATTGGCCAGATGGTGCGGTAACCGGAAAGGTATTTACGGGGAAGGCTCAGGCAATTTCGGGAAAAATAGTTGATTTTAGAGGATTGAGCGAAACTGTTCTTTCGAACGAAGCAAATGCTGGATTCGGATGCGTAGGCGCATCATGTCCTAAAGGGACTAAATCCTGCGGCACCTGTTCTAACGGCAAAATATGCATCAATGGTCAGTGTGTTTGTCCAAGCGGTACAACCGATTGCTTTGGTCAGTGCCTGACTGAGGCTCCATGTGGCGGTAACTGTGTGAATGGCAAAGCATGCATAAATGGAAGGTGCATTTGTCCAGAAGGCACAAAAGAATGCAATAATCAATGCATAAATTTGACCGAATGCTGTGACATGTGCACAGTCGGAAAAGTATGTGACAACGGAAAGTGCATTTGCCCACCAGGAGAGTTCTGCCCTGATTCTTTGTAGATCTAATGCAAGAGAATCGAAATCAAATGAGGATGACGATATGCCTGGCTATTATTAGCTACATGCGTTAAGTGTACGTAGGTGCTAAGACTGGATGCTCGATAAGGCCAAAAAAAGATACACGCCGTAACGGGCGCCATATTGCCTTAATTCAGTCTGGTCTGGAGTTCTCGCCATGCACAGTGGCGGCGCAAGGCTGTGTGGTGAAGCAAATACATGGCTCGGCATCTGACGGTGCTACGAGTTCCCTTAAAACGGACGCTGTGTGAGTTTCCAGCGCATTGTTTGCTTTTGCCCGGCTTTGAGTCGAGATGAGCGGGATCAAGCCAGTCATTGAGGTGAACTGGTTCCTCTTCGGAGGGCACTATGGCTCGGTGCTGGCCACGCTTGAGACTCGATTATACTATTCTCAGGTTCCTATCGGCTCATTTCTCATTCAGCAACGTCTGAACATCCGCGTGAATGCTGGCCAGCTTCTTTGTGACTGGATGCTGTTGCCCGTACTCCTGCTCCGCCAGCCCCTTGATCCTTCAGATCTCGGATAGAAGCTTGCCGATCTCCTTCTTGATGTACTTGCGATTTTGCTCTGTCATGGATGCCACTGCAAGCAGAACTATACCAAAGCTTTTTCTTTTTGCAGCGGTTAAGGCTCTTCGAGGAATATAGTTTGGCGAAAGGCAAGGTGTGAGAATGAAAGCAAACCCTGAGTTTGATCGAAAAGCTTACGAGTTGGCTGAAAGCTACTTACCGAGCCTGAAGATACCGGGTGTAACGCAAGTGCTCATCGAGAAATACCAAAGAATATCCACCACTAGAACCGAACTTTCGTCAAAGAATGAACTTTATCAACGCATAATTTTCCATGCCCAAAATACTGGTTGGAAGAATGCAGTCATTGGAAAGTCAATCGATGGTGTTGATAAACTTGCACCAGTCTTGTGTGAGTTCAACCCAAAGATGGTATTAGCTACCTATGGAGATAACTGGCAAGCTGTTCTCGATCAGATCGTTAGAGAACTCGATCCACGGGGTAAGATTCGCACCGCACAACGAAGCATTTGGCCACACTTCTGCCAAACAATCCTATCAGCAGCGGAATTTATTGAACAATTTGAATCTGCGAATGATTTCTTCAATTGGATCGACTTTTTAGATAAGGATGACCGATCTAGAGCAAGTCTTCCCATGCTTATGGATCACGAGATTAAAGGATTTGGATTTGCCCTTTCTTGTGATTTTCTCAAGGAACTTGGATATGTGAATTTCCCCAAACCCGACGTTCACTTGGGTGACATCTTTACTGCACTTGAACTATGTCCGGAAAAAGTTGATGACTATCAGTTGTTCAAGGCAATCATCCGCGTGGCAAAAAATGCTAATGTCACTCCATACGCAGCAGACAAAGTATTTTGGCTGATCGGGAGCGGGAACTTCTATAATGATATAAATATTGGATTAAAAGGAAAAATTGGAAGCCACAAGCAAGAATTTATTGATTTTGCTCGGTCAAAATTATATGGAGATAAATTGAAAAGTTGAGCCGCTCCTTTGAGAGGTCTGGATCGTGGAGAGGATCTATGATTGATCTCATTCTCGTAGTGAGCTTTGTCCATCTCCTTCACCAGTTCCACCAACACTGAAAACACTGCTGCTTCCAGGGGATCATCAAGGGCGTAGAACGCCTCGCTAGAATGCTTTTTAGCCATCTCGGCTACCCTTTGACCATAAGCCTGGTCCTCTTTCTTCAAAGCCCGGCTTGCCTTGAGCTACCTTGCCGAGACATCCTTCACGCCCATGCGTACGCTCTCGAAGCTACGCCCCATTGCGACACTCCCCTAAGCTGAAGACGGCAGGCCACAGTCCTTCTTCCTCGTTCCGGCGGTGACTCCGCTCATCCAGCCTGCTATGAATGATGTCTTCCACATCCGATGGGCGGGAATGGAAGACCTCTTGCAGGATCTCTTCTCCCAAGGTAGCCTGTGTGCCAGGCATTTTCATCTCAGCCTTTGAACGGCTCTTTGCGGTGGCTTTGGGGCATCTCATAGAAGCAAAAGATCCGGTCGGCTATGGTGTCATCTTTTCCAAATGCGGGTCCATGTCAGGAGAGTAGACCAGGACGGTCGCTTCCCTGGATGTCTGCCGGAGATTCTGGGCGATATACTCGACCATCTCGGCAGCATCCTCGTACAACAGCGGGTCGTGCTCCACGATCAGGAATGTGTGGTGGTTCTCTTCCAGAATGGTCATCAACTGGAAGGATGTGAAGGCTCGACGGATATCTAGCTCTGTGATGTTGCGGTTCAGTCGGCTGAGGATGCGAGAATAGTTCCCGCTTATGAAGAGAACTTTGCATCGCTGAAGATCGAGGTTGCTGTTGATAGCATCTACCAGCATCTCCGGTGGACCGATCAGGACATTGAAGGTATTTTCGAGCAGGGAAACGGCTGGGTGCAGTTCGATTTGCATGATGGAAAGAGGTGGCTCTGAGGTTATGATCCTGAGCCGTGCGCGGGGTGAATGTAATAATAAGGAGGGGGGAAAGTCGAGAGGGGTAAACGGAGGGAGAAAACAATTGTCGACTTTCGCCGAATAGTATATAGTCAATTGCCGAGATATATAGTTTTCGATGGACCCAAAGTTAACATGATCATTATAACATGCTTAGAAAATCTTATATGATATTAGATCAGTATCTAAGATCATGGGTCCAAAGCGGAGCAAAGAACAAATCATAACGCAGATCCTTGCCTTATGCCAGGGAGAGGGTGCAATCAAGACAAAGATTGTTTACCAAGCAGGTCTTAATTTCAGGACTGTAGTGCCTTATCTGTCTCTGTTGACTAAAAAAGGGCATATTGAGGCAACTGTTGGGGATCGACTCATCTATCGAACCACGTCAAAAGGGGAGCAAGCATTGGAAGTGCTGCGTAATGCTGAAGAAATCTGCTCCTAATCCTTGATCATCCCTGATTGCCCTTTTTTCTTTAGTTTATTCATAAGACCGGACACTCGCTGCTTGGTTTCCTGAGTTGCTGTTAAATCCCGCTCTATTGAGATCTTCAGGACATCACCCTCTTTGCTGCCTTCTGGGAGATATGAAAGAGGAAAATTGAGCTTAAGCTCACCTTTCTCCCCTATAAGGACTACTGCAAGGTCTCCTTCAATCCTATCGATTACTGCTTTCATCCCTTCACCTCATGGCGGATGGCAGATACTGCATGGTGAGTATCCCGCCGCCCTTGCCTCTGCTGAACTCGCGAATGTGATAAGGTTGCTGGATTTGATCCGTTTCGCGGCACTGCAAGTAGGATAGTGGTACTTGTCTGACTTGGAAGAGGCAACAAATGGTCCATCCGAAGATGCTGATATAGTAGATGATGCTGTTGCTGGCACAGAAGCAGTCGAGGAAATTGTGTTACTGGACACGAGGTTACTGCATCTGGATTGCACTTTGGCTACTGTGATGCCTTCGCCATCTGTGGTCACCATAATACTGCCGTCGCGATCTGTCCGATAGATCGCCGATCCTGTGTTTTGCAGGGCTGTCAAAGTCCGGGCGGTTGGATGCCCGTATTCATTCCCTTCCCAGACCTCGATAACACTGACTGATGGAGTGACCGCACGTAGGAATTCTGCGCTGGAGGCTGAGGAACTGCCGTGGTGACCGACTTTGAGGATATCCGCATCAAGGTTGTATCCTGAGGATAGGAGATTGGTTTCGGCGGCGGTACCGCCATCCCCCATGAATAAGAAGGAGACATTTTCGTAAGTCACCTTCAAGACTATGGAATTTTGATTGAGAGCGTCATCTGTGAAATGAGTCGCGGGCGGGGACAAGACTTCAATATCAAGAGCAGGATCAAGATCAATGGTCTGTCCTCTCTTTGCTACCTCGAATGGGATGTTCTTCTGGTCTATCAGGTTAAGATAATTTTCGAAGGTTTGGGAGGTATGCTCTTGACCGCTGTCCAGGACCTGCCTTATTGGAAAATCGTTGAGCACGGTCAATAGCCCGCCTATATGGTCGGAATGCGGATGGGTGGCAACAAGGAGGTCAAGACTTGAAACCCCAATCCCATTGAGATAGCATTCAACACGAGGACCCATATCTTCAGTGCTAGCATCAATGAGCACGTTCTTGTTATTGAATTGTATCAGTTCTGAATCGCCCTGCCCGACATCCCAGAAATAGACTGTGAGATTCTCGCTCGCCAAAACGGCTGAGGTCAAGATAGCGATGATCAACGCCGCGAGCAATACCCTCCCAAAAATGGACTTATTCATTTTATTATTCCCTCCGGAGTCGTTACACTGCCCAAGAATATAATTCTTATTTAGGTAACCTAATTGGTCCCAAATGCTCCATAGGCATAAACCAGAAATTTGGCAAACGAAGCATGCAGCCGGATATTATGGGACGCTGTTGATTACGGCATGGGATAAGGCATCTTCTGCATCCAAGGATGATAATTACCAGTAACAACGTGCTGAAGTCCCATCCCCCGCACCTATACATATCGATTTTAGTTTATTAACTTCCACAGAATTCTTCTCTGGGTGACTGGATTCTTTTTCAGTGCCACTTCAAGGATGATGCAGGATGTCCAAGAAGAGGCTGGATATATGCTGGGATAGACAGGCTGGCAAGGAAGACATCAAACCGGCATTAAAGCGATTTGATCGCTATCTGGAAGAGAACGGCATAAGAGCGTCAACAAGATCCTCATATGTTTTCCGAGTGGGAAAATTTCTGGAATTTGCAGGAAATGACACCCCTCAGGAAGGAGAATTCATAAGGTTCAAGGACACCCCGGCAAGCTTTGGGTATTCAAGCAGTTCTTCGATAACAGAGAGGTCTACAATGGATTGATGGAATATTACAACAAAGACATGTTCCGCTTCGAGTTCAAGTCCGTAGGAGCGAGGAACAATGCCCTAAAGCTGCTGGAGCGGAACGGCTTCGACTACGATCTGGTGGAGGGCTTGAAAGGCTACATGGTCCTGCTCCCCAAGAATGCCAAGTATGCCCCGATCCTGAAGAACTCTGCGGCCTTCAAGGAGACTGCGAATGAGTGCATATTCCTTATGAAGGACCGGGCAGCAGTCAAGGAGGCGGTGGGCCTGGGCGCGAAAATATTAGAGGGCGAGGTAGTCTTCTGAGCAGAGGATAGAGACGCGCTGGGTTCCTCTTCTATTTTCCGACCGTCTCCTTTTAATTATCCTGAAAGACAATGATATATGTAACTGAAGGTAAGAATAATGTATAAAAAATTTGGAATATTGGCAATAGCGGCAATGATGCTATTGGCGGTAGGGTTTGCTGACGGAATTGCAGAGCATAGCAAGAGTGAAACTGTTGAAAGAATGCCTATTCCAGATGTTCTGGCTGCAAATAACAGCGAAAATGATCTGGCACCAGTTGTGACTCCGCTGGATTCTGGAACAGGATACCTCGGGGACATTACGATTCAAGGAACAGCAATCAGCAAATTCGACCGGATCGGGGCATGGGGTTGGAACGTTTATGTGGATAATGTCGTAGAAGGGCCAACTGAAATGAAAGACAAAACAATATCAATCTACCTGACTTCGGCTGATCCGACAGTGTATCCCAGGGGAACCATTGACTCCAATATTAACGTCGGCGACATTGTAGAGGCCTATGGTGGGTCCGCTTCTGGTTACGATATTAGCTTGACTGGTTCAGCGAATTACTATCTTAAGTACCTCGGTTTGCCGGTCACGGCCGCTAACGGCGCAGCTCCTCCCGGTATGGGCGAAGTCATCAGTAAGACCACGACGGTACCTACAGTCTGGCCTGTGGAGCCACAGGAAGCGTCAACACCAACTCAAAGCATCACGCCGGCACTCAGTCAGAATTATGTGATAGTTACTGATAATTTGATATCCAAACCCAGTTATCTAGTTACCGAAAACGGTCAGGAGATGGCAATAACCTGGCTTACTCCTTGGGTAGGTTATGTCAGCCCCGAATACGCCCCCCAAACCTACGGTGTCAATTTAGATGCCATCTTCAAAGCTGTTGGTGATGCTGCGGCGGAACTTGGTTGTTGGAGCGGATGTCGCCACAGCAGCGGTACCCAATGTATCGATGACTGCCGTGCTGCGGAAGGTCTGAAAACTTCTTAGCACATCTGTGGCTCTTTCTTTAAGCTTGCAGTAGTGGAGAAGGCAGAATGAGATGAGGTGGCAGAGGCTAATAGGCTACGTGGTCCATCTTCCCAAGCACGCCAAGTATGCCCAGATCCTGAAGAACTCTGTGGCATTCAAGGAGACTGCTAACGATCGGATCTTCCTGATGAAAGATCTGGCTGCCGTCGAAGAGGCTGTGGGATTGGGCGCGAAAATAGTGGAAGGCGAGCTTGCCTTCTGATCTGATCAGGCAGTTGACAATTCCCTGAGCCGCTGGATGGCTTTAGAGATCCTGGCGAATTCTTTGCTTCTCTCCGCTTCATAATAATTTATGATTTCCTCGATGGTAGCTCGCAATGCATAGAATCTCAGAGCTCTGCCGTTTCCATTGATCTTAGTTTCTTGCTCAGTGATCCAGTTCCTTTCTCGCAGTATTTTCACAGCAAGGCTGACCTGTGGTTGATGCAGACCCGTGGCAATTTCGATATCTTTGGAGGATTTCCCGCTTTGATCTTTGAGGAATGTTATCACACTAGCTATATTTCTGTTTGCGTCCAAGCTCTGTAGACGATCGGCTATTTGTCGCTCAGCTTCGATATCGCTCAGGCCATACCATTGCTGAAGTATAAGAATTCTGAACATGATAATGACATCGAAGTTAGGCTGCCCACCTCTCTCGGTTTTGTTTTTATACATATCTTCCAGATTCTTCCTGATTGGAGACCAATCTATCAGATTCGATATCTGCAGTAGCCTATTTTCAGGCATTTTCTTTTTATCTCTTACCGTTTTAAATGGCCATCCAAAAAAAGAATTCATATTAATTAATAGTACTATTAGTATATATAGATTTCGATGCTTTTATAGACTGTGGTTTATAGGAGTCCTCTGGAGTGATCAATAAGAGTCCTCATTAGATTTTTAAAAAAAATATAATTCAACCCATTGATAAAATGCGGGCAATGGGGATTTTCTTGCCCCTACCTCCCAATCTTCTCGTGAAACACCCTCTTGGCCTTCCCTTCCTGCCTGGGCAGTCCTCCAAGTGGATAGACATCGCCCTTTGGCGAGAAGCCCAGCGCCTCTTTGAGCGCTTTTTCGACCATGTAGCCGGTGACGCCCGGCCCGGCCTCGACATTAACCCGCACATCGTTGACCCCGTCGGTCTCCTCCACGATGATCTGGTAGTTGTTGCCGATGCCCGGAATGCCGAGCAGCGTCTGCTCGATCTGCTTGGGAAAGAAGTTGACCCCCTTGACGATGAGCATATCATCCCGCCGTCCGGTGATGGGGGCGATCTTAAGGTGCGTTCTGCCGCACTCGCAGGTATCCCGGGAGATGATCCTTGTCAGGTCTGCGGTCCGGAAGCGAATCATGGGCAGAGCCTCTCTTGTTAGCGAGGTGAAGACCAGCTCGCCCTCCTCTCCGTCAGACACCGGCTCGCCTGTCTTGGGATCGATGATCTCGATGATGTACTGATCCTCCCAGACGTGCAGGCCGTCATGGGCCGGGCAGTCCATGCCGAGAGTGCCGACGCCGCCCGACTCGGTCATGCCGTAAATGTCGAAGACATCGATGTTCAGGCCCTCTGAGATCTTCTTTTTCATGGACTCGGAGAACGCCTCCGCTCCGAAGATGCCGATCTTCAGGTCTGGCAGGGTCTCGTCCTGCTCCTCCAGGACCTCCATGAGCCGCACCCCGTAGCTGACCACGCCGGTGAAGACCCGCGTCTTCAGGTCCCTGGCCAGGCGAATCTGCCGGGCGGTGTTTCCGGGCCCCGCCGGTATCACAAAGAGGCCGGCTGCACGCGCTCCGTGGTACATTCCGAATCCGCCGTTGAAGAGGCCGAAGAGGGGAGTGATCTGGGTAGCATCACCCGGCTTTGCCCCGGCCATGCGGTAGCACCGGGCCATGCACTCCGCCCACTGTGAAAGGTCATTTTGAGTGTAGGGCATGACCACCGGAGTTCCCGTGGACCCGGAGGACATGTGCATCTCGACGATGCTGCGCCTGGGCACACAGGAGAGCCCCAGCGGGTAGCTCTCTCGCAGTATGTCCTTATTGGTCATGGGAAGCTTGACGATATCATCGACCGTCCGGATGTCATCGGGCTTTACTCCCGCCTGGGCAAAGAGCAGCCGGTAAGAGGCATTGGACTCGTAGACATGCTTGACTATGGCCTTCAGCCTCGCTGTCTGCATCTCCCTGATGCCGTTTTGGGATCTGGTCTCTATGGATTTATTGTGAAAATTCTCCTCAATCTTCATGAATAGCACCTTCCCGCTGCAAACGCTTTTCTGTTGATCTCCAGAAACTTCTCCTTAACGCACAGAGCAATGGCCATTTCCCAGGACTGCAGGGCAATGTCCAGACCCTGCGAGATGGCTCCCAGGAGGACGATATTGGCCGCCCGGATGTCGCCCAGGTCGCGGGCGATCTTTGCCGCATCGATGTAAAGCAGCCTGGGAAAAGCCTGCCTGAGCAGTTCTTCTGCGTTCTCAGGATACCGGGCCCCGCCTGAGGAGACCGTAACCGGCATGACCGCCTGAGTGCTTACTGCTGCCAGGCCCCCAGGCCTGAGGCAATCAGCATAACGGAGCGCCTCAATCTTCTCTAAAGCACCGAGAATGTCGGCCTCATTTCTGGCCACCAGGGGGCTGTGAACCTCTTTTCCGTACCTTATCTGGGCCATCACCGAGCCGCCCCTCTGCGCCATGCCGTGCACCTCATTGGTCTTGACATCGTAGCCCTCCAGCATGGCCGCCTGAGCCAGAATCTCGCTGGAAAGCAATATTCCCTGGCCGCCTACGCCGACTATTACTATGCTCTTTGTCTGCTCGTTCATTCTTTCTCCCCCCTGAGAATGCTTCCAATGGCACCAGCCGGGCAGACCTGCTCACACAGGCCGCAGCCTGCACAAAGGGTCTCGTTTATCCTCGGCCCTTCCTCAGTGCCTTCGATGGCCGGGCAGCCCAAATTGAGGCACAGCTCGCAGCCCTTGCACTCGTCGGCCTTAATTTTGCGCCTCTCGCCCACCCTTTTTCGCTCTCGCAGAGGGCAGGGAGCGCGGGAGACGATCAGAGAGGGCTTATCGGCAGCGATCTCCTCAGAAATGACACTATCCGTCTGGTCCAGGTTGTAGGGATTGATCACGCTGACTCTCTCTATTCCGCAGGCCCGGCCGATGTCCTCGATGGAGATGGCCTTTGTCATCTCGCCCATGAGGGTTCTGCCTGTGCCGGGATGATCCTGATGGCCGGTCATGGCGGTGGTGCGGTTGTCAAGCACGATTATGGTGCTGTGGCCGCTATTG
>JGI20214J51650_10001450_pt1 | contig 15026 bp, 12 predicted proteins | sample WetSurMetagenome_FD_51650 | JGI IMG/M metagenome (IMG submission 51650) | reverse complement strand
ATTATAAACCATCCTGTGAAGTATGTAACGAATCAGACCGACAGGCTGAAATTCAAATACAGCATACTTGTCAATCAGTATTCACTGAGTGAGGACGAATACATATACTGGGAAAAAATGCAGGATATCAACGGCAATGTTGGAGGCTTGTATGATATCGTGCCAGCAACTATTCCGGGTAATCTTTTTTGTGTTGATGATCCTTCTGAAACAGTCCTGGGTTATTTCAGCGTTTCGGCAGAAGAATCAAAAAGAATTTTCATAATGGACCGGTTCGAAGGTCTGTTCAACCCCTACACAAATGATGCATGCATTGCCGATACAGTAGAGAATGGAGTATTTATTCCCAGTCTGAATTCAACTGTCTGGGTAATTATTGAAAGCTTTTATCCTCCCTACAAAGTGATCACCTATACCAGGGGTTGTGCCGACTGCACTGTGAGAGGAACAACCAAACGACCTTATTACTGGGATGAGGAAAAATAGAAGGTTAAGGTTAAGGCTAAGGTTGAGATTTAAGTTGCCGCATACCGCGAGCCGGTGGTCATACGCCGTGAATCATTAAGTGTTACTTTTCTTATGATTCCACAAGGCAATAAAAAATGCGATGCTCACCCAGAAAGTAAGCACTGTAAAACTCAGGTGGAGTGACTTTAACTCTGCGATAAAGCCCAGCAACACCGGACCAACCAGGAACCCAATGTTTGTAGTGGCGGCAATAAACGAAACACCGTCAGCGGTTTTCACCCCTTCAACATTTGAAGCCAGCCTGTAAACCTCCGGCACGATAACGGAAAAGCCAAGTCCGACAACAAAAAATCCAAGTATTGAGATGACCGGGCTGAGAATCAGTACAAGTAAAAACCCTGTGATAGCAATTATGCTTGCATAAGTTATCATCTGCCATGAGCCCAGTTTTTTGCTCAGCGAATCGCCGGTAAAACGACCTATCATCATTGCAGATGAGAATGCTGCATATCCAAATCCTATGTATTTCAGATCGAGAAATATTATCTTTTTCAGGTATAAAGCGCTCCAGTCGGCAATAGCACCTTCCGATACCATAACAACCAGACCAACAAGCGCTATAAGAATCAGTGGTTTTATTTTATTTGATTTATGGTGTTCATTCACTTCGTGTATCCCTTTCCTGAAATAATATTGCGATCTCAGGCTTGTATGAATGATCAGTATTATGAGAACAAGAAATGAAATATGCAGAACGGGATTATGTAACAGGGCAGCCATGAAACTTCCTGTTGCAGCGCCTATCATTCCACCTATGCTCCAGAAACCATGACTTCCCGACATGATGTAAACGCCATCCTGTTTTTCGATGATTGCCGTTAATGAATTCACTGATATAGCATACGACGAACCTGCCATCCCGAAGATGAAAAGACTGATACAAAGGGAGGTATAGTCCCAGGCCAGAAAGGGACCAAAGAAGCAGACACAGTAGATTAATAGTGCGAAAAAGGCATACCTCCCGACACCAACCCTCTCTATTATATGCCTGCAGATCCGGATCATCACAAATGCTCCCATTGCAATAAAGAATATTGCTTTGCCTATTNTCCCTTCGGTAATACCGATTTTTTCGGCTATATGAGGAATGTAAGTCACCCAGGTGCTGAAAATAAGGCTGAAACAGGAATATAGAAATGCCGATGCAAAGTATTTTTTATTCTGAAAGAAGAATTTGATCGAGATCATTAAGAAGCGATAATATTCGATTTAAAAATACAATTTAGGGAGAATTTTTATAAATGACAAAAGCCAAAAGAAGAAAGTATAACCACGACAATTGACGCCTCACGCCTCACGTCTCACACCTCTTGCCTTTAATAATTAAAGTTAATATATTTGAGTAGGTTATATATTTATAACTTAAGTCATGAAAAAGCTTATTGCATTTTTATCATTGTTCTTTTTACTTTTCCTTAATACAGTTATAGGAAATTCCCAGACGACACACCCTGAACCAAAAACCCTGGAAATAGGTACGAAGGCACCAGATTTTAATCTCCCGGGCACGGACGGGAAAATGTACAGTCTTAAAAGTTTTGATAAGGCTCCGGTTCTTGTTATCATCTTCAGTTGCAATCATTGTCCGACTGCACAGGCCTATGAGGACAGGATAATTGACCTCGATAAAGAGTACAAATCAAAAGGTGTTGAGATTGTTATGATCTCGCCAAATTCAGTTAAAGCCCTGAATTATTCTGAGTTAGGGTATACCGACATGGGTGATAGCTTCGAAGAGATGAAACTCAGGGCTGCCGGCAAAAAATTCACCTTTCCATATCTGTTCGATGGTGAAGAGCAGAAGGCCGCTCTGGCATATGGGCCGGTTGCCACTCCTCATTGCTTTGTTTTTGACAAAGATCGGATTTTGCGATATGCCGGTCGTATTGACGGTTCTGAGAAGCCCGGAACGGGTAAGGGAGAAGATATCAGAATCGCAATTGATGCTGTTTTAGCGGGGAAGCCAGTATTGAATCCTGTTACAAAAGTCTTCGGTTGTTCTGTTAAATGGTCATGGAAAGATGAATATACGCAGAAACTTTACAAACAATGGGCTGAACTGCCTGTAACAGTTGAGGAGATAGATGCGAAAGGCATAAGAGATCTCATAAAGAACAGTTCATCAGGAAAGCTTAGATTGATAAATATCTGGGCAACATGGTGCGGTCCGTGTGTGACAGAATTTCCTGACCTTGTAATAATTGACAGGATGTACAGAGGCCGTGCCTTTGAGTTCATTACCATCAGCGCCGATAAACAGGCAAGAAAAGATGAGGTTCTGAAGTTCCTCCGGAAAGAACAGGCCTCGAATAAGAATTATATTTTCAATAAAGATGATGTATACCAGCTTATTGAAGCTGTGGATCCGGAGTGGCAGGGTGCTCTGCCTTATACCCTTCTGATCGAACCCGGTGGCAATATCCTTTATCGAAAACAGGACATGATCGATCCGTCCGGAATGAAAAAACTTATTGTAGACAGCAAAACGATCGGCAGATATTATTAGAGGCACAGAGCACAGAGCACAGAGCACAGAGCACAGAGCACAGAGCACCAACCTTTGCTATCCCTCGGCAAGCTCGGGATTTGCTACGGTTGGCAAAGCAAGGCACACTACCAGGCAACCAGGAACAAAAGACTTAACTCAATAAACCAGAATCCGTGAATAGATTTCTATTTTTTATCATCATTTTTGTTTATACTGACATGGGTATACGTGCTGAAATACTGAACGACTCTGTACCTGCCGGAAAGAACTTTGATAAGGCAGCTTTTCGTTTATGGTATCCTGAGGAGATAAAGACTCTGGCCGGAATAATTGTCCTTGTGCCCGGGTCGAACGGCGATGGCAGGGGAATGGTGCAAGATTTGTTGTGGCAGGCTCTGGCAAGGAAACATAATTTTGCCCTGATGGGATGTTATTATACTGATTTTCAGCATGAAGATATGGTTATTGAGAATTATGCCAACGTTAAAGAGGGCAGCGGCCAGGCTCTGCTTGATGTATTGGACCTCTTTGCCGTGAAATCAGGTCACCCTGAACTGGCTGATGCTCCGTTGCTTATGTGGGGACATTCCGCAGGAGGTGAGTTTAACTATGAATTTGTTTGCTGGAAACCTGAAAGGGTGCTCGCATTTGTCGTCAATAAAGGAGGGGTTTATTTTACTGCACTTGCTTCACTGCAGGCAAGAAATGTACCTGGAATATTGTTCACAGGTGAAAAAGATCTTGATGCAAGAAGAGATATAATAAAAGGCATTTTCTCAATGAACAGAAGGGTAGGAGCTTTATGGATATTTGCTGAAGAACCCGGAGCCGGTCATGAGATAGGGCAGACACAGAAACTGGCTATTATCTTCTTCGATGAAATTATTCCGTTAAGGCTGAACATTAATGAGAGTAACAAAAGTATTTCAAAAGACCTTCTTAAATTATCCGCTGATTCCGGTTTTATTGGCGATAACAAATCTAAAACATACTATCCGGTTGCAGATTGTAAGAAAGCTGATCATCCTGCATCGTGGTTGCCCGGTCCACAAACAGCCGGGGCGTGGTTGTCATTTATTAAGGGAGAAACGTTCTAGGCTGGTAGCTGATGGTCAGTGATAGTTATAATATATGACATAATCACTATGATCCCTGACATCGTCTATCGCCTATAATACATAATACATTCTTATTTCTGTCCTGCACCTTCTCTTGCAACCGATAAGTTTTGCCTTGCTTTTTCTGCAAGTTTTTTGTCCGGGGATTCAACAATCTGTTCCAGAAGCTCAATCGCTTTGTTCCATTTACCCTGTTGCATATAGTAGTTAGATTCTTTGAATGGTTTACCGGAATAAATCAACCTTGATTCCTGTACAACTCTCGGATAAAACTTATCTGCATACTCCTGTCCGGCATTAAAGGCAAGTTTTCCGACTGCTTTCCATGCATTAGCCAGAGAGGGTCGGATAGTTATTAATCCTGAGAAGGTCGGCCGCGATTTATATAATATTGATTTATCAACTTTACTCCGGTTAATCAGTTCTCCGTTTGATGAATAGAGAGACATAAAAAAAGTGTTGTAGAGGTAAAAATTCTTTGTCTTGCTCCTGCTTCCATCTCCGTTATCTTCCACAATAGTCTCCCAGTCTATATATATGACCAATGAATCGAGGGCCAGTATCAAATCGGCTCTGAACCTGGAACTTATTGCAACTATGGAATCAATCGGCAGCAATGTAGTAAGCTGACCTAATCCAACACTTTTATTCAACGAATCAGCCACAAGAAAACTGAAAGAGCTATCACCTGAGAATGTTGAGGTTAATCCATCCCTGAGTCCGGTTACCCCTGCATGAAATGTTACTTCATTTTTCGATTTTACATAAACAGGCTGTGTATAGTCGAAATAGTTAATGAACGCTATAACATTTTGCTTTTTTTCAGGAATAATCTCAGGGTCCAGTGTCTTCTCCAGATACAGGAAGGTGGTGCATGATGAAAAACCAAGCACAATAACTGCGATAAATGAATTCCTTATAATCTTCATTTGTATTATTTTTTCCATACTACCTCAGTATTACATGAAATAAGCTTAATCTGAATAAAATCAACCCTCTGATCTTATCCCTTATCCCTGAGCTATGCGCCCTGCGCCCTGCGCCCTGTGCCCTGTGCCCTGAGCCCTGAGCCTCCTATTTCAAACCCTGAGTACTCATTATATCTCTTATCTGTCCCCAGGTTATGAGGATTATATGGTTTGCTTTTAAAAGATCTTTGAATTCATTACTGCACACCATGTCAAGATCTTTCTGCCGCCATGCTGATCCGTAATCGTCATGTCCTTTACTTATGGCCTGCATCTCGTCGTTATCAACAGCAACATGAACGATGATCTGATTGAGTCCGGGTTTAAGCATTTCTATACCTTTCTTATAGGCATCGATCCATTTTGCACCGATCATTGGCGGGTCGAGCATAAACAGGTTATCGAGAAGATAGATCTGTGATGACAACTGTTTTGATACATCCTGAGGAAGCCACGTCAGATAAGCCCTTGGGAATAACACCGGAAGATGATATTCCTGCGAAAGGGTAAGATATACCTTGATAAGTTCAGGGTTAGCAAGTACACTCCCCATATGAGTATCGATATGTGATGGTTTAACACCTGAGGATATTACCTGATCTATCTGGGCTTTGAGCTCCTTTTCTGCTTCCGCACCTTTTGCAACTTTTCCCAGCTCCTCGACCGAAGCATAAAAATGGTTGTGCTGATCGAGAAGACTTGATATCTGATCGGATGACACAATGCCACTCCACTTGTAAAGCTCCCATTCTGCAGTCAGGGTCAGATGCACACCTACATCCAATCCGGGGTGATTCATTACATAACTTTCGATCTCTCCGGCCCACGGGCAAGGNGCCATGATACTTCCCGAGGTAATTCCTTTACTGTCAAATGCTTTAATTGTTGCCAGATTTACCGAATGCGATAAACCCATATCATCGGCATGGATTATAAGTAATTTTGAATCCCCGGGATAGCCAAGTAGTTCAGCAAGGTTCCTGCTATCCTGTGCATTTATGCAAATCGCTAATAATATGCCGGTTAAAGAAAGTAAGTATTTTTTCATTTTACAGTCAGTTGAAATCAGAAAAAAATAATACATAAAAGTAATTATTACTCCCGGATTTTTAAACAATAAATCAGCAAAAGGCAAATTCAGTTTCTCAAATCTTTAGCCTGAAAAGTCAATAAAATATAGTTAATAACTGAAAAAAATATTAGTCTTTGATCTTTCTGAATCGTAACTTTGTTTACAGGAAGACAACTTAACCGGATATTTATGGAANGAAAAACCTGTTTCCAGCGAGTCTCTGTTTTACTGCTTATTCTCCTTTCGTTTCTTCACTTCAGTTGTTCGACCCTTTTGATCCGTGAACTCAGTTACCCTTCCCATTTAAAATTTGCTGACAGGAACAGTAAGAACATTAAGCTGCATATGAAAGATGGTTGCCTGTATGTCCTTGACTCTTTGATTACAGATGAACGTTCTGACTTTGTGAAAGGATTCGGGTCATATTATAACCAGTACAGGGATCTGGTCATGTACAATGTAACTGACCGCGGTTCATTGATCGATTCGGCTTTCTACATAGCTATCTCCGATATTTCATTAATTGAAACCAATACTATCACGGGTCTTAAAGGAAGAAGTATTGCAATGGCACTGGTTGCCGTTCCATCTGTCCTGTTGACCGGTTATTGCCTAATTAATCCTAAAGCATGTTTTGGTTCGTGCCCGACATTTTATTCATGGGATGGCAGGGATACATCTCTGATGGCTGAAGGTTTTTCTTCCAGTATTCTCAGGACCTTTGAAAAGGATGATATAGATATGCTCTATTGGGCAAAACCTTCCGGAAATAATTTTCATCTCAGGTTGAAAAATGAAGCTCTGGAAACTCACATTATCCGATATGCCGATCTGATGGTAATACCACGGACCGGATCTGACAGGATTTTCGCAACAGAAGAAGGAGTGTTTTTCAGAACATCAGAGCTTCAGAGTCCTTCAGTATGTAATGCTGCAGAAGGTGATTGTCGTGATGCTGTTAAAATGATGGATCACAGGGAAAGGTTCAGTGCCAGTGACTCTGATAACCTGGCATCGAGAGAGGTTATTGAAATGAGTTTTGAAAATGTGACTGAGGGAGATCATGGATTAATAATAGGATGCAGGCAGACTCTGCTGACGACTTATCTGTTTTACCAGAGCCTGGCTTATCTGGGGAAGTCAGCAGGATATTTTGCTGCTAAAATTGAAAATGGTGACAAAGCTCTGCAGAATAAAGTAAATAAAGTATGGGAGGTTCTTGGAGGTATTGAAATATTTATCCGGGAAAGTGACGGAAAATGGAAAAAAGTGGATCAGATAGGAGAGATGGGACCTCTGGCAACTGATGTTCATCTTGTGAAATTACCGTTTACCGGTACCCGGAAAATTGACATAAAACTCCGTCTTACAAAGGGTTTGTGGCGGATAGATTACCTGGCACTGGGTAAAATAGAGCAGAAAATTGATGCAATAATTATCGAACCTTCATTTGTTGTCTCAGAAAACTGTGCAAACTCAAATGAAAAAGCAAAAGCACTTTTGAAAAACCCGGATGATCCATTGGTTACTCTGCCGGGAGATACCTACGATTTAGTTTATTCCATGCCTGACATTTCATCAGACTATGAGATATATCTGCATAGCAAAGGATATTATATTGAGTGGATGAGAGAGACATGGCTGGCGGAAGAGAATCATAAAAGAGCAGCGTTGTTGTTCGGATTTCCAAAATTATTCATGAAGATGGCTGCAAACGATTTCAAAAATGTGGAACCATCAATGGAAGAAAGCTTCTGGAATAGCAAATATGTTAAAAAGAACTAGGATCATATCAGCGTTTTCTGCCCTTCTGATTATCCTTGCCGGGTGTCAGGATCAGATGGTACCATCAGGTTATTTGCATAGACCGTTACAGGTAGAAAAATCCTATACAGGAAGCTGGATAGAGGTATCAATAAATGCCGACTCTGTTCCGGAGTCAAAGATTGAGTTATCAGGAGAACTTATTGCAATACAGTCTGATACAGTCTATATACTTACTCAATTAAATTTGGTCCCGTTACACAGGANCAGAATTAATTCAGCTATTCTGTTTATTTTTACTAATCAGAGCACTGCTCCACCGCTTATTGGTGGATTATCTTATTTTCCGAATATTTTAGGGGCACTTTTTCACTCTGAATTCAGCAGTGAGTTTTTACTGTTAGGTATACCTGTACTGACTACAGGAATAATATTAGGTCTGTTCGAAAGAGGAGGGAATTCAGCTCTACGGTATCCGAAGAAGTATAAAATTGATGACTTTAAGAAATTTGCCCGTTTTCCCCAGGGACTCCCGGCTTCAGTCCGGAGGGATAAGCTACATTTAATTACTCTATTTAATAATTAGTAACCACATTGTTCAGGAGAATAAAGCTATAGAGGCTTTAAATGTTTTAAATGTTTTATCGGTTATAAATGTTGGTAGAAACCTTCGCCTTTAAAGCTTCTTCAGCCTCTATAGCCTTTATCGCTTTTCATTTATCCCGACAACTGTATTTCTGGAAATCTTCCAGAACTCAGCCGGATGCTCTCCATGTAAAATTGCATTCTGTGCCCAACCGGCCAGGAAAATAAAAGTGTTAATAAGTTGTCAGATTATTGATATTTAGCAATTATGGCAAGCAGTTGCTCTCTGCTAAATGGTTTTGAAATGTAATCATTACTTCCGGCATTAAAAGCTTTCAGCATTTCATTACTTAATGCATAGGCCGTTTGTGCTACAATTGGTAAGTCGGGGTGCGATTTTCTGATCTGCTTTATTGCCTCATACCCATTCATGACGGGCATTTTTATGTCGATCAGTATCAAACTGATTTTGTCGTTTTTCTGACAGATTTCAACCGCCTCCTTTCCGTTCGCAGCATGTAAGATTTCAGCACCTGTGCCTTTTAATAATTCCCTTATATACTGAAAATTCGGTTCGTCATCTTCAGCAACAAGTATTGTCATTTCATTAAGCTCTTTTCTTTTTTTGCTTATATTATTGTCTCTTGCCTCCGGCTTAATGACAGATTCATAGGGAATTGAGAAGAAAAACATCGAGCCGCTACCTGGTACCGATTTCATCCATATCCTGCCTTTCATCAAATCAATATTTCCTTTGCAGATAGCCAGCCCTAATCCAACACCCTCATAAATTCTGCTGTTATCTGTTTCTGCTTTACTGAAAATTTCAAATATTTTGTCGTGAAATTNAGCCTCAATACCAATTCCAGTATCTTCTACATAAAATTCAAGTTCATCATTTACAATTGAATAGCCAAGTTTAATATATCCACTGTCTGTAAATTTGACTGAGTTGGTAAGGAGGTTATTTATCGTTTGTTTGAGTTTGATCATATCTGTGAGTATTATGCTTTCAGGGTCAGAAAGACCTTTTACCACAGAAAATGATATCGTATTTTTAATTAGCCGCTTGTAAGAATAGTAGATTTCATCAAGCAGGTCATTCAGATGTACGGTTTGTTTGTTTATGTTTGAGTTTCCGGTTTCAATAAGAGAGATATCCAGAATTTTGTTGACAATATTTAACAACTGATCTGATCCCTGGGTTATCATTTTCAGAAATTCTGCCTTTTCAGTTTCTGAAAAACTATTCTCTTTTATAAGTTCAGAGAATCCAAAAATACTATTCATCGGTGTTCGGATCTCGTGAGAAATATTCTGAAGGAAAGCAGATTTTAATCTGTCACTCTCTTTTGCCTTTTGTTCAGCATTCCTTAGTTTAATAAGATGTCTTTTTAATATCAAATAGAATAGAATAGCAGTTATTAAAACATAAAACCAACCTTTGAAGGTCTGAATTCTGGTTAATGCAACCGGATCCTTAACAAAGTATTCAAGGATCTTATCAGAAAATGCAATCCAGATAGCACCAATGATAATGTAAGCGGCGGTAATTCTATATTCAAATTTTAGTTTTTGCATTTCACATCGATGCGTTACTAAATTCCTTTCAATATTAAGTCAATATCTTTTCTTGCCCTTCTATATTAACAACTGAACAGTATAAAATGATTTTTGATTTCATCCCAAATTAAGAAAAATCTGTGAATTATGGTTCTGTTGACGGATGTAAAATGATAATAAATCATGATTGCAGATGACAGTAACCATTCNCTTCGGGATCGGGATTAATGCTGTTCCTTATAAGTTGAAGGACTTTTCACATAATCTTTTAATAAAATGAATCTCATTATGCCATTATTAGAAACAAAACAATAAATTTGAGTGTAGAACAATCAGACCAGANGAGTAATTTTCATCACGCATAAATCATATATTACCTTAAAAAAGAATAATTCGTGGTATTCCGGATAATAATAAATAAATCCTAAATGTATGAACCCAGAATCTCAAACAATTAATCCTCCTGCAGCAGGAAGAATAACATCAGTTGACTTCTTTCGCGGTTTCACGATGTTTCTTCTGGCTGGCGAAGCGACACAGATCTATGAACATTTTAATAAGTTTGACAGTGGCATAATGCAGTTCCTCGGAACTCAGTTCAGTCATCATGAATGGCATGGATTGCACTGCTGGGATCTTGTTCAGCCATTTTTTATGTTTATTGTAGGTGTTGCAATTCCTTTTGCAGTGGCTAACAGAATAAAAAAAGGCGACTCTGTAAAAACTATTACTCAACATGCAATCAAGCGATCATTATTATTACTGTTCTTTGGATGGGCACTATATTTTGCTGATGCGGGCCACCTGGTTTTCAGGCTTCAGAATGTACTTGCCCAGCTGTCAGTTACCTACCTGGTTGCATTTCTTATAAGGAATAAAAGTGTAAAATTCCAGGTGATCTTTACCATGGTAATTCTTTTGCTTATCGATCTTGCATACCGCTTTTTTCCTGTGGATGGCTTTAACCATCCATGGGTTAATTTCGAAAATCTGGGTGCATGGTTCAACAACAAAATTGAAGGTGTAGACAAGGCCAGTGAGTGGGCAACATTAAATTTTGTTTCGACTACTGCCCACACTGTATGGGGTGTTCTCTGCGGGAAATTGCTTATGAGCGATAAATCACCGGCGAAGAAGATCCGGATATTACTGATTGCCGGAGTTACAGGCCTGGTTTTAGGTTACTCTCTTGATTTACTGAATGTAACGCCAATCATTAAAAAGATTGCAACATCCTCATTCGTATTTGCCAGTGGTGGATGGGCAATACTGGGTCTCTGTTTCTGCTACTGGCTGATTGATGTTAAGAAACTTTTCATCAAGGGGTCGAAGATGTTTATAATTGTCGGCATGAACAGCATCTTCATCTACATCTTCTTCTCAATCGGAGGTGCAGAACTAATAAACAGGATCATTGCTCCTTTCGGAAAATTGCTTTTCTCCTGGGGTGGTGAGCTGACAGTTGAAATGGTTACCAGTATCGGTGTTTGGGCTGCATTGTGGTATCTCTGCTACTGGCTGTATAAGAATAAGCTGTTCATAAAAATATAATCTCACTTTTCACAATTTACTCAAAAATTAATGATGAACCGATCCTTAATTAGCAAACAGTCGATACTCTTTATTTTTATTTTAATCTTATTCAGTCAATGCAAGACAGCAGTCCTGGAACCTTCAATTAATGAAGCTGAATTTCTTGACAGGGTTTATGCCTGCTGGCTTGGGAAGAATATCGGTGGAACTCTGGGTATGCCGTTTGAAGGTAAAACCGATATAAATAATCTTACTTTTTATACTGATATTAAGAAAGGCGAGCCTGCAGCCAACGATGATCTCGATCTGCAGATATTATGGCTGAAAGCAATGGAGGAGAATAATTTTAGTATTGATGCCTATACCCTTGGTGAATACTGGCTGAAATATGTACCGGTCGACTGGAACGAATATGGAGTAGGGAAAGTAAATATGCGGGCAGGTATAATGCCCCCTCTTTCAGGCGAATACAATAATGCCAAATGGAAAACAAGTAATGGTGCCTGGATCCGTTCAGAAATATGGGCCTGCCTTGCACCCGGCAATCCTATGCTTGCAGCAAAGTTTGCATGGGAAGATGCTTGTGTGGACCACGGATGTTCTGAAGGCACATATGCGGAAATATTTACTGCCACGCTCGAAAGTGCTGCTTTTGTTGAAAAGGACAGGGATAAACTTATAAGATTTGCGCTTACAATGATCCCGCAGGATTGTCATGTGGCTGTCGCTGTTAACAATGTACTTGAATCAAAAAAGAATGGTATCAGCTGGCAACAGGCCCGCGAATCTGTAATTAAAGTGACTGAAGATCTTGGCTGGTTCCAGGCTCCCAGGAACGTTGCATTCACAATGATCGGATGGCTGTATGGTGATGATGATTTTGGCAAGTCAATTTGCATCGCTGTCAATTGCGGCGATGACACAGATTGCACAGGTGCCACGCTGGGCTCGATATTTGGAATTATCTATGGAACAAAAATAATTCCGGAAAAATGGAGAGCTCCAATCGGTGATGGGATTAAAACTGTGGCAGTAAGCGGGTTTGAAGTACCACCTACTCTGCAGGCCCTTTCAGAAAAAACTGTTGCAGCACAAAAAAAGGTTGCTGAACTTTATAAATCACAGCTTAAAGTAACTTCAGGAAAAACGTACATTTCCAGTCAGTCAGAACTTCTTTTTACTGACAAAAATGAACTTTCAGTTCTCTGGAACAGGTCTCCTTATAGAATTACACGTAGTACAGACGATCTTCTTTATACCTGCGATTATATCGGAACCCCTGAGATTTCCGGCAGTGAGCCCAGGCTGATGAATATCAGTATCTCCAACAGAAGCAATAAAGAGATGAATATTTCTCTTATCATAAAGAATATTACTTCAGGATATTCTGTCACAGGTTTGCCATCTTCTCAAATAAAACTGAGCCCCGGTTCANCCTATACTGTTGATTTCAAAATCAATGCTTCAGCTGAAGCGAAAAATGCAAATTTTATTGCTGAAATAATTGATGATGGTAGTACCCTCGACATGCAGTTGGGACTTATAAAACTGAATAGTAAATAGCTATAAAACCGGATAGTATATCCTGCACGGCAGCCGGAATGAATATTTCTGATACTGTAGTATTTGCATTTTGTGCGAAAAGAGTTAATTTTGTGGTATGATAAAGGGAAGGGAAAATATCAGGATCATAAATCTGGATTCAGTAATCCTGTTGTTGTTTCTGTTTTTTTGCATCCTGCTTCACAACAATACTAACAGAGAATCATCTGCAAGCGGCAGGAATTCTGTTCCTTCCTATGTTACAATCAGCCAGAGCAGTGCAGTTTCTGGTCCTGAAATAAGAATACAGATCTTTCAGAAAACATCGATTTTAAATAAAGATCATTTTAGCCTCCTGTCTTTTAGCAGAAGTCCACTCTTTGAAGATAAAAAATCAGATATTAAAATATCTTTTCTTCTGAATATCCGGCAAAACTCCGCCATTGTTCCGGGGTTCATTTTCCGGTGTCACCTGTTTTCTGAGGAAACGGATGAGCCGCCGCACTTAAGTTAATTTCCAATTTGTCTTCGGACAGACTTTATTTTATTTAATTAACTTAAAATCAATAATTATGAAACGTTTTATTTATTTATTTATATCCATACTATTTTCTGTAGTACTGACCTCTGCCGCCCAGAATATATCAGGTAAAAGCAAAATCGTTACTCTGCAATCAACTTCCGGGAATGTCACATCAGCTTCATTGAAAGCCTCTGCCGGCATTATTTCTGCCAGGCTGAAATTGTTTGGACTTAGCTCAACCGAAGTAATGTTATCAGCAGATAAAGGCCAGATTATTGTACATCTGCCCGACAATACTCAAATATCTGATATTGAAGGATTACTGACCTCTCAGGGTCAGATGGCTTTCTATGCCACTTATACTCATAATGAGATCACAGAGCTCTTTAAAACTGATGATCATATTTTTGACCTGCTGAAAGGTGATCAGGGNAATAGTCCAACTGATCCCAGGGTTGGATGTACAATTTCGGAAAACCGGANCAAGGCAGAAGAATACCTTAAGTCGCGTGGACCGGTCAGTAATTGCAGGTTATTATGGGGATTGGAATCTAAAAAAGCAGAGTACTGTTTATTTGCATTAAAACCCGATCGTGAAGGAAAACCCGTACTTGAGAGGTCAGATATTGAATCTGTCAAAATAATCTCCGGTAAGGATCCACAGGAACAGAAAATTCAGATCAGATTAAAACCGATGGCAGCAAGCCTTTTTGCACAAGCCACAAAAGACAATCTGAACAAGGCTATTGCGATCGTAATTGATGATAAAGTTTACTCATGGCCGGTTGTGAGATCGGTAATTCAAGGGGGTGAAATTGAGGTCTCCGGAGATTTCACTGCAAACGAAGTGAAGTATTTTCCGGTAATATTTAATACTGAACAACTTCCGGTAAGCTTTAAAATTGTGAAGTAACCAATTCCAATGGAGGGCATCTTGAAAGCCTTTTTAACCACAAAGTACACTAAGTATCCTCAAAGAGAGCAAAGTCAGAAACATGTTTTTCATTCTGATTGTTATCGGAACTTTGCGTCCTTAGCGTAGAATCTTTGTGAACTTTGTGGTTTATGGATTTCGACTTTTAAGACGCCCTCCTTATATTAATTTCCGAAGACTTTTTTAAGAAGTTCCGAGGTTCTTGCCATCGGATCCTTACGGATCTTAAGTTCTTCTTTGGCTATCATAATGAACAAACCGTTAATAGCCCTGTCGGTAACATATTCGGTAAGGTTCGGATTCATTTTTTTAACCAGTGGAATTTTATTATAAGTTCCGATGAGATCGCTCCAGTATTTTGTTGCATTTACATTATCGAGGGCATTTTTAATAACAGGTTGAAATTTA
>JGI20214J51650_10001449_pt1 | contig 15031 bp, 9 predicted proteins | sample WetSurMetagenome_FD_51650 | JGI IMG/M metagenome (IMG submission 51650) | reverse complement strand
TTCCCCCTTTGCCTTGGAATCATATCGGGTCTTTATTTTAAACCCGGCATAACATTTCTTGCAATTTCTGCATTCATAATAATCACAGGGTTCTTAATAAGTCTTCTGTATAACGTAGGACTTGTAAACCGAATGTTCGGCATTCCGCTCACCTGTTCATTTTTCCTGTGTGGTTTAATGCTTTACACCCAGGAGAAAAAACAATTATCTAACCTTGAACCGGAACCTGGCGAATATCTATGCTCTGTTTCAGAGTATCCTGAAGAAAAAGACAGAAGTTACGAAGTAATAGTCAGGATCCACTCTCAACTTACAGTTAACAGCACGAAACCGGTAAATGGTGCAATGATGATCTATTTCAGAAAGGATTCACTTATAACATACCTCCTGCCGGGAGATTTTCTGAGAATAAGATGTAACCCAAAACCTGTTTTAAGCAGGGGAAATCCTTATGAGTTTGATTACCGTTTTTACATGGAAAACCATGGGATAAAATACTATACAATGTCAGGTGCAGAGGATGTAATTTCCCATGCACAGCCCCCTCACAGAAAAATTAAGCACAAAGCATTGATGACAAGGGAGAAGATAATAGACATGTACAAAAAAAGGGGAATCACAGGCGACCGGCTTGCACTTGTTGCAGCAATAACTCTCGGACAAAAAAACATGCTGGACCCTGAACAGAAGCAGGTCTTCATTAAGGCAGGAGTCATGCATATAATGGCAGTTTCCGGTTTACATGCCGTAATTCTCAGCCTCTTTATTTTTAACCTGCTTTTCTTTTTGAAAGGAAGATTTAATATCCTCAGGATTATAATTACAGTCGCATTGCTCTGGGCTTTTGCCTTTGTGACAGGCCTTACTCCTTCGGTCTTAAGAGCAACAATAATGTTTTCGTTCCTGCAGGCCGGGATGCTGATGAAGAGAAACGTCAATAGCATAAATTCAGTGCTCGCATCTGCAGTGATCCTGATGATTATCCGTCCCTCAGTCCTGTTTGATGCCGGCTTTCTCCTTTCCTATTCTGCTGTGATCTTTATAATTTGTTTTTATCGCGATTTTTACCTTAAGATGTCCTTCAGAAGCCGTGCAGGTGATAAGATATGGCAGTCGGCAGGCGTGACCATCATTGCACAGGCAGGAACCCTGCCTTTGACAATTTCGCTATTCAACAGGTTCCCTACGTGGTTTATTCTGACAAATATTATTATTGTCCCCCTGTCATCGTTACTTATCATAATCGGATGTCTTGTCCCGCTGACCTTCCCTGTAAAATTCATTTCCCAGCCCCTGGCCACACTTCTGAACTTTCTTACCGGAATGACTGAGACACTCACCGAAAGAGCTGCCTCACTCCCATTGTCGACAATAGAGAATATTGGGCTGGGAACAATTGAATCTGTACTTTTCTTCTCCTTCATTTTTCTGTTCATGGTTTTTAATCTGAACAGAAAAACATTTCCGGTGCGGTTCCCNCTGCTCGCATTAATTCTCTTCCTTCTGGCAGGGTCTGTAAGATCTGTTTCCGACAGAACCACCGGTGAGATTATTGTTTACAACGGAACAGGGTTTTCTGCGATAGGGATGCGGACCGGGAGAATACTGAATGTTTACACTGAGAGTGATACGCTCCCGCCTGAGGTTGCAAGACACATTAACATGCGCAGGCTTATTGCAAATATAATTAAAGCAGATTCCGAGCCACATCTTTTCAGAATTGAGAAAAAAAACATTCTGATCTGCAATAAGCTATCAAACAGTGCCTTGCAGGAATCAAAGCCCGGTATTATAATTTTAAAAGGGAAACATCCGGCGGTAGAAAAGAATATTGAGTTCACCGGTCCGGTTGATGCGGTTATATTGCCATCAGAGGTGTCATCAGGCTTCAGGTTGAAGCTTAATAGTGACAGGAAACCAGATACGATCCACTATGTCAGGAATTCGGGAGCCTTCAGGAGAAGGCTAAATAATCGTCAAAAAACTTGAGTATTATGCTATTTATGTCTTATTTTGTTCTGTTTTTTATCAGTCTTTTATGAGAATAATTATTGCCGGGGCTGGCGAAGTAGGTACTCATCTTGCTAAAATGCTTTCAAATGAGAACCATGAGATAATACTTATCGACACTGAGGAAGAGAGGCTCAAACCAGTGGATTCGTCCATGGATGTTCTCACATATGTCGGATCAGCAACCTCCATAAATATACTGCAGGAGATTCTTCAGAAAAAAACCGATCTATTTATAGCAGTGACTCACTGGGAAGATACAAATATAACCTCCTCGATACTCGCCAAAAGGCTCGGGGCGGTAAAAACGATTGCCAGGATAGATAACCTTGATTACCTTGAACATTCCACCCTCGAGTTTTTCAAATCGCTTGGAATTGATTCACTTATATACCCTGAGCTGATTGCTGCGCGCGAAGTGCTGAGCCTTCTTCATGAGACAGGTACAACGGAATTCATGGAATTCTGCGGTGGAAAGCTCGCCATGTATGTTCAGAAACTTGATGAGAATGCCCCCATTCTGAATAAAAGCCTCGAAGAAATATCCCTTACACACAGCACAGATAAATACAGGGCTGTTGCAATTAAGCGAAATGATAAAACTATTATACCAAGAGGTAACGAATATTTCCGGCTGGGTGACATGGTATTCGTCATTTCAACAATAGAAGGTATTGATGAGATGATGATCACCTCCGGTAAAGAGAATTTTGAAGCAAAGAGTATCATGATACTTGGTGGAAGCAGGATCGGTAAACATGTGGCGCTTTACATGCAGCAAAACTGTCAGGTAAAACTTATCGATTCTGATCCTGAAAGATGTGAAGCGTTATCGGATATCCTTGAAAATACACTTATAATTAACGGGGATTGCCGAAATGTTGATCTTCTGGAACAGGAGGGGATAAGTAAGATGGATGCTTTTGTCGCGGTGACCGGTAACTCGGAAACCAATGTCCTTTCATGTCTTCTTGCAAAAAAGATGGGAGTCAAAAAGACTGTCGCTGAGGTTGAAAACATGGAATACATAAACCTGGCTGAAAACATAGGGATTGACACTATCATCAATAAAAAGATTTCGGCAGCGAGCAGGATCTTCCGACATACAACAAACCCTAATGTGACGCAGGTAAAGTATATGACCGGCACTGAAGCTGAAGTAGTTGAATTCAATGTACCCGATAATGCCAGGATATCGAAAGGCACCCTGAGGAGCCTCGACTTTCCAAAGGATGCAATTGTTGGCGGGGGTACAAGGGATGGAGTACCTTTCATTGCAACAGGTGATACAATTATTAAGCCTAACGATAAAGTTGTAGTTTTTACTTTACCCTCTGCTTACGAAAAAATATCGAAATTCTTCACCTGACCTGTTATGATCAATTTCAGGATTATCGCAAGGGTTTTCAGTCAGGTACTTATAATCGAGGGAATTTTTTTGCTCATTTCGGCAGGAGTATCTCTTTTATACAAAGAATCTGCAGCAGGTCCTTTGCTTTATTCAAGCATAATAACATTAGTTTCGGGCATTCTTGTTTTTACACCTCTTCGCAACGAGGAAAAGCTATATGGCTCAAGGGAGGGTTATGTGATACTTACATCTGTCTGGATCCTTTTCAGTCTCTTTGGATCCCTGCCATATTTATTCACCTCAGCTGCCGGCAACTTTACGGATGCATTTTTTGAATCAATTTCAGGCTTTACCACAACCGGAGCCACAATATTCAGAGATATTGAATCACTTCCACATGGCATACTTTTCTGGAGAAGCCTTACACAATGGCTTGGCGGAATTGCAATCCTGACTTTATCATTTTACGTTCTTCCGGTTATTAAAAGCATTAACATACAGCTCTCCACCACTGAATTTTCAGGTCAGATGACTGACAAAATCCATCCTAAAGCAATTGAAACAACAAAAAGGCTGGTTTCAATCTATATCGCACTGACCTTTGGTGAGGCNCTGCTTCTGATAATTTTTAAAATGCCGGTTTTTGATGCAATCTGTCATTCTTTTTCAACACTTTCCACAGGAGGATTTTCGACACGGAACCATGGAATCGCAGCTTTTGGTTCTCCGTTTATCCGGGCAATCATAACACTTTTTATGTTTCTCGCAGGAACCAATCTTGCACTGGTTTACTTTGCTCTCAAGGGTCAGTTCAAAAAGATCATCCGGAATAATGAATTTGTCATATATGCAATCCTTGCAGCAGGGATTTCACTATTTATCACTTTCCTGCTCTTTCATGAATCGGGAAAAACCTTTTCAAAGGCTTTGTCAGACGGTTTTTTCAATTCAATTTCGATTTTAACCACAACAGGNTTTTATACAGTAAACTTCAGTCAATGGTCAAACCTGGGAATCCTAATCATCTTTATTCTCATGTTTACCGGTGGTATGGCCGGCTCAGCAAGCGGAGGTATTAAGATTATCAGACTCATGATAATAGTAAAGAACGCCCGCAATGATTTAAGACGACTGGTCCATCCAGATGCCTTCCTGCCTGTCAGGGTCGAAAAGAAAAAAATTCCTCAGGATACGGTTTACAACCTTTTGATATTCATCATCTTGTATTTCATTACTCTTTGTGCAGGTTCGCTGATAATATCATTACTCGATTATGATATCATCACATCATTGAGCACAGCAGCATCGATGCTTGGTAATATAGGACCCGGTTTAGGTGACTTTGGTCCTTTTGCGACTTATGCTGATCTTCCTTCAACCGGCAAATGGATTCTATGCATGCTGATGCTCCTGGGACGACTGGAATTGCTTACAGTAATAGTTATATTCACCAGGAGTTTCTATAACAGGTAAAGTTATAGTTCCAGAATGCCCAGCCCCTGCCTTACGATACTTATCTCATCAGATGTACAATCGACAATTGTTGAAGCTTCGTTCCTGCCATATCCGCCATTAATTACAATATCGGCAATTTCACGGTACTTTTCATAGATCAGTTCCGGATCGGTAGTATACTCGATAACCTCATCAGGATCATGTATTGAAGTGGTGATAACCGGACGCCCAAGCTCTTTAACAAGCTCACGTACAATATTGTTATCAGGAATTCTTATACCAACTGTCTTCTTTTTATTTTTGAATAATTTCGGGATCTGATTATTCGCCTGTACTATGAATGTGAATGGTCCCGGCAGGTTTCTTTTCAGGAGTTTAAATATCGAATTATCCCTGATTACAGTGTATTCCGATAGCTGACTCATATCATGAAAAATCAGCGACATATCGGGATTCTGAGGATTNAGTCCTTTCATCCGTGCAATTTTCTCGATTGATTTGTTTGCCCTGATATCGCAGCCGATCGCATAAACAGTATCGGTAGGGTAAATAATGATGCCTCCTCCTTCGAGGACCTCAACCACTTTTCTTATGCGGTCGGCGCTTGGATTTTCCGGATAAATTCGAAGTAGCATTATAAACCAAAAAAAGGGTAAGCTCCTTACATCGCACCGCTACAACTGCCTACCCTTGCTACCTTCCGATCCTGGGGGAGTTCAGCAGGAGCTGGTCGTATAAGACTTACCCCGCGCAAAAATACGAATTTTTGCCAAGCCGGCAAAATAAATATTCCAAAACAGCGAAGACTCTTTATTATGTTTTTACACTATATTTGTTGTCAGCCGATAAATTCAACCTAACTTATATTTAAACCTATGGAACAAAAATCGAATGTCTGGAAAGCAAATCTTACCAATGGTCTTATCCTGTCCATGATAGGAATCGTTTATACGCTTGTAATGTATTTCCTTGATCTGACAATAAATAAAACCCAGGGATATGTATTTCTTCTGATTCTTGTTGTGGCTCTCTTCTTCCTGATTAAATCGTACCGCGACAATTATCTGCATGGTAGTATTACATACGGGCAGGCTGTTGGTGCAGGAGTTGTAATATTTCTTTATTATGCAATTATAACCGCAGTATTCACCTATATTCTTTTTTCAATAATCGATCCCGGATTAATTGACAAACAGCTTGCTGCAGCTGAAGAACTTATGGCAAAAAGGGGAATTCCGCAGGAAGCTGTGGATGCAGGGCTAAAAATTCAGAAGAAAATGATGAAGCCTGAAATAATGGCACCCTTAAGCATATTTGGTAATATGCTTTATGGAGTCATCATGTCGCTGATAGTTGCGATTTTTGTCAAAAAAGAGGGTAATCCGTTAATCGACTCTCCTGAAGTAAAATAAGGTGACCTTATGGATCTTTCTGTTGTAGTCCCGGTTTACAATGAAGAAGAATCACTCAGGGAATTAGCTGGATGGATTGAGAGAACATGCAATGCCAGCAGGCTTGATTTCGAGGTAATTTTTATTGATGATGGGAGTTCTGACGAAACATGGCAGGTCATTACAGAACTTTCCCGTGAAAACAGTTTTGTAAAAGGATTAAGGTTCAGAAGGAATTATGGCAAGGCAGCAGCGCTTCATTCAGGTTTTACTGAGGCAAAGGGAGATGTTGTAATAACAATGGACTCAGATCTGCAGGATAGCCCCGATGAAATACCCGGTCTTATAAGGATGATAAATGAGGAAGGCTATGATCTTGTATCGGGATGGAAAAAGAAAAGGTATGATCCTTTTATTAAGCGATTTACGAGCAGGATCTATAACGGAACCGCACGTCTGTCATCAGGTATAAAGCTTCATGATTTTAATTGTGGACTGAAAGCTTACCGGAATGAAGTGGTTAAGGGAATCGAGGTCTATGGTGAAATGCACAGGTACATACCAATGCTGGCAAAAAAAGCAGGTTTCGGCCGAATAGGTGAAAAAATTGTTGAGCATAAACCCAGGAGATATGGCGTTTCCAAATACGGACTTGACAGGTTTATGAAGGGTTATCTTGATCTGCTTACAATTGGATTCATTACAAGGTTCGGAAAAAGCCCCATGCATCTTTTTGGTTCCCTCGGGACATTAATGTTTTTAATAGGTTTCATAATGGCCGGATATCTCGGCATCAAAAAGCTTGTTTACATTAACAATAATATGAGGGCACCGCTGATAACCGATAGTCCATACTTCTATATTGCCCTTACAGTAATGATTATTGGAACTGTTTTGTTTCTGACCGGATTCCTTGGTGAACTGATCAACCGGAATTCTTCAGAAAGGAACAATTATCTGATCAAGGACAAGGTAAATATTTAGTTGACATCCTGTGGATCAGGGTACAAAGCCGGAACAATACGTAATTACATTGTAATTACAGTGCTTTGATCAGCTGTTTGAGCAGGCACTTATAGAATATTTCAGTAACCGCATCGGTCATTTTGTTCCAGGAAAATTTCTCTTTTTCTTTTCTGACGCATTCGGAAAATGCGTTTTTCCTGTCGTTCTCAAAAAAGTCAATTATCGCGTCCGTAATTGCTCCGGGCTGAGGTTGAACAACATAACCGCATTTCTCATGAGGAACGATTTCTTTCAATCCTCCCACATCAGTTACAAGCATTGGTTTGTCAAAATGAAAAGCGATCTGGGTAACCCCGCTTTGCGTTGCGGATTTGTAAGGCTGAACAACAAGGTCAGCAGCACTGAAAAAAGTCCTGACATCCGAATCACTTATAAAATGATCATAAAAAATAATATCCTTTTCACGACCCGATTCTTTTGCCAGGTTCCTGTAGTGATCCTCATTCTCATAAAATTCGCCCGCAACAATAAGCTTAAGGTTTCTGCCCCTTAGCCTTTCATCCGAAAAAGCTTCTATAAGGATATCAAGACCTTTATAGTTTCTGATTATTCCAAAGAAAAGTAGATAGGAGGAGTCCGGATCTAGTTTCAGCGCTGACAGTGCTTCATTCCGTGTGAGCTTTTTGCCATAGGTATCAAATAGCGGGTGAGGGGTGACGCAAACAGGTATATCATTCCTGAAGCCGGCAACGTCATTCTGAACAACATCAGAAAGCACTGCTGCCCCGTCAATGCTTTTCATGAAAAACTTCGTAAGGAAATAATCTCCGAAATGTTTTTCATGAGGATAAACATTGTCGACTACTGAAATGATGACTGTATATTTATTTGATTTAACAATTCTGGCAACAGTTCCAAGACAAGGGGCCATGAAAGGAAGCCAGTATCTTACAAGAAGGATGTCAGCCTTTTCCTTCCTGAGCCTGAAACCTGTTATTAACCAGTTGAAGGGATTTATTGAATTCAGCTCGCGTTTTATTTTTATCCCTTCAGGGGCAGGACCATCAGTAAATTGTGTTTTCCCCGGAAAGAGAAATCCGGGGTATTGCAGCGTGAAGGTCCGGATGTCAACATCCTTGCATTCGAGGGTAAACTGCCTGGCAAGCCTTTCATTGAAAGTTGCCAGTCCTCCTCTGTAAGGATATGCGGGTCCGAGAAACGTTATCTTCATCTGACAGGAATAATCGGTAAAAATATAAAATCAGTTTTATTTACCCTGTTTTACTGCCTTATATTTTTCCTGAAACCGTCTGTAAAGNTGTTTATGTTTATTATCAAGACTGATATTCCTGCCGGAAACAAATGCATATTCTATATTGTTTGTCAGCATATCAAGGGCATCTCCCGAAGACACGATTATATTAGCATCTTTGCCTGTTTCGAGAGTCCCCGTAATATTGTCAATCCCAAGAATCCTGGCATTATTTATTGTTATTGTCTGAAGGGCCTCCTCCCTTGTCAGACCATAAGCAACAGTCTGTCCTGCAACAAAAGGCAGATTATAACCATAAGCCTGATTCTGGTATGTCAACCCGACAAGGATCCCCTCTTTTTTAAACATGGCGGCTAGCTTAAAAGGCAGCCGGGTGTCGCTGTCCTCATATTTCGGCAGTGAATGAACATGTGCAATTATGACCGGAATATTATTTTCCTTAAGAAAGTCCTTAACAGCCCAGGCCGACTCATCAGCATTGGTCAGGACAATCTTTTTTACACCGTAACGCTTTGCAAATGAGATTGCAGCAATGATGCCCCTTGGTTCGGAAGCGTTTACAAACAGAGTCTTTGTACCGTTGAAAAGTCCCTTTAAAGCTTCCAGTCGTAGATTGGCGTCGACTGGTTTTTCGACCTGACTATATGCAAGGCCGTCAGTGAATATTTTCTCGAGCAGTTCGACATTTCTTCCATAAGTATCTTCTGCTGTTCCCTGAGTAGTACCGGTAGGATTGAATCCTCCTCTCCTTGAAGCAGCTGCTTTTCGCGGCCAGCCGAGTATTACCCCGTCATCGGCTTTATAAATCGCGTCCTTCCAGTTCCAGGCATCAAGCTGAACAATGCTTGAAGTACCCGGGAGAAGAGTCCCTGACGGCACAATCTGTGCAATAAGAACACCGTTTGACCTGACCACCGGGATAACATGGGAATCCGTATTGTATGCAACTATCGTGCGGACATCCGGATTAAGGTCTCCCATTTCCCTGTTATCGACAGTAACATCGACGCCGCTTATTTCTATTAATCCCAGGCTGGTATTCGGATAGATGAAAGCCGGATAAACCTGTTTACCGGTAACATCTATAACTTCATATCCTGATCTTTCACCAGTAAAAGCGGAGGCTTTGCCTGCCCAGGCAATTTTACCGGCTGTAAAAGCTACCAGTCCGTTTTCAATAATATCCCCCGTTCCGGTGTGAATAGTCCCTCCGGTAAGGATTACCGGTCGGGTCTGGGGAGGTGCAACGACAGGATTCTGAGCTTCAGAATTCAGAATGCATGACGCAATCAGTAATAATGTATAAATGAGTTTCTTTTTCATCGTCTTGGGAAATTTGGCATGTTGGGAGATGCTGGCTGTTGTGATTCCTTCAGGATATTTGAGATGATCCTGTTTCGCTCACTATCGATCTGTTTCTTCATCGCGGCATCAAGTTCCTCATCAAAATAAATCGTACCATCGACCATCGTTTTGCTTGCACGGGCATAAACGGAAAGAGGGTTATCGGTCCAGAGCACAAGGTCGGCGTCCTTGCCCGCTTTTATGCTGCCCATCCTGTCTTCGAGATGGAGCAGCTTTGCCGGATTCAGTGTTACCAGCTTAAGGGCTTCAGTTTCGGGTATTCCACCGTATTTTACAATTTTACCTGCTTCCTGGTTGAGTCTTCTTCCCATCTCGGCATCATCTGAATGCAGGCAGGTAAGCACTCCCTGGCTCAGCAATACCGAGGCATTGTAGGTAATTCCCTCATACACCTCATATTTATAATCCCACCAGTCAGAAAACACTGAAGCACCTGCGCCGTAATCCCTGATCTGGTCAGCTATCTTGTAACCTTCATTAAAATGGATCAGCGAGTTTACTTTCAGTCCGTAGTCCTTTGCCAGGTTCATTATCATGGTTCCCTCAGACTGGACGTATGTATGACATTCGATAAAGCTTCTTTTCTCCAGCACATCAACAATTGGATCAAGTTCGAGATCGCGCCTGGGCGGGATTTTCCCAATCCGCTCCGTCGGTTTTAAGGCATTCCATGCTTTCCATTTGTTATTATAATCGATTGCCCTGTTATAGGCATCCCTGATGATCTGGTCCACTCCCATCCTGGTGGTCGGGTAACGACTCGTGCTTCGTTTCACATTTTCTCCGAGGGCATGCTTAAGAAACCCGGCCTGGTTCTCAATTTTCAGCTCTTCAGCGGAATGGCCCCACCGATGTTTTATGAGAATCGATTGTCCTCCGATGGGATTTGCTGACCCATGCAGGATGTGAGCAGCAGTAACACCTCCTGAAAGCTGTCTGTAAATACTCGGGTCTCCAGGGTCAATAACATCCCCTACCCTGACTTCGGAAGTGATGGCCTGGCTTGATTCATTCGTCCCATCCATGGCAATATGTGAATGCTCATCGATGATCCCTGAGGTCAGGTGCATTCCGGTCGCATCTACTACCCTGGCATTACCTGCATCGAGATTCCGCCCTACTTTACTGATCTTCCCGCCTTTAACCAGAACATCCGTGTTCAGAAGCTTCCCTTCCTTTTCGTTTGTCCACACAGTGGCATTTCTGAAAAGGATATCTTCCTGTTTTGGTAACTCGGTATTTCCATAGGCAGTGAAAGGATATATCAGCTTTCCGATCTCAGGTATAATTGAAGGCTTTGAGGGTCTGGTATTGTTCTCTGAAGAAGGTCCTGTCAGAACTGCATTCCAGCTAACCCATTTCCCGTTGTCAAGCTGGCCTTTTCCCTCAAGATTTTTATCAGCGATATATCCCGAAAGCCTGTACCTGATCCCTGATCTTTCGAAGGAGATGCTCACAAGATCTTTTTCCTGTGTAAAGGCAGCGCCTCTTATTTCAACTGTATCACATGTAAGCCTGACCGATGGCTTATCGGAAGTTCCTGACAGGACAAGCCTGTAACCGGTTGTATCGACCTTAAGGTCGTATGTTCCCCGAAGGTCCCTGATCCTCAGATCGACTATCCGGTAAGGTTTTCCCTGAACCCAGTTTTCATATATTATGCAATTATCCCTGAAAATATCTCCGGAGGTTATAAGGAAGTTTGCAATCATTTTCTTCCTGATTGCACCAACCAGGTCGGCAGCGCCTATCATTGAGGCCGGAGTATATGTAAGAGCTTTCAGGGCTTCATTTTCCGGAAGGCCATACTTCACCGCCTTTCGAAGGTTTGTCAGAAAATCCGACCTGCGCTCAAGTCCCGATGAGGTGATTGCNAATACAATCCCGGCTTTTGACAGGAATGAGAGGTTGGCAGGAGCCATTTCCCAGTTCCTGAGCGTTGTATATGAAACGGAGGCAGCATCAAAAGGATCCTTTACATCGGGAGTTTCAGGAAACCTGACCGGGATGATAAGCCTGTTTCCGCATTTTTTGATATCATTCAGTGCCTGGTACTCATCGCCGGAACCCTTGATTATATAGTTTATATTGAATTCCTTTCCCAGATTGTCTGCCCTCATTATCTCTATCTTGTTNGAAACCTCGAATACCTGAGGGAGGNACGTATTTGAAATATATGCTTCTATTCCGTCATCATGGAAGTACCCTGGCGGCAGCTGTCTGTACCATTGGGCATCATAGTTCAGCTGCCTCAGAAGTGCTATTATGCCGAACTGAGCCATCGGATACATATCTGATGACCTTCCGCGGACAAATGAGTAATTTGATGTTGTCTTGTTTTTCAGCAAAAGATTGTTTGCCTTTCCGTCTCCCGTGGTTACAAGGGCAGATGTGCCCCGGGCCAGTCCGTCGGCTTTAAATGTAACGACCGATCCGAATCCGGCCTGCCGGAACTCGCCTGCAATCCTGGTGTCAGGGATGAATTCTGCCGATACATTATATGATGCATTTATGCCATCGTTCCAGTAGTCGGCAATTCGTGGCTCTGCAGTTGCAAGGGCAGCAGAAGCAAACTGTCTGTACTCCTGAGGTATGTTCTGCAAAACACCTGCCGGAAGGCCCCCGGCAGCTGCGGTCCCGGTTTTTATCCCATAATTGCCTGCATAGATATCAATAAAGGAAGGATAAATTGTTTTACCCTGAAGATCGAAGATAACAGTGCCTTTGGGAAAGATCAGTCCCTGGCCTATTTCTTCAATCCTTCCATCAGAAACAAGAATATCGGNATTTTCAAGCGTTGTCTGATAATCGACCACAACACGGGCATTTTTAAATCCATAGATCTCGATCCTTTTGTCACTGACGCCGGTAACAGGGGCATTGTCCTGCTGAGCACACAGATTCANTGAAAGGAAAACCATGAGAATAAAGAGGCTTTTTTGCATATTAAAAGGTTTGATGATAATAAGAAGCAGGATAAGAAATAACTGTATTCTGAGTTCAGGGTTCAAATTTAAGATAATCTTCAAGGTAAGCAAACACAGGCGTTAGTTTCCCGTCTTTAAGTATCGTGGCACGGTCAATCATCGGGCTTCCNGATCCTGAGAGCAGGTCGTGCATAACATTCTGCATCAGCAGCCTGCCAAAATCATGGGAGGCTTCCCGCGGAAGCTCTCCCGGAAGATTGTCAACGGACATTACTGTAATATTCGAAGGCCGCGAAAAAGCAGGTTCTTCAATTTCGAGATGAGGATTATAGCTGTAGAAGGGATCAGAAATAGTAGTAACCCGTAACGTGGATGGTACGGATCCGTTTATATCGCAGGTGATATCTGCAATGACGGAGATCCTGAAGTCAGGCCGCTTCATTTCGTCCTTTGTAAAAAGCACCGGAGATCTGGGATCCCAGAAGTGTCCGGTAATAAGTATATCAGTCACCCTCGTAAAGGGAATGAAAGCAGCCTCATATTCTCCGGGATGTTTCATAAAGTGCCTGAACTTGAATTGCTGTCCGCGCTTATGCCTGGTATAGTATTCCGGACCGATCTGGCAAAATACCGGGACATTGAATTCACGGTTCAGGTAATCCTCAGGGCTGACCTGTACAATATTGCATACAGCAAGGGTTTCCATCGCACCGTGCGAGACCCGTCCTCCTCCGGTAACCAGTATCTTCAAACCAGGTTTAAGCTCAATAAGTCTGAGTCCTGCCCACATTTCATCAAGNTCCCGGCACTGGTATGCAGGCTTGAGCCTGAACCTGTTTGTATTGATGCCTCTTGCCCGAAGCCCGTTGTATGCACCAACGATACCGGCATATTTTCCGAATGCGACTACCCTGTCGCCCTCATCAGTGGCAAGAAGTTCATAATCGATAAGCGACAGACCTTTTTCAACCATTTCACGGAACATTACCTGGTTATGATGCTGTTTCTTGGCGACATGGGCAAAGAACATATATGTTTTCCCAGGGATGAAGGTTCTTTTGTCAATCTCCTTAACTCCCATCAGGATATCGCAATCGCGCAGATCCTCTTTCAAAGGGATATCGAGGTACTCATATTCATCATTTGAGTAACAGCGGAAATCACTTGGCTGTACAAAGAACTCTACACCGGGGTACAACTCTTCGAGGGCAATTATCTGCGGAGGTGTAAGGGGGACTCTTCTGTCGGGAGGGTTTTTAGTCTCACGAAGAATGCCAACTTTTATAGTCTTTTCCATATCTATCAAAAAGAGGTACTGACCAAATGTACATATTATGGCAGTATTTTTGAGTGACATCGATCAGAAGCCCTCAAAATTTTGTATTTTTGGGCTGTAATCCCGGGGCTGATCTGGTTTTGACAGCATGAGGGGTGGTATGTAAGCATGCAGGATGTGGTGACGCGTTCCTTGAACTGTGTTACAAAACAATAACTGGCGAATCTAATTACGCTCTCGCTGCTTAAGCGAATCAAGTAACTTAAGCTTAATCCCGGCTCATGAGCCGGGACGGGACGTTTCCCGGGCGGTCAAGCCCTGATCCAACCCGATACGGAGACGCACGCAATCCGGGGCTAGCCTGATGATCGTTCCGCTCTGACGGCGAAACAAACAGGAACTAAGGGCATGTTAGGTTGTTCTGCAGCTGACAGGTCACGAAAATCAAGCAGGACTAAGCATGTAGAAAACATATGGTCTCCATGTCTGGACGCGGGTTCGACTCCCGCCAGCTCCACAATCAAGCAGAAAACAACTACCCCCGCAAGGGGGTTTTTGCAATGAGAAAACCGTTGAAAATTTATTTTTAAAAGGTTTTCGAAATTGCAAAAGAACCATGCGCAGCATAGTGGTTGTTTTCTATTTGCAGGACTGGAGCTTAGGGACGGCCGAACCAAGTGAGGCACCCCCGCCAGCTTCATATTCTTTGCGTAATATTAAGACGTTTCAACTCAACTTTAAGTTCTCACGAACTATTGAAAACGAACCGTGCTAATTCGATCTTTCAATTCGGCAAACTTGGGACTATAATTAATAGTTTTAATGGTTTTACCGCTTTAGCAGTATTATTTGATATTCTTTTGATTTTTGCCTATCTATTAAGTGAATCTTACCGCTTTATAAGTAAATACATGCTAAATGCTTTGCTTTTATCAAATATATCCTATATTTTTACCGCTATAAAAGTAAAATATGACAAAGCCACAGGAATTAGGAGATATAATTAAGATGCATCGT
>JGI20214J51650_10001447_pt1 | contig 15043 bp, 10 predicted proteins | sample WetSurMetagenome_FD_51650 | JGI IMG/M metagenome (IMG submission 51650) | reverse complement strand
ATTTCATTTCTATACTCCTGTGCAGTCATTTTTCCGCGACCGGAATTCACATAGTAATTAACCTTTTCGAGGAGTGCCTTGTCCATCTTTCCATGATCATATTTTGCGGTAGAATCTTTTTTTCCTGACCAAACTGACTGAGGAACCGCTCCATACTTTTTATAATACTTCAACACGCTGAATGTTAAATCGCCCGGGCTAAATGAACTTTTGCCATTCATCCTGATATATTTCTCTCCTTTGTCAATATATGTGGGCGCAACATAATATAATGGAGAAAGAACCACGGGCTCTTTCCCAAGTCGCAAAGCTTCTGTTTCAATAAATGAAGTTGTTGCAAAGGTCCAGCAAATACCTGTTGACTGTTGATCCTTAATAGGAGAGGTTTGTATCAGTTTAATCACCTTATATCCCTCAATTTCAGGATTTAAATTTGTTTTAAGTGTATATACAAAATTTGTACGGCTTAACCTTAAACCAAGTGCACCGCCCCAGATGCCATCAATAACTGAATCGCCCGGCAGCATTTTTCCTTTGAAAAGAATTCCTGCGTTCAACGATTTGCTTGCATCGACAAATACACTATCATTGACTGACCATATCCTGTCAAGAGGCAAATCTTTAAATCCCTGGTCGGGACTATCGAAAGCTCCTTTAATAGTGTCATTGTTCAGTTCAAATCTTAACAGAGCACGCAACGAAAACTGATCGGTTGTAATCCTGCCCATCCATGAACCCTGCAATATCTGCGGCTTAATATTCTGAGAATAGATTATAGAAGGTAGAAAAAGGAAAAAAGATAATATAAGTATTCTGGTTTTCATGATACAGTAGTTTTGTTATAAATGAATAATATATCATTCTCATTAAAGATAAGTAAATATATAAATTGCTGCATGAAATCTCCTGAAAGCTGTTTTTAGGCAGAGAGATAATCTGAAGTCTGGCGGAATAATAGCAGATTCAACGATGGAATACCATATATATAATGTCATTCGTCGGTCTGTTTCCGTAATATGCCGATTTCTATAATGTATTTTATGTAATATAAGATTTCTTTGACTGAGAAATTTAAAACTGATTTTGACTTTCTGAACTTAAAGGGATAAAATACAATGGCAAAAAAAATCGTAATTATCGGAGGTGGAGTAGCCGGTCTTTCTGCAGGTATATATGCTAAGCTGAATGGTTTCGATGCAGAAATTATTGAGATGCATTCTGTAACCGGTGGACAATGCACTGCCTGGGACAGGAAAGGATACAGATTTGATTACTGTCTTCACTGGCTGGTTGGTACCAGGAAAGGCCCATTCAACGACATCTGGAGAGAGACCAATGTTCTGAATGACAGTGTAGAAATTATTGATCATGAAATCCACACAAAGGTTTTTGATGAAGATGGGAGGGAGTTTATTATTTATACTGACCTTAACAAATGGGAAGAATACCTCTGCAAAATCGCACCTGAGGATACTGCCAGGATAAAAAAGATGTGCAGTGATATGAAGAAATCATCTTTTTTGAATCCATTTTCAGACCCCCCGGGATTAAGAAAATTCAGTCATACTATCTCTTCAATGTTCAGTATGTTGCCTGTCATGATCCTTTTTATTAAATATGGCCGTAAAAGCTGTGATGAATATTTCAGTAAAATTGGGTTTACAAACAGGTTCCTGAAAGATACTTTCAATAGCATTTATGGATCACGTGATTTCTCAGCTCTCGCTTTTATAATGATGTTCGCATGGTTTAACCAGAAAAATGCAGGTTATCTGATCGGTGGGTCGTTGCCCTTAGCAGAGCGAATGACAAACCGGTATCTGGACCTTGGTGGCAGATTAAGGTCAAAGTCGAGGGTTACAAAAATTATAGCCGAGGATAACATAACAAAAGGTGTGATTCTTTCTGATGGGACTGAAATAAAAGCTGATTATGTTATAAGTGCTGCAGACGGACATTCAACTATTTTTGATATGCTCGAAGGTAAGTATCTGGATAAGAAAATATCAAATGCGTATGAGAAATGGGACCTGTTTACTCCAATCGTCCAGGTATCATTCGGCATAAATAAAACGATAGATTCAGAAGGACCCTCTGAGATGTGGATGATTAAAGATCAGATGATTGGCAGGACAAAAACTAAAAGTGGTTATTCTTTTATGAACTATAGTTTTGATCGTACAATGGCTCCTGAAGGTAAATCTGTAATTGTGATGCGGTTTGATTCACCATGGGAATTATGGAAGGATATTGACCGCGCTGAATATAAAAAAGAGAAAGAAAAGATTGAGGAGGATGCACGCGCTGTTCTGGAAAAGCGTTATCCTGGGATTTCTGCCAATATTGAGGTCTGCGATGTCGCCACGCCGGTAACTGATGTCAAGTATACCGGAGTGTGGAAAGGATCATACGAAGGTTTTATGCCGTCAAGTAAGAACCTTATGAATAATCTCAGTCCGGTCATTCCGGGTCTTAAAAAATTCTATATGGCCGGGCAATGGCTTTTCCCTGGTGGAGGGTTACCCCCTGCAGGACAGTCGGGTAAATGGGCAATACAATATATCTGTAAAGAGGAGAAAATAACGTTTAAGGCAAAGTGAAACTTCTATAGTCCCTGAATTGATTCTCTGCCGATGACCTGTGTAAGTCAGAACCGGATCAGAAAATAATGTTTTCTACTCCACAATTAATTTGACTCTACCTGAATTCAGCCATGGAGCTGAGAAGTTTATCTCAATTTCTCCGGGGACTCCGGTAGTTTGCAGATAAGCAAGCATTCTTCCATTAAAGACACGGTGCGAATTGTCGCGATAACTTGTCATATCGGAGTTATTAGCACTTTCCATACCTAGAAGCCGGGCGGGCCCTGATATCGTGCAGGTAACTTCATCATCTGCCAAAATTACCGGGACTCCTTTCTGATCGACAATCTGAATGGTTATCTGAACAATGTCTTTATTTACTGACAACCTTATTTTATCGGGTGTAGCAATTATTGTTTGTGATCGCCCCGATGTCTGAATTGAAAACCGGGCAACCTCTTTTCCATCTTTTAAACCTATTACCTCTAATTTACCTGGCTTGTAGGGTATATCCCATGATATGATACCCACATTATCATCATGATTTTTCTGGGAGCCGACTGATTCATCATTTATACTCAGTTGCGATTGAGGACAGTTCGTATAACACACCACACGAACAGTATCACCTTCAGAATAATTCCAGACAGGTAATGCCGAATCAGACAATCCTCTCCGGTTTCCTCTGACAGGTTTATATGTTCCAATATAAGTCATTGGTGCTTCTGACCACATCGCCATTCGGTAATATCCTCTGGGTTTAATAAAACCTGCTAAATCTATCATACCGGAATTAAATCCACGTGAAGGCCAGGAATTGGATTCTCCCAGATAATCAAATCCCGTCCAGATAAACTGGCCAAAAATATAATCATTATCACGGACATCTTTCCAGGAGTCAAAACCATGACCGGTTTCACTCCCATATAATATTCTGTCAGGAAATTTTTCATGATCTGTGGCGTAACGGTCCTCGGTGTAATTGTATCCAACCACGTCAAGATATTTTGGATAGTCAGTTTCATTGGTCATTATTACACCTGCGAGAGCACCGGTAACCGGACGCGAATTATCAATAGCACGAATCACCGACGAAAGTCTTTTTCCTATTGGTCCTAAACGGTCCGCATTAGGTTTTTTCGGATCGTAACCTCCATATACAGGTTGATTAAATTTGCTACTGCTCAAAACAGGATGAGAATACGGATCGTTTGGATAATCCACTTCATTTCCGATGCTCCACATTACTACTGATGGATGATTTCTGTCACGAAGTACCATTGATGCAACATCTCTGTCGCTCCATTCCTCAAAGAAATCGAATGTGCCCTGAAACCCCGGCTCTCCGACATTCCATCCGGCAAGCCATTTCTTTTTTGGAAATTCAAATTCATCAAACCCTTCATCCATTATAAGGAAGCCCAGTTCATCGCACAATTCATATACATCAGGTGACTGCAGATTATGACTCATCCGGATGGCATTGCAACCTAAAGATTTCAATGTTTTTAAACGCCGCTCCCACACCTGTCGTGGAACAGCCGAACCTAACACACCTGCATCGTGGTGAATACAAACCCCCTTCATTTTAATCCATTTTCCGTTTAAAGCAAATCCCTTATTGGCATCGAATTTAAGAGTCCGGATTCCTGCCTTACATATTGTCTCATCCTTTAATTTGCCATCAACATATAATAATGTTTTCAGCTGGTACAGATATGGAGATTCAGTATCCCATGATTTGGGATTTTTTACAGTCAGGGCAGAAGAAAATTTGCTTACACTACCTGAAGGAATGCTCTTTTTCTGAGATTGATTTGCCACTATTTTTCCCGACAGATCAATCCATTGCATCACTACTTTTGCATCGATCTCTGACCCTGTTTCGTTTTTTACATTTGCCTGTACCTCAACAACGGCTTCCTTATCTGTTACTTGTTTGGTTTGATAAGTTACTCCCCACATATCAAAATGCATGGGATCAGAGGTTACCAGCCAGACATTTCTGTAAATACCGGAACCTGTGTACCACCGTGAATCGGCATATTGACTATGATCGACTCTTACTGCAAGCAGGTTAAACTCTCCATACTTCAGATAAGGGGTCATATCATATGCAAATGAAACATACCCGTTAGGACGAAATCCCAATAATTGTCCATTTATATATACTGAACTTCGATTATAAATGCCCTCAAAATAGATAAATACTTTCTTCCCTTTTAACTCAACTGGTATGTTCAGTTCCTTTCGATACCATCCAATACCCCCCGGTAAATATCCGGTACAACTGGCCAGTGTAGGGCTTAACTCACCTTCGATACTCCAGTCATGAGGCAGATCCAGTCTTCTCCAGTTTTTATCGTTAAAATCTGGTTTGAAAGCACTGGTTTCATCCTTAAGATTGAATAGCCAACCGTCATTTATAAGTTTTGCTTTTCCGAAAGAAGTCTGTGCCGAAGTGAGAAGAGACACACAAAGCAAAATATTTGAAAGTATTACTACCAGGAAATGTTTTTGTTTCATAAAGGACTTTAAAAAGAAATAAATAAAGAATCAAATCAGGGGATTAAGGTACTGATTTTTTGGAAAAGGATGAAAGGCAGTTCTGTATGTAAAGCTTTTTTATAATTATTATGTAAGATACAAGTCCCTGAATTTCGATGGTGAAAGATTGCAGTTGGTTTTGAATTGACGGTTAAAATAAGAAGTGTTTTTGTACCCGCATTCAAAGGCTATTTCAATGACAGTTTTATCGGTTTCAGCAAGAAGTTTCCTTGCATGCATAATACGTGTTTCATTCACAAATTCGGTAAATTTCTTTTTGGTCTTCCGCCTGAAGTATCTGCAAAATGCTGATCTCTGCATATTGGCAACCGAAGCAGCCATTCTGAAAGTGACCTCTTTCTGAAAATTTTCTGCTACATAACGATATACATCATTTATAACTTTAGACTCAGTTAAGCTGGCAGCACTTACTAAGTTTTTTGTACTCAAAAGTTTTATGGTCTTTTTTGAAGCCAGGTCATTCAGTATCAGTAAAAAATCACCGAGCCTTTCAAGATTTTTCTTCTTATTAAGGTTCAAAAGTTTATTTAAGATGGTTTTAGAAGGATTGAGCACCTGTACTCCAAATTCTGACTTTTCAACAACTCTGGCAAGCTGCGAGACTTCAGTTCTCTTTAAGAAATCGGCTCCCAGAAAATCTTTTTTAAAAAATATTACCACCGCATGTGACATTTCATTTTCTTTCTCAATTTCATGGGTGTTATAAAAACAATGTGGTAATCCGGGAGCAAACAGGAACAGATCACCTTCATTGAAATTGGTGACATTATTCCCAACATAAAGTTTCCCATGACTTTTCAATATTGCGATCAGTTCAAACTCATCATGCAGATGAAAAGGTGAGGTAAAATGCGGTTGAATAAATTCCTGGAAATGAAAGAGACTCTTTTCGTCAACAACCAGTTTCTCATATGAAATCTGCATAATATTAACATTAATTTGGAAAGGATGTCAGAATTATGTAAATATAGTTCATTATATAGCAAATGAATTACTACACATTCAGTATTTATTGACATAAATTTATATCAACTAAATTATATTGCGAAGTAAAACATTTATTAAAAAAGGTATGAATAATCAAGTTTCCATGATGGGTATAAAATCGATAATGAACAAGGCATTGCATAAGGGTGCAGTTATACCTGGATTTAACATTCCATATCTGCCTATGATGGAGCCCGTTATTAAAGCACTAAAAGATACCTCAACATTTGGACTGATCATGGTTGCCAGGCTGGAATGGATCAAGTTTGAATCAGGCAGCATGAAATCGATCCGTGATGAGTATGAAAAACTGAAAGATTTGAGGTTTACCCGTTTGCATCTGGATCATGTACCTGTAATTGATGAAGACGGGTTATTAACGGAATATGAGAAGATTATCCTATATGCAATTGATCTGGGTTACGATTCGGTAATGCTTGATGGATCAAGACTTTCACTTGAGGAAAACATTGATAAATCGCGAAAAATTGCATCCCTGGCTCACCAGGCAGGGATACCAATTGAGGCTGAGCTGGGTGCTGTGTTGGGACATGAATCGGGACCTCTTCCACCTTATGAAGAACTGTTCACTTCCGGAAAAGGTTTCACTTCAGTTGAAGAAGCATCACGGTTTGTCGGGGAAACAGAGGTTGACTGGTTATCGGTGGCTATTGGCAATATTCATGGTGCAATATCTGCTGCGGCAAGGGTTGAAAAGAAACCTACAGCCAGATTGAATATTGATCATCTGAAAAAAATAAATGAAAGTGTCGGAATACCTCTGGTTTTACATGGAGGAACGGGGATAGCAAAAGAGTACCTGATGCAATCCTTTAAGCATGGAATCAGCAAGATAAATATTGCTACTGCAATCAGACAACCCTATGAGAGATTTATGCATGAATCGATAAAAAAAGCTCAGGAGGCAGTATATAACGAAATGCTGAATATCATCAATAACGAGCTTGAAATAGCCGGTTCAGCAAGAAATATTATAAAAATATTATTATGAAAAACTCAAAATCAACCTTTGCTCTTTACTTTGGTAATCGCGGCTTTTTCCCGGAATCTTTAATTGCAGATGCCCGGAAGGAACTCAGCGATGCTTTGAATAAGCTCGGCTATGAAAGTCTGATGATGGAGAGCAGTCTTACCCGCTTCGGCGCAGTTGAAAGTCCTGAGGAAGGGCGCAAATATGCAAAATTCCTGGAAGACAACCGGGGCAAATTCGAAGGAGTAATCCTCTGTCTGCCAAATTTTGGCGATGAAACAGGAGCTGTTTCTGCATTACAGGATGCCGGTGTACCAATTTACATACTTGCTTACCCCGATGAACTTGATAAGATGGATTTCAAATATCGCAGGGATGCTTTCTGCGGTAAATTCTCCGTTATGGATGTTTTTTACCAGTATCAGATACCCTTCACTGTCTTCCCGCCTCATACTGTTCATCCCTTCTCAAAGGAGTTTGAAGAGCAGATTAACACTTTCGATAAAGTCTGCAAAGTTGTTAAGGGTATGAAGCGAATGACAGTTGGTGCAATTGGGGCAAGAACTACTGCTTTTAAAACCGTAAGGTACGATGAACTTGCTCTCCAGAAGTATGGGATTACCACTGAAGTGCTTGATTTATCAGAGGTATTCAGCAGGGTAAGAAAGCTTGATATGACATGCAGTGCTGCCAAAGAAAAAGATGAAAGGCTGAGGAATTATTCAAACTTCAGAAAAGTTCCGGCGAAATCATTTGAGAACCTGGTTCGTTTTGGCGTTGTAATTGATGAAATCATTAGTGAATATAATCTGAACGCACTTGCGCTTCGCTGCTGGCTTGAAATGGAAAAGGAATTTGGTGTGGCGCCCTGCGTTCTGCTGAGTGAAATTAACGATCGTGGATTCCCGGCTGCCTGCGAGCTCGACATCTGTAATGCTGTTACAATGTATGCACTTAACCTTGCCTCAGGCAAGCCTGCTACCTGTCTTGACTGGAATAATAATTATGGTAATGATCCTGATAAATGTATCCTTTTCCATTGTGGTCCCGTGCCGCAATCTCTCATGACCGCCAAAGGTGAAGTTATTGATCACCCGATGTTTGCTAAGGCATTGGGTGCCGGTTGCGGTATTGGTTGCAATGTGGGACGTATAGCACCGAACCAGATAACTTTTGCAAGTTCAAAAACGCAGGACGGGAAACTCTATGTTTATATAGGGGAGGGAGAAATCACCAAAGACACTATACAGAAAGGCTTTTTCGGTTGTGGTGGGGTAGCCAGAATTGAGAGATTGCAGGAGAAACTTTATAAGATAGGGTACAGTGGCTACCGTCATCACGTCAGTGTGACACCTGGTAATGTTAGTCTGGCATTACGTGAAGCATGCATCCGGTATCTGGGTTATGAGATTACCGAAATTTAAAACTTCAGTTATTGAGCTATCTGGGATTGGACATTGGAACAGGGAGCTGCAAAGCAGTGATCTTTGATGCGGGAGGCAATGAACTTGCATCTTCATTCAGGGAATACCCTGTACTTCACCCTATGCCTGATTACGCAGAGATAGATTCAGATGCTGTGATTGCAAAGTGTTTTGAAGTCATTGCCGAGGTTAATGCAGAAACTCCTGATCCTGTGATATCGATGTGTATATCGAGTCAGGGAGAGGCATTTACACCACTTGGTAAGGATGGGAAGACGCTTGGAAATGCTATGGTCTCATCTGATTCCAGGGCAAGAGATATTGCATCAGTCTGGAGCAATGATTTTGGTATAGAGAAGATTTATAGAATTACAGGACATACACCGCATCCATTGTTTACACTATTTAAAATCTTATGGATAAAGGAAAACCAGCCTGATGTCTGGAAAAATACAAGTTTGTTTCTCTGTTTTGAGGATCTTTTTCACTACAGGATGGGTCTTGACCCAAGGATCAGCTGGTCATTGGCCGGACGTACAATGATTTTTGATGTTCTGGAACATAAATGGAACGAAGATATACTTGGAAGAGCCGGAATAATAGAAAGCAAACTTGCCGTTCCGGCTGCCCCGGGGGAAATAGTCGGAGTTATTTCCCTGGAGCAGGGTAGTAAAATTGGATTTAGAAACAAGGTTACAGTAGTTGCAGGAGGGCACGATCAGACATGTGCAGCATTGGGTGCAGGTGTAATTGATCCGGGTATGTGCATGTATGCTACAGGGTCGGTTGAATGCTTCTGTCCAATACTAGACAAACCAAGTTTTTCTGACGAGTTACAGCGAAATAATCTTTGCTGTTACGATTACACAATCAAAGGCAGATATACAAGTGTTGCCTACAGCCTTACCGGTGGCAATATATTAAGATGGTTCAGAGATGAATTTGGACAACCTGAAAAAGCTGAAGCATTAAGAACAGGCCAGAATGCTTATTCCCTGCTTCTCAATTATATGCCATTATTTCCTACTGATTTGCTTGTTCTTCCATATTTTTCAGCAACAGGCACCCCATATTTTGATACTCGTGCAAGGGGTGCAATTATCGGCCTTAAACTTTCAACAACAAGAGGTGAAATTATCCGGGCACTTCTTGAAGGTGTGGCTCTGGAAATGAAACTGAATTTAAAACTTATGGAAAAAAGCGGTATGAAGATAGATACATTCATTGCCACAGGAGGTGGTACCCGGAATAAATTATGGACGCAATTGAAAGCTGATGTTCTCAACAAAAAGATTATTGTGCGGGATGTTGTTGAAGCAGGTTGCTATGGAGCAGCAATGCTTGCCTGCAGTGCAGTTGAGAAATTGCCAGTAGAAAAACTGCTGCGTCAAAACAATCTTAAAAGTGAGGTCTTCGTACCAAATGATAAAAATGCCGGAATTTATGATTCAAAATTCATAACTTACATGAGTCTGTATCCGGCACTGAAGTCATTCTGGAATGCTTAATCAATTTTAGAGCTGGCAGAGATTAACCTAAAAATCAAGTTTATGGATAAATCAGAAATCTTAAAATACATAGGAAATCTTTCACAACTCGGAGATTGCCGTCATTATACGCTTACTGAAGGATGGGCCCGCAGTTTGAGGGCAACAGATATCAGTACAGGAAGTGGTCTGCGCTATACTGTCATGCCCGACCGGGGTATGGATATTTCAATGGCCAGCTACAAAGGAATAAATCTTGTTTATCTCACCTGTAATGGTGAAACACATCCTTCATATTTCGAACCTGAAGGAATTGGCTGGCTTCGCACTTTTGCAGCAGGATTACTCACCACCTGCGGGCTGACATACCTGGGATCTCCATGTGAAGATAATGGAGAACAATTAGGCCTGCACGGCAGGATATCCACCATCCCTGCCAGACAATTCTCAGATCTCTCTGGCTGGGAAGGCAACAATTATAATTACAGATTAAAAGGAATCATTGAAGAGGGATCAATTTTTGGGAATAAGCTGCGGTTGGAACGTGAAATATCTTCTGTCTGTGGTCAGAATATAATCAGGATCAGGGATGTGGTTACCAATTTTGGGAACAGTCCAAGTCCATATACAATATTGTATCACATGAACTTTGGTTACCCGCTGCTTACCGAAGATGCTGAATTACAGATTGACCCGGCCGAAACAACACCGCGCGATGCTGATGCTGTTCCGGGCATGAATGAATTCAGGAAATTTATTAAGCCGCAGTCAGAGTATAAAGAGCAGGTTTTTTTTCATACCATGAAAGGAAATAAGGACGGTGATGCCACTATAATACTTAATAACAGGAAAGAAGGGATAAGTGTAAAGATTAGATTTAATATTAAGCAGCTTCCATACGTCAACCAATGGAAGATGATGGGGGATGGTGAGTATGTTCTGGGTATAGAACCTTCTAATGTGCTTTGTAAATCACGCAATATTCTGCGTGAAGAGAATTCATTACCAATATTAATGCCGGGAGAAAGCAAAATCAATAACTTAGAAGTTGCAATTCAGGACCTCTCCTGATTCCAAAATTTCATTCTCTGTCAATAGTCAAACACTATATAAATGTAATTATGAAAAGAAGCGAGGTAAATGTCATTATTGATGAAGCGAAGAGTTTTTTCACAACCCGGAATTTCATGCTGCCTGAGTGGGCTTACTGGTCACCTGATAAATGGAAGGGAGTTTATAGTACGTGTTCCGAGATTGTTGATAACAAGCTTGGTTGGGATATAACTGATTTCGGCAGCGGAGATTTCTACAGAAAAGGGCTTACACTTTTCACTATACGAAACGGAAACTGGCAGAAAAAAGATAAAATATACTGTGAGAAGATAATGATTGCTGAAGAAGAACAGGTTACACCCATGCATTTCCACTGGAACAAAACTGAAGATATTATAAACAGAGGGGGTGGGGTACTGGTTATGGAACTTTTTATTTCAAAACCCGATAATAGCCTTTCATACGACCTTGTAACTGTAAGTATTGATGGTGTTTTAAGAACAGTAAAAGCAGGTGAACAACTCTTTTTGAAACCGGGACAGAGTATCTGCCTTACCCCACGGTTGTATCATAGGTTTTATGGTGAAAAAAGAAAAGGCAAAGTTCTTATCGGAGAGGTAAGCATGGTAAATGATGATGACAGGGATAACATGTTTTATGATAAAGTGGGACGTTTCCCTGATATTGAGGAAAATGCTGATCCGGTTCACCTCCTGGTAAATGATTATCCAAAATATTTATAAGCTGTATGTTATTAGTAATTTAAAATGACTGATAAAATTATAGTCTCAGGTGTTGGATGCTGTCTTGTAGATATTCTGTACAATAATATCGACTTTGGAGGTGATGCACTAAGTCAGTACATTTCAAAAGTGCGCGGAGATGGTGGTCTTAGCCCGGGAAAGCTTGTTTTCCAGGAAGAATTTGAACAGTACTGTGGTACATCAATAGATATCTTTATCAGAAAAATTGCAGGAGAAAGAAACTGTGATAAAAAAAATATTGGAGGCCCATCCATTGTCTCTCTTATTAATGCGGCACAGCTTACCGACAGAGATAAATGCGAGGTTCGTTTTTATGGCAGGGCAGGTAACGATACCAACGGCAGGTACCTGGTTTCATCTCTTGGAAAAACACCTGTGGTTCTGAAGGATTTCAAGCTTGTGCAAAATCGCACTCCATCAACACTGGTTCTTTCCGATCCTGCATATGACAATGGTCATGGAGAAAGAATGTTTATAAATTCAATCGGTGCTGCATGGGATTACTATCCCGATTATCTCGATGATGATTTCTTTAATTCTGATATAGTTGTTTTCGGAGGGACTGCTCTTGTTCCGAATATACATGATCATCTGACAACACTCCTTAGAAAAGCTAAATTAAAAGGTTGTATTACAATAGTTAATACTGTCTATGATTTCAGGAATGAAAGGGATAACTCTACAAAAAGATGGCCGCTGGGAGAAAGTGATGAAAGCTATAAATTCATAGACATTCTTATCACTGACAAAGAAGAAGCACTAAGGCTGAGTGGTGATTCATGCCTGAGTGACGCAGTAAGCTTTTTTCTGGGAAAGAAAGTTCCGTCATTCATTATTACGAATGGATCATCTGACATTATTGCTTATTCCGATGGTTCGTTTTTTACAGATTTGCCGGTACATTCTTTACCTGTTTCCCGTTTAATCCGAAATGAACTTGACAGTAACACTGGAGGTGATACAACAGGATGCGGTGATAATTTTGCAGGTGGCGTGATTGCATCTGTCGTCGATCAGTTATTAAAGGGAACCGGTAAGCCTTTTCTGACTGAGGCATGTTCATGGGGCATAGTCTCAGGAGGGTATGCCTGTTTTTATATGGGTGGAACATATTTTGAAGAAATTCCCGGAGAAAAGAAAGCCAGATTAAATCCTTATTATGACAGTTACAGAGAACAGATATCGAAATAATGGCCTGAAAATAGTAATCTTTGGCGCCGGTAAAATCGGACGCTCCTTCATTGGCCAGCTTTTCAGCCGATCGGGGTATGAAGTGGTATTTGTTGACATCAACAGAAAAATGATTGATGACATTAATAGTCGCGGGCAATATAAGGTTGTGATTAAAAGTGATAGGTGTGATGAAGTTTTATGGATTAAGAATATACGGGGAATTTGTCTGGCTGATACCGATAAGGTGATTAGTGAATTGGCTCACTCTTCCGTTGCTGCTTTGTCAGTTGGACAACAGGGTATCCCCGATGCATTACCAGTTATTGCTAAGGCCCTGATATTAAGGAGGGAGCAGTTTAGTGACCAACCCCTTGATTTTATTATTGCAGAGAATATGCGTAATGCAGATCAGTATTTGTCAGCAGAGCTTAGCCGGTATCTGCCCCGCAATTACCCGTTTGAGAAGCTTGTTGGATTGGTGGAAACAAGTATCGGAAAAATGGTTCCCATCATGTCGGTAAAAGATTTTGATGACGATCCGCTTCAGGTATTTGCCGAACCTTATGATACATTAATTGTTGCAAGACGCGGGTTTAAAAATCCTGTTCCTGAAGTAATTAACATGGCTCCTAAGGATAATATAAAAGCCTGGGTTGACCGGAAGCTTTTTATTCATAACCTTGGACATGTTGCGGCGGCATATCTTGGATTTCAAAAACACCCTGAATCAATATATATTTATCAGGTTTTGGAAGATCCTGAGATTTTCGAAACCACCAGGCATACCATGCTCCAGTCAGCGGATATACTTATGACCCTTTATCCCGAAGAGTTCACTTCATCTCAACTAATAGATCATATTGATGATCTGCTTTACCGTTTCAGAAATAAAGCTCTTGGAGATACAATCTTCAGGGTTGGTTGCGATCTTTACAGGAAGCTTAGTCCGGAAGACAGGCTGGCTGCTCCCATAAAAGCAGCAATCAGACTGAACAAACCATATGATCTTATTTTTAATGTACTGCTGGCATCAATGGATTTCCGGGCAACTAATGAGAAAGGAGAATACTTCCCTTCAGATCCAAAATTTTTTTCCGAATCATTATTTGGAATAAACCATATTCTGAAAAACATTTGCAGGATAGATTTAGAGGTTTGATCTTACCAGTCTTTATGGTCTTTCTATTCCTGCTGACTTGAACATATTGTCATGTTATATCTTTCAAGTGCAGTCTGATCTATTGATTGTGTTTAAGATATGCTGTTTGAGTTATAAAAAGACACAGGGTATCAGCATGTGTTAAAGCTTTATTATAATTGTCTTATTATTTTTTGGAGATCAGGAAGATCACCTGAAATAATAATTAATACCTAAGTTCACCCCGACTGCCTGAAGGCTTGCTTTAGAGCTTCCTTCCATTATACTGTTCAATTCATTTGCCTCTGATGTAATCCGGAAGCCGGGATTTGGCTTATAGGCTGAAACATTAGATAATGATTTACTAAGATGTGCTCCCAGAAGCAGCCTTAGCTTTCTACCCAGACTGATATAAACACCACCGGATGCTATAAAGGTTGTGTTTACACTATTAATCTTAAGTTTACCCGAAGATTTGGTTTCAAGATTTGAGGGGAATCCATAATCTGGCAGGTTTCGAAGCAGGACAGGGTACTCGGGATAGTATCCGTTATATGTAAATGTTGCGGATCCATTGTAGGACCTGGTTACCGGAATATCTATGTTAACCCCCCCTTTTAAAAATAACCCCAGCTTCTCACTTGCCGGAAACCTTAAATTAATGCAGACAGGAAAGCTTAGAAAAGAGATCTTCTGGTTTTCAATAATTGATTTACCGATAATCTGCATCTCATAATTTTCATTTTCTGAGTCAGTAGCCTGGTATTTTACCGAAATGGTGTCGATTGAAAATTCGCTGACATATGAACCATATCCTATACCTATATTTATTCCTGCTATTCTTGAAAAAAAGTACCCTAAATCCAGAGAAGCGCT
>JGI20214J51650_10001446_pt1 | contig 15044 bp, 11 predicted proteins | sample WetSurMetagenome_FD_51650 | JGI IMG/M metagenome (IMG submission 51650) | reverse complement strand
CGAGCCGATCCATTCGGCCCCATCGGTCCAGACTTCTTTTTTCCAGATGGGCACGACTTCCTTGAGGCGCTCGATGGCGTAGGCACACGCCGCAAGCGCCTCGTGCCGGTGGGGCGAGCTGATCGCGATCGCGACGCTCGCCTCCCCGATGCCGAGACGCCCCACCCGGTGCGCCATGGCGACCTGACTCACCGGCCACCGGCCACGGACTTCGTCGCCGATCTGCCGCATCGTGGCCACGGCCATCTCGGGGTATGCGTCGTACTCCAAGTAACTCACTTGCCGGCCGCGCGACACGCCTCGAACGATTCCCAGAAAACTTGCAACGGCTCCGGACGCGGGCTGCGCGATGGCCGCGGCCAGCGCATCCAGGGACAGCGGAGCGGCGGTCACCTCGTAGCGATCCAGGCCGCCGCTCACCGGAGGAATCAAGGCCACTTCGTCTCCATCTGCCAAGACATGCCCACCTTCCACGTACTCTTGGTTCACGGCAATTTTGAGACAGGGGGCCAGTCCCTGCAACCGCGGATACCGTGATATCAGGAGGCTCAGCAGAGCTGCGGCCTCGGCACCCTGCGGGACCTCAAACGCCAACTCACGGTCCCCCACGATTTCTCTGACGGACGCAAAGAGCCTGAGCCGGATCTTCATGACCATTCTCCGTTGTCGCACGGACAGAAAGACATAGGCCGCATCGCAATGCGTTAGGGATGACATCGGTCCTCAAAACGCCGAAACCCCGGATGCCGCGCGCTTGACGGTGGTGTTGCGTCGGAAGCCAACCGCCAGCGGCGTACCGGATACTCGCGCGTGGACCGTTCGCATTACCCTAAACGTCGCACGGCCGAATCGGTTACCTCACCGCGCGCGGTGCGCAATCCTTCCAGGACCGATTTCACGCCGGGACCATTCCTGGCAAGCGGCCCTCCTCCTCTCGCTGGTTTCCGCCTCAATACACTCGATTACTCTTCCTCTTCATTTTTCTTTTCCCATCATAATCGGTGGAAAAATTTGAATTAAATTCAAAAACTTATCCTTAAAAAACATATAGATATTGTACTTAGTGAAACTATAATTGCAGAGATTACCATTCTGTTGTCAGGATGTCAACGAGTGGCGATCCTCACCAGCGAGCCGTTATTACGAGACTTTTCGGCCAATTTGGCCAGTTGCCCCTTGACGCTCCGGCAGTTGGTATGTTACTAAACGCTGTAAAAATGGGAGCTTCGACGTCGATCAATTTCAGCTTAGCCGATTTTCACCCCCCTGAGAAGGGCCCATCTTCATCCGCCTTGGTGGATCGTATCGCGGCTTCGACGCCGCATGATGTTTTGTCAGACACACTGAGGAACAACGAGTCGCGCTGCATCAGCACCCTGAGGCGGCGGGTTTTCTTTGCCCTCCGTAGTTGCCGAACCTCGGGACGGAATGTCCCGCGCTGCGCGATCGTTTTTGCGTAATCGGCATGATGTTCTCCACAGGGGGTTGGCCGGACGCGAAAGTGCGTCGGCCGGGACAAGGGACAACGGCGACATGGCGAACGCTGGACACGTGGGGCGGCCGGAGGCCAGATGACAATCAAGGTGCTTGCAGAGTCCGCCAAAGATAAGGGCCGACTCCTGAATCAAATCGTCAAGCGCTTGCTGGATGAACTGGGCTACGACGATTTTCGCGTGCGGATCTCCAGCGCCGGAACCGATCTTGAGATCAAGGCCAAACATCGCGCGACCCAAGCCGCCATCCTCTGCAAGGCGCGGGCGCTTCCGCGGGAGGTCGGCCCGGACGAACTCAAGCGCTTTTTGGCCGCCTACACCCAGGGAAAAAAGAAGGACAGGCGTCTGGTCGGCTTGTTCCTGGCGCTGTCCGGGCTCAGCCGCCCCGCGCGCGAATGGTACGCAGGTATTGAGGAGAAAGGCAAGGGGGAATTTCACGTCTTTGCCCCCGAGAAACTCCTCGCGCTCCTACGCCGGGCACGCCTGATCGGCCCCCCCGAGGTGGTGGAGCCCGCCATCAAATCCCGCATTCGCACCGATGCGGGCCCCCGCTTCCTTGCGTATCACGAGGGGCACATGTACTGGGTGCAGATGACCATGACGGGGCGCAAGCCGACCGGATTCGCCGTCCTGGCATCCCACGGCGAACTGGTCTCGCGCGTGGTCGCGCGGGAGATCAAGCGGCTCGACCCGGCCCTGGACGGCAAGCGACTGGTCGATACGCACCTCCGGGATAAACTGTTTCTCACCATGTTGGACATGATCCCGCGTAACCTGGAGGCCCTCACCAAAGAGGTGCGGGAGCCGCTCGCGGACGTGCGCGAAGTGGTCCAGGATCTCCTGCGAGAGAATGTGGTGGTGGCCGAAGCGGGTGGACAACCCCGCTGGAAAAACGACCGGTACAGCCTCCGTGCCGACCTCGCGCTGTTTCTGTCCCTGGCCCGCCAGTGCCTGGAGGGACCGAACAAGTTTCGCTTCCTCAGCTCCCAGTTCGCGGCGGCCCATCTCGCCAGCGACGTGCCGGGATATCTGGAGTCCCGCTGGAGGTTTCGGACCACCGACCGGGAACGCGCCGGCCTCTACCGTTTCCTATCCGTCAGTCCGAGCGCACTCAACCACACCCTGTTCACGCCTACGGATCGCTACCTCTCGTCCGAGGGGGAGAGCCGCACCGGCTACCCCGACCGGGAACGGACGCGTGTTCTCCAGATGAACCGCCTGATGGGCGACCTGCTGGTGCGGATCGCCGGCGATATGGATCATCCGCAGTTCCAGGAACTCTTGATCCTCAAGGGAATCAAGGGGCATCTCTTCCGGGCCTGTGCCAAGGCGGCGACCACCCAAGAACTGGCGTTTGCACTCCAGGCGGATTTCCTGCTGGCGCAGGCCAAGGCACCCGGGTCCGGCCGGGGCGCGTCCCCCGGTCGAAGCGACTTCGAGCACGCCATCGAATTGGGGGCGGCGCTCATGCACATGGAGGAATACGACCAGGCGGTGGCCCATTTCGATCGGGGCATCAAGGAGATCCGGGATCCCAGCCGCCTGTTGACCGCCTGGAACAGCCGGGGGATCTGCCTCCTGCACCTGAAGAAGCTGACCGAAGCCACTACCAGCTTCAACGAGGCCCTGCGATACAACGGCAACTCCAAGATCGCTTGGTATCACAAGGCCCTGTGTCTCAAGGAATTAGGCGACCTGAGCGGCGCCCAGCGGTGTTGTCGCCGCGCCCTCGAAATCGACGCCAACTACACCGAGGCACGAGACTTGTCGCAGATCCTCTAGCGGCTCCGGCCGCCCGCATCGTTCCACACACCGAACGCCGGCGGGGCACATGCCCCGCCGGCGTTCGTGCGTCCTCCCGGTTGGCTCGCGCGTCGACCTAGGCCGGCTTCCGCACCTTGAGAAACATGGCGCCCAGATCCGATTGGTCGAGATCCGAGACCAACAGATATGCCACGTCGCTCTGTTTCCAGTACAGCACGTGCTTGCTCGACGCCACACGGTGATGCGGCTTGAAGTTCTCGATCGCCAGCCGATCCTCCGCAGGAATCAGGGCGTCCGCACCCGGCATCAGCAGCAGTGTCGTGTAGCGTTCGGGTCCGTTCCGGTAGACCAGGGCCACCGCCCGTGTGCCGCGCACCTCGGTGACCGTGGCCAAGATCAGCGGCGCCTGGGCGTCGCCCCGGAACACTGGGCCCAGCGGAAACCCCGCCTCGGATTGTACCCTCCGGAGCAGTTCCTCGGCATCGGGGACCGGCCGATGCATGGTTTCCCGCACGTACTCGACATGCTCATCCACCGCCGCGGAAACCAGGCGCGCCACGGGGTCCCGCGCCAGCCAGGCGCCGCCCACCCACACGACGGCGACGGCAGCCATCGCGCCGACCAGGACACCCGTCAGCCAGGGGTGACGCCGGACCCGAGCGCGCCAGACCATCCGGGGAGGTCGCCCCGCATCTCGCAGCGCTACCTGGATCCGCGCCCGGAGTGCAGGCGGCGCTGTGAAACGCGGTGCGTACCCCTGGACGAGCGCCCTGAACTGCTCCTCGCTTCGGAGCGCCTCGCTGCACGCCGGACACCCAACCAGGTGGGCGCGAACGTTCCCCGCCAACTCGGCAGACAAGTGCCCCCGGATCAGATCCGGCAGATCTTCCCGCACGTCACGACACGTCATGGGTTCGGCTTCCGATCCTCATAAAAGCGAGGATCATCCTGGGCGTCGCCCCGCGGCCTCGCCGGCGTGTCCCGGAGGTAGTCCCGCAAAAACTCCTGCAGCATCGCGCGCGCCCGGAACAGTCTCGATTTCACGGTGCCTACCGGGCACTTCATGATGGCGGCGACCTCCCCCATGGTGAAGTCCTCGATATCCGCCAGCAGGACCACGGACCGGTATTCCTCCGGGAGTCGCTCGAGGGCCGCCGCGAGATCCGCGCGGAGCGTCCCATCCGCACTGCCGGAGGCACGAGCAGCGTCTCCGTCCGGGTAGACATCCGCACCGATCCCATCCAGTATTTCCGGATCCGTGGCCACCGGGTCGCGCTTGCGCCGCTTGTACTGGGTATAGAAGACGTTCCTCAGTATCTGAAACAACCAGGCGCGGAGATTGGTTCCAGGCTGAAATTGGTGGGCGCCTCGCAGAGCGTGGAGGTATGCCTCCTGAACAAGGTCTTCCGCTTCCGCCGGATCGCGGACCAGCCAGCGGGCAAGATTATAGAGACCATCCAGATGATTCAGCGCCGCGGCGGGCAAATCACTCTGCGGTTCGACCATGCCGGAACACCGGATGCCTCGTGTCGGGGTGTCGACAGACTAGCAAAGCCCCGTCCGACCCGCAACGGCAATCGGAGGCAACGTTATCGTTTCCGCCAGAACACCCCTGCCCCAAGCGCCAGCAACAACCCGAGCGCGACGAAGCCCGGCCGGTAGCCCACGAGCTCCACGAACCATCCGAATCCGACCGCACCGACGGTCACCCCTGCCAGGACCGCCGTGTTGAAGACCGCCAGGGCCCGGCCGCGCGCCCCGCTGGGGGCTCGATCGAAGGCCATGGCGCTCGTCGCGGGGTACACGAATCCGTGCGCCGTCCCGTTGATGAACGCAATCAGGACCAGCATCCAGGTGGACTGAAGGCCGCTAAACAGCAGGATCCCAATCGAGAGGGCCACCAGCGCCGGCAGGACCACCTGCCGCCGTTCCAGTCGATCCGCCAGCCGACCCCCCAGAAAACGCACGGCCACCGCCATCAGTGTGTACACGATGTAGAATGGGCCGATGCGTGGGAGTCCCACGTAGCGAGCAAACGGCGGGAGAAACACAAACACGATGGAGTTGGCGAGACCGAACTGGAACGAGGCGATGATGACGGGCGCGAAGGCGCGCCAGAACCCCGACCCCAGAGGGTGCGGCGTCTCCACGGCCATGGGCATCGGGACGTCCGTCACCAGGCAGACGGCCAGCGTCCCGATCCCCAGCAACAGGGTCCCGGCAAAGAGCGCGGGAAAACCATACGCACGCAGCACGATCTCCCCGAGGGCTGGGGCCAGCGCGATCGTCACGAGCCCCGACACACCAAAGACACCGACGGCTTCCGCCCGACGACTGGCCGGAGCCAGATCGGCGAGCAGCGTCAAATTGCTGGTCATGAATGCGGCGAATGCCATCCCCTGGAGAAAGCGCAAGGCATAGAAATGCCATCCCAGACGCGTGGAGAAGAGGAACGCCACCGGAACGGCGGTCACCAGAAGCGCCCCAAGCAGGATAAACGGCTTGCGCCCGAACCGATCGATGAGGGGTCCCGCCCCAAGCTGGCACAGAATCGCGGCCACCGAATACATGGCCATGATCGTCCCGATTTCGCCCTCGCGACCGCCGAGTTGCTGGATGTACAGGGGCAGGAGCGTGTAGGCGTTGAGGCTCGAAAAGAAGAGGAAATTCGCCCCCGCCGCGAGAATGAACGGCTTGCTGTAGAGGGACTGGCTGGGAGGACTCATCGAGCCAAACCCGGCCTGCCGGACGCCTCCTCCGCGCAGTCGGTCGGTGCATCGCCGGTGGTACTCGGCGCCGGACGGCAACCCGGCAGAGGTCCGCGTCGCCATCCGGTTGCATTGCGGGGCATCCTAGCCGACCAGCACTAGCCGCACGTCCATGACATTCGTGCGGGTGGGACCGGTCATGACCAAATCCCCCAGCCGGTGAAAGAACGGGTACGCATCGTTGCCGTCCAGCGCCGCGCGCGGTGCGAGTCCCAGACCGATGGCCCGGGACACCGTGGCGCCGTCGGCAAGCGCACCCGCGGCGTCCGTCGGCCCGTCCGTGCCGTCGGTCCCGGCACTGAGGATGACCACGTCCGGCAGCCCGGCGATGTCCAACGCGGCCGCCAGGGCGAACTCTTGGTTGCGCCCCCCCTTGCCCCTGCCTTTCAGCGTGACGGTCGTCTCTCCGCCGGTGATGAGGCAGACCGGCGGTTTCAGAGGATTCCCGCTCGCCCGAACCTCCAGCGCCAGCGCCGCGTGCATGCGGGCGATCTCGCGGGTCTCCCCCTCGATGAACGAGGAGAGGACCATGGCCTGGAATCCGCGCCGCTCTGCCTCCGCCTTGGCGGCCTCGAGCGCCTGGATGTTACTCGCCACCATGACGCTCCGGACACGCGAGAACAGCGGGTCATCCGGCTTGGGCGTCTCCGGGATGCGTCCGGCGGCGCCGGACTCGAGGTGCGTCCGAATGCTCGCGGGAATCTCCTGACGGATGCGGTACTTGTCCAGGATCGCCAGGCCGTCCGCGTACGTTCTGGGGTCGGGCACGGTGGGACCGGACGCGATCGCGTCCAGCGGGTCGCCGACGATGTCCGAGAGGATGAGGGTGAAGACCCGGGCGGGGGCGGCAGCCCGCGCGAGCTGCCCGCCCTTGATCCGCGAGATGTGCTTGCGGAGCGCGTTCATCTCGCGAATATCCGCCCCGCATGCCAGGAGCGACTTGGTCAGGGCCTGTTTCTCCGCCAGCGTGATGCCTGCGACCGGTGCGGGCGTCAGCGCCGATCCGCCCCCGGAGATGAGCACCAACACCAGGTCGTCCGACCCGAGGCCGTGTACCTGATCCAGCACGGCCTGCGCCCCGGCGATCCCGGCATCGTCGGGCACCGGATGGCCCGCCTCGTGAATCCGGATCGTCCGCGTCGGCTGGACGTGACCATACTTCGTCACCACCACGCCCGTGTCGATCCGATCTCCGAGGATCTCCTCCACCGCGGCCGCCATGGGCGCGCCCGCCTTGCCGAGACCCACCGCCACGATCCGCCGAACGCGCTGTAAATCCACCGCCTCGCCGCCGATGGTCAGCCGGTCACCGTGCCGCACGAGGTGACGCCGGATGGCCTCGGCAGGGTCCACCGCCCGGACGGCAGCATCGAAGACTGCCCGCGCCGATTGCCGCAACTCGCTGACGCCCATCGTCTCTCCTCTCGCCCCCCGCCCTCAGGCTGATCGCAAAAAAAACCGATCCCGCACCGTGTAGATTGACCCGGCCGGATCAAGCGCACTCTCCATCAGGGAAACCTGATCCACGCGTGCCGTTCCGAATCCGTCCGCCGGCTCGGCCCGGAGCGCGTCGAGCAAGGCCTCGAGGTTTCGCGGAGATCGGACCCGTCCCAGGGTGAAGTGGGCGGTGAAGCCTCGTTTCTCCTTCGGGAACCCCACCCCGGCCAGCACATCCTCCACCGCGCCGGCAAGCGCCGCGAGCGGCCCCGCCCCTTCTCGTACCCCCACCCACACCACCCGCGGAATCCGGCCGCCGAACGTTCCGACCCCGGCGACTTCCGCCGCGAAGGCAGCCACGCGTTGCGCCGCATCCGCCAAGGCCGGTCGAATGCGGTCCAATCGTCTGGGCTCCGTCTCGCCGAGAAACTTGAGCGTAATGTGGAGGTTCCCGGGCTTCACCCAACTGACGTCGGCCTGCGCCCGGCGCAATCGGTCCTGGACCGTTGCCAGCCGCTCGCGGATCTCCGTTGGAAGATGCACCGCCACGAAGAGACGCATCGGGAACCGACGCTCCATTCACGGTTGACCATTGCCGATTGACGATTGACGATTGCCACGGGAAGCGGGGTGCCCCGGAGTGCGGTCACCCCAATGGGTAATCGCCGATCCGTCAAAGCTCGTCCATGGGGATGCCCAGCAAGTGGCGCCGTAGCATCTCCAGGGCCATCTGCGAGGCGCGAAACTTGATCTGCTCCCGCTCCCCCAGGATCCGGAACTCCCGCCCGCCGGACCCGCCGGACCACGACAGGCCCACGTAGACGAGCCCCACCGGTTTCTCCGGCGTCCCACCCGCCGGACCGGCGATGCCCGTGGTGGCGAGCCCAAACGTCGTGCCGGCTTGCCGCCGGACCCCTTCCGCCATGGCCCGCGCAACCTCGAGACTCACCACGCCCGATCGGGCGACAAGCTCAGCGGGTACCTGCAGGAGGTCCCGCTTCGCCGACAGGCTGTAGGCCACCACCCCGCACTCAAGGTAATCGGAACTCCCCGGGATATCGGTAAGTCGCGAAGCAACCAGACCCCCGGTGCAGGATTCCGCCACGGCGAGCGTCCCCGTCCGGTCGCGGAGGAGACGGCCGACCACCGCTTCCAGCTTCTCGTCGTCCCGGCCGAACACCAGGTGCCCGAGTCGCTCGCGGATCTTGCCCTCCAGATCGTCGAGCAGTCGCTGGATCTCCGTCGGCTCTTCCCCCTTACAGGTGAGCCGGACGTGAATCTCGCCCATATGTGCCAGCACGCCGATGGTGGGGTTGCGCATCTCGCGGAAATAGTCCCCGATGCGCATATCCAGCGTGGACTCGCTGATGCCGCAGGTCTTGAGCACCCGGGACACGATCCGGCTCTGGATGCCGAAGGCGCCCCGGATCTCCGGGATCACCTGCTCCAGGAGCATCGGCTTCATCTCCGAGGGCACGCCGGGCATGCAGACAAAGACGCGCCCCGCCTCCCGGACCAGCAGGCCGGGCGCCGTCCCACGGGGATTGTGCAGGACGGCCGCCCCCTCCGGAACCATGGCCTGTTTCCGGTTGTTCTCGGGCATCGCGACCCGTCGCTTGGCGAACCGCTCCTCGATGTGCGCCAGGATCGCGGCGTCGAGGCGGAGCGGTCGGTCCAGGACCGCCGCCAGGACGTCGCGGGTCAGATCGTCTTCCGTCGGCCCGAGGCCTCCGGTCATGATGATCACGTCGGCGCGGGACATGGCCAATCGGATGGCGGCCTCGATCCGACCCGGGTTATCGCCCACCGTGCTCTTGTAAAATACGTCGATGCCCGCCTCGGCCAGCCGCTGCGACATCCAGCTCGCGTTGGTGTCCACGATCTGCCCGAGCAGCAACTCCGTCCCGATGGTCAGCAGTTCCGCACCCATGCCCGCTCCTTCGGCGACATTTCCCAACGGTCGACTCACAGAAAATCGAAATTGACCTTCAGCAACCACCAGGTCGCCCGTGCCAGGAGCCCGGCCGCGACGTCATCGGCGACGACGCCGAACCCCCCGGACAACCGCTCCAGCCGGGGGATGGGGGCGGGCTTGACCACATCGAACAGTCGGAACAACAGGAACACCGCGCAGAGATCGTACGCCCGAAGGGGGAGCACCAGCGTCGCGACGCACATCCCGACCACCTCGTCGATCACCACCGACGGCGGGTCTGGGCGGCCCAACTCCTCCGCGGCCCGTCCGGCGACGACCACGGCGATCGCCGCCAGGAGCACCGCCGCCGCCAGATGGAGAGGCCACCCGAAGGACAGCAGTGGAAGGCTCAGTGCCAGGCCGACCAGGCTCCCGGCCGTCCCCGGCGCCAGCGGCACCCGGCCGACGCCGCCCACCGTCGCCACCCGCTGCGCGGCCGACCCGGCCGCCGGACGCATCGTGATTTCCCCCTTCGGTTTGTGTGCGGACATGTCTACCCCGTCACCTCGAGGATCTCGCCCGTCAGATCGTGCTCGAACGCTTCCCGGATTCGCGCGCGCACGAACGTGCCGGGGGCCACCGCGGGCCCCCGTAGAAAGACCGTGCCGTCCACCTCCGGCGCATGACCCGCCGTGCGCCCACACTGGATCCCGGGAGATTCCGGCGCCGGCCCGTCCACCACGACCTCCTGGATCGTGCCGAGAAGTGCCCGTCCCTTCTCCTCCGCGATGGTTGCCTGCACCGCCATCAGGCGCGCGCGCCGTGCCTCCGCCACGCGTCGGGGCACTTTGGGTACCAGGGCGGCCGCGGCCGTGCCCTCCTCGTCGGAGTAGCGGAACACGCCGACGCGGTCGAAACGCATCTCGCGGACAAAGCGGCGCAAGACGACGAACTGCGCCGCCGTCTCCCCGGGAAATCCGGTGATGAACGAGGTCCGGATCACGACACCCGGCACCGCCCGGCGAATACGCCCGACCAACCGGCGCAGACTCTCGGGACCGCCGCCGCGCCCCATCGCCTTCAGGACGGTGGCATCCGCATGTTGGAGGGGCAGGTCCAGATACCGGCACAACCGCGGCTCCGCGGCAAGGAGCGCGATGAGTTCCGGGGCGATCCGGTTGGGATACAGGTAGTGGAGCCGAATCCAGCGCAACGACGGAATCCGCAGCAGCGCTTCGAGGAGCGCCACCAGCCCCCGCGGTTCGCCGCGATCGGCGCCGTAACTGGTGGTGTCCTGGGAGATCAGGACGATCTCCCGGACCCCCTCCGCCGCCAGGTGGCGCGCTTCGGCCACGACATCGGCGGGCGGGCGACTGCGCAGCGGCCCGCGGATCGCGGGGATGGCGCAGAACCGGCAGGTGTGGTCGCATCCCTCGGCGATCTTGAGGTACGCGAAATGACCGGGCGTGAGGCGCAGCCGCGGCAGCGCCGCGGTCATCAGGGCCGTGTGCCCGGTCACCCATACCCGGTCGCCCGGCTTCCCCCGCAACACCGCGCGGACGATCTCGGCGATGCGGGGAAACTCTCCTGTGCCGATGAAGCCGTCCACCTCGGGCAGGAGTGCGGGAAGATCGCGGGGGTAGCGCTGCGGCAGGCATCCGCTCACCAGGAGGGCCCGACACCGCCCGGTGCGCTTCAGGGCGGCCGCTTCCAGGATGGCCTGGATGGACTCCTCCTTGGCATCCTGAATAAAGCTGCAGCTGTTCACGACCACCACGTCCGCCCGTTCGGGCGCATCGGCCACGGCGTATCCCGCCGCCCTGAGCTGGCCCAGCATCACCTCCGCGTCCACCTGGTTCTTCGGACAGCCGAGGTTCAGGATACTGACGGTCGCCGGAGGGCCCGTCCCGTCCGTCGTCGGTGGCTTCATGGGTATTCCCTGTTTCGCCTGTGTCCAGGCGCCGTACGCGGCCGCTCGGGTCCCTTCGATCAGGTCGGGCCGCTCCAGGCGGCGCCCACCTCACCGTCCCGCCGGGCGGTACGGTTGTGTGTCCAGATCGCGGGGAAGGGCGCAGACGCGGTGGGCACCGGCGATCTCAGGCGGGCGGCGGCTCGTCGTTCCCCCCTGGCACGAGCTCAAGCCGGTTCCGTCCGCCAGCCTTGGCTCGGTACATCGCCTGGTCGGCGTCGTGGACGAGATCTTCGATCTTCTGCGTGACTGCCGTGAGGGCGGCCACTCCGATGCTGATCGTCACCCGGTGTTCCTGGCCCGTCTCCTGGCTCTCGAAGATATGACTCGCCACGGCGCTACGAATACGCTCGGCGTGGGCCGCGGCACGGACCAGATCGGTTTCCGGCAGGATGATGGCGAACTCCTCCCCGCCGTATCGCGCCAGCAGGTCTACCGACCGCGCATTTTGCCGCAAGATGTCCGCCGTCTCCCGCAACGCCTGGTCGCCCGCCAAGTGGCCGTACCGGTCGTTGAAGGCCTTGAAGTGATCGAGGTCGAGCATCAGCAACGTCAGCGGACGCTGATAGCGCTGCGCCCGTCGGAATTCGCGCGCCAGCTGGTCGTAGAACTGGCGATGATTCGCGAGCCCGGTCAACGGATCGGTGATCGCGAGTTGCCGCGCCTCCTCGAAGAGTCGGGCGTTCTCGATCGACACCGCCGCCTGGCTGGCGAACGTCGAGAGGAGTTGGATCTCCTCCGACCCGAACTCATGGCGTTCGATCATGTAGAGATTCATGCACCCCAGGGCACGATCATGGACGATCAGTGGAATGGCCAGAAACGAGCTGAACCCGCGGTCGCCGGCCAGTCGGAGCCACGTCCCGTACACCGCATCGGTCCGGACGTCGGAGACCATCACCAGCCGCTTTTCCCGCACCGCGACCAGGCTGGGGCTCAGGCCGCGATGGACCTCCCCGGCTTCCGGAAAGGCCTCGTCGAAGAGATTGTAGCCCGCCACCGTGGACAGGCTGCGCCCATCGGGGCCGAGGAGCATCAGCGACATCGCCTGCGCCTGCAGGAGGCTCGATACCGTCTCGCTGATGCGCGTCAGGATGTTTTGCAGGTCGAGCGTCGAGGCCATCGTGCGGCTGACCTGATACAGCGCCTCGAACTCCTGCGCCTTGCGGCGCGTCTCCGTGTAGAGGCGGGAGTTCTCCAGGGCGATGGACACCTGGCGCCCGATGCTGGGCATCACGCCGGCCTCTTCGCCCGAGAAGTGCTGCCCGGGATGCCCCAGGACGGTCAACACCCCCAGGCGTTGGTCTTGGAACCGGAGCGGGATGATGGCCGCCGGTTGCGGCGGCCCGCCCGGCGGGATACCGAGGCCCGCCATCTGCGCCGCGTCGGCCACGAGCAGGGGCTCGTCCCGCTCCAGCGCCGCCCAGATCCAGCCCGAGCCCGGTGCCAGCGACCGAAGCGCGTCCTGGGGCCCGGCCTCGAGCCCGCGCCAGGCGCGGAGCAACAAGTGGCCCCGGCCGGGCTCGATGAGGTGGACCAGCCCGGCCGCCAGGCCGAGGCTTTCCATGATCCCGGCCACGGCGCCGTCGAGGATCTCTTCCAGACCGAGCGACCGGTTGACCGCCAGCGCCACGGCGTTCAGCGCCTGCAACTCCCGGTTCCGACCCATCAGTTCGAGGCTCATGCCCCGGATGCGGAGGAGCACCTTGATTCGCGCGATCAACTCGTCGGTGTTGAACGGTTTGGTGATGTAATCGTCGGCGCCGATCTCCAGGCCCACGACCATGTCCCGGGTGGTATCCTTGGCGGTCAGCATAACCACCGGGATGTGACGCCACTGCTGGTCGGCCTTCAGGCGGCGGCACACCTCGTACCCATCCATCCCAGGCATCATCACGTCCAGCAGGACCAGGTCGACGGGACATTCCGCAATGCGGCGGAGGGCCTCATCGCCCGAATGGCAGACCACGGTGGCGAAACCGCGCGCCTCGAGCAGGACCTGGATCATGCGCGCGATCCCGATCTCGTCCTCGACCACCAGGATCGTGGACTTCCTTCCCGTCGAAGCACTCACAGTCGACACACCGTTCCTCCGTCCACGCTCACCCTTGAGCCCCTCTGAATCAATCGGCGCCGGAACCAGAGCGTCCCGCGGTTGCGCGCCCGCCGCGAACTCCCGGAATGAATAGCGCAGGAGGTAACCGCGGCGCAACCAAAAAAGCGCAGCGGCTCCGACCCAGGCCGCGGAGGTCTCGCTTGACAGGCAGGGGCACATTCGATAGCGTCGGCGCTCGGCGAGCATCTCGGCCGGGCGTCACCCGGACATCTGCCGCCTCGGACACCCCGGGACGCGCGCGCCTGTTGCCACGCGTTCTCTCTTGCCACTGGAGGAGGAGTGTGATGACCATGACCTCACGGGAACGAGTATTGACCGCACTCAGTCGGCGCCAACCGGATCGGGTGCCCTACTGCGAACTCGGCGTGGACCGCTCCTTGGCCCAGCGCCTGATGGGCTGGGGGGCCCCGGCGAGCCAGGCGTCGAACCTCGAGGCCAATGCCTACACGGCGGACGAGGCCAAAGCCTTGGCCGCCTTCCTGAAACTGGACAANCTGAGCTACGTCCTNCGCGCACCCGTCTACGCCCACAAGGAAGCCGGGCAGGACGGCCGCCTGTTCTACGGCGACGGCCTGATCAGGACGGAGGCCGATCTCGCCCTGCTGCAACTCCCCGATCCGACCGACGACGCGCTCTACGCGGGAGCCGCAGCCTTCCTGGAGAAGAAAGGGGACTACTCCGCCTGGTTCGTGACGCGGATCGGCATCTTTCCCACCATGCTCAGCCTCGGTACGGAGAACTTCTGTCTGGCACTGTACGACAATCGCCCGTTCGTCGAGGCGGTCCTCGATCGCTACGTGGACTGGATCGTCGTGGTGGCCGAGCGCGTCTGCCGGATGGGCTTCGACGTCTTCGCCTCCACCGACGACATGGCGTTCAACACCGACCCCTTCTTCTCCCCCGCCGTGTTCCGGGATCTGGTGCTTCCGCGGTACCGGCGGGTGGCCGAGAAGATCACCCTCCCCTGGTTCATCCACAGCGACGGGAACATCCTCCCCTTCGTGGACGACCTCCTCAGCGTCGGGGTCATCGGTCTGCACCCCAACGAAAAGGGGGCCGTGGACATCCGCGAGGTCAAGCGCGCGTACGGCGACCGTGCCTGCGTCCTTGGGAATGTGGATCTCAATCTCCTCGGGATGGGCACCCCCGACGCGGTGGATCGCGAAGTCCACGACCTCATCCGCGACGTGGGGCCCGGCGGGGGCTACATCGTGACCAGCGGAAATAGCCTGGCCGGCTACCTGCTTCCGGAGAACGTCCTGGCCCTCTCCCGGGCCGTGCAAAAATACGGCCGGTACCCGATCTCGCTCTAACGCGGGTGTCCGGCGGCCGGAGCGGCGGGCGTGCCCTGCGACGATTCCCTGCCGGGTCGCATCCGGGCCGCGCCAGACCCAGAAAGGAGACCCGTGGAAGCCCTCGACGCGATCCTGACCCGACGGAGCATCCGTCGGTACACGCCGGAGCCCGTCGCCGAAACGGTTATCGCCGAGATCCTGCGGGCCGCCATGAGCGCCCCCTCGGCAGGAAACCAGCAGCCCTGGCAATTCGTCGTCATCGCCGACCGCCGCCTGCGCCACGAGAT
>JGI20214J51650_10001445_pt1 | contig 15063 bp, 15 predicted proteins | sample WetSurMetagenome_FD_51650 | JGI IMG/M metagenome (IMG submission 51650) | reverse complement strand
GTTGACGCAGTACTAAAAGCAATTACCAAGTTAACTAGCAATTTGGAAAAAATACGTTTAAACGAATATCGACTTGAAGCAATTACAGGCGGCTCAAACGCTGTTGCTGAAGTCATAATTAAAGTCGAGGATGAAAGAGGAAACATTGTCAGTGCACGTGCAGCTAGAGAAGACATTGTAATGGCAAGCGTTGAAGCAATGATAAACGGTATAAACAAGCTGTTGCTTAAGAATCATAAGCAGGTTAACAAAAAGTGAAGGTAGCCTATCAGGGTGAAGTTGGCGCTTACAGTGAAATGGCAGTCTACAAGTTTTTCGGAAGAAAAGTGGAACCAATAGCTTGTGCAGATTTCCGAGGAGTTTTTGACTCAGTAAAAAACAGCGCCGTTCAAGCAGGCGTCATACCAATCGAAAACTCTATCGAAGGCAGTGTCAACCAAAACTACGACTTATTCCTTACCTACGACCTAAAAGTCAGTGGCGAAGTCGCAGTAAAACTCGCTCACGTTCTCATCGCCAACCCGCAAACCAAAATCGAAGACATAGAAACAGTCTACTCACATCCCCAAGCGCTGGCACAATGTCGGGGTTATCTTGAACGGCACAAATGGGAAATTATTCCTGCATACGACACGGCAGGAAGCGTAAAAATCATTAAGGAAAAATGCATCTTAAATGCCGCAGCTATCGCCAGCGAAAAAGCTGCTGATCTCTACGGCATGAAAATTCTTGCCCGAGACATCGCCGACAACTTATCAAACTACACGCGGTTTCTTGTACTTTCGCATGAAGATGCAGCGCCAACAGGCGACGACAAAACCTCAATCATATTCTCAGCCAAACATGAACCAGGAACTCTCTACCATGCCCTTGGCGAGTTTGCGTCAAGAAACATCAACCTAACCAGAATCGAATCCAGGCCAACCAAAAAAACAGCTTGGCAATACAACTTTTACCTAGACTTTGAAGGGCATAGAACCGAAAAACGGTGTGTAGAAGCATTACAAGCACTGGAAAAATACGCAACCTTCGTTAAAATCCTTGGCTCTTACCCTAGAGTCATCTAACCTAAAGTTTTTCAATTACTTTGCGCGCCCTTCAGGATTCGCCACATTTATGCATTCAGGATGGAATTGGACACCATAGAAGGGCTTGGCGTAGCAGATATCGACGATGAGCACCTTGCAAGCTTTGATTGCACACTCCTAAATTATTTTAAAATTGTTAAACAAATCTGCTGTTACTGCTCTGTGGATTCTAACATTTTGTACATTGTTTCGTAGGATTGCGTGAAGTCAATATCGGCTTTGGCAAGCTTTCTTTTGAGTTGTTCCATTCGTTCAACGATGGCTTTTTGGTCGTTGTTTTTGATTAGCGTAAGCAGTTCTTGCGCTTTAGCCATGAATAGGTCTTCGATTTCTGCAAGATTGGAAAGATTCGTTTGCACTGCTGCATAGAGGTCAGGGGTTTCAAGCGCCGTTGCCTCAGCCAAAGTGAATAGCATCCGATAGGTTGTGCCAGCCACTTTTTTTGTTTCAGGCAAATTCTTCTGCTCCAACAACGTCTCGCAAGCAGCTAAACCGAGGAAATGTGGCAAACCCAAAACAACAGCCATCAAATCATCATGCTTTTTGGGTGACATAACAAACACGTTTGCTTCTTCCTGCTCAAGCCACTTCTTGATTTCAGCGGCAATTTTTTCTTCCTCTAAGTTGGTTGGGGTCAGCACGAAGGCTTTGTGTTTCACACCGTTACTGCCTGGACCAAAAACTGGGTGTGTGCCCAAGACAGTTGCCTCTTTGATGTATTGATGCATTATTTTGACAGGGACTTCCTTGATTGAGCAGATGTCCATGACTACTTGGCCTTTATGCAGGACAGGACTGATGGTTTTAACAACGTCTTCTATGGCGCTAATGGACACGCAGAGGTAGATTTGGTCAGCACCACAGACGGCTTCTTGAAAATTAGTGGTTAAGTCTACTGGCACGTCTTTTAGGCTTTTAAGGCGTTCTTTTTTTCTATCTGCCACTATGACTTCGTGTTTTTTTGCCTCAAAGAATTTTGCNAACCAAACACCCATTTTTCCCGCGCCAATCACGGCGATTTTCATTTCAAAGCCTCACTTAATATGTCCATAGCAGTCTNTATTTCTGCTCTGGGCGCAGTTAACGAGATTCTGAAGTGTTCTCGGTAATCGCCAAATGAGGTGCCTGGAGCCACAGCTACGCCTTTGTCAAGCAAATCCAAGGTGAATTTTTCAGAGTCTAAGCCTTTTCGCTTTGGAAACACGTAGAACGGCGCTTCTGGCTTTGTGAATGAGAGCCCTGCTTTAGCAAGTTTTTCGGTTGCCATTTTTGCGCGTTCTTGATATTCGTCTTTGATTGTTGTGGCAAGCAGTTTTTCGATTTCCAACCCTTTCAATGCAGCCTCCTGAATGAACACAGGCACATTGTTTATGGTGATCTGATTAAGCCTTGTTATTTTATCTACAAGCTCCTTGCATGCTACTATGTAGCCGATTCGCCAGCCTGTCATGGTGAAGGTTTTCGAGAAGCCGTTGGTTAAGATGTGAGTGTGATCAAAGTCGTATTCGAGGATACTTTTAGTTTTGGTAAATGCAATTGTGGCGTAAACCTCGTCTGAAAGAACGGTNACGCCTTTTTTGTCAGCTATTTCAATGATACCATCCAGAGTNTCCGCATCTAGCACTTTGCTTGTAGGGTTGTTTGGGTTGTTGAGAATTATCATTTTGGTATCTTTGTCAATTAAGGCTTCAAGCTCTGCAAGGTCGACTTTCCAGTTGTTCTCCATTTCGGTGCGAAGCAGTTTTGTTTTGGCGCCTATGCTTTTAGCGATTAAGTCGTAGGCTGTCCAGTAAGGTGTGGGAATAATGACGTTTCCGCCGCCTCTCATCAGCAGATACATAGTGGCGAAAATGCCCCATTTAGAACCGGGCGTAATGACAATGTTTTCAGCTTTTACCCGGTGAAGCTCAGCAAGTTTCTGGCGAAGTTTGCTCTCGCCATAGGAAGAAGAATATTTGGTTTTGCCTGCCTTCATTGCTGCGTATGCAGCTTCAATTATTTCGTTAGGCGTAGCTAAGTCTGGGTCTCCTAGGTTTAAGCGAATTATTTTTTTTCCTTCGTTTTCCAGTCGGATGGCTTTCTCGTTTATCTCGTAGAGCATCTTGCTGACTCTCCGTTGAGTGGATTTTTCTTATTCCTGAACTGCACTGCACATATTAACTATTTCGCGGTAAACCGCCTCAAGTTGCGAAGGATCTAGGTGAAATTCAACAGCTTTCCTCTTAATCCCTTGATAAACTTGGTTTTCCCTCGAAGTGTCCCTAATCTGCATTCCACTTTGCTTTTTGAGTGAACCAATGTCTCTGCAAACCTGTGCCCGTTCACCAAGTAAACTAATAATTTGCAAGTCTAAGGCGTCAACTTTCTTGCGAAGGGTTCCAATTTGATCCATTATTTCTTTCTCTCCAAAACTTTCGGAATAACCCCGGCTCGAATCAGGTGATCAAGTAGTGTTACTGCAACGGCTGATTCCACGGCAGGAACAGCTTTTGGAACTACACAGGGGTCATGTCTGCCCTTTACTGTTAAATTGGCGTTTTCCATTGTGGATAAATCTACGGTTTGTTGTTCTTTGCCAATGGACGGCGTCGGTTTTATGGCTACCCTCATTATAATGGGCATGCCGTTGGATAAGCCGCCTATGATTCCGCCCATGTTATCCGTAGAAGTTGTAACTTTACCGCTTTTCATAGTGTAAGGATCATTACTTTCTGAACCTTTCATCTCTGCAAGTGCAAAGCCTAAACCAAATTCAACGCCTTTGACTGCGGGAATATCGAACAATGCTTTAGCTAAATCAGCATCCAACGAATCAAACAATGGCTCACCAATGCCTGCTGGAACATTGAGGGCAAGACATTCGACGATTCCGCCAAGGGTTTCACCTTCTTTTCTGGCTTTTACGATGGCTTGCTCCATTCGCTCTGCACATACTAGGTCAGGGCAGCGTGTGGCGGCTTCATACTTGTTTTTGCGTATTTCCCTGGCGCTGAATTTTTTGTCGCTTCTAACTTTGCCTACCGCCCGGGTATAAGCTAAAACGTCAATATCGAATTGGCTTAGCAGTTTTTTTGCTATTGCTCCTGCAATGATGAGGGCTACTGTGATTCTGCCGCTGAATCGTCCGCCACCTCGGTAATCCTCAAAGCCCCCATACCTGACGTGTGCAGGGTAATCGGCATGGGCTGGTCTAGGCAGGTTCGTTATCGCTTCATAATCGCTTGAGTCAGCCTCCCTGTTCTCAACCGTTATGGCAATTGGAGCACCAGTAGTGAACCCATTATAAAGCCCTGACAAAATATTAGCCGTATCTTTCTCGATTCTTGCGGAAACGATTTTTGGGTCTGCGGGAATACGACTGTCCAATTCCACTTGAATGTCCTCTTCACTGAGAGGTAAGCCTGCTGGGCAACCGTCTATGACTACGCCGACGATTTCGCCGTGGCTTTCGCCAAACGTGGTTACTGTGAATTCTTTACCTATCGAATTTCCCGCCAACTATTTCAGCTCCTAACGAACTTAGATGATTAAAGAACTGGGGATAAGACTTTCTGACGCTTGCAGCATTTAAGATTGTTGTTTGATGTTCTGCCCGAAGAGCGGCAACTGCACAAGCCATTGCAATGCGATGGTCGTTGTGGGAATTAATGGATGTTCCACGCAAAGGTGTTTCTCCTTCAACTATTAGCCCATCAGGTTTTAGGGTTACTTTTGCACCCATCTTTTTTAATTCTGCATGAATTGCGGCTAGCCTATCGGATTCCTTAAGCTTCAACCTCTGTGCGCCACTAATTTGAGTTGTTCCTTTTGCGAAGCACGCGAGTGCAGCCACTATTGGAACTAGGTCAGGAATATTTTTGGCGTCGAGTATTAGTGGTTCAAGTGAATTACCTGTTCCGTTGATTTCAACACTGTTGTCGCATACTTTTCCTTCCACACCCATTTCAGAAAGTATGCCTAAAATTGCTTTGTCCCCTTGAGGGCTCTCATAATTGAGATCATTTATTTTTACCGCCGAGGTGGTTATGGCTGCCGCAGCTAAAAGAAATGCCGCTGACGAGAAATCACCCGGCACTATAGAATCTGTTGACTTGTAAGTTTGATTTGCAGGGATTACGAAGCGGTCGAAATTATCGTATACGTCAATCCTAATTCCAAACTGCTCCAGAACCTCAAGCGTCATCTTAACATAATCGATCGATTCAAGCGGCGTTGTAAGGGAAATTTCAGTTTCAACTTTAGCCAAAGGGCAAGCAAATAGCAATCCAGAAATGAATTGAGAACTTACGTTGCCCGGGATTGATGTTTGACCGCCTAGAATGCCGCCGCCTTCAACTAGAACGGCATCTTTATTGCCTTGTTTCTTCAGATGCACTTTTGAGCCTAAATCATATAGGCTTTTTACTAACGGTTCGATGGGTCGACGTTGGAGAGAACCGTTGAAAAGTAAAAGGGAAGGATCAGGTGCCAAAGCCGCCACAGGAACCATAAAACGCAATGTTGCGCCTGATTCTCCACAATTGATCGGTTCTTTTGAGTTTGTTAACGATTCTACGCCTGTAACTGTCCAGCAACCTTCACTTTGAGTTACTCTTGAGCCGAAAGCAGTGATTGCCCGCAAGGTTGCTTCAGTATCTTCAGCAAGCAAAGGATTCGATAGTTTTGAGTTGCCATTTGATAGGGCTGAAGCTATTAGCATTCTTTGTGTGTAAGATTTTGAGGGGGGTGCACAGACTTCTCCGTTTAAAAATTCAGTTTTTTTAACGATCACATCCGCCATTATTTAGAGCACCTTGGCTTTTTCATTGTTCAACTGAGCCGTTAAGACTTCTCCGTCGTGTTTTTGCAAAGCAGCTTTAACCAGGTCAACTTTGTCTTTCGGGGTTACTGCTGTTACTGCTGGTCCTTTACCGCAAAGTCCAGATGAAACTGCTCCTGCAACTAACGCATCAACGGCAATTGAATTGTCATATCCTTGGGCGGCGCTGTAAATTAAACCGTTAAGTGAGAGCGCTTCCCAAACGTTGCCTTCTAAAGCTTGTTCATAAGCAATTTGAACCAGCGGCTTAACAGTCTTTAGTCTAGCCACATTTGAATCAGCAGTGTACGCTTTCTGAGGAGGAACCAAAAACAGCACCATCAAATCACCAGCTAAAGGCCATTGCTTAACAATTTTACGGTTCAAGTTGTCAGTGATCACTGTCCCACCATAGAATGAGGCACAAGCATCGTCAAAAGCTCCTGTTATAGTAACTTTTGCATCGAATGCTGCTTCTACACCCAATTTAACCAGTTCCAAATCGCCAAGCGTTTTATCCAATGCTGTAGTTACCGCAAGGGCTGTTGCGTTTGCGGCTGCACTGCTACTTTTGAGTCCTTTTGCAACTGGAATATTCGACCATGTTCTTATTTTTGCACCAAAACTGTTTTCCATGCCAAAATGTGCAAGCACTCTGGAAACAGTTTTTTCGATAAGAAGGGAGTTCTCTTTTGGGTCAGAGGTTATTTCCGAAGTAAAAACATGAGGTTCATTTGTTAGCTCGACTTCCGCTTTTGTCCAAAGGTCAACGCCGAAGGCTGCGCCTTTTCCAAGGGCGATGGCGTTTACGATTGTTGCAGCACCATGAGCTAGTGCGGTAGCTTTCCTCAAGTTTCACACCTTCTGCAATCTATCAAGCACTGTCTTCCTCATAACCTGTACTGGCGCTGATTTGCCTGTCCAAATTTCAAAAGATGCCGCACCTTGGTAAATGAGCATTTCAACACCGCTAACAACTTTGGCACCTGCCTCTTTGGCGATTTTTACCAGTTTAGTTTCAAGCGGATTATATACTATATCCATTACTGCCAAATTAGTTCTAAGCCATTCTGGGTTAATAGGGGTTTCATTAGCGTTTGGTTTCATACCGATTGATGTTGCATTAATTAGCACTTCGGAATCCATAAGATTGTCTTCAAGTGCCTCTGGAGAAAGTGCATCAGCCGAAATTTTTTTGGGCAACAGCAGTCTTAATTGTCTTGACAGGTCTTTTGCTGGCTTAACTGTTCTGTTCAGGATGACGAGTTCATCCGCTTGTTGTGCAATCGTGTACGCTATGGCTCTAGAGGCGCCGCCTGCTCCCAGTAACAGCACTTTTTTGCCTTTAGGGTCCACCCCGTTCTCACGAAGAGCTTTTAGAGCTCCNATTCCGTCAGTGTTAAATCCCCAAAGTTTTCCGTTTTTGNTTTGAATTGTGTTGACTGTGTTAAGGAATCTTGCAGTTTTATCAACTTCATCTAAATGAGGAATAACCGTAGTTTTATGAGGCATAGTGACGCTTAAACCATGGATGCCTAAGGCCCGCATGCCATTTACTGCGCTGGCAACATCTACAGGTTTTACTTTGAACGCTAAAAAAACGCTGTCTAACCCTAAAGCCGCAAAGGCCGCATTATGTATGACAGGGCTTAAAGAGTGCTCTATAGGATCGCCGATTACTCCATACACTCGGGTTTTACCTGAAACAGCCATCCTTCTACTTTGCCCCTAAAAGGTTGAAAGCAAACTTCATCTCTTCCATGCTCATCTGTCCAGACGCCGTTTCGCTGTTTTTTTCCAATGAAGCAAACGTAAAGAATGCACCGAACACTGGAGAGAGAAGACGAGAAATCTTCCCTTGCTCACCCATGCAGAAACAGACAAGTTTGGCTTTCTGATAGTTAGCAGAAACAAAGTTAAGCGCGGGCACGTTGTCTTCAACAGTTTTTGCCGTTCCCACAATTTTGCAGACACTTGCTCCGCTTGCGATCTCCTGTTGCAAAACCATTTCCATTTCGAACATTGTTAAGGCGCCGTCATATTTATGGTAGGAAACGATCGATTGTGCACCAGATTTTTCAAGTTTTGTAATTGTTTCTAGCAGTTTTGGACTCAAGAGGTTAACGTCAACATATGCAAAACCGTTCTTAGCCGCTTTTAGAAGTGTTTGCTGCCGCTCATCCTCGGTCCCTGCGAAAAGACCTTTTTCGCTAACAATCTTGTTTGTTGCAACAAGTGGAAGTTTTGTGCTTTTAACAAGATCGATAAGGCTTCGGGAAGTTTCTAAGCAGTCCAATCTGATTTCGATTAGGTCAGCTTGAGCTTTTTCTGCACGTTCAATTAGCGTTAAGGCTTCTTGATTATTTTTTGGGAGAATCGAGAGACAGATTCTCGATGTCACTTTTCAATCACCGTTTCTTCAGGCACCGAAACCCCAAAATGCCTGCCTCCCCTAACAGATAAATGCACCAAAACCGCATCGTTTGGCTTAAGTTCAGTTACGGGTTTGGAAGCCTTTGGTGTAACAACTCTAATTGTTTCGGCATTTTGAAGTATCGTCTTTATTCGTGTGTTACCTGCTTGAGCCTCAATAAGAATCAAAGGTCGAAACTCGATTTTTGATCTTCCTACGTTTGTAATTCTAACTTTGCCTTCTCGATTAATAATTAGTACTTCATCGCCAGCTTTGAGTTCAGAAAGATATCTTGTATTTGCAAGCGATGTTAATGTGTAATGAGAAGCCGGACCAGCGTTCACTCGAAATGGGCGAGACTGCACATATGGATTCTCACTTACTTCTGCTTCAACAAGGAAAAAGCCGGCTGATTGACAGCCAACAAGCATACCTTCGCCTGGAACCATGAGATCAATAGTGTCCACACAAACTCTAGCTCCCGTGCCAATAGGCTTGATAGAAAGAATTGTAGCGGTGGACAAGGATATTTCTGGCAATTGATTCTTAACAAGTTTGATTGTTTTTTCAAGTTCCATAGGGCTTGAGGTTTTGAGCAGCACTCCGTCTGTTCCCAATTCTAAGGCTTCAAGCACTATTTTTGCATCTTCCGCCGTGTTGACTTCGGCGATTAGTTTGCTTTTGCCGCCATGCGCTTTTGCAATCAAATTTTCAAGCGGAATAACTCGCCAATCAAGGCAATTGATGATTACATAATCAACACCTATTTCAGCTGCTTTAGCGGCTTTATTTTCGTCTTCCTTTCCCTGTATCGAAACTTCAAAAGCTGTTTTTTTTCCTTCCCCTTTTAGTTGGGCAAGCTTTTTATCATTAAGCTCTGTGATGAAAGCGATGTTTAGTTTTCCAGAGCGGTTACTTGTTTGTCCTTCTTGTATTGTTACGTCTGCGTTTTCATGGGCAATGCTAAGTAGGTTTTCCTTTTCCTGATTTGAAACCGCTTTGTCTATATTAACCCAAAGTTCTTTCAAGCTTTTTCACCGAGAATTTTGAGTGCCCCTTCTACGCTGGAGTTCTTGTGAACTATTGCTGAAAGCGCCTTAACAATAAGGGCTGGGTTTTCATGTTGGAACACATTTCTACCAATCGACAAACCCGCTGCTCCAGCTGAGAGAGCATCGTGGGTAGTTTGCAATACTTCTTGGGAAGTTTTGCATTTTGGTCCTCCAGCAATGACTACTGGGACTGGGCAGCTTTCGGTGACATTTTTGAATGATTCTATGCTACCTGTAAAGTTTGCTTTTATTATGTCGGCACCAAGCTCTGCACCAATTCTAGCTGCATGAGCTACTACTTCGAGCGCATGCTCGTTTTGGATTTTTGGGCCTCTTGGATACATCATTGCTAACAGTGGCATTCCATATAGATCGCATTCTTCGGAGACTTTTCCCATATTTTGCAGCATCTTATCTTCATCTTGCGCGCCTATGTTAACATGAACGGAAACGGCGTCAGCGCCAAGACGTATGGCTTCTTGTACACTGCAAACTTGTACTTTGGCGTTTACGTTGGGGCTCAAGTTGGACATACCTGATAGCATTACAATTAAGCCAGTACCATTACAATCGACATGTTTGGCTATGCCTTTGTGGACAAGAATGGCGTCTGCGCCTCCTTTGAGAAGTTGGTTGATGGTGCCTTGCATGTTGGTTATGCCTGGAATTGGGCCAACGGTAACGCCGTGGTCCATTGGCACTATTACTGTGCGGTTATCTTCTTGCATTATTCTTTTTAGGCGTCTGTTTTTTCCATGATTCATACGTTTTCACCTTGTTTTTACTTAGCGCTCCTTAAAGAGTTTTTAATTAGCCCGAGAGCTTTTTCACGATGAGCCCAATCCACAAATAACAAAATACTCGAAGTAATTGTAAGTATGCCTGAAATGTTTATGCCGTTTAGCCGCAAATCCTCGCTTATCTTCCCAATGATACCATGCGTTTCTTCTAATCCTACACCGCTTGTTTTGATGAATACCAAATCCTTTTTGGCTGCCATAGCAATGGTTTCTTCGTTGCTTTTTACTAACGCATGTATTTCATTAAAGAGACTGTCAAGGTTTTGTTCTTGCGAAACGTAGAGTATGATTGAGTTTGAATTCATTGACATTCCAAGCAGAATGGAGTGCTTTTTGGACTTTTCCACCATTCCCTGAACGATTTGAGGGTTAGCAGATATGCCATTACCGATAACGGTTATTTCTGCTACAGGGAATGGATGAGCTATTTCAGCATCAAGATCAGATGCTAAGCCACCTGTAATTACTGTGCCTTGTGATGATAGATTGCCATGTGCATGGTTAATGACTCGAACGTTGATGTTTTTAGGTTTATACTTTAGGGCTTTGCTGTGAATGAATTTGGTGCCTGAATCTGCCAAGCCAACCAAAGTATTAACGTCGATTTCTTTTAGGCGCTCTGGGTTGGAAACGATTTTGGGGTCACCTGACATAATGCCTTCAGCATCAGTTACAAGAACAATCTCGTCAGCACCCAATGATTCAGCTAGGATAAACGCGGTTGTGTCGCTTCCTCCTCTGCCTAAAGTTGTAATTTTGCCATCCTTGGTTTTGCCAAGAAAACCTGCAACGACAGGTATAACCCCTTTTTCCATTAACGGTAAAATGCAATCGCGAACGTTCTTTTCGCATTCCTTTAGAATTGGATTTGCATTTTGGAAGGCGGCATCTGTAATTATTGGCCAGCTGCTGTCAATTGGATCGAAGTAACAACTGTCGGCTCCATTGTTTTTTAATGCTGCCGAAAAAATGCGTATGCTTGTTCGTTCACCCATCGACAAAATGTCATCTAAATCTTTCTTTTCCAATTTGCCGTTAGAGGTATTTTTAGCTGTTGTCATAAGGACATCGGTTGTTTTTCCAATAGCGGAAACTACCACAGCGACCCTTGTGCCTTTTTTGGCTTCGTTTACCACAGCGGTAACCGCTTTTAGGAGCCTTTCATGATCCGCTAGACTAGAACCACCGAATTTAACTACCATTTTTTTCAGAGAGTCAGCTACTACCATCTTTTACACCCGTGCCTTGCCCAGAACCATACTCAAAAAATTTGTCAGTTCTGGGCTTAAGAAAAATAACGATAATAAAAGCTGTAATCGAAGCTCTGGAACCATAGAACATTGCTTTCTATTTTGCCTTGCAAATTAGACATTGAGCTTCGAACCTTGTTGAATCAAGACATTAACTTAAAAATATAAGCGTTTCTGTATTTCAAATATAGAATTGTCGAGTTGAACCTAAGTAACCTCCTAAAAACGCGATAGTCATTAGCAAGTTATCTCGGTATAGCCTTTATCAATTTGACCGTGCATAAAGGACAGAGGTGTCAAGTCGTGAAACCTGAACTTGAATGGCAGCAAATTTTGCTTGAATGCAAAAATAAAGTACGGGAAAGTGTAGAACCCTTCGTAAAAACCATAAAGGAGGCTCAGCCAAATTTGGGTATAGGCGCAGGCGGCGACATAATGAAACCAATGGATTTAGCGGCAGAAACAGCAATCATTGATGCCCTAAAACTTCATAAGGCTTCTTTTACGTTGATCAGCGAAGAGTCAGGAGTCAAAGAATTCGGGGAAACACCTGAGATCTGTTTTGTAACTATTGATCCGATTGATGGAAGCACCAACTTTATGCATGGTTTACCTTTCTACTGTTGCTCAATCGCCGTTTCTGATAAGCCTACATTAGAGAGTGTTCACGCTGGTATGGTATCGGATCTTGTCCATGGCGCAACATACACCGCACTGAAAAGCAAAGGTGCCTGCTGCAATGGAGAAAAAATCAAACCTTCTGGCACTACGGTTTTGCTTGATTCGGTGATAAGCTTAGATCTTAACACTTACAAAGTCAAAGAAATCGTTCCAAAACTGACTTCACTAATCACTCAAACAAAACATATCCGACATTTCGGAGCCAACGCATTGGAACTTTGTTTTGTAGCTGACGGTTCAACGGATGCATTTGTGGATATACGTGGCAAACTTCGCACAACAGATGTGGCAGCTGCATTTTTGATTCTAAAAGAGGCAGGCGCAATCGTTACAACGCCAGATAACCAGCCGGTAAACATGGAGCTTGATCCAAAGCAAACACTGAGCTTTGTGGCTTCTGGGAACAGCCAGATTCACGAAAAAATTTTGAGATTGGTTAAATCGAAATGTTAAATCTGCTTTGGCCTAACCCCGTAGCGCTCATAAAAACAAAAGGAACCAGAACGCTTCTTATCGCTGATCCACACATCGGGTGGGAAATGGAGCTACAGCAAAAAGGAATTCATGTTCCAAGCCAGACTCCAAAAATTCTCGCTAAACTAACCTCAATTCTATCCAAATATAAGCCAGAAAGGCTTGTGATTCTTGGAGATGTAAAGTATTCAGTTGTTTCCAGCGAAATGGGTGAGTGGCATGACATCCCTGACTTCTTTTCTAAACTCCAAAAATATGTACCAAACATATCGGTTGTACGCGGGAATCATGATGCTAATCTTGAGCCGCTTCTGCCTGAAAGCATAGAGATTTTGCCTGCGACTGGAGCTATAATTGGGGAAATTGGCGTTTTTCATGGACACAAGTGGCCTTCGCCTGTGTTGCTAGGCTGCAAATCGCTGGTTATGGGGCATTTACACCCTGTCGTGGTTTTCCGTGACCCTGCAGGCTTCAAAATTATAAGGCAGGTCTGGGTAAGGGCACAATGTGACAAAGAGGCACTGGCAAAGGTTTTACTGTCAAAGCATAACGTGAAAATTCAGGGCTCGGTAGCTGAAACATTGCTAAAACACCATGGCGTCAATCTGAAAGCTAAAGAAGTTTTCATAATGCCCAGCTTCAACGATTTTTTAGGTGGTAGACCCATAAACGAAACCAAGCCCAGAAAAGAAATTGGCGCTGAAGCTTTGATCGGACCTGTGTTGCGCTCTGAAGCAGTGGATGTAGATAATTCGGAGCTTTACTTGTTGGATGGCACTTATTTGGGTACGTTGAATCAGTTGCGGAGTCTGTGATTTAATTAGGGTTTGGCAGGCTAAATTTATATTTGCCACATGTTATATGGCTAACATAGCTAAAGGGAGAGTTGATAAAAATTGAAGTTAGTTACAGTTCTGTTACCAGAGGCTTATCTGGAAGGTTTAGACGAGCTCGTTAGGGCAAACATGTATCCAAGCAGAAGCAGCGTTATACGCTCAGCTGTACGCGATCTGCTTAAAAAAGAGCTTTGGGAACAAAAACGCGGAAGATAAACCGCCTAAACCCCTCTGACTGAATCACGAAGTCGTTGCGCTGCCATCGCTGGGTTAGATGCAGAAATGATTTCTCTGCCAACAATAAGATAGTTAGAACCCGCTTTAACCGCTGTTTCCGCAGCGCCTCCTTGAGCACCAACACCTGGCGAATAAATATCTACATTTTGACCTAGGACCTTTCTAATTTCGCGTATTTTGTCAGGAATGGTTGCTCCTACGACCACGCCGTCAGCATCCCATTCTAACGCTTTTTTGGCAAAAGATATGTACTGCGGGGTGGCCGTACCGGTTCCTAGGTCAATTATTGTTTGTCCGTATCCTTCAGCAGCACCCTTATGACTCATATAACAAAGAAGAATTACACCGCGGCTNAGCCTTTTTGATACTTCAAAGAGCGGTTTTAGACCTTCATCCCAGCCGACAAACGGGTTAGCAATCAAAGCATCAAAACCTGCTGAGTAGTAGTATTCTGCTATTACCTGGTTTGTGTTGCCTATATCATTTACTTTGGCATCCATGATTGCGAGCAAACCTTGCCCACGAATCTGCTCAACCAGTTGTTGTACACCGTCAAAAGTTCCCAATGGAAGAGTTAAATGATGATTTATTTTTACTGCACAAATGTACTGGTGAACNGCTTTGAGGACTCGCTGAGCGTTCGACAGAATTTTTCCACGGTTTTCTGTAGCTTCAAACGGAAAATCTAACGCTAAAACAATTTTTGAGTTTTTGTTTTCAGATGATTTTTGCATTTTACTTTTGAACGACACAGATAAGCCTCTGCTAAGTTGTTAGAGATGGGGCTAATTCAATTTTTCGACTGGCAACTATTTAAAGCATCAATTAATGCTTCGGCTCTCTTGGTGGTTCGAACCCTGAAAATTTCTTGCGTTCTAGCGATAGCGTTTGCATTCCTACTTTCTCATCAAAAGGTGAATATTTATACCCACTGCTGACTTGGGAATGACCCTATCGTGAAAGCATCTGTGCCTAGCCCAATGTTTAACGTTATGAGTTAAGAAAAAGACGACGTTATTTGTTTTTCTTATTCTGCTAAGACTAATTATGACGTTTTTTGGATCATAGCATTAGGCTATATATGCCACGGTTGAAATGGAGCCTGAGCCGTTTATAGCACTAATTCCCAGAGCTTAGACTCAGCCGCTAAAGTCAACATTCAACAACCAACATTGAAGTCAACAACAACCAACATAGCGTTTTCAACAACCAACATGGCTCTTGTCAACAACCACAACCTAAACAACAATGAACCACAAAGCAACCAAAAAAACCAATCCAAAACACAACACATCGGAAGTCAGAATTACAAAACCATTCAACAACAACCAAACGAGAAAGAAAACAAGCTAGCCCACAAAGACTGAAATGAGCAACGTTATTCCTTGATTTATTCGGGATTTCTTTCTTTAATTTTTGATTTTAAGATGGAAT
>JGI20214J51650_10001444_pt1 | contig 15071 bp, 13 predicted proteins | sample WetSurMetagenome_FD_51650 | JGI IMG/M metagenome (IMG submission 51650) | reverse complement strand
GACTCCAAATCACGTTATGAAATCGAGACAGTATCCGCAACCGCCGCGGTTAGAGGGTCGANCATGATCGTAGCGGTAACGTCGAGCGGGGTAACATCGGTTGGTAACCAGGAGGGAACGATCAGCATTATAGCCCAGGGAATAGAGGTACCGGTTCCTGTTGGCAGTCATAGTGTGGCGGTACCGGGCCAACCACCGGCAGAGCCGCAGCCCGGCTTAAGGGCTCAAACAATTTCCAGCAAAGTGTATACCGACAATACCGGTGATATGTTTAATGCAAACGGTGAACCGGCTACCGGAGAAAAATACCTGGATATCGTTAACAGCTATGTCCTATTGACCGGTGGTCTTTACACGATCCATATTGAATTAGATGAGCATTGTCCGGAAGCAACAGCGGAACCATCAACATTTATTGAATGGGATGTTCTTTTCGATATCGATAAAAATCCTGATACGGGTACGACGTGGCCGCTTATCTCTAACGATACCGGTTACGATTACATGGCACGTATGAACTTGGAGGATAAGCAATACGGCGGGACTTTACTAGAAACCCATACCGGAGTATGGTCGGATATTGATTATATAGTATCATTATATAACTATAAGATAACCGGCAATATTGTTGAACTTTATGTTCCGGCTGAAGCGATCGGTAATCCGGACAGCTTTTATTGGATTATCGCAGTAAGAAAATACCTTGCCGACGCTCCGCCCAATTATCCTTCGGTCTCCGATAAACTGCCGGATGACGGTCACTTTAACTTTCCGGAATGAGATAACAGTTGAAGATCAGGATCCCCTTACCCATTTGATCGCGTTGGCGAAGATTGGCATTCCATCCCCATCAGTGATGCCTGTTTTCGTCCAGTGCGGATTCTGAGTCCCGCGAATATGTCGTTCGGGATGAGGCATAAGAGCGAAGACGCGTCCGGTGTTATCGGCAATGCCGGCAATATTGTCCATGGAGCCGTTGGGGTTATCTGGATAGGTAGTAGCCGGATTGCCATTTTGATCGCAGTATCTCAAGGCAACGTTTAGCTTAGCTAACTCAATCGGTTCTGCGACCACCTTACCTTCGCCATGAGCTATGGGCAGGTACATTTTTTCGATGCCATTGGTAAAAACACAATTGCTTTGCCGGTTGGCTATCATATGAATCCAGCGGCATTCAAAACGCCCCGAATCATTATTGGTAAGTGTAAATGGGGGCAGTCCGTGTTTGGAAGGTACGGTAAGATATCCGGCCTTTGCCAGTACCTGAAAACCGTTGCAGATGCCTAATATAAGGCCGCCGTTTTCGATAAACCGCTGGATTTGATCGCCAAGTTTGGCTTTCATTTCGTTAGCCTGTATCCTGCCGGCTGCGATGTCATCTCCGTAAGAGAAACCGCCCGGTATCACCAGTATCTGGAAGTCTGATATCCGGACTTCTTTGCGGATTAAGCGGTTAATATGATGCAGCTCCGGAGTCCCGCCGGCTTTCTGGAAAGCAAAGGCGGTCTCGTTATCGCAGTTCGTGCCCGGAGCCCGCAAAACTAATACTCTTACAGTACTCATACATTATCCAACTTAAGAGATTAACCTAAGTTATTGCTTAAAGCAAACCTTTACCATTTCAAAGGCTTCTGCCATGCTTCTTTCAGTTCTTTGACCGGTACTGACAGCACTAATTTATCGTTCAAACCGGTCACTTTGAGAATACCGCTGTCATCAACCTTACCGATAGCTGCCAGCGGGACAATACCCATGATTTCTTCAAATTCGAGAGCTTTCTCCGGAGATACTTCCACCAGGAAACGGCTGTTGGATTCTGAGAACAGGATATAATCATCGCGTTTCATGACTTCACCCAGCGGAACGTCCTGAAGCTCTATGGAGGCTCCCACCCCGCCGGCAAAGGCCATTTCAGCCGTGGTGACACCAAGACCGCCGTCACTGCAATCATGGCAGGCTTTGACCAATCCGGCAGCGGTCGCTTTACTTAAATTGTCCATTATCTCTTTAGCCAGAGACATATCAACTTTTGGAACCGTACGTCCTAAAAATCCGTTAATCCGGAGATATTCCGAACCACCTGTTTCGCCCTGAGTCGAACCGACCATGTAGATAAAGTTTCCGGGTTCTTTGAAGTCCATGGTAATTGCTCGGTTTACATCGTCGATTATACCCATCGAAGATACCAGCAGCGTGTGTGGAATCGATATTATCTTACCTTCATATTCGAACTCGTTATTCAGGCTGTCTTTACCGGAAACAAACGGCGTACCGAAGGCTTTTGCCATATCGTAGCATGCTTGTGTCGCACGGACCAGAGCACCGATCATCTCCGGGCGGTTCACCCTGCCCCAGCAGAAGTTGTCCAGGAGTGCCACACGTTCCAGGTTCCCGCCTGCTGCGATAATCTGCCGTAAGGCTTCATCGATAGCCGATGCCGCCATCCAGTAGGGGTCCAATTCACCGTAACGCGGACAGATGCCGTTAGCGACGATAACACCCCTATCGCTGTCAAGCAAAGGCCGTATAATGGCTGCATCCGACGGTCCATCGTTATTAATGCCGACCATCGGCTTCACTACGTTGCCGCCCTGTACCTCGTGGTCGTACTGTCGGATAACCCATTCTTTGCTGCAAACGTTCCAGGTACCAAGCACCTTTTTTAGCTCGGCACCAAGGTCTTTCGGCTGCTCAAATTCAGGCTCTCTGAGTTTGGGTGCTTCCCATTTAGCTTCCAAATTTAGTCTGGGTAGACCTTTATGCAAAAACTGCATTTCCAGGTCGGTTACCATGTTATTTTCATAATAGAGTCTCAACCGGCGGTCATCGGTGAACTCGCCGATTACTGAGGTCTCTACGTTCTCGCTGGCAAAGAGATCGAGCAATTCTTTTACATTCTCCGGCGGAACAGCCAGCAGCATGCGTTCCTGGGATTCGGAGATCCAGATTTCAGAGTAGGTCAGTCCGGTGTACTTCAGTGGTACTTTTTCCAGGTCGACACGGACGCCGGTATCTTCTCCCATCTCGCCGATAGCCGAAGAGAGACCTCCACCGCCTACATCGGTAATACGTGAATATAACCTTCTATCCCTGGCTTTCAGCAGAACGTCAATAACCTTCTTTTCTACGATCGGGTTACCGACCTGTACCGAACTTAGAGACGAAGTCCCTGACTCTTCATTGAGCTCTACGGAAGCGAAGGTAACACCGTGAATACCGTCGCGGCCGGTTTTGCCGCCGACCACCACAACCTTGTCGCCCGGTTTCTGCTGTCCCCGCTTTGCCATATCCACAGGCATTATGCCCAGTGTACCGCAAAAGACCAGGGGGTTGCCGATAAAGCGGTCGTCAAACAATACAGCACCGTTCAGGGTAGGTATGCCGAGCCGGTTGCCGTAATCGGCTACCCCGGCACGGACGCCTTTAAAAACACGCCTCGGGTGCAGCACACCTTTGGGTAATTTGTCGTAGGGATAATCGGGCGGACCGAAGGCGAAAACATCGGTATTTAAAATCGGTTTAGCCCCCAGCCCGGTACCAAGCGGATCGCGAATGACGCCGCCGATGCCCGTAGCCGCTCCGCCGTAAGGCTCGACTGCAGAAGGATGGTTATGAGTCTCGACCTTGAAGCATAATGCGTTGCGGCCGTCAAAATCTATAACGCCGGCATTGTCCATGAATACGGAAAGACACCAGGGCTTCGCCAGTTCATCGGTAGCCCTGATAATATAGGTCTTCAGCAGGTTATCGATAATTTTGCCGTTGAATTTTATATTAGCTTTAAATGTTTTGTGCACACAATGTTCCGACCACGTTTGTGCCAGTGTTTCCAGTTCGCAGTCAGTCGGATTTCTGCCCTGTTTTTTAGAGTAAGCGAGTATGGAATCGAATTCACTTTCGCTGAAACCGAACTGCTGCCTGTAGGCTGACAATTGTTTTTTGTTGGCTCCCAGCAGATCGACATGGTTCAGTTTGAAACTGTATTTCGGGTTTTCAAAAAAACCGAACCGCTCTTCGTTAACCACATATTGTACTACGGGATTGATAAGCAGGCGGTTGATAATCAAATCCAACTGATAGGGAGTCAGTTTACCTTTTAAAATATAGCGTTTGGCTGTTTTGACTGCAGTGACACTATCAATACCAAGATCACGGATGGCTTTTAAGATACTGTCCTCGGTGGGGTCCGTTACTCCTGCGTGGTTAGTAATCTCAACAGTGTGTATNTCGGTTCCAGCGGTCTTTATTAGNCTTTCCTTACCGGTTGGAGTATAGCACTGGTAGTCCTGGGTAACAGGGTCGGATAGCAAATCGCGGCCGATCTGCTCCAATTTTTCCGGTGCCAGTTGCGAGTTAAGCCAGAAGATGTCGGCAACGCTTGCAGCAGTGACAGATACAATCCCTAAATCGTGAATATCTTTGACAACGCCGAGCCCGCGGGCATCGGGTAAATGACTTTTCAGACGTACTTCGATAACTTGCATCGGCAATTAAATATTAGCAGAAAACAGTGGGAAATACCAGAAGAAAAAATCGAATAGTTTTTCAAATAAAATGAGATGAAGTCCTGGTTATTTATTTAAGCGGCCGGTAAGGTCGGGCGGTTGATAAAGTTATAACGAGAAACGGTAAGAGTGAGTCCTGAATATGACCGGCGTTGAAATAATAAGAACCGGGCGTTATATAACAGGCCGGTTGCCCGCACGAAAAAGGAGAGGACATCGTCCTCTCCTTTTAATCCGCATGGAATAAATTATCCCTGGGTAAGCAACTCGGTGACGACTTCGTTAATCACTCTGCCATCCGCCTTGCCCTTGAACTCGGCGACTAGTCTAGGCATAACCTTGCTCTTATCTCGTTGTCCCGAAGCACCTGTTTCTGTGATGATCCTCTTAGCGGCCGCAACCAGATCCTCGCGGCTGGCCTGGGCCGGCAGATAAGACTGCAGGATGGCCAGTTCGGCTTCCTCCTGGATTTTCAGGTCCGGACGGTTGCCTTTTTCGAATGACTCGATGCTTTCCTGGTGCTGGCGGATTTCCTTCTGTATGACCCCCAGGATATCCGCGTCAGAAGATTCAGCCTTCTTAGTCAGTTCTTCATTAAGGGCGGCCAACTGGGCAGTTTTTTCAGCCCGGAGGCGTTCCATTTCAGTAGCCTTTTCAGTGCCCAAATTTTCCGGAGCCATTTCCTTTTCAGGAACAAACAGCTGCGGACGTTTAGCTTTTTCTGCATTCATCAGATGTTCCAGTCTGTTCATTTCGGCGTATTTAACAGCCGAAAGCAACATCCGAACCACACCCAGCTTTACCTTGTCGCCTGCTCTCATTGCCTGTTTCAGGTCTTCGGTAAATTTCTGCTTGAATGCGGATTGTCCAGTCTCTTTGCTTTCCAATCCATTCACCTTCGTTCGGTTTTTATTCCCTTATATTATTCCCGGGAGAAATGTATAAAGGGCTATATTTAAACTCTTCGCGGTGCGCGGGTACTCTTACGTTTCTTGGCGGCCTCTTTGCGTTTGCGTCTTACACTGGGCTTCTCATAATGTTCACGGTGGCGCATCTCAGAGAGAATACCTTCCTGCTGAACCTTTTTGTTGAAGCGCCGGAGCAAACTTTCAAAGCTCTCATTATCACCGGCATTCACGTTGGTCAACTAGCATCACACCCCTTTTTTCGATAGTGATGTCTTTACATCACAGCATATAATTTTAAAGGTCTTTGGAGGCGAGTGTCAAATACGGTGAGGACACATTCGTAAAAGCTATTTAGTCAGCTTTCCGGTACCTATCATGGTAATTTCGATGTTTTTCTTGCAGTGAGGGCAGGTAACCAGGATTGAAATCGGTTGGGACATAATACGCTCGGCTACGGCAGTGACCATGGTATCGATATTATCAAGACGCTGGTCCAACAGGTCCATACGTTTGGTGAGGCGTTCTAAATCTTTCCCACGGTCATCAGCCATTCTATTATATCCTTCGTCGAGCTTTTCCATCATTATAGGTGAGTAGGAGTATTATGTCAAAAGTAGTTCACATGGAATTTTCGATTTATGACTAAAGACTAATGAGTATGATTAGATGCGGGAAAGGTATTTCGCAGGTCTGTTGATTTACCATACCGGGCGAATTATACTAATCGTAAAGCTGAACCGTGGATAAAAACGAAGGAGGTGAACAAATGCCTGAAGAGGTAATCGGGAAAGTCAGCGATTTCTTCGCACGACCTGTGGTGGCCGCCGTCGAACTAACCGGACCTTTGAAGGTCGGTGATACTATTCATGTAAAGGGACATAAAACTGACCTTGAAATGGTGATTACGTCTATGCAGATCAATAATGTAGACGTGGCACAGGCTAAAGCCGGTGATTCGGTAGGCATTAAAGTGTCCGAACACGTAAGAAAGGGAGACGCGGTCTATATAATAAACTAATAAATCAGAACTATTTATTCAGTCCCTTCATCAAATTCGCCATTTCGATGGCGCTGACAGCAGCATCAAAACCTTTATTGCCCTCTTTAGTTCCGGCTCGTTCGACTGCCTGTTCGATACTGTCTGTGGTCAACACTCCGAAGGATACCGGGACTCCGGTTTCCAGGTTTACCTGTGCGATACCCTTTGAAACCTCCGATGCAACGTAATCGAAATGTGGTGTTGAACCTCGTATGACCGCTCCGAGGCAGACTACGGCGTCGTATTTTTTAGTCTGAGCAAGCTTTTTAGCTGCCAGAGGTATTTCAAAAGCTCCGGGTACCCAGCAGATATCGATGTTATCCGGGGCAACGTCGTGTCGCAGGAGAGCATCCTGGGCTCCTTCAAGTAGTTTTCTGCAGATGAACTCATTAAAACGTGACACCACCAGTGCGAATTTAAACCCTTTGCCGAGCAGCATACCCTCATATACTTTTGCCATCTTTTTCTCCTGATCCGGCCGACATCCCTGTAATGAAGGATAGACCGGTATTTATTAACTGATAGTCCGAAATTTAACCTCTGACCTGACTATTTTACATCAGTTTTGGTAATGCCCAGTTTATGCCCTAATTTCTTTTCTTTGGTTTCGAGGTAGTTCCGGTTATAAGGATTGGGCTCGACGATAATAGGTAATGTTTCAATTACCTCCAGCCCGTAACCTTCCAATCCGAGCAGCTTTTTGGGATTATTGGATAACAGACGCATTTTACGTACACCCAGGTCAACAAGAATCTGAGCTCCGATGCCATAATCACGCAGGTCGGGAGCGAAACCAAGACGCAAGTTGGCTTCCACGGTATCCAGTCCCTTGTCCTGGAGAGCGTAAGCTTTCAGTTTATTATGGAAACCGATGCCGCGCCCTTCCTGGCGCATATATACGATGACGCCGCGTCCCTCATTAGCAATAATTTCCATGGCCATATTAAGCTGTTCGCCGCAATCGCAGCGTAAGCTGCCGAATACTTCCCCGGTAATACATTCGCTGTGAACACGGACGAGTACCGGCTCGTCGGTTTTTACATCGCCCAGCACCAGAGCTACATGTTCTTCCGGGTCAATATCACTTTTATAAGCAATCGCGGTGAATTCCCCGTATTTATTGGGTAATTTGGCTTCAGTGACACGGCGGACCAGCTTTTCGTTGCGCCGGCGGTAAGCGATCAGGTCGGTGATAGTTACTATCTTAAAACCGAACTTTTCCGCCACTTTTTCAAGCTGCGGCAGGCGGGCCATGGTTCCGTCTTCATTCAAAATTTCACAGCAGACACCGGCTGGACTGAGACCGGCCATGCGGGTAAGGTCGACAACGGCCTCGGTATGCCCTGCCCTGACCAGCACGCCACCTTCACGTGCACGAAGGGGGAACATGTGGCCGGGATAGGCGATATCTTCAGGTTTAGAGGTAGGATCAACCATGACTCTGACTGTCTCTGCACGGTCGGCTGCCGATATACCGGTGCTGATCTTACGTTTAGCTTCAATTGAGACAGTAAAGTTAGTACCGTGTTTCGAGGTATTATCTCTTACCATCAGCGGGATATTCAGATCGTCAAGACGCTTGCCTGCTACAGGTAAACAGATCAACCCGCGGGCGTGGATAGTTAAAAAATTAATAGCGGCAGGTGTAACCTTCTCCGCGGCCATGACCAGGTCGCCTTCGTTTTCCCTGTCTTCGTCATCGACGATGATGAGAAATCTGCCGGCTTGCATTTCAGCGATTGCTTCCGGAATTGTTGCAAATACCATACGATTACTCCTCTTTAAAAGCTCGAATCAGTTTACAGTTCACAGTGCTGAGTTTTCAGTTTAAGCAGAAGATCTGTCATTAAACAATAAATATAAAACTTGTTCCTGAAAAACTGATAACTGATCAGTGGAAACTGAGAACTCGATTAAATCGTTTTATATGAAACCATGTTCCTGTAGAAATTCGGCAGATATACCGCTGCCAGGTTTCGTCAGTTGCTCAACGTACTTGGCAATGATATCTACTTCAAGATTAACTATATCACCAATCCGTATATCTGACAAAATTGTATTCGTTTTAGTGAATTGAACAATGGAAACGGTAAATGAATGCGAGTCACGTTTAACAATGGTAAGGCTGATGCCGTTTACTGCGATAAAGCCTTTTTCTACGGTATAACGCATGACTATTGGAGGTGCTTCGATCTTAATCAGTGTAGCATCCCGCTCGGCGGACAGGGAAATGATCTTTCCGGTATCATCTACATGACCCTGGACCAGGTGACCGCCCATACGTCCACCCAGTGCCATAGCACGTTCCAGATTAACCCGGTCGCCGGCCGCCAGTTTACCAATATTAGTACGGCGGCGCGTCTCCTCCATCACGTCTACGGTAAAAGTACCGGAGGTCATTCCTGTCACGGTAAGGCAAGCACCGTTAACGGCGATGCTGTCTCCCATCAATGTCCCGTCCAGCACTTTAACAGCCGATACGGTAAGCTTACCCGGAGGCGCAGACTTGATTTTACCTATTTCTTCGATAATACCTGTAAACACTACTGAATACTACCAATACTACAAATATTAGAATAAATATTATAATACCATGTTTTACATATATCCGGAATTTCAGGCTGGTTTATTGAGTTATTGGTATTATATTACATTTGTATTATTACTTAACGTAGCCGCTGATCATGATATCTTCACCGAAATTTCTGATCCTGACCCGTTTTAATCTGACGGCGTCGGCTATTTTATCGATACCGTGTCCGGCGATGGGGCTCTTTGCCTCAACTCCTCCGATAACGATCGGGGCGACAAAGCCGATAAATTTGTCTACCATTCCGGCATCGAACAATGAGCCAATCAATGCTCCGCCTCCCTCCACCAGGACACTCGTAATGCCGCGTATCCCGAGAGCTTGCAGCAGGACTGCCAGATCGATCACTCCGCGTTTGGCCGGCAGTTCAAGCAACTCGATACCGGGTATATTGTATCCGGCTCTGGTCGTGTCGTCGATCTTACCATGGACCAGCAGGGTCTTGCCGGGCTGGCTGAAGATTTTAGCAGTATGGGGTGTCCTCCCTTTCGTATCGAGAATAACACGCAATGGCTGCTTGACTGTTACTCCACCGTGTCCGCAGCATTTAGTTGTTAAACCGGGATCATCGGCGATAACGGTATTCACTCCGGTCATGATCGAATCGGTGGTATAACGCAGATAATGGACATATCTACGGGACTCTTCGCCGCTGATCCAGCGTGACTCTCCGGTGCGGGTAGCTATCTTGCCATCCAGACTGATGGCGAATTTTGCGGTAACGAAAGGAATGCGGGTGGTTATATATTTAATATAGGCTTCGTTAAGTTCGGCAGCTTCTTCCCGATGCTCCTCAGCGTATGTTTTGATGTTATTTTCCTCCAGCTCCGCCTTGCCTTTACCGTTCACGATAGGATTAGGGTCGAACATGGCAAAGTGTACTTCAGAGATTCCTGAGGCAATAATTGATTTAGTGCATGGAGGTGTACGCCCATAGTGACAGCACGGCTCCATTGTTACATACATCACCGCTCCGCGAGCCCGTTCTCCCGCCTGCTGGAGGGCGACAATCTCGGCATGAGCGGAACCGGGCGGCTGAGTGTAGCCCTGCCCGACTATTTCCCCATCGCGTACAATCACTGCTCCCACAGCCGGATTCGGGCTGACTTCTCCCAGCGCAATCCTGGCCATGGAGAGAGCCTGCTCCATATAGTCCATACGGTGCCATTCTAACATCAGGCTTAAAATAAATGCAAACCAGCCTGATTTCAACGCAAAATTGGTAAGTGTTATATGTTTCCTTTATAATTACCGTAGTAAACACATGAACATAAAATCGTTTCTCAAGGAACTACTGATAACACTGCTGATGGCAGCTGTGCTTTTCGTCATTTTCCTTTATGTAATACAAAGGTCGCCGGTGGATGGCACTTCGATGGTACCGTCTCTGGAAAATGGTCAGCAGATAATCGTAAGCCGTGTCACTTACTTATTCCATGAACCACAGCGGGGAGATATTATCACACTGCATCCTCCTTTCGCCTCTCCAAAACCGTTCGTAAAACGAGTCATCGGCCTGCCGGGTGAAACAATAGAGATCAAAAGCGGTAAGGTGTACGTCAACGGAGCCTTGCTCAGCGAACCTTATATAAAACAATCATTTACCTATACCATGCCTGCAGTAAAGGTACCGGAAGGGCAGTATTTTGTACTCGGGGATAATCGTGATATTTCAGAGGACTCGCATTATTTTGGTACCATTCCCAAGAAGAACATTATCGGTAAAGCATGGCTATCGATCTGGCCGTTCGACCGGTTCGGGCTGGCACCGAATTACAGATTTACGCAATGAATACCAGGATAAAAGTGAATCCGGAATAGCCGATAGTCAGGGTGCGATGATTAAGAAAATTAGTTTAAAAATCAAATGTTAAAACCACAATTGAAAAAATAAGACTGGAATTAAGGGGAATATTTTCTCAATAAATCGGTGCCCAATGGAATAGATTTGAGCTATTAGGATTGGCTTTGAGATTTGATATTTGCCTTTTAAGTCTTTCTGGAGCATGTTATGTCTGACAACGTAGAAGAGATCTTCGTTAAGTCCGGTGCCGTGCTTAAAGGGCATTTTTTACTGACTTCCGGACTGCACTCGCCCGTTTACTGGGAAAAGTTCAAGATACTGCAGTACCCCGAGTATACCGGCCAATTATGTGGAATGATCGCTAACCATTACCGGGATAAGCACATAGAAGTCGTGGCCGGGCCGACTACCGGGGGTATCATACTGGCCTTTGAAGTTGCTCGTCAGCTTGGCATACGCAGTATTTATGCTGAAAAAGAGGGGACTGAGCGTATCTTCCGCCGCAGCTTGACTATCAAACCAGGAGAAAGGGTGCTGGTTGTGGACGATATTCTGACTACCGGCGGCTCGGTCGAGCAGGTGCTCGCTGCAGTCCGCCAGCTTGGCGGCAATATTATCGGCGTAGGTATCTTGGTAGACCGCTCTGAGAATAAACTGGAATTCGGAGTACCGCTTTTCAGTTGTCTCCGTTCTAAGGCAATAACATATAGACCGGAGTCCTGTCCGCTATGTGCTGCCGGTGTGCCGTTGGTCAAACCGGGCGGGGGATCGTAATAGCTTAAAGCTCAAATTTCAAGACGCAAAACCAAAGCTGATAAGTAGTTACTGGTCATGGAGGATGTACCTCATTCCCGGCTCCGACCGGGAATCCAGAAATAAATTACGATTCATGATTTAAAAATAGTCCGGTGTTTTGTAAGCAGTCAGGAATACAGGCATTTATTTTATTAACTTCATGTAAACTATTAACTGGGAACTAGTTATTCGGAACTATCAATGAATACAGGTGCAAATAACGCGTGTCATGAGTTGGAATATATCTTCCATCCCCGGTCGGTGGTGGTCGTAGGCGTTTCTCCGGACCCGAACAGGTATAATGTAGGCCGGTTTTTTGTGACCGGGCTGGTCAATTTGGGATATAAAGGGCGGATATATGCGGTCGGCCTTGAAGGCGGTGAATTCGAAGGCCGGACCATATATCAGAATATTAAAGACGTACCGGACACTATCGATTATGCGATGGTGGCGATACCGTCACGCAGTACCGTACAGCTAGTACGTGATGCAGCGGAGAAAGGCGTCAGGTTGATGCACTTCTTCACGGCAGGATTCAGCGAGACCGGCGGCGAGGCTGAGACCAGTTTACAGCAGGAACTGTCCCGCACTGCCCGTGAAGCTGGTATACGTATCCTCGGTCCCAATTGCATGGGAATTTACTATCCTGAAGGCGGACTGACCTTTAATCCGGAATTTCCGCACCGCAGCGGTACTACCGGTTTTATTTCACAAAGCGGCGGCAACAGTATTTACGCAGCTCATATGGCACGGCGCCGGGGTCTCTTTTACAGCAAGATAATTAGCTACGGTAACGGTTCGGATATTAACGAGTCCGACCTGCTGGAATATCTGTCCTGCGACCCGGAGACAGAAATTATTAACCTGTATGTCGAGGGTGTCCGTGACGGTACACGGTTTTTAAGGGTACTGCGGCGTGCGGCTAAGATTAAACCGGTTATTGTCTATAAAGGCGGGCTCTCGGTAGCCGGCAGCCATGCCGCGATGTCCCATACCGGTTCCATAGCCGGTTCGGACATTGTCTGGAGGGCAGCCGTTAAACAGGCCGGAGCTGTCCAGGTGAACGATATAGATGAAATGATGGACCTATCGCTGCTCTTCGAAAAGACAAAACCCGCTCCGGGACGAAACACGGCTATAATCGGTGTCGGCGGCGGTAACAGCGTGCTGGTTGCCGATACCTGGGCAGCCGCCGGACTGGCAGTGCCGGTATTTTCGGAGGAACTCAGGCAGCACTTAAGACTGGAGTTTGACTCCGAAGCCGGGAGCAGCTTCCGCAACCCGATGGATATCTTTGCCATGTTTACTATGGAAGCTTTGCATCAGGTTATTACAATTTTATCCAGCCGGCCGGAGATAGATAATATTCTGGTCCATCTGCCGGTCGGTCTTATCAGCATGGTGACCGCTAATCCCGTAACCGCCAGCAGGGAGGTCCTGGTCAATCTGCCCCCGGAAATAAAGCGTCGTTTGCTCGTGGTGCTGTATTCCCCCTTTACCATGGAAGATATCGAGCTCACCCGGCAGACGGAAACAGCCCTTTACGAGGCCGGTATTCCGGTATTTCCCTCGATAGTACGGGCTGCCAGAGCGTTAAAACTATTCAAAGACTCTCAGGATTTATACTCAGGACTCAAAACGTGATCTCCATTTTAATTTACACTAAATCCATTGTAACCCGTGTTTCCGATCCGTACCTGCCGCTATTGCATAAATTTGTGACCGTTACATTTCCTGACAACCAGATCACTGGACGGTCGCCTCTGACTGTCAATCGATTCTCGAACCTGGAGTTTCCTGAATATGCTACAATATTGAGTAAAATTAGTTATTAGTATTAGACATAAAACAGATACAGGGTTCACCGATGTTTTTTAAGGATTTAACTAAATTATTGGATACCGAGCGGTTACCTATCGAAACCGGATATCGGGATATGCAAAACGGACAAATGCGTATCGCCGTTTTGACTCGCATGCCCGGATGCAAGGCTCGCTGGGTAGAATGGTGGCTAAAAGCAAATGCTCCGGGACAAAAAGAAAAATTTACAGTAAAAGAAAGTAAGAATAAAAAAATACTCAGCTTATTAACAGAAACTCCACATTCCGGACGATACATTGCTAAACCTAAACTGGAAAAACTGGATTTTAAGTGGGTGTCTCCTTCTAGCTATTTCGATAGTGAGAGATTACGCCAGTTTAAATCAGGTGCTGTATTATGTCATGAGATTCATTCATCTCTCGGAATAACCGGAATCACCTTTCATGTTATCAGGAATACCGAATATGGTTGTGAAATGAGAAGCCATTTCTTGATTGATCGTTTTACCGAGCAAAAAGCGAAGGCTTTGATGGACCAGTTTATTGTCGACATGGGCAATCTGGCTGATTATTTAAAGATAATTTTCGATAAGATAAAAATGTCTATTAATTTATCAGGCATCGCCTGTAAATTTTGTTTCAGCGATGAAGTAGTAAAAAACGGTGTGCGTAAAAGCGGCCAATTTTGGAGATGTAAAAGCTGCGGGCACAGTTTCATGGATAATAGAGCTTTACCCAAAATGAGATATTCCGTCGATGTTATTACAGAAGCCGTCAATAAATATTTGGGGGGAGATTCGGTTGAGAANATACGGAACAACATCGACCGGGAAACAAACCAGATGCCGTCCTCGGCATCCGTATACCGCTGGTTAAATAAACTGGCGAACATTAAGTGATCGTTGCACAAAGTGAAATATCAATCTATTTGAAGTGCTCGCAAGCACCATAGCCCTATATTTATCAACATTTAAGAATAGCCTTTACGGTAATTTTTAATTGACAGTCATTCGAATTCATCTAGTAAAATGTTTTAATGTTCGGCATCTAATCTAAGGGGGGGTAATAATATTTTCGCCTGCAGAAATCGAAAATACTGAAGATACGTGGAGCAGAATCAATAAAGCGGAAGGAGACAAAGAAAAAAACAACTGCCGGAATCAATAAATATTCAACGATTTGTATTTTAAAAAAGGAGAGACCGACACAATTATGAAACACTTCCACTATATAATCCTGGTTATAATCCTGGTCGTCGCGACAATGCTTACGGCCTGCAATACAAAAACTACATCCTCTACTACCAGCACACAAACTCAACCGGTCACTTCATCTGTTAGCACGACCACATCGAATGCCCAACCGGCTAACTGGTGGGACAAGCTCGGCAAGCCGCAATATGGCGGGCAGATCACTGTCTCTGTAAACGAAACGCCGGCTACTTTCGATCCTTATGCATTTGGCGGCGTTGATTCCAATTACGAATATGAACCGATGTTCTATCCCGATTGGACGCTGGACCGCAGCATCTGGAGCATGCAGGGTCTTTTTGTTCCAGCTAAATACTTCGTCGGAAACCTGGCGGAGAGCTGGACACAGACAGATCCTAA
>JGI20214J51650_10001442_pt1 | contig 15075 bp, 12 predicted proteins | sample WetSurMetagenome_FD_51650 | JGI IMG/M metagenome (IMG submission 51650) | reverse complement strand
ATGGGACCCAACATCTCGGGGCACACCTCGACCCCGGCGGCCTTCACCTCGGCCTTCTTCCCGCTGGGGAAGATCCGCCGCGGGACGGTCTCCATCGTCGCCCAGACGGGCAACTTCGCCACGCACACGATGAAGTACATCCTGAGCGGCGAGCATTACGGTGTCTGCCGAGTGATCGGCCTCGGCAACAAGGTAGACCTCGACGAGACCGATGCCCTGGAGTACCTGGCGGACGACTCCGAGACCACGGCCATCCTCCTCTACCTCGAAAGCTTCAAGCGGCCGGCGCGTTTTCTGGAGGTCGCCCGGGCCGTGACCCGAAAGAAGCCGGTCGTCATCCTGAAGAGCGGGGCCACCGAGGCGGGTCGGCAGGCCGCCGTCGCGCATACGGCGGCCCTGGCCGCCGAGGATCGGGTGGTGGATGGGATGTTGCGCCAGGCGGGCATCGTGCGGGTCACGGACTACACACATCTGCTGCTGGCCCTGAAGGCGCTTTCCATGCTCCCGCTGCCGTCGGGGAACCGGGTCAGCTTCCTGGCGCCGTCCGGGGCCCTGTTGGTCGTGCTGTCCGATCTGTGCGTGCGCCTGGGCCTGGAGGTACCGGCGGTCCGTCCCGAAACCGTCGCGCGGCTGCAGGAGATCAGCCCCCCGTTCATCCGGATGCGGAATCCGGTGGACATCTGGGCCGCGGCCACGGTCCGGGGGGTGGAGTTCGGTTACCGGGAGGGGATGGAGGCCGTCCTCCGTGACCCCACCGTCGATGCGGTCATCCCGGTCCTGATGCTGACGAAAGAGGTCGGGGTGCCGCCGTTCGACTTCCTCCTCGCCCTGCGGGAGAAGCATCCGCGAAAGCCGATCCTGGTCGGCTTCAGCGGGGACAAGGACTGCATGGAGGCATGCAAGGCCTACCTCGAACCCCGCGGGATGCCGACCTTCTTCGAGATGGAGTCCCCTTTCGTCGCCCTCTCCATCCTGGTTCGCTGTGCGCAGGCCATGGCCAGACTGCAGTAGTCCCGTCGCGCGCCAGTCGGGCCTTCGCCTCTGAGGGCGGATTTGCCTCGACAACCGGACGACATTCGCCTGTTCCCACGGGGGACCGTCATGAGCCTTGCCTGATCGGAGAACCGGCGTATAATTCGCGAACGGTGCCCGCGGGCGTTGGCAGCGGTGACAGGGTTCTTTCCTCACATGGAAAAGGGAGGCAGACGACCATGGCGGTTGTTCCGAAGTTCAAGGTGATCGAAGGGTGGGAGAAGCTTCCCAAGGGGTATGTCCACAAGGATGTGGACGGCGTGGCGACCGATTCCAAGGATAACGTGTACCTGATGACCCGACAGGACGCTCGCGTCATCGTGTACGACCGGGACGGAAAATTCCTCCGCTCGTGGGGGGAGGGCCTGTTCACGCCGCGGACGCACGGAATCGCCATCGATTCCGCCGACTTCGTCTACACCGTGGACGACGGGGACCACACGGTCCGGAAGTTCACGCCGGAAGGCAAGCAGGTCATGATGATCGGCACGCCCGGGACGTTCTCGGATACCGGGTACGACGGGAAGACGATTGCGAGCATCAAGAAGGGCGGCCCTCCGTTCAACCGCCCGACCGACGTCGCCGTCGCCCCGGATGGGGAGTTGTACGTCTGCGATGGGTACGGCAATGCTCGCGTCCACCGGTTCAAGGCGGACGGGACACTGATCCAGTCCTGGGGCGAGCCCGGAATTGGCCCAGGCCAGTTCCATCTGCCGCACGGCATCGGGGTCTCCCCGGACGATCGCGTCTTCGTGACGGATCGCGAGAATGATCGGATCCACATCTATACCCGAGACGGCAAGCTGCTCGATACCTGGACGCACGTCCAGCGGCCCACGGATATCTGCTTCGGCAAAGATGGGTATGTGTACGTTTCGGAGTTGTGGTGGCGGGTCGGTCAGGCGTCCTTCGTGCACGGTACGATCAAGTGGGATTTGCCGGGCCGGGTGAGCATCTTCGATGCTCAGGGGAACGTCATCACGCGCTGGGGCGGTGCCGACCGCGAGGCCCCGGGCTACTTCGTGGCGCCCCACACCCTGTGCCTCGATTCTCGTGGCGACATGTACGTGGGCGAAGTGACCTGGACCTTCGGCGTCTCGCGCGGCGGCGTGCGGGAAGACGCGCATACGTTCCAGAAGTTCGCTCGTTTTTAGTACAAGCTGTATCGCAGCGAGCAAGACGGCCTCGGAATTCGCGCTCCGAGGCCGTTTTCACTTCTGGCCGGCTACGATTTGGTCGGACGCCATGAAATCCATTTCGCCCAGGCTGCTCAAAAAAGCCCAGATGCAAGGCGGAGCGCGAAGCGCCGCGCGAGGCGTACTGGGATGTACGCCGCAGCGAGCGCGCGAGCGGTCCAACGCCGCAGATGGACCTTTTTCAGCAGCCTGAAGCCAATGCGGTCACTGTGATCTCNACATGCGCGCCGGCAGGAAGTTTCGTCACTTCGACGGTCGTTCGCCCCGGTGGGTTCTTCGTGAAGTACTCCGCGTAGACGGCGTTCATCTTCGGAAAGTCGGACAGGTCGGTCATGAAGACAAAGGTCTGAACCGCCAGGTCGAGACTGGAGCCCGCCGCCTCCAGGATCGCCTTGACGTTTTCCAGCGTCCGCCTCGTCTCGGCCTCGATGCCTCCGGGAACGATCTTTCCGGTGGCCGGATCGAGCCCCTTCTCGCCTGCCACGAAGACAAAGCCGCCAGCCTTGATCCCCTGAGAATACGGGCCAACCGGGGGGCCAGCCTTGTCCGTTTTGATGACCTGGATGGGATTCCTGCGTGCGTCCGTCATGGCGTTGCCTCCTCTTTTGGGGCTGAGGACCATCGGGATCAGGCCCATAGCTCGCGGACCGATCACCAAGCTACGAGGGGTGGGCAAGGGGGAGGTTCTGCTGCTTCCACATGACGATACCTTCGTTCATATGAAATATCGAACGGAAGCCCAGCGTCTCCATGGTCAGGACGGCTCGGCGTGATCGGTTCCCCGTCCGGCAGTAGACCAGATAGCTTTTCTTCCGATCCAATGCCCGAAGCCCCTTCTCGAAGGCCGGCGACTGGACATCCAGATTCACGGCGCCTTTGATATGCCCCTCCGCGAACTCCCCGGGCGTCCGCACGTCCAAGATGACAAAGTCGGTTTTCCCGGCGCGCTCCTTGAGCAGCTTTTGCGCCTTTCCTACCGTCACATTCGTGACGGGCGAACCTCCCGCCCACGCCGTCGTGACCAGGATCAACGCAAGAAGTGCCATCACGATTATCCCAGCTCTTCTCTCCATCTGCTCCCGCCTCCATCTCGAAGATTTGTCCCTTCCGCCTGACTCTCTACGAACGATCTCACTCAGACTCCAGTCTCCCACGTCTGGCCTTTCCCGTGGCACGCCGAATCCCGCCTATTTTATCGCCTCAGGCCGGAAAAGGGGAGGTATCTCTTACTGGCATCTTGGCATCAACCCCGATACACTCGCGCAACAGCGGGAATCACCACGCCGCGTGACACGCAGGTCGGTCACCGGGAAGAAACAATGGACACGGCGGAACGCGAGGCGCTACAACTACGACACGTTGGGGGTGAGCCCCATCGTTGGCACTGCGCCCAGTGGTGGTGTGCAGGCGCCACGGATGACGAAGGAGGCAATCATGAAGAACGCTGAGAACGAGGCTCGCCGGGTCTTTGGCGAGCGGGCCGCCTTTTACGCCACGAGCGCCGCGCACACCGATCCCGAAGTCTTGGCCCGGGTGGTTGCCCTGGCGGCCCCCGAACCGGAGTGGATCACCCTGGACATTGCGACGGGTACCGGGCATACGGCCTTCGCGCTGGCCGGCCATGTCCGAATGGTCGTCGGGACGGATCTGACGCCAGAGATGCTGCGAGAGGCCAAGTCGCTTCGCGCGACCAAAGGTATAGCCAACGTTGCCTTCACGCTCGCGGACGTCCATTGCTTGCCATTTCCCTCTGCCACCTTCCATCTGATCACCTGCCGGCGGGCGGCACATCACTTTTCGCAGATCCAGCGGGCGCTCGCAGAGATGGGTCGCGTGCTACGGGCCGGGGGGCGGCTGGTGATCGACGACCGGAGCGTGCCTGAGGACGACTTCGTGGACACCTGCATGAACCAGTTAGACCGATACCACGACCCGTCGCACGTGAGGCAGTACCGACCGAGTGAGTGGCGGCAGTTCTTGGAAGGTCAGGGTTTCAGCGTCGAGGCCATTGAGCCCTACACCAAACACCGGCCGCTCACTGCGTTCACCGGAAAGGCATCTCCGGAAGGCGTGCGCGGCATTCACACCACAATCGCAGGTCTCACTTCGGTTCAGCGGGAGGCGTTGAGCCTCCGCGAGGTGAACGGGGAGCCGTTCCTGAACCACTGGTACTGCACCTTAGGAGCCGTTACGAAATAGCTTGGCCATTTTCATGTAATTTCGTTACGGCTCCTTATGCCGTTTCCGGAATTTCTCCGGTCAAGTCATTCTGTGGCAACGGCGTAGTCGCACATATTGCCAAGGCCTGGCTACAGACCCCAACGATCGCCGGTGCGTACTGGACGGACCAACTCATTCGAAAGAGAGCTCTCGGCGACCAACGAGGGATCTGGCTGTGTTCGGCGATAATTGGATCGCGAATTCTGTGACAGCGGCATACGCGTAGAAGGGTGTCCGGCATCTTCCGTTCGCCAAACAGCGTGTTCGCCAAACAGAGTTGACGCTCGGAATCTATCATGGGATAAAAGCTTATCCTGTCGAGTCCCACCGGATCCCAACGTGATCCGATGGGGCCTCGTAATGTGCCCCTCCGGCGTCATTCAACGCATCCCGCCCGCCTGGCGTGTCCGCACGTGTTCAGGCGTGGTCCCCTCAGTCGAGGCACGCGGTGGCATGTGCCCGGACCGGCCGCTAGATCCCGAGGGCTCTATCGGGAGAGAGGCCCGATCGGATCCGATTAGGAGCCGTTCGAAATTACTTGTCTATTTGTTGTCATTTCGTTACGGCTCCTTATGCCGTTTCCGGAATTTCCCGGTCAAGTTATTCTTTGACAACGGCTTAGCTGGAGCCCGCGAGAAGGCGGAGGATGGTGAAATGCCTACAACCGAGCGGACCGTGAAGCTGAGCGCGCGCCTCGGCCTCATTCTCTTAAGCGTCGCCACCTGTGTAGGGCTCGGGGCGGTCGTCTTTCGAGCCGGCCGGGGCTCGCTCGCCGAAGCCCTAAGCTGGTATGATCCGCTGTTTTTCCAATACAGTCTCGCGCTGGCCCTCTTGGCCATCCTCATCGTTCCCACGGTCACCGTCCAATACGTGCGCAACATGAAGACCGAAAAAACCCGGCGGATCGAACGGGATCTCAGTGCCCGGGAACTGGAGCTATATCGGGGAGACATCGAGCGGATCGTTCCGCTGCAGTTTCGGTTGGGGCACTATGGCGGGAGCTTGACGGTCGTGATGGCGGTGATCACCTTGGGAGTTTCCATCCTCTTGCTCTTCAAGCCGTACTTTCCCTTACCCGCGGGTGAGAAGACGACGGCCCCTCCCGTCGCCTCCCAGGCGGCGCGGAGCCAGGGAGACGGCGAGTCGGCGGTGCCAGCCTCGGCACCGCGCACGTCGGCTCCGGTGGGTCTGGGGGTGGATTATGGGAGGGGTGGAAACATGCTGCTGCTGGGCCCCTTTGTCGAGCTGTATTCGACCGACCGCGCGAGGTACTACCACCAGATTGTCGTGAGTCTCACTGCCTTCCAGTTCGGCTTTTTGGGGGCCTATGTCTATTTCATCGGGTATCTCTTGCGGGCCTACTTCACGCTCGATCTGTCCCCGCATACCTACGTGGCCGGGAGTCTGCGGATGGTTGTCAGTAGTGTCCTGGCACTGGTCCTCTCGTTTGCTCTCCCGGCCCTGGACGTTTTCGGTCCGATCTCCCAGGCGGCGAACAGCGAGCGATTCCTACGCTTCCTGCCGCTCTTGGCGTTCTTCTTGGGGTATTTTCCCAACCGCGCGCTGTTCCTCCTGGAAAAAACCAGCAACCAGTTGCTCGGGCTTGGGCCACAAGCCTACGCGGGGACGCCGCTCTCCCGTTTAGCCGGGATGAGCAGCGACCATGAAGTACGCCTGGACCGGGAGGGCTTCGATAACCTCGAAAACCTCAGCCATGCCCGGCCCATCGATCTTGCAGTGCGAACCGGCTTCAGTTATCGGCAACTCAAGCAATGGGTGGAGGAGGCGCGACTCCGCCTGCAGCTCGCCGAGGATTTCGAGGAGTTCGCCGACCGCACCGGTATGCGAACCGCCGAGGAACTGATGACCTATTGGCAGATCGACCCCGATGCGGCCACCAAGCATCTGCAAGAGATCGTGAGTCCGAAGATCTTCGGCAAGCTCACGGTCGTCATTCCCTTGCTGATTCGAAAGCAAGCCGATCGACTCAGCACCCTGCTTGTTGAGCCGANGTCCGCGTGAGCGCGTCTCCGGCTCGCCTCGTGGCTGCCCTGATGCTCCTGGCNCTGCTCGGGCCGCCGGGAACCGCCCAGGCGCAGGAGAGTTTCGATCGCCTGCCGATCCAGCTTTCCGAGGAACAGCGGCGCGATGTCTTGAGCGGGAAAAATGTGGTGCAACTGATGCCGCTGGGGACGGAGCGTCTCACGGAGGTCGTCGCCGTCGCCCTGATGGATTCCGCTCCGGAGCGGCTCTTCGAGGTCCTCACCGACTTCGAGAAGTTTCCCGAGTTCATGCCGTACGTCAAGATCTCCCGCGCGGAGCGGCAGATCGATGGGACGATCATCAATCATCAGGAACTCGGCCTCCCGTTCCCGATCACCGATCGACAGTACGACGTGAGGATCACCAACGGGATCAGGGGGGACGGGACGCAGCGGGTATGGGAATCCGCCTGGACTCATGTGCCCGGCTCCGGCAACATCAGCGAGACTCGTGGCGCCTGGGTGCTCACCGAGGGTGGGCCGGGAAAGACTCTGCTCCTCTATCATGTGTTCACCGATCCGGGCGGCCTGATCCCCCGCTGGGCGTATAATCTGGCCATCACCCAGAGCCTGCCCGACCTTTTGGCGAGCGTCGCTCGTCGCGCTCGCGAGCCGAAATGATACTCGCTCAGCGCGTGGTGGGAAGTCCGGACACGCCAGGCGCCAGGCTGAAGAACTGATTCAAAACCTCCGCCATCCACTGCGGGTAGATTCCAGGCTGGCCGATGTGGCCCCCGCCTGGAGTCTCGACCACGCGTACCAGGCCATTGCCCTTCGCCTTCTCGACCAGGCGTGCTGCCGTCGGCTCCCGGTAGATCGGATCGTTTCTTGAAGCGAGCATCAGGAGCGGCCTTTGGCAGGCAGGAAGCCGCGAGCAAGGATCGGCCAGATCGAGGAAACGCGCGGTCGTGAATTCCGGTCCCAGGGTTAGGCGACTCACCAGCCAGTCCAGGAATCGCGCGAAGCGCCCCGCGTCGTTCCGACCGATCCCTAGCGCCCGCATTCGGGTCCCCAGCGCCCGCTGAAAAAACGTTCGCAGGACAGCATCCAGCCCGAGCTTCCGGAACGAGGCGGCACCGTCCAACGTGTCGAGCGTCCCTCGGAGCGAGGCCGGCGGCGAGATGGCGATCCCGCCCGCCTGAAAAACCTCTCCCGCTTCCGCCCGACTGAGCGCGTGAATCACATCCAGCCCGCCGAGGCTGAACCCCAACAGGCCGATGGGATGACCAGGATGACTCCGCTGTAGCCACCGCCCCCATTCGAGAAGGTCCAGCGCCTCCTCGATGCCCAGCGTCGGAAGCCAGTCCCGAGAAAGCAGGCACCCGTGCCATCGCAGGTCAGGAAGCAGGACGCCGAAGCCCTGTCGGATCAAGGCCTGCGCCAGCAGGACGGCNTACCGGCTGAATTTGCTGTCATACAGACCGTGGACCAAGATCACCCATGGCCGCGCGGCCTCGGGGGGNTTGAGTAGACCGTGAAGGGGGGCTCGGCCGGAGGGCATGGCCACGTGAATCGCCTGGAGGTCGCGGGGTGTCGAGCCGATTCCGGCCATCCCGCCTACCTGGTCCGCCAATTTTCGCCACACGTCACCCTTGGTCATCCGGATCGTGCTGGCGAAGGCGCTTTCGTCTCGCTCCTCGCGGGGAATGGTGTCGATCTGGCGCCACAAATCATCCGGATGCGCCACCTCATGGGGAATTGCCAGCCGGGGCGCGGGAAGGGGGCGAAGCGCGGTGTGCCCCATCAGGGTGAGGGCCGCCTCGGCGGCAAGGGCGGAGAGCCGGATCCACCCTCGCTCGAATCCTCCAAGAGCGTTATCCATTTCGGTCGGCCGTTTCCGACGGGAACCGTCGGGGTTGTTCGGTGTGGGACGGACCGAGCTCTTATGGATCAACAGAGGCAACGCTCCAGTCGCAGCCTCCGAGACGACTGGGCGGGCCTCCTCAAAGCTCTTTCTTGTTGACCGGTNTTTAAATCGCCCGCCTGTTCCGGCTCCTCCGATAAAAAATTCCTCTTACTAAATCGGCTTAAACATCTCGTTGAACCGGTCCTGATTTTCCCGACGCTTGCTGGGCGACAGATCGGGGGAGATGGAATCCCGCGTCATTCCGTAGGCGTCATTGAGCATCTGGGTGAAGCGCGCCTCGACCCCGGCTTTCTCCCCGGCATTCAGTCGCTTGTCCGCGCCGTACTTGGCCATGATCTGTCGGAAGGAGGCAAGGTCCTCCTGCAGCATCACATCGCGGGGGGTGTTGGCGAGGTAATCGTTGAGCTTTCTTGACCTGGCCGCGTCCGCGAGAATCCCCCGGATATAGGCCAGATACTCACGATTGAAGCTGGGGGCGTTCCGGATAAGCATCGCATTGTTGCTGTCCATTATGAGGCTCCGCACGTCGGCATTGGCCGAGCCGATCATGATGTCGTCGCCAAAAACCGACACCTTGCTGTGCAGCGAGGGGTTGGGACCTGTCGCGGGGGGTTGATACTCGTAATATTCGAACGCCGCCCGCCGCACCGGATCGCTGTGCCGTTGATAGAATTCGGTGAAAGCCTTGAGGGCATGGCGAGCGACGATATTGACCACATTCAGGTCTGTGGTCCCGAAGGAGTTTGTCAGGACGGTCACGGTCACGTTGGAGCAATCATACGTNCCGTCCACCAACTGGCTCATCGCATAGGTGAGGTTGGCGGGGGGGTAGAAATAGGCGTTGTGGAGGACAATTCGCTTCGGGTTCCCGGGAGTTGCTTCCGTGCAGACCCCGGGGATCGCCTTGAACCACGAATCGTGGATGTACTTCCCGCTCTGCGCCTCCTCGCCGGCAGGTGCCCCATAGGTGCGCTGCCGCTTCTCGGCCGGGAGCTGNTTGTTGAACGGGAGATTCTCCAGATAGGCCAGGATACTTCCCGGGTCCAGGGAAAACCCCGGCGCCGGCTGCGGCGGAAGTGCAGGCAAGTACTTGGTCAGGTAGATTCGCGCGCGCTCCTCCACGGTTCGTTTGGCGTCGGCCATTCGCGTCGCAAGGTCATGGAAGTTCGTCTGCATCTCCTTGGCCACGCACTCTTCGCGCTGCTTCTTCGCTTGCAGGGGTTCGCAGTGGGTTTCGGCGTATTTGATGTTCGCGACAAAGTCGTTGGGCGCGTGCTGGTGGACCTCAGCCAAGGTGGCGACCATGGGGGGGAAGTTCCAGAGGCTCTCGAACGATTGAGTGATCCCGTCTCCCCCCTGGGTGAGCTTGGCGTAAAGGTCGGTGTCCATGAACACGTACTTGCTCACCAGTGGATTCGGGTGCATGTGGTAGGAGTTCTCCACATTCCGGCCCCCCAGCTGCACCGCGGTCCCGTCCACCAGCAGGAGCTTGTGGTGGGTATAGTCGGTAAAGTGATCCCAGTCCCGTATTTCGGTGTCGCTCAGTGTCCGACCGATTGGGAGCAGCGAGGTGACGGTGTCCTTGAGCGGATTCAGTTGCTGACCGTACGCCGCAAAGGCGAAGAACAGCTCGGCGTTGGCCTCCAGGCGCTGGAACGGCGCCCCGGTCTTGGCTCGCCAATAATCTTTGCCCAACGCCTTCAAGCGCTCCTTCTCGTTAGGGGACACGGAAGGCCCTTGCGCGCGCAACTGCTGCGCGTCAANACCTTGCCCCTGCTGGGCGGCCAGGGCCAGCACGTCGCCTCGCTTTGCGTAGATGCCGGAAAGAAACAGACCGGAATTGCCGATGTTCAGGTTGGAGATATTGCGGCCGGCGGCCGACGCGCCTCCAATGGTCTCGTCGGCGAAGAGCTTATCGATGGCAGCGAACTTGTCGGCGCTGCATTGGCCCGCCCGACTCCCTGCCATCTCCTTGCCGCACCCCATGGTCATGAACACCGCATCCTTGACGATATTCGCGGTTGGGCGGCCGTACAGTCTGACCTGGAGATTGCCTTTCCCTTCCTTCTCCATCATCGAGTACAGGTCGAGAAATTTGTAGTTCGTCTGGTAATCCACGATGAGCCGTACCTTGACGCCGCGGCTGGTCGCATCGAGAAGGGCCTTGATCAGCGCTGATGAACTATGGTCGTCGACGAAGATATAGTAGCTCAGATCAATGGACTTGCGGGCCCCTTCGATCATCCGNAGCTTGGAGAGGAACGCCGCGTCGTTGTCCGTATAGACGCGCCCTTCGGCAATTTCCATTGGCCAGGCGGACGCGGTCTGGGCCAAGGTTTCGGTCGTGAGTCCCACCGCACGCGGAGAAACGCAGGCGGGGGTAAGGGCGGCCAAGAGCAGTAGGACGAACGAGAGTGTTTTCATGCTGCCTCCGCTGTGGTCAGCTGTGGTCATTGGTTAGTGGTCCGCGATTCCCGGCATTCCGGCACCGGCGGCCCCGCCAGGGTCTCTCCCCCGAGGCTCCATTTCTTGGTTTTCTCATCGATGGGGAACACATACGGCTCTGATCGGGCGGCCAGATAGTTGCGCGGCTGCACCGCGAAGCCATCCCCCGGCGCCGGTTGACAATAGATGGCCACTGTTAGCGGCCCTGCGTGGGCGTCGCCCAGGGTGGTGTAATTCAAGACCTTGCCGCAGATCGGGTCCGGATTGACCGCGCCGGCCTGCCCCGGTAAGAGGTCAAATCCGGGCATTCCCCGAAAGACGATGCCCTCCGGTCGATCGCCGAATTCGATCCGGGTGAGCGGACTGCATTCCGTCAGGAGAATCGCCGGGCCGGCTTTGGCCTGCCCGAGGAACGGGTCGGTCTTGGTCCAGTAGAGAACAAAGCGCCGTTCCTTGCCGTAGGCATCTGAAGCGGCCAGTTCCCCCTGGAAAAGTGAATTTGCGCACCCTGTGACCAACCACAGGACCATCGCAAGCAGCAGAAAACGCCTGGAAATCATCGCTGCCCTCCGTCGCACCGGCTAAGCCGTTGTCACAAATAAACTTGACCAGAGAAATCTCAGAAACGGCATAAGGAGCCGTAACGAAATTACAAAAAATGGACAAGTTATTTCGTAACGGCTCCTAACAGGATGTTGAAGAACTCGCTCTAGCTCAGGCTGCTTAAAAAGGTCCATATGCAAGGCGGAGTCACCCATCCTTCTGGATGGGTACCCGGCGAGGCGCGAGGCGTACTTAGCACGTACGTCGCAGCGCCGCGCGAGCGGGACAACGCCGCAGATGGGCCTTTTTCAGCAACCTGCTAAGACGTCATCATGTCGACCAACTTGTCGCCGACGATCGGGCTGTGCCAGTACGCCGTGTGCGCCATGAGCCAGCTCTTGCCGGTATCGGTGGAGATATCCCGGATCACCCACCCCTGATCGGGGTCGCCGGAGAGAAACTTTTCGGCAATCTTGTACGCGGACAGATGCTGGCCGAAGAGGTCGCCCGAGACGACCGGATCATTGGGATCCCAGATGTTCAACCAGCGAAACCATTTGTCCCCCCCGCCGAAATCTTTGATCGCGTTGCGACCGGTTACCTGGAACATATCGAGGCCGATGGGCGATCCGAGTGTTATGAGTCCCTGAATCGGCCAGGTCTTGCGAGAACCGCGGTCGAAATAGCCGCCGGCGGCGATCAGGGCGTTGAGGACGTCGAAGGTATAGATGGTGCCGAGGCTGTGGGCCACGATATAGCAAGGGTTGCCGGCATCAAAAATCGCCAGGATCGTCTGGCGCAACCCTTCCCGAATCCTGTTGGCGGTTGCGCTATTCTGGAGAGAAATCACCACATCGCCGATCATTTCGACAACGGCGCCGCCGACGGCCGTGCCGATCGGATTCGCCACCAGCAGACCGAGGAGTTTATTGTACTTCCGCAAGGCGGTCACGTTGAGATTTTCGTATCGGTAGAGTTCACAGGCGTACGCCAGAGGGATGTTATCAATGCGGGCTCTGATCAGCTCATTGATGAGGGCGTCTTGGTTGAGGCCGGTGTCGCTGGACTGGACCCCATGAACCACGAGCACCTTGCGGGGCAAACTGGGATTGACCGACATGGCGATTCCCCCCGTGGCAACATTGCATCGCGGCGTAAAGCTGTGGCCAGGATCGTGGTGAAATCCAAAACGTCGTCAAGGTGCCGGATCAGTGGCTGCGCATGGCACGCGGCAGTACCCGCCGCCGCTCGAGTGATCGGCGAGGATTTCAGATAGCCTGAACTCCGCCACCGCTTTGGCCAGGTTCACGTTGCGCGTGATCGTCAGTTCCCGGGAGTCCGGCTGAATGTCGTCCCGCCAGTCGATGAACTGGAGCTGCCCGCAGGAGGCGTAGACGGGGAGGTCGGATTCCAGTCGCGTCACCAGGTCGTCCAGCGCGCGGCTTAGACCCGAACCCGCTGATCCGTGTGGGGTCTCGAAGGGGAAATTGAGATTGATGGCGCGCAACCCCTTGAGGACCGATAACCACGACCCAGTGGCGGGCGGCACATGCGGCACGAGATCGTCGCGATGCTCAAAGCGGAGCGCACCGGGAAATGTCGCCTCGAAGGCGGCCGCGAATGCGGCATCCCCCGGGCGCGGCCCGGCAAATGTGTAGACCGCAGATGGGCGAATGCCTCTTTGCGCCAGACGATAAGCGGCAAGCTGCGCCACGGCGGCGCCCTTGCTATGGCCGGTCACGTACAAAGGCATGCCTTCTCGTAGGTCGGCTCGAACCGCCGGCGTCAGGAGTTGTTCCAGGCCGGGCCAGAGGTGATCGAGCGACTCGAGAAAGCCACGATGGACTTGGCCGGCAAGTTCGGAGCCGGTGCGCAGCTCGATCTTCCCGTCGGCGAGCCAATCCTGCAGAACCCGAAAAAAATCCTGTTCCGATGGGAGGGACGGAGCCAGCGTTCCGCGGAAAGCCAGAAGATATTCGTTCTTCCTTGTCCGGCCAAACAGAAAGGCATCAACGCCATCCCGACCGGCAGGCTGGCTGATCGTGAGCCGGCCTTTCAAGTAGCCGGTCACATCGAGGTCCGCCTGGGTTTCCGGCGAATCGACCAACTGCTTTCCATCAGCAGAGATGGCGTACGCAAGATGGCTTGCTCGAATCAACCGGCATGCCAGTGTCATGGGGCCTCCCAGGCATTACGCGTGAAACCCGAAACTGTCGATTTGCAGAATTCCCAGAGGTGGCGCCGAGTTTGGCCGCCGACTTGATGCCGTCGCAAACCTGGGAATCCGGGTCGGAATGGTCCCATAGGTTCCAATCTGCCTCTCTAAACGTTTTCGTCCCGAGCCGAGAAACCCGAAGGCCCGCCGGGCACAGAAAATGCCTGGCGGGCCTTCGGCGACCCTTCGGAGCCGTTTGAAGCCGAGCGACGTTTCGCACCCCTTGAACAAGCCGCCTTCATCTGAAGGATCATTTGCCCACTAGATAACTCCGGTATCAGCACCGTGTCAAGGCGAAACATAATAGGCTCTGCACTGGGATGAGACGGGATCACCACCGGAGGAAGGGAATCCCGCACCACCCGGGCTCCCTGGACACAGTACAAGATGGTCACGCCGCCTCGGCCTATGGTGCGGCACCCCCCTCGGCGGGAGTCCGATACCCGAGTCGGGCGGCCAGCCACGGGCCATACGCTCGCACTGTCGCGAGAGGCGATGGCCCATGAACATTGGCTGGACGATCTATCAGGACGGGAGGCCGCAAAGACGACGTTGGTGCGGAGACAACTTATTATGTACGGGAAGCATATATGCAGGCTGCCCCGAGCGCGCAGAGTATTGGAAAAGTATCTCCAGAACCAACCCTACTGCTCGGGCTACAACCCCTGGGCAGCGGTTTTCAATTCCGCGGCGATTTGCCTGAGCGATTCTTCCGCGACCTTCCTGATGAGGTCCTCGCCAGGCCACACATATGTCCTCTCCGTGTGCGTCCCCAGCAGGCTCTTCTCACCACGACCCGACTTTACCACCAGCCGGACGCGGCCAATGATGTCCCAATAGAGCGGGGTGGTATTGGTATTAACTCCGAATTCGAGGATGTCACAGGCATAGTCGCGGGGGGTCTGCACGCCGCTCTCGGCCAGGAGTTTGGTCAGCTCGCCTTCCAGCACTCCTTTCACCATCTGCGCCTCGGGGGGATCGAATTGAATATTTCCCATCGGCACACCAAACGTCTCTCGCTTGCTCGCCGCGGTGCCTGGAGCTCTGAGATCCGTCACCGTGACGCGCGCTAACACCGGTCCCGCTGGGAGTGGATACGGCTGCATTTTGACCGTGATGTCGCTCACGCACGCCGCACAAAAACAGACCGCGATAACCAGGATGGCTTTTCGCATGGNANGTTNCCTCCTCNCCCTGGGGTTCTCACTGGCGATGACGACTGCCGTGCTGGCGAAATGTGACGGCATCCAAGGCGTTGCGTCCACGCATCCTCCTCGCCCGGCAACGCGCACCGTTCATCGGTGCGAATCTTGGCCCCTCGAGACCGCCCGGCTCGCTTCGCCCCGCTCTCCTCAATTCCGGTGTGCGTTCAGCGCTCACTTGACGGGCGCGGGCTGGCTCGTATTCCAGATGTCCCGGTGCAGTTTCCAGGTGCCCCCGTCGGTCTTCCAGATCACCACGTACTTGCCGGTATCGGCAACCTGCCCGCCGGCGACNCGTAGCGTGTACGTCCCC
>JGI20214J51650_10001441_pt1 | contig 15079 bp, 11 predicted proteins | sample WetSurMetagenome_FD_51650 | JGI IMG/M metagenome (IMG submission 51650) | reverse complement strand
AAAAAAAAAGTTGCACCCATTAAAAGTTTTTCTCTAGTGAAAGGGGGTGATCATCTTCTACCAGCATCGGTTTTTCGTGACGAATCTAACATCGGTCACAAGCCAATTCCGATTATTACAGTGTCAGATCAAGAAGTCAGCACCATCTTTTTTACCAGTGAATTCCTATTGTATATGACGCCTCAGTGGCTTAGTTGGCAGAGCGGCTGACTTGTAATCAGCAGGTCCCGTGTTCAAATCACGGCTGAGGCTTGGGAAGAGATTGGTATACTGTTTTAAAATTTTATGTCTGATGCATACAATACATTCAAATTTTTGACGGTAAATTACTACATACACGTGATTGAGCATGGTAAAAAAAGCATTTATTACCGGTATAACAGGTCAGGACGGGTCATATCTCGCGGAGTTGTTGCTCTCAAAAGGATATGAAGTTCATGGTCTCATACGAAGATCATCAACATTCAACACCAGCCGGATTGATTCGATCTTTCTCGATCCGCATGATCCTCACGCCCGATTATTTCTGCATTACGGAGATCTCTCAGACTCAGAGCAAATAGCGAATGTGATGTACAATATCCACCCTGACGAAGTGTACCATCTCGGTGCGCAGAGTCATGTCCGTGTCAGTTTTGATACCCCGGAATATACCAGCAATGTTACCGCACTCGGGACTACCCGACTCCTCGAAGCGATACGGCGATGTGCCTATCCAATAAAATTCTACCAGGCTTCATCCAGTGAGATGTTCGGGGCGGCGAACCCGCCCCAGAAAGAGGACACAGCCTTTCACCCTCGCAGTCCCTATGCCTGTGCAAAAGTGTACTCGTACTGGATGACCCGGAATTACCGGGAGGGATATAATCTCTTCGCATCCAACGGCATTCTCTTCAACCACGAATCCCCACGACGTGGTGAAACCTTTGTTACCCGCAAGATCACTAGGGCAATCTCCAGAATCCTTAGCGGTAAGGATAAATTCCTTTATCTGGGAAACCTCGATGCAAAACGGGACTGGGGATTTGCTCCTGAATATGTCGATTGCATGTGGCGAATCCTGCAGCAGGAAAGGCCGGATGATTTTGTGATCGGGACTGGGGAGACTCATTCGGTCCGGGAATTTGTCGACGAAGCATTTGCTTATGCCGGTCTTGATGTGGAGGAGCATGTGCGAATTGATCAGAAATATTTCCGTCCAACCGAAGTTGATGTACTTATCGCAAATCCGAAAAAATCCGAAAAAATCCTTGGTTGGAAACCTTCAATAAAATTTGGGGATCTGGTAAAAATCATGGTGGATGCCGATGTGAAAGCAGCTGGACTGGAACCAATTGGTGAAGCAGATAAAATAATATCGTCAAAATTCCCGGATCGCTGGTGGAAAGCTGATTGATTAATGCTGGATGAATTATTCCAGTACTCAATACATACGTAAAAAAGGGAGTAATCAATAATTCAGTTTATTATCAGAAGATACTGGTATTATTCATGCTTTCATTGATGATTGTACGTATCTATAACAATTTGGTCTGATTAAAAAAAAATTCATACTGGTAGTGCTGGTTTTTTTTGGCTCTCAAGTCGTCAATCAACTTTTCGAAAAAGGGGTCTAAAAGAAAATATCCGTAGCAGATTCTGGCTCTAGTTAGGTAGGTCAGACGCCAATATGAGCCTGGGAAGGACTCGGATTAACATCATACCATAAACTGTATCGGAAAAAACCCTGAAAAAATACCCCGGATTTGTCAGACAAACAGGAAGGGTGTTGTAGGGGATCGTCAACCGATTTTCTTTGCCAATGCTATTTTTTCACAGAAATTCCGGAATCTCAATACTTTTTGATCAACATTTAATTCTCGGGTTTCGCGAAATCATTAACAATTTTCTCAACTATTTTATTATGTGTTTGCACCTTCCCTTTTCATCTCTCGACTTATGAAAATCAGCTCAATCCAGCGACAGAGCGTGATCACACTTTTTTCAACGATTACACTAACCGGTATAGGATTTCTTTCAACAATATATTTTGCCCGCACACTAGGACCGGAACCACTCGGTGCTTACTTCCTGTTCCTTGCGTATTTTGGAATTTTTAATCTGGTTGGAGACGGGGGATTCGGCTCGGCAGCGGTAAAGCGTATATCTGAGGGAAAAGAAGCAAATGAGTATTTTTCAGCATTTGTATTCATTAGGATTGTTCTTCTAGCAGTATCTGTCACTTTGTTGCTTATTGCAGAACCGTATCTTAAAGATATTAATTCATCCGGAATTTTTTTCTGGCTTCTTTTAGCTCTTATTGTATCTGTATTTTCGAGTAGTGCAGGTACTGGAGTGTATGGTACTGGGAAAGTTGGAATCTATCAGATCAGCGGTTTTGTGGATTCCCTCATACGAATTCTTTTTCAAATTTTTGCAGTATTTATCGGGTTTGGTGTTGCAGGGCTTACCGGGGGTTTTGTTGGAGGGTTAATTGCCGGGGGTATTACAAATTTCCGGTATATTGATCTTAAATTAGTCAGGTTCAAGATATCACATTTAAAAAGTCTGTTCAGTTTTTCTTTCTGGATTTTCCTTACAGCGAGTGGTTCACTGATATTTAGCTACGCTGATACTATTCTGATTGGTTTTTTCATGAGTAATGCTGATGTTGGCATCTATCGCACCGCATTCCAGCTAACTTTGGTTGCCACATTCACGACACTGGTTTTCCATACAGTTCTCTTTCCCAAAATTAGTAACTGGGGAACACAAGGACAGATCACAGAAATTGAAAATTCTCTCGCGAGAGCCTGGACGTACTCACTATTTCTTGCAATACCAACCTGCATCGGGGGGTGGATTCTCGGATATAAACTTCTTTATTATCTTTATGGTGCCTCTTTTGTTGGAGGAGCACCTGCCCTTAATTTCCTCTTGCTTGTACAGGTTGTTAATGTCTTCATGTTCCTTGGAACGATGAGTCTGGCAGCCCTCAACCGACCAAAAGATGCATTCTTGATAACCGTCATTGCAGCCATTACAAATATCCTTCTTGACATCGCCCTTATTCCGGTGATAGGAATCACTGGAGCTGCCATAGCAACACTCATTGCGATGACCCTCAATACACTTGGTGTCTTTATTCTCCTTTCCCGGGTTATTTCAATAAAAATCGAATATGGGGCTGTGAAACATATTATCTACGCTTCAGGTATTATGGGTATTTTCCTTCTTTTTATCTATTTCCTCCTTCCCCTTACTCATGTGGCAGCTGTATTTACGATGGTTATCATTGGAGCAGGAATCTACCTATTTGTTTTATTTAAACTAGACCGGGAAATTCATGATGAGATAAGAGATCTCAGTGTTAATATCGGGGTTCCGTGGCCGAAGTGGTTATAAGTGATAGTAATTATGGCTCTTTAGAAACGCACATTATTCGAAGACNCAATCATACTGAATAAAAAATAAGTAGTTCTTTTTTCAAGTAATCTCTTGTGGAACTATTTTTATTCAAATTTGGTGCTTTAAACAGCAATATAGTTCAGGATTTTANTGAAGCCCTATACTTTTTTATTAGGTAAAAAAAATAGATAGAAAGGAAAACATGAAAAAAGTTTGTTATTATTCCGAATATATTGATAAAGAAATCTTTAATCTAAACAACCCGGTTATTAATCGAGATAACTGCATGTACAGTGTTTCGATACTTCAGAAAGAATTCGAAAAATTTGGGTACGATTTTTCCACACAGGATGAAATTCGAAGAGACGATTCAGATATTGTCCTTTATTTGGAGATGCCAAAGGATTTGCCATATGAATCCGATATCCACAAATCGTTTTTACTATTATATGAGACTGAATTAATACGCCCCGATAACTGGAATCTTTCCTATCATAAAAAATTTAATAAGATATTTACTTGGCGTGATGATTTTGTGGACAATAAACGATATTTTAAAATTAATTGGTCATATTTTATTCCCGACTCGATCTTAGTGCCAAGCAGAAATAGACAAAAGATGTGTACCTTAATCGCGGGAAATAAATCTTCATCTCACCAGTTTGAATTGTACTCCAAACGTAAAGAAGCAATTCGGTGGTTCGAACAGAATCATCCGGAGGATTTTGATTTATACGGAATGAATTGGAAAAATAATGATATAATAAAAAAAATGACACGTTTTTCAAGCAGGGGGCATTTAACAAATATTCTTAATGATGTCTTTGGATATTTTCCATCATACCGAGGGAAAATTACAGTGAAAAAGGAAATTTTGCAGGAGTATAAATTTTGTATTTGTTATGAAAATGCGCGGGACATTCCCGGATATATCACTGAAAAAATTTTTGATTGCTTTTTTTCTGGTTGTATCCCTATATATTGGGGAGCAAATAATATCGGGGATCATATTCCGAGTAATACATTTATCGATAGAAGAAAATTTTTATCATATGAGGAGTTATACCATTTCATAAAATTTATGTCTAAAAATGAATATGAGAATTATATTCAGAATATCGCTAATTTTTTAAGGAGCGATCAAATCATCCCGTTTTCAGCGGAATATTTTGCAAAAACTGTAGTTAGACAGATGATTCTGAATTCAAAACATATGTAGTGATTAACGGATAATATTTATCAAAATTTACCTGTTATTGACATTTTTGATCAGTGTCCATTAATTGAGACAAATCTAAATAATTTTTAAATACAAAACTTTTACTTTTCAGAGTCCTGTGTTTATATGGAGACTATAAATGATTATCATGAAAATCATAGGTGGCTTAGGCAATCAGATGTTTCAATATGCATTGGGAAGAAGCATCGCGTTGAAAAATAATGTTGAATTAAAGGTGGATATTTCAGGGTTCGATACTTACAAACTGCATTCCTATAGCTTAGATAAATTTAATGTCGTTGAGAATATTGCGACAGAAAAAGAAGTAAAGAGATTTACTCAATGGAAGATTGAAGTACGTGATGATATTAAGAAATATTATAAGATTTTTGATAATGCATTTGATTATATTATACCATATTATAAACGGAAATATGTTAAAGAACGTGATTATACATTTGATTATAATATCCTTAAAATAAAAGATAATGCATATCTTGATGGTTATTGGGGCAGCGAAAAATATTTTTTGGAAATTGAATCGATAATTCGAAAAGATTTCACATTAAAACAAGAGTCTGATTTGAGTAATCTTAAAATTGCGGACAAGATTCTTGACACTAATTCAATAAGTGTTCATTTCAGAAGAGGAGATTACGTTGCTGATCAAAAAACCAATGAAATTCATGGAACCTGTTCCTTGGATTATTATTATAAGGCGATTGAAGATATTTGTAAATATGTTTTAGATCCCCATTTTTTTATTTTTTCAAATGATCCCTTATGGGTAAAAGAAAATTTTTCAATACCCTATCCGATGAATTTAATAACGGTAAATGGGCCTGAAAAAAATTATGAAGACCTTCACCTGATGAGCCTTTGTAAACATCATATTATCGCGAATAGTACATTTAGCTGGTGGGGTGCTTGGTTAGGAAAAAATAAAGATAAACGAGTATATACTCCTAAAAGATGGTATAACGTTGATTATATTAATCAGCAAGATACGTTTCCAGAGTCATGGTATAAGATTTGAGGTTTTCACGTTGTCTCAGACGCGGAAGAATATTTAATTATTTCTCAGATCTTGTCCGGACCGTTGGAAGGATGCCGATTAAAAAATCAACAGATCATCACTTCCGGTTTCCTCCAAGGTAACTAGAATACCAACGTATAATGGGAGAAGAATTTCTGGCTACAATATAAGAAGAAAAGAAATATTGTCTGAAGAGATACCTATTATGGAAAAAAATTCTTTAATTTATGTGGCAGGCCATCGTGGAATGGTCGGGTCTTCCATCGTTAACCTTTTAAAAAAGAGGGGCTATAACAATATCATCACAGCCACAAGCAGCGAACTGGATTTAAGGGATCAAGATATAATTAACAAATTCTTTCGTAACAATAACATTGATTTTGTATTTCTTGCAGCGGCGAGAGTTGGAGGAATTAAAGCAAATATTGCTCATCCTGCAGAATTTCTCTATGATAATCTGATGATTCAAAATAATATCATTGAGTGTTGCCGCAAATACGAGATAAAAAAATTATTATTTCTTGGCAGTTCTTGTATTTATCCAAAAGACTGTCCTCAACCCATGAAAGAAGAATATTTGATGACAGGCCCTTTAGAACCCACAAATGAAGGTTATGCCCTTGCAAAAATAGCCGGTTTGAAAATGGCCCTTTATTATAGCCAGCAATACGGATTGAATACTATCTGCCCGATGCCATGCAACCTCTATGGTGCGAATGATCATTTTGACCCAGAGAATTCTCATGTTTTATCAGCTTTGGTAAAAAAATTTGTGGATGCGGCAGAGGAAGATTTGGAAAAGGTGGTTCTCTGGGGAACTGGTGTCGCCAGAAGGGAGTTTCTTAATGTGGAAGATTTATCAGTTGCACTTTTATTTTTAATGGATAAATGGGATAATCCTGAAATTATTAACATAGGATGGGGGGACGATATTTCCATTCGGGATCTGGCGACAATTGTTGCAAAAAAAACCGGTTATTATGGGCAAATCGAATGGGATACTTCAATGCCTGATGGCATGTTGAGAAAATGTATGGATATATCGAAAATAACAGCTCTTGGATTTAAACCAAAAATCGTCTTGGAAGAGGGCATCACTCAAATGATCAGTGATTATAAACAAATCAGAAAAACCAATTAGCCATTAAATCGAATTAACGGATAGATCTTTTATGCTCCCCTTAATGAAGAATACCTTTATAAATGAAAATGAAACGAAAAAAGCACTTGCTGACTTTATATTGCAGGCTCCACGGTTAAGCATGGATAAACAATGTTTCGATTTTGAGTATGAATTCTCAAAAGTTCAAAATCGAAATAAAGCAATTTTATTCAATAGCGGAGGGAGTGCCAATCTAGCATTATTACAATCCCTAAAAAACTTAGGGTATTTGAGGGAAAATGCCAAAGTAGGCTTTTCAGCGTTGACCTGGTCAACAAATACCATGCCGATCATTCAGATGGGTTTTATTCCAATCCCCATAGATTGCGAGCCTTCTACGCTAAATGTCATGTCATGGAATCTTGAAGAGAGATTAAAAAATTGTGAGTTAGATGCACTATTTATTACAAATGCATTGGGATTTACCGGTGATTTAGACAAAATAAAACAACTATGTCAGGACAATGATATCCTGCTCATTGAAGATAATTGTGAATCTCTTGGAACCGAACTATCTTCAGGAAAAGCAGGAAATTTTGGAATAGCATCAACATTCTCATTTTTTGTTGCTCATCATATGTCAACAATAGAAGGTGGTATGGTATGTACTGACAACAAAGAACTTGCTGAAATGCTTCGAATTGTACGTGCGAATGGGTGGGATAGAAATCTGGAGGCTAACCAGCAATATAATATCAGACAAAAATTTCAAATTAAAACTGAATTTGATGCAAAATACACTTTTTACGATTTGGGTTACAATCTTCGACCAACTGAAATTACCGGATTTCTTGGATTGTACCAATTAAAGTTTTTAGAAGATAACATTAAAAAAAGAGCGCGAAATTATCACTTTCTTGAAGAAAAGGTATTAAATAATTCTGATCTAATTGCCTTGGATCATTCACATCTGTCTCTGGTATCAAGTTTTGCATTCCCCATATTATGTAAAACTCCAGTATTAAGGAATAAATACTTTACACAATTTTCTTGTGCCGGTGTTGAAATAAGGCCAATGATTGCAGGGAATATTCAAAACCAGCCATTTTATAAAAAATATGTCAAAACACTCTATGATCTACCAGGTACGGATATGATTCATAATTGTGGTTTTTATTGTGGAAATTATCCTGAATTGACGAAATCTGATCTTAAACTTCTATCAAGTTGTCTAAAGATGACATAAATTTCCATTGACCTGTGGAAAGGATGATTGAAACAGGAGTTACGGATTATGTCGAAAGATATGTCTATTGTAGAAAATACTGCCTAAATTGTGTTTGAAAGAGGATTCGCTGCGGTTTAGATAGTTTTATTGATGCGATTTTTTTGCAACGAATGAGAAACTGGATTTTGGATAGAGTAAAACGACATCCACTAACTATATTTAATATTTACTAATCCATAACGTACAAAAGTATAATATGAAAATTGTAATTCTTGCAGGGGGATTGGGAACACGTCTTAGTGAAGAAACCGTCATAAGACCCAAACCAATGGTAGAAATTGGGGGAAAACCCATTTTATGGCATATAATGAAAATTTATTCCCATTTTGGTTTTAATGAATTTATTATCTGTCTTGGTTACAAGGGATATATAATCAAAGAATATTTTGCCAACTACAACCTGCATATGTCAGATGTCACNATTGATATAAAAAACAATAAAATTGAAACGCATCGCAATTTTTCCGAACCCTGGAAAATTTCCCTTATCGATACAGGAGATAATACAATGACCGGAGGCAGGGTGAAGAAAATCCAACCATATATTGGGGATGAACCATTTATGCTCACCTATGGAGATGGGGTATCTAATGTAAATATTCCGGAATTATTGAAATTTCATGCCAAAAAGAAAAAAATTGCAACATTAACTGCCATCCGGCCTCCCGGGAGATTTGGAGTGCTGCAAATTCAGGACGATCATACTGTAACTTCATTCCTCGAAAAACCTGTGGGGAACGGGGGACATATTAATGGTGGTTTCTTTGTATTCGAACCAGAGTTGTTTGACTATCTCAAAGACGACACGACAATTCTTGAGAGACAGCCTTTGGAATCGTTAGCAAAAAAGGGCCAGCTGAACGCCTTTAGGCATGAAGGGTTCTGGTATGCGATGGATACCTTGCGGGATAAAAATTATCTTGAAGAGGAATGGGCAACCGGAAAAGCCCCCTGGAAGCTGTGGGATTAATGACATTTAATAAAAAAATGATCGACTCATACCAAGGTAAGACTGTACTCATCACCGGGCATACCGGTTTCAAAGGATGCTGGCTTGCCTTATGGCTGGAATCATTAGGTGCTCACGTAATCGGGTATAGTCTTGATCCTCCGACATATCCCTCAGTTTATCAGGCAACCAAATTATCGGATCGTATTATTGATATCCGTGGAGATATCCTAGACTTCAATAATGTTTTTGAAACCATAAAAAAATATCGTCCGGAATTTATCTTTCACCTTGCCGCCCAACCGCTGGTCCGCCATTCCTATATAAATCCCCTTGAAACGTTTAACGTAAACGTTATCGGAACCGTAAATATTCTTGAATCGATACGATTGTCTCAGGATCCCACTACCTGTGTTTGCATTACGAGTGACAAATGTTATGAAAATCGGGAATGGGATTATGCGTATCGGGAAAATGATCCTCTTGGGGGGCACGACCCCTACAGCGCAAGCAAGGGAGCAGCTGAAATTGTTATTGCTTCCTACCGAAACAGTTTCTTCAATCAGGGAAAGGAAAATCCCCTTGTTTCCTTATCTTCAGCCAGGGCAGGTAATATCATTGGAGGCGGAGATTGGGCAGAAGATCGAATTGTTCCCGATTGTATTCGAGCCCTGGTTAAAAAGAAACCAATTGAGATCCGGAACCCTCATGCAATTCGCCCCTGGCAATTTGTTCTTGACCCATTATTTGGATATCTATGGCTCGCATTAAAAATGAAAGAAGACCCGGAAGTATATGCAGAAGCATGGAATTTTGGTCCGTATCATTCAAATGCTGTTGATGTTCAAACCCTTACGGAAAAAAATATCCAGGAATGGGGGAGCGGGACTTGGAAGAGGGTGTCTCAAAATGAAAATGCTCCACATGAAGCCAGCTACCTTAAGCTGGATATTGCAAAATCGATGACGAGATTAGGGTGGAAACCGGTTTACGATATTGATAAGGTGATTCAAAAAACCATTGAATGGTACATGAAATACTACACTGGAAAAACTGATATGTACGATTTTTCTCTAAAACAAGTTGAGACATATATGAAAGATGCAATGAAAAAATAGCATTAACTATTAATTGTCAGATTTCGGAAAAATATTTTCGACAGATGAGTAAAAAAATCCTAATCAGTTTATATTGTAATAGATAATTAGAAACTGTCTGATTTGCCATTCATTATTATCACTAAACCCGGGTATATCTCTTATTATATGAGATCCATCCTGAAGTGGCATCGTGAGGGTTGGTCATGAGTTCATTGCGTGGAGAAAAAGTTTTCATTACCGGCGCAACCGGATTTGTTGGTTCAAACCTAGCCCGCAGATCTCTCCAACGGGGCGCAGAGGTTTTCATAAATATCAGAAAGACTTCAGATACGTGGAGAATTGAGGATATCCTTAATGAAGTTGACGTAATTCCGGTGGATATCACAGAATATGAAAAAATAAAACATTCTCTAAAGGAGATTCGACCGGACATTATCTTCCATACCGCAACATATGGTGGAAAAGCTGATCAAATAAACACAGAAAAAATTATTGATACTAACATTATAGGGACAGTGAACTTATTACGAAGTTGCAAGGATATCGATGTTAATTTGTTTGTAAATACAGGATCCTCTTCTGAGTATGGAATAAAAAACTCGGCAATGATGGAATCGTGTCTCCTGGAACCTGTTACTGAATATGGAGTTTCAAAAGCAGCTGCAACGTTATATTGTCAGACTTACGCTATCACGGAAAACCTGCCGATAGTCACCCTTCGCCTTTTTTCACCGTATGGTCAGTATGAACAAAAATCCAGGCTGATACCTTCCCTAATTCTGGCTGCACTGCAAAAAATCAACCCAAAAATCACTTCGCGCCACTTAGTAAGGGATTTTATTTTTATTGAGGATGTACTTGATGCATATGAGGCAGTAATGGACCTCAAAACTGCTCCCGGAAAAATATTCAATATTGGTTCGGGTCGACAACATTCAGTCGGGGAAGTAGTTGATATGATTGTTGGACTTCTTGGAAATGAAGTAACCTATGAAATCGGCATCCCCCAAGCATGGAAGAACGAACCCACCTTCTGGCAGGCAGACATTCAACAGGCAAAGTCAGAATTAGATTGGGAACCAAAATATTTACTAAAAGAAGGTCTTGCAGCGACAATTGACTGGTTTAAGTTGAACAAGGGGTTATACGCATAATGACGGAGCTCACATGAAAATTTCAGATTATGTCATCAACACCCTTGCCGCAGAGGGTATTACTCACATCTTCGAAGTTTGTGGAGGAGCATTAAGTCACCTCTTGGATTCCCTGTACGGGAGGAGTGACATCCGAACGGTCTCAATGCACCACGAGATGGCTGCAGCAATAGCAGCAGAAGGGTATTCCCGTGCAAGCGAAAACATAGGAGTTGCTATGGCGACAAGTGGTCCAGGGGCAACAAACCTGATAACGGGAATAGGGAGTTGTTATTTTGATTCCATTCCCTGTCTTTTCATAACAGGCCAAGTGAATACTTATGAATATAAATTCAGCAAGCCGGTCAGGCAGATTGGATTTCAGGAAACGGATATTGTCGCCATCGTAAAACCAATCGTGAAGTATGCAGTTCTCGTCAAAGATCCTCAGGATACGCAGGAACTATTGGAAAAATCAATTAATATTGCAAAAACAGGACGGCCAGGCCCGGTTCTCATCGATCTTCCACTCAACATTCAAAGATCAATTATTGAGCCATCAACGCACTCTATTGATAAATTCCATTCTGATTCTGGGATTCCTGATGAAAAACTCATTAATAAAATCAAATCTCTGATGAAAAGCTCATCACGTCCTTTAATCCTTGCCGGAGGAGGTGTGAGATCCTCAAAAGCAACAAATGAGCTCTTTGATTTTGCTCATACTTCCGGTATCCCGGTTGTAGTATCCCTGATGGGACTGGATTCATTTCCCCACGATGATCCGCTATATGTTGGAATGATTGGCACCTATGGAAACCGCTATGCAAATTTATCCATTGCCAACGCNGATCTGATAATCGCTTTGGGTACACGATTTGATACACGCCAGACAGGGACAAAACCCGAAACCTTTGCACGAGCGGCAAAAATCATTCACGTTGATATTGATGCTAATGAACTGAATAATAAAATCAAAGCTGATATTCCAATAAACATGGGTATTAAAGTTTTTTTAGATTCATTAAACCTGAATTCCGGTAATTTTAAAAATAATTATTATTCCACTTGGATTGAACGAATTAACTATTTCAAATTGAAGTATTCTATTGATTTTTGTTCGGAAAATAATAGCATAATACCTTACGAGTTTTTAAAAGAAGTGTCGAAAGCTCTTCCAGTTAATGCAATTATTTGTGTCGATGTTGGGCAGAACCAGATGTGGGCAGCACAAACTCTTGAGGTCAAAAAGAATCAGCGGTTTTTTACCCAGGGGGGTATGGCCTCAATTGGATCTGCATTACCTATGGCGATTGGTGCTTCCTTTGCAAAACCTGATCGAATGATCATCGTAATTACTGGGGATGGGGGACTCCAATTAAATATTCAGGAATTGCAAACGATATACCATCATAACCTTCCAATTAAAGTTATCCTTCTCAATAACAGCGGATATGGGATGATACGGCAGTTTCAGGATCAATACTTTGAAGGGCGGTTCCAGTCGTCGGTAATTGGTTATAGTAATCCTGACTTCCAGAAAGTTGTAAGTGCATATAAAATTTTAAGCAGAAAAATATCATCTAAAGACGAAGTCAAGCCTGCACTTAAATACCTGTTTTGTGATACAAAGCCCGGGTTCCTGGAAGCAATTATCGATACAAAATTCAATGTAATCCCCAAACTGGCGGTGAATAAACCTGTGGAAGATCAGGAACCTGAATTATCGCGGGAAGAGTTGCAATCAGCTATGATTATCGATATTCTTCCGGAGCAGGATAGTTTATGAGTCAAGATGATGAAATCCGGCAGGAAATATTTTCGAAAATAAGGGATCTCCAAAACCTGCGAAAACAAACAGAGCAGGCTTTTATTCCTGGCACCTCCCCTATTCCCTATGCCGGCCGTGTCTTTGACGAGAGAGAAATGATCGCCCTCGTTGATGCATCTCTGGATTTCTGGCTCACAACAGGACGTTATGCAGAACAGTTTGAGAGGGGTCTAGCTGAGTTTCTTGGCATGAAATATTGTCTCCTGACAAATTCAGGATCTTCCGCAAATCTTCTTGCGGTTTCTGCCCTCACATCACCCAAACTCGGCGACAAGAGATTGGAACCCGGCGATGAAGTTATAACAACAGCGTGCGGTTTTCCCACTACACTAAATCCGATATTGCAGAATAACCTTATTCCGGTGTTTGTTGACGTTGAACTGGGAACCTATAATATTCAGGTGGATCAGATTGAAAACGCGATTTCGGAGAAAACAAAAGCCATAATAATCCCTCACACACTGGGAAANCCCGCAAATCTGAATAAGATTTCTGAACTGGTAAAGAACTATAACCTATGGTTTATCGAAGACAACTGCGATGCTCTTGGATCAAAATATTATGGTAAATTCACCGGGACATTCGGCCACATGTCCACANGTAGTTTCTATCCTGCCCACCATATCACGATGGGAGAGGGGGGGGCAGTCCTCACGAATGATCCTCTTCTCAAAAAGATCATTGTGTCATTCCGTGACTGGGGACGGGATTGCTGGTGCGAGCCGGGTTGTGACAACTCTTGTAGAAAACGATTCGAATGGACTTTGGGGGACCTCCCCGAAGGTTACGACCATAAGTATATTTATTCCCATATTGGATACAATCTCAAAGTCACTGATATGCAGGCAGCGATAGGAGTTGCACAGCTCCAGAAGCTGCCAACGTTTATTGAGCAGAGAAAGAAAAATTTTATCCGGCTATTCAAGGCGCTGGAGAAATATTCACGATATGTGGTTCTTCCCAGCGCTGTAAAAGATGCAGATCCAAGCTGGTTTGGGTTCCCGATTCTTGTGCGGGAGCAAGCACCTTTCAGTCGTTCAGATCTTGTCAACCATCTTGAAGATCACAAAATCGCAACCCGAATGCTTTTCGGAGGTAACCTTCTTAAACAGCCCGCCTATGAAGGAATCCGTTATCGTGTAAGCGGTTCCATAAAAAATACCGACAAGGTCATGAATAATCTATTCTGGGTGGGAATATACCCCGGACTAACCATCGAGATGTTGGATTATGTTATTGCTATGGTTGACAAATTTTTCGAGAGATGCACATAGAGATCAGATTTGGAACTGTTTATGCAAAAAAATCCAAGGTTCATTCACATGGCACAAAACAATTCAAAAACTGATCACTGAAAAAAATTGACTGGAAGATTACTATGAAATTTTCTCAAAGCCGGGAGCCATTAGTAAGTATATGCATTCCTATGTTCAATGCCGAAAAAACTATTACAAAAACAATTGCTTCGATAATTGGTCAGATATACAAAAATATTGAAATTATTATTGTCGATAACTGCTCCTCGGATGCTTCGGTAAAGATTATCCAAGAATTTGTTGATCCTCGTATTAAAATTATTCAGAATGATGAACATTTACCCGCAGCGGAAAATAACTGGAACAGGTGTTTTCAGTACGTACATGGAGAATTTATAGCAATTTTCCATGCTGATGATGTTTATCTTCCAGATATGATTTTTCGACAGATTGAGATGTTCGAAAAAAATCCAACTATTGGATGTGTCTTTACGCAGGGAAATATTATCAATGAAAACGATGACATTATTGGAGAATTGAAACTCCCTCCAGAAATGACGGGGTCTGACACTTACACCTATTCCCAACTATTAAACTCAATTCTTGAAAATGGAGATTTTCTACTATGCCCAAGTGCAATGATGCGAAGAGATCTTTACAAAAAATTATCTCCCTTCCGGTACGAACAATTTGGATCTGCTTCTGATTTGGATATGTGGTTGAGGGCTGCGAAATGCGCACCGGTTTCAATTATCAATGAGAAATTGATGAATTACCG
>JGI20214J51650_10001440_pt1 | contig 15083 bp, 16 predicted proteins | sample WetSurMetagenome_FD_51650 | JGI IMG/M metagenome (IMG submission 51650) | reverse complement strand
AACCAATGCGGGCCAGGCTAGAATATCATACATTACATTAGCTCTCGCATAAATATCTCCAGTTATACTATGGATCATGGTAGCCATTAAAACTACCCCGCCCACCCAAAAGGATACGACTGGCAACACAACTCTTACAAAAATCTTTAATACTAACGCTTTCATATTATTCACTCTTCTTTGTAACTTTATTTGCCACTACGGATACAGCCACCAAAGGCCATATTAAAACTTCCGTCACAATAGCAACACTTATTGATGCTCCTGCACCTACTTTATCAGAGACTAGAGATAAACAACCACCAACATAACCACTAACTAACACTGTAACTAACCCTGTAGTAAACATAAAAATCTCCTAAAGAAAAAAACAAAGTCTGAGACAATGTGTAGATATTGTCTCAGACCGTTAAACTTCAACAATTATCTCGGACGCTTGGAGGCAGGGGTAGCCTCTGCCTTCTCAATTTCAGTATTAGCTAAGTTCATAAACTTCTCAACTTCTGAATTTATTCTTTCAATGGTTGGAAGATTAGTGAACGGCGTCGAACACTGAACACAAACCGGAACATGCCAGCCCCAGTTTCTCTTTGTTACATACTTAGCTTTTAGAGTACATGGAATTGGTCCATGCGGATCAACATGTACTCCACTATTCTTTTCAATCTGCGCCGCACCTTCTTCGGGTAGAGGGGCGAAAGCTAAAATCTTACGAGATTCAGTACGCATAGATTTTGTACCGCAGAATAACTCGTAAAACTTCGCGGAACCACGTTCAAAGATTAGGAATGACAAACCATACATACAGCCTGAATCTTGCGTCTTTGCCATTTCTTCAATAGACTTAAACGCTTCTGAGGTTGGATCATAATTTGTGACTATTGCATCCCTATCTCGTAAATCAAGGGCCTTCGGTCGGCAACACAAGGGTAGAATATCTATCTCTGTACCCAAGTCTAGGATATTATCGTCTCCCGTAGGAACTCCATAATGACCTGGAGATATTAACCCTTGGTCAATAGCTCGACCTTTAGTATATAATTGAATTCGGTCGAGGAATTCACCACTCTTTGTTAGCTCCGTAACTAGTTCACTAGCAACGCTAACACCAACGGCAGGGACTTGATTCAAAGAAACAGTAACTAAATCTTTACTCATAAAACTAACTCCTTAAATGAAAAACTTATAAAACAGTATCAATCATATCAGTATCTTCAGGTTTAAGCCCTAACTTCTTCGCTTTAGCTCTATTAGAGGAATCATCCACTTTATTTAATCTACGTCTATTTACTTTACGTTGTTCTAGTTCAGCATATTTTTCAGCTTTTTCTTTTGCAGCCTGCACAGATAGGTGATCTAAGTGCAAAACCCATGCCAAAGCTGCTTTCCAAATATCTAATAATGTATTAACTTGTAACTCTTCTAAGATTATTTTACCGGCCATCAAGTTTTCATATTCAGTTTTTATTTGACGAAAGGACCTTAAATATGGTGATACAATCCCATCATTAACTAAATAACGCTTGTATTTACCTTGATTAGCCGCCTCTTTATATGCTTTAATATAACCATTACAAACTTGTACAAATTCTCTTGCATTTAATGATAATGCTTGAGCTAATAAGTCTTCTTGTAATCTTTTAGGTACTTTTGCTAATGCATAAGCAGTAGTAATTGCTAGAGTTCCTTGATCTAAATATTTTTTAGCTTCGGGGATTAATCTATTTAATCTTAGTATATCTTGCAATTTTGCCGGGCGACAATGTAATTCAACAGCTAAATCCGCCATAGTTAGCTCAGGATTTTCACAAAAAAGCATTTTAAGTCGGGCGGCATATTCTGAAGTAGCTGTTTCACGTCGTATAATATTTGCCTGTAGTTGCCAGTTTTTAACTTCTGCATCTGTGGCAGTCTTTATTATACATGGTACTTCTTTCAAACCACAATCTAAAGCACAACAAAATCTGTATAGGCCATCTATTATCTCATATTTTCCTGGGTGACGTTGAGAAACTCTGACACAAATTGAATCAAAAAATCCATGAGAAGAAATAGAATCTCGCATTTCAATGTAATCCAAAGATTCTCTGTCTACTAAACGTAATAATACAAAAGGAGGTACCAACAAATCCACTGGAATATTTGCTATTTGATCTGGCATAGCTTACAATCTTCACAAATTTTTACAGAAAGGATTAAGTTAGGTTGAGAGTGGTGATTACATTGACTTACAAAAACTTGACATTGACAATCTTCTCTCTTCTGTAATACTTGAATTCTAAAAATACATTGTCTCCATAAGGGAATTAGAACCCAAGCGTCTGGACCATATTCACATTTACGCTTGTAACCCTCTAAACAAGGTGGGGGTGTCTTTCCCTTGTGTGGATAAACAATTGTGCCATCTTCTAAAATTCTAGGCAGTCCGTGCATAGCTCACCTTCTATCTATAATAAAGGTTAAATTGGCTTAAAAATCAAATAAAATCTTTTGAAATTAACAATTGAAATGAACAATTGAAATGAACAATTGAAATGAACATTTTTCCAAAAGAGGGAGATTTAGCAAAAAGCATACTAACCCCCCGAATTTAAATGTTCATTTCAATTGATGTAAATTTTTACAAGATAACAACATGCAACATTCAAAAAAATTACTTACGTCGAATTGAAATTAACATTACGTAAAAGCAAAATAAAGTAGATACAAAGGAAAAATTTCACATAGAAAATTTGTATTAAGACGGTGGTTGCCCGAATCAAAATGGACGTAATGTTAATTTCAATTCGACGTAAGTTAAAATTTTCGTAATCATAAGAATATATGTGACAAGAGGTTGGATTAATTGAAATGAACATTTAAATTCGGGGGGTTAGTATGCTTTTTGCTAAATTGACACAAGCAAAATAAAATGTTAATTTCAATTGTTAGTTTCAATTGTTAATTTCAAAAGAATCTATTTGATTTTTGGCTTGATTTAACCTTTATTATAGATAGACAGAAGAGGAGATTTTATGAAGGCGACAGAACAATTAGTAGCATTTTTTAAATTAACACCCCATAATAACCCCCGAGTAGCTAGTTGGTATAACCCAGATATGGAAGTCCAAGTATTGGTTTCCAAAGGGGATGGGGAACCGGTAGTAGGTAAGAATGGCGTTTATGCTGGAAATAATTACTTATATGATTGGTACAATTTCCGCTTACCTAAAAATGCAAACACTGAACCATTAGATAACGACCATAATTTAAAATACCCATTAGATAAGCATGTTGAGTGTATAGGCTTAACTGGTTGGGATTGGAGAAATAAGAAATCCATACGTTGTGGATTTGATTATGATGCTATTACTGGACATGCTAAGGGTGTTGGTGTTGATGATACACAACTAACTGTAGTCTTAAATAAACTTCTCGAAGTCCCTGAAGCATTAGTATTAAAAAGTACAAGTGGTAATGGTTTGCATGTTTATTTTGAATTTGATCTACAAAATCTTCCTACAACAAATAATCATACTGAACATGCAGCTTTAGCTTTAGCTTGTCTAAAAGAAATTTCACGAAGAGTAGGTTTTGATTTCCAAGCTAACATGGATGTTGGTGGTGGTAATATGTGGGTCTGGGCTAGAAAGACAACTCCTGAGAATCAGGGTTTTGTCTTACTTAAAGATAATGTAGATGAAAATGGTGGGCGTGCTTTTCTAATGCCACCACCAAATTGGCAAGCTTATATTGATGTAGCTGCTCGCCGTAGAACTAAGGTCCGTATAGAAGGTGTAAATGATACTGACCAAGAAGCTATATCGGAAAAAGCAGCCGCACAAAGAAATATTCCATTAGATGATACACACAAGAAGATTATTGCAGAATTACAACATTACTCTCAATTTACTACAGTGTGGTTAGCTGACCATCATTTATTACAAACACACACTAGATGCTTAAAGATGTTGTTTGATGATAGGGCAGCCACGGATGATCCTATATTAGGAGCCTTTGAAACATTGGCCGAAGGAAAAGACCCTGGAAAGCCAAATGTCTTCCTGTTTCCAATGAAAGGTGGGGCCTTCCGTGCTTGCCGATTTGGTAAAGGAACAAACGAACATGAAACTTGGAAAGTTGACAAGGGTGGTTGGACCTATTGTTTCTATAATAAATCCCTCTCATTAAATGGAGCAGCCGCAGCTTTTGATGGTCTAGAAGATGACATCAAAGGCGGCGGCTACACCTTTCCTGATGGGCCTACTGCAATCGCTGCACTCCGATCAATGGGTCACAGCATTGAAATACCTGACGAATTAGAAAACCGACAAGTTCGACTCCAGCCTTATAAAAAAGACAAGTTGCTTGTTGAGATTGTGAAACATACTGAAGATAAAAGTGAACCAGAGGGTTGGCTACAGAAAAAGGGAAAATTTTTCAAGATTTATAATATTGATACAAGAGCGCATCAAGAAATAAATGCTGATTTTGAAGAGGTTGATAAGTATGTTAGATGTTTAATTTCTAAAGATAATAATACATCAGGATGGGCTTGTTGGCATGAAAAGGGTTGTTGGGTTTTTACATCAAAAGATGATGCCCGTTCTCGTCTAAAGGCCGCAGGATACGAAGATAATACTGAAGTTATTTTAGGTGATGCATTGGCAAAAGCTTGGACTATTACACACGTTCCATTCCAAGAAGAGTTCCCTGGAGACAGACAGTGGAACTTAAAGGCCCCCACCTTAAAATACAAGCCAGAACCATATGAACCTGGAGATTCTCCACATCCACACTGGGATAAAGTATTAGAGCATATTGGAGCCGATCTAACAGCAAATCTAAAAGATATGTCATGGGCACAGCGTAATGGTATTACAACTGGTAAGGATTATTTATTGAATTGGATTGCTTTAATGATCCGTGAACCATTTGACCACCTACCTTATTTGTTTTTATGGGGGAATCAAAATACTGGTAAAAGTATTTTGCATCAAGCAATTGGTTTGTTAATGGATGGCGGTACCATGAGAGCGGATTCAGCCTTAACAAATCAAAGTGATTTTAATGGAGAGTTAGCTGGTGCAGTCTTATGTGTAGTTGAAGAGAAAAATATCTCCAAGAATTCAGAAGCCGTCAATGATAAAATAAAAGATTTAGTTACGTCGGACACAATGGCTATCCACGCTAAATACAAACAGGTGGTGATTCAACCAAATACCACACACTGGATACAATGCTCCAATAAGAAAAGTAGTTGTCCAGTATTTGATGGTGATACCCGTGTTACAATGATTTATGTAGATCAATTAGTGGAAGAAATACCTACACCAATAATGCATCAAAAATTAAGGGATGAAGCCCCTTATTTTATGTATACATTGATGAATATAGCCCTACCTGATATTGAACACCGATTGCGTTTACCTGTTGTTAATACTTCAAGTAAAGAACAATTAATTGATGCAAATAAAAATTCCTTAGAGAATTTCATTGAAGAACATTGCTTTGTCATTGATGGATTAGCAGTACCTTTCGATGAATTTTATACTCAATTTATGTCTTCATTATCAGCTACGGAAAGTTCATATTGGAATAGAACAACTATTCTCAATCATCTTCCACCGCATCTACCTCTTGGTAAACTCACTGGTGGTAAGAAATATATTGGTAATCTTTCTCTTACACAACCCGCAGAAGTTATCAATAGACCTAAATATATAACTAGAAAAGGCCATTTAATATTAGAGACTTAGTATGGAATGCGTTTTAATAATATACAAGAATCACATCCCTCTTGCTGAAATAATATGGACAGGTGATCTACCAAAAAGCTTAAAAGCTTTTGCTAGAAAACATGGTGGGGATTCTGTTGAAATACAGTCCTTAGATGAATATAAAGAATTGAATGAGATTTATAACTTGATATGAGGAACTAAAATGTCTGATAGTATGTATGCAGCCGGTGATATTAATAGTACAGCCCGTGGCTCAGGAGCCCGCGCTAATAAGGGGAAGATTTCTCTATCTTTAATCCCACTACATCTATTGGCAGGGACCGCCCGCGTCTTTATGTATGGCAAACTTAAATATGCAGAATGGAATTGGGCTAAAGGTATGCAATGGTCGATAGTTATGGATTGCTTACTTCGACACATATTTAAATGGTGGTATATGGGTGAAGAGTTTGATGAAGAAAGTGAAGAACACCATCTAGATCATGCTATTTGTAATTTGTTAATGCTTCGACATTATATTACAAGTTATAAAGAAGGGGATGACCGGCCACCACCTGACCTGACAGGTTTTGATTTAGAATTTGGAGATTTTTGTAAACCATTTATTATAGACGAATTTTTAGCAAGACACCCTGAAATACAAGCCTATGTAGATAAAGCAAAGAAGGTTTAATATGTCTGAACCTAATTCAAACACACAAGATGCTAGGGCCTTAATAGCTGGAGGGTTTGCATCTTTTTTAATGTTCCTATATGAATTAGAGAACCCTATTATTGTGGGAAAAGATTACCCCAAAAGAAAATTATTAGATGCTTTTTATGAATGGTCTAGAACTTGTGGTTTTGATCCAGGCGAAGCGAATATAAATCTATGGCGTCATGCTTGTAAATATGGTTTGTTAAAGAGGATATAGAAATGGTTAAAGAATATAAAGGTATTATTAGTCTAAATTTTAATTTGATGGCCGCTGTAGATGTGGAAACAACGGGACGTATGCCAGGATACCATGAAATTATTCAAGTGGCTGTACAACCATTGAATAGTGATTTAGAACCTGTAGAAGGAGTGCATCCATTTTATATGCAGGTTGCACCCAATTATCCTGAAAGAGCCGAGAAGCAAGCCACTCAGGTTCATGGTATAGATATTTATCAGCTAAAGGACAACGCACTCAGCCAAGAAAAAGCTGCTGATATGTTTGATGAATGGTTTCAAAATTTAGAGTTACCTTATAGAAAATCTTTAATTCCATTAGCACATAATTGGGCCTTTGAGGCAGGTTTTCTTAAGGCTTGGTTAGGGTATGAAGCTTTCAATCAATTCTTTCACCCACATCCAAGAGACTCTATGCTTTTAGGTATAGCTCTTAATGACCGCGCATATTTTCAAGCGGAGAAAGCTATTTTTTCTTCGGTAGGATTAAAATCCATGTGCCAGCAATTAAAGATACCACACCCTAATGCGCATGATGCCTTGGCTGATGCACTTGCAGAGGCGAAGTTATATAAAGCACTTCTACAAATGCCTACCGTAGTTTATTAGACTATTTCGACTTCACAAGTATTTCTATAACCAGTTACCTCAGTCTCTACCTCTGCAACAACTTCTTGTTGACCCGTAGAAACTAAGTATTCTTGTACCTTCGTCCATAAGCATACCAAGATTTTTTCTTTAACAAAATCTAATTTACTTTGTGGATTAGCATATGGCACACCATCAGCATCATAGAGTGTTTCCTGGTAGAATAGAAGAAGACTCATGTAGTTTATAAATTGGTCGAACACATCATTATTATTAAATTTAAATGTTAATTTTTTCATTTCTTGCCCCTTTACTATATACCTTCTACATTTAATGTGGGAGCCACACTGGTCTGCCCAATCAATTTAAATACACGACAAATGGAAAGTTCGGTTAAGGCAACTTTATGCACATAGACTCCAAACATACGTAATTGCTTACGAACCTCGTCTGTTAAATTGTCTTTTACCTTTTCAGATACATTATCTAACAGATCACTAAGATTCCATTTTGTAATCACGTCAACAACCGCAGCTTGTGTAATGTCATTTACTGTAGTACCCACATCCCAATTTTGTTCGCCTATGGCTTTAATTATGTCACTTATAGAAAAAACTACTAAAACACTTACTACAATTTGTTTTCCATCTTTCGTAGTTAGAGCCTGCCCAGGTTGATGATTTGTTTGTCTCGCTGAAACTATTACTTCATAATCTGTGATTAAAGGCCAAACCCAATGCCATCCAGGTTTCATTTCTTTTACATATTTTCCTAATTTCCATTTTACACCACCATGCGTGGCACGAACAATTACAGGTCTGGGTATAAATTTTAATAAACCATTAAAAATATCGGACAACCAAGAGAAGTCCATAAATCACCACAGTTGTTTGGGACAATGTTGAGTTTTCATTCTAATTTTATTTAATAATGCTGATCCTTCAGCTTTAGCTTTACAACCGCAATCCTTACATCTTTGTTGCTCCGCATCAAACCAATCGCATTGCGAACAGTATTTTTGATGTATCTCTGCAACTTCTTCATCGGAACGAGTAGGTCTACCTTCTTGTATCCACCCCTTCACGGCTGCTATGTAAGTCGAAATTTCTGCTGAAATAGAAGGGTACTCTTTTGGTGATATGGCATTAAGATCACCTTCACATTCTCGACATGTTTGAGCCGAAGTTAATTTTGAAGTTATAGCACATCTAGCCTTAATTTTTACCGTACCATCATCATTCAATTCATTGGCAAATTCTAAATATACACATTCAGGCCAGAGGGGTGAAAATTTAAGGGGATCATCTGTGATTTCATATCCATATGGACAAGGCGGTTCACCATTGGTATAACAAATCTGTCTCTCTTCATTTATAATAGGTTGATTAAAGATAACATGAGTGGGTGGATTTATTATGCAATGACAATCCCAGTTTTGAACCAAGATACATGAACTACAAATATCTGGTGTAACGTTAGTACGAAAGGTATTGGCTGCCCCGTTGATGCATTTAAAACAATCAACCTTCTGACCGTCTTTTGTTTTACGAACTATTTTTTGACATTTTGAACAATTTACCATAAATGCCTCGGGCAATGATTATTAGGATGTCGAATCCATTCTAAAATTGTTTCAGAGGTATGCAAAATAGTGCAACTCATTGTCTCTTCATCAAAGTTTGTACATTGTTTACACCCCACATTAAAAATATCTTCAATAACTTCTTTAGGTCTCAATTCAGAAAATGGTCCTTCTTTAGATACATGTGGAAAGTCAACTAATTCTCTAAAAGGACATTGCGAACATTGGTGACTGTTCACCAGAGACCCGTAATATTTACTGTCTTTCTTTAGACAAGTTATAAAATTAACTAGTTTTCTTATATCAAATATACAAGAACTAAATCTACAATTTAACATGGAATCTCCTGACCTATGTTATTTAGACTTCTAGCATCTCTACAGTGACATTCATTACCAAATGAACCACCTTCTCCAAATCCTCTACCAAGAGCTTGTCCAGTGCATAAATCTGTTTCTTTGTCGATGACCCAACCACCTAAAGGTGGATTTTGATACATAGACTTGCCATAATGTACTTTAGGGGCCGACACATCTGTTATACCAGTAGGGACCCTTGTATGACCATCGCAGGAAGCCATACTACCTTCCATTTCAGAAAGTTTCAAATTTCTAAACGACTCTGCATCGGCTCTTGAACCAAATGAATAACAACAACTTCCTACAATACCTGTGCAAACGCCGCCGTCCCCTCCTGCTCCGCAACCAAATGGTGGTGGATTACAATAGATACGTAACCAAGGTTCCACAAAACCAACATCGACTCTCCAAGTGCAAACTGTTGTGAATTCATCACATGCCACCCCACACTCTTCAGGACATGGTGTTGTACTCATACCACCGATATAATCATCAACAGGGTTCCCTCTGGGAGGATCAATTCTATTACTTTTAGTAAGCCGATAAGCTTTTTTAGCTAAATCTAAACTTTCTATATCAGGTTCGGGTTCAACAATATCCATCACATCGGAAATTTTACAAGTAACTGTGGGTAATGTATCATCTAAGTCAGATGGATGTGAATCCCCTGCCGAGAAAATAATTTTTGTTTCATCTTGTAATACCAAGTCTCCCCCACGTAAAATATGCCCAATTGGTGGGGTCACTGTAAAAGGATAGCCAGCACCAGCATCAAGTTCCTCGGCTGTTGGTGGAAAAAGACTTGCCGGATCAATATCAGCAGGCCAGAAAAATTTATAAACCTCAGTCTCACCTGATCGAATTGGTGTTAAGCATTCAAAATGTATTGTGTTATCTTGATTATTATATTGTACACCTGTTATAATGGCTTTAACATTTGTTGAAGAAAATTGATCCACATCAATAGTAATACAATCAAACAAATCTAAATCCAACATAGTTAAAGGTGTATCAAACTCTACCTTTTTCCATGTGTTCGCTAAACGTATTAACCAAAATGTCGAAGATTTAAGAATATTAGAATAAATATTTTGAGTATAATACTCTATAGTTTCTTCTGTAATACCATATTTCGTGACATTATATTTCAATATTAATTTATTATCTACACTGTCCGTAGAGACAACTCCCGCTTCACTCTCTTTCCAATTCACAACATATTTAGTTACTAAATCTTCCACATCACTTAATGAAATCTTGAAGGTATTCGCCAAAATATCGGACTCAGTAATTGTCTTAAGTGAAGTTGGCTCCTCAGAGAGATATACAATATATAAGACGCTATCTCTTATATAAACAGCACATCTTGATTGATAAGCAATATCCTGTATTAAGGTAAAGACATTTAATTTCTCTTTTATCCAAAAGTTTGAAGGATAGTTGGTCAGTCTCGTTTTAACCGCTGCTTTTGTAATTGGATCAAAGGTGATATTAGTATATTTCATTAATAACCAATCAATAATATCAACAGGATTGGGGCCTACACTTGAAGTAAATGAGACATATAATTCATCACTCCAAGATTCATCTAGCTGGCTTAATTTTTTTGTCAACCCAATTTCAACTACATCGTAACCATCATAATCTGTTTCATAAACTGTGTATAGAGTTGTAGGAACAGTCATTAATAGCTCCCGACCGGTCGTTTGCTGTTTTTTATAAGCGGCAACATTATTGACGGTACCTGGTAATAAACTTACAATATACAAAATCTCAGCCTCGGCTTCCATATATACTTCTGAACCAGCGGGAAGCCAGCAAAAATTACCTGTAGGCATTGCATCCAGTGCTTCTTGTGATGCTTCTGCCCCGTCTTTATACACTGATACCCATTTAGCTTTCTCAGTGCAAACTTCAGATGGGTGATAACTAGCCGGGACATACCAAGTTTGTTTATCAGTTGAAAGGCTCCAGGTTGAATTCCAATGTACTAAATCATAGCGTCCCGTATGTATTGTTGAGACAGGATGGCAGGCGATTAAAGTAGTTGTTTCAAAATCAGGATGACGACGTTCATATATTCTAAAACTATCCCCAGTAAAAACCCCTCTAAATTTAGCACCATCTATATTAATTTGAACCATAGTTCCTTGAGGGAAATTTGAACCTCCCTTAATCGTAATGGTTGTATGTTCATAGGCTTTTTGTTTATTTAATAAATCCGTTAATTCGCAGATTTTATTAAACCTGTCTTCTACACACGAAGGATCAGGCCCCCATGTGTCTTGTGTAATGGTTTCAGGCTGTGTAGGGGTCGTAGTAGTGGAATCATTTAGTTTATCACATTGAACAAATTCACAAGTATAACCTCGATTAATATCCCCACTACAATACCATCCATCGGAACAAGGGGCACCATTACTATCCCCTGAAGGGGGTACATAATTGGGGTTAGGTATTTCTTGAGAATCAATAACGACACTTCTACATTGCAAATAGTGTGCCTGACAAATGCGAGGTTCTAAAGTAAAATCATGAATACCTTCACCACGGGCTAAATATCCTTTTCTAGGCGAGCGAACTTGAACAGCTTGCATATTACATACTGTTCCAAACACCAGAGGCCAAACCTTACCTAACGCATCTTCAGGAATCATAGGGAAGTCCCCTTCTTCCATCGAGAAGGCGACTTCGGTATCTGTTGTTTTTGTCAATACATCGAATTGAAGAGTTCTTGCGCCCTCATCCCAGACTATAGGACTAGTTAATTCCCCCCTAAATAATAAGAACTTTTGGCTAGGATTTAAATTCTTAAAAGACTGATATATCCAACAAGGACATTTTTGAATATCGTGGTTATTTAATATTTCTTTTAAATGTCCATCAACATCATCTAATGTTATAGAAGTTGTTTGTGAATCACTAGCCCCATTCAACTTTAATGTTGTATTAAAATTTTGAATATCTACTATGGTTGGATAGGGATAATCGGCATTATTTATTTTCTGGTCTGAATAAGCAATACGTTGACTCGCATCGCCTGACCAAGCGATTTCTATGATAAAAATAGGTTCGGAACCATATTGTTTTTGTAAATAATATAACGCTTCAGTAGGAATTGTTCGCATCTATTCGCTCTCCTCGAAATCAATTGAAAAATTCGCAATCTCTGATCCTGGAAACCCGCCCGCATGTCCAGCACCCATAAGATCGTTTGGATTGTTTTGTATATAACCTATCCAAACCACCCCGTCGTGATCGGTAATTTTAACTTTGGTTAAATAATAACAAGCTAAGAAAGCTTTTACTTCTAGCCCCTTATCTCTTGAAACAGTAAACTCCCAACGACATTTTTTTCTTTGATCTTTTGATTGGGTATACGTATATAATTTACCATTCATAGCCCTAAGAGCCTTAACTGTGGCTACAGCCTCCACAGCGTCTCCCCAAGATGGGCTTGGTAAAACAGTTGTTGTTTGTATGTCAGGATAGGGCGCTTCAATAATAAACATTATAATACCAAAACTGTGGCTTCTTGATTAAACACTAAGGAATCAGTTATATGTGGCCGTCTCAATACAACATTCGACGCTGTATCCATGAACAATAAAGACAACCCAGGTGAATAGTAGTCTAGTAGTATACCTTCAAATTCAAAGCCTATGCTCCATTTATTTTTGCCGTCACAGGTAGCAGGATCGTTTGGTTTAATTACTACACCAATCCACCCCCGCCCCTCCCAGTCAATTACACGTATTTCTTCCCCTATATGGTTTAGAATAAAACCTTGCAGAGTATTAATTTCTGTTTTAGTTAAACCTGTAAATGTGCAAGATATTGTATTGACTTTAGGCCAAGTAGGATCAGCAAAAACGATAAGTCTACCACCACGGGTTTCTCTATTGATTCTATTAAAAGAATTACTGTCTTTTGAGTCTAGTTCGGGTGCCCGTAATACCACTTGATCTGTAGCACCACCCATTGCTGGATAGAATAATTGGAATCTATCTACTGAAGGTGTTTGTTGTACTAGAGGGGCGGTACTATTGGGAGTATCAGGTTGATTTATAACAGTTGATTCACCTACAAAGGGATGATATTGTTTTAATATACACGGAGTAATTAAATAATAAGTTACTGAGTGACCAATATTAAGTAATTCATCTATAACTCGGGTAAAACTTCCTAAACAATTTACAGTTTGTGAAAAAGTCAATGCATCAGATGTGTCACCACCTTTTCCATTTAAGGCATAATGATTAAATGTCAGAGAAACATCTATAATATCAACTCGTCTTCGACCGTCTTCAGTAAATGTAATACTGTCACTGATACTAACTTCATAAGGTCTACCGGCTAAACTGAGATAAGTTAGTAAATCTATAACAGCTATATGGAAGGAATTACTATTCCAAACACTTTCTCCAAAACTGATATAATTATTTATTTCTTCATAGCGTGGACCCAACCAGTCTACAGTGCTAACAAAAGAAAGGGATTGTTGCACATGTTTCCAATTGCCACACTCAATATCCACAGTTTCAGTGAAATCTAAATAATCTCCAGTTGGCCAGAAATCATTTATCGCTAAGAAATTCCAAGGTGTATCTTCAAATACTAAAGAGTCTGTGGCGTCACCTACTTGACAACGCGAGGCAGAGCTATCAAGTGTTAAAGTATCTTCAATACTGAGATTAAAAATACACGGTAATCTTTCAGCAAACGTTAATGTATCATAGATATGTGGATTTCTGTCTACATTAAATCCAGCCACTTCGCTAAAACTTAACGAGTTAGAAACATTTCTCCACCATCGACTTTCAGTTAAAAGGAGTTCAACCTGTTGTCGAGTGACTCGTAGATTTTTTGTTCCGCTACCTAAAACTTCAACTTGTTGCCTAGTAACCCTCAGATTTTGTTCACCTGGGCCTAATAATTCAACTTGTTGTCGAGTGGTTCGTAGAGACATTATCCTACCTCAATGCCAAATTTAACATTATTAATAGTATCAACATCATATGGACCACTCGTATCAGGATCAATTTCCGAAATATAATTAGTTATAATATAGCTTGTAGAACTTATATTATCACCATCGCTCACCACTTCATCCCCATTGGAAGAGATTACTGTCTTTAGAATAGCGGCATTCGCATCTGTCACCCTACACGTATTATAAACAGCTAAACCTAAAACTTGTGTAAGAGTAGAAGGCACAGACGAATAGGTGAATAAATCTCGGTGCCCGGTGGTTGCATCTTCTACGTAGGTGGTATCATCGTCCGAGGTAGCACCATCATCTAGGTCGGCGTAGTGCGAACTCAATGCAGGATACACGGTACTCCAATTAACAGAATCATCGCCATCTGGACTAATAGCTACTACTTTACAATTACCTAAGAAATCATTATTATAAATACCTGTTGAATCACAAATCCACATATCATCAAAATAGGACGCATCAGTGGGGCATCTTAAAGATACTCTATCATGATAATCATGAGTACCCGCTTTTGTATTCACTCCAGTACCACTTAATACAGGCGTATTATCAATTCTGACTTCATAAGTTCCTGTGGAACTATTGCACTTAACTTTAAATTCAATATAATACCATTGACCTGCCACCAGACCTAAGCCACTAGTTGCTTGTAATAGTGTGGTATTTCTGTAAACCTCTACTTCACCTGCAGTTGTAATAGTTAAGTTTACACCAACTTGTGAACCATCATATAAAATTAATAAAGAAGATTGACCTGGAATAGAATCGCTTTTATATGCAAGTCCCACAATAAGTGTATCATCTGTAGTCAAATAAGGAGTAGTTAAATAACAGAAACCATGCCATGTACCTTTTAACGCATACCCTACAATTCTTCCGGCAGTTATAGAATAGTAAG
>JGI20214J51650_10001439_pt1 | contig 15089 bp, 10 predicted proteins | sample WetSurMetagenome_FD_51650 | JGI IMG/M metagenome (IMG submission 51650) | reverse complement strand
GATTTGATCAGGTATTGGTTAATGGTATTTTTTATCAGGATAAATACTGGCGAAAGCTTGGTCACCAATTTCTGTTGGAAGACCAGTTATATAATGGCATTTTGGTGTATAAAGGAGAAGTATACCAAGGTGTTGATATGAAGTACGATATTTACGATCAACAGCTAATAATTTGTGTAAAGAATAATAATTCGGCAACCTGGATCGTTCCCCCTGGTGATTTCATCTCGGCTTTTAGCTTTGGTGGCAAATATTTCTCAAAATACAATTTCGGTGGAGTGACAAAATATTACCAGGTTATTTTTAATGAGGAAAAACTGAGATGTTTGTATTACTGGTTTAAACAAAAAGGTGAATCCAATAAGTTGAATTACTCCGGTTATAATGAATTTACCGACAGTGAGAAAGAAAATTTCCTGACATTGGATGGATCTATTTTCAGATACAAAAACAACAAGTCCTTCATCGAAATATTCCCGGTAAATATTAAAAACCGCGTAAAGGAATATGTTAATAACAATCATATAAATGTTACCAAAAGCAGTGATGAAAAAATGAAAGAATTGCTAGCCTATTGTAATTCTTTATTATAAACCTCAAAGGTTATCTTTAAGTTGCATCGTTAATCAAATGAAAAAAATCATTATTACCTGTTTGAGTCTGTGTGTTTGTCTTTTAGCAACCGCACAGCAGACTGATCATATGCTTGTATCCGGCAGTTATAACAATATTCCTCTTCTAGATTTTGTTAAAACGATTGAGAACAAAACTCCCCTGAGATTTTATTACCGTCAGGATTGGATAAAAGATGTTAGAATTACCTTTTCAGGTACTGATGTTGAGCTAGCCCAAGTGCTCAATGAACAGTTAAAAGCGACCGGTCTCAGGCTCTTCATCGAAGACAGTAGCATTTACATTTACCCGGGAGCGCAAATTATAACTGAGTTGCCGGTTTATAGGATATCAGAAATTGAGAACAAAAATTCTGAAGATTCAAAAAATATAACAGATTCTGAAAAGAAATATCAGGCAAGTAAGATGATTTCTTCAATCGAAGTATTGGAAATCGGAGACAAACGTAAGACTGTGGGTACTTCAAAATGCATTATCAATGGAAGAATTGTTGATTTTTCGGATTCAGAGCCTCTTATAGGCGCCACAGTTTATATAGAAGAACTGAAAACCGGTGCAGTTACTGATTTGGAAGGCAGGTTTAAACTGGTTCTGAAGCCCGGAAGGTATAAGGCCAATTTCAATTACATGTCGATGAAACAGCAGGAATATTATCTTCAGGTATATTCAGATGGCACTGTTACTATTGAAATGAAACAAGAGCTAATTGCTTTGGACGAAGTTAAAGTTACTGCCAATCGTTTGGATCATGTAAAAGGAATGCAGATGGGTTTTGAAAGGGTTTCAGTGAAATCAATAAAAGAAGTTCCTGTTGCTTTCGGCGAAAAAGATGTTCTTAAAGTGGCACAAATGTTACCAGGAGTGTTAAATGTTGGGGAAGGATCTTCAGGATTCAATGTAAGAGGAAGTGCAGAGGATCAGAATATGTTTTATATTAATAAAATCCCGGTTTATAACACATCTCATATGTTAGGATTCTTTACTTCGTTCAATCCTGATATCATTAATGATTTCACATTATATAAAAGTAATATCCCGGCGAGGTTTGGCGGAAGGCTNTCTTCGGTATTTGATATAACAACCCGGCAGGGAAATAAGAGGAAGTTTTACGGCCAGGGAGGGATAAGTCCAATCACTGCTCATGCTTCCCTTGAGATCCCGTTGATAAAAAATAAAGTTTCGATAGTCACCAGCTTCCGTAGTTCCTATTCAGACTGGATACTTAAACAAATAAAGAACAAGGATATAAAAAATAGCAGCGCCTTTTTTTATGATGGCTCTTTTTCCGTCAATGCCGAAATTAATGATAAAAACCTGTTAAAGTCTTTTATTTATGTGAGCAAGGACAAGTTCACCCTGGCATCATTAAATGACTACGATTATTCGAACAGAGGAGCTTCATTGGACTGGAAACACATATTTTCTTCGGTATTATCGGTCGATGTGGCCGTTATTAATAGCAGCTACTCTTTTGCAAATGTCGATAAATCTAACCTGTCTACTGCATATATGCAAAAATACAGGATAGATCACTATGAAGGCAGGGCAGATTTTTCTGTCTTAACCAAATCTGATCACAAAATTGAATTCGGAGCGAGTGAGATTTATTATGATCTCAACCGTGGCAATATTTTTCCGTATGGTGATATATCAAACAGGACGGCTGTAAATCTTGGTAAAGAAAAAGGTCTTGAAGGGGCTCTGTATGTTTCCGATGAGTTTGTTTTATTCAGTAATATGACCGTTTCGGGAGGGATAAGATACAGCCTGTTTAATCTCTATGGTCCGGCTACAATTAACATCTATAATTCGGAAAATTCAAGAACCATTGACAATATCGCTGGAACAAAGGTTTTTAATAAAGGAGACATTGTTAAAACTTATTCCGGACCTGAATACAGATTTGCATTGAATTATATTCTGGGAAACAATAGTTCGCTGAAGGCCTCGTACAACAGATTGTACCAGTATGTTTTCATGTTAAGAAATTCAATTGCAATTTCTCCTGATGATAAATGGAAATTATGTGATTTACACATCAAGCCACCTGTCGCAGATCAGGTTTCAGTAGGTTATTTTCGGAATTTAAGAGACGGCAGCATCGAAGCCTCATTAGAATTGTATCATAAATGGATAAACAATCAGGTCGAATATAAAGATGGAACTGATTTTACTTCACCTAATCCAATAGAAACAGAGGTATTACAGGGAAAACAGAGCGTAAACGGAATAGAGGTGATGTTCCGGAAAAATTCCGGCAAAGCCACAGGCTGGGTATCGTATTGCTATTCGAGGTCCCTTATAAAGGTTGACGGCAGCCTTCCTGGGAATCAGATAAATTATGGTCTGGAATATCCTTCAGATTATGACCGGCCTCATAGTTTTAACCTGGTGCTTAATTACAGGACTACTCATCGTCTAAGCGCTTCGGCAAATTTTGTATATACAACAGGACGTCCTATTACAGTTCCGGTATCGGTCTATTATACTGAAAACCAGCAGGTGCTGAATTATTCAAAAAGAAATGAATACCGTATACCCGATTATGCCAGGTTGGACTTGTCTATTAACCTTGAAGGTAACCTGATAAGGAAGAAACCTATTCATAGTAGCTGGTCACTCAATTTGTATAATGCTCTGGGACGCAAAAATGCTTATTCAGTTTATTTTGACTCCACATATGGTAAGGTAAATGGTCATCAACTCTCTATTTTCGGTGTTCCGATATTTACTCTTTCCTGGAACTACAAATTCGGAAATTATCTGAATGATTAGAAAATCGATTTCGGAACATGAAAAGAAATCATCAAAATATAAAAATTTTACCAAAAATATATAATCGTTTCATTATTATAATTGTGAGCCTAACCTTGTTTGCTTTGAGCTGTATCAGTCCTTTTGAGCCAAAATATAAAGGCGAGGCTAATCTATTGGTTGTCGAAGGCAGCCTGATAAAAGGGCTTAAAAAACAGGTGATCAATATATCAAGTGCAGCCTCTATTTCAAAACCCGAGTATATTCCAATTGCAGACTGCCAGGTCAAAGTAGTGGATGATTCGGGTAACGAGTTCGTTTTTCATGAAGAATCACAGGGCAAATATGTGGCAACGATTAATGATGCACTATTGACCTATAATAAGCAATACAAGCTGGTATTCCGCACACCTTCAGACGAAAACTATGAATCGGGTTATCAGAGACTGCTGGAAACTGCACCGGTTGATAGTGTTTATTACAAAAGAGAATATCACAATAATCAGAAACTTAACGATAACAGTATTGAGGGAATTCAGTTTTATGCAGATCTGAATGCTCCTGATGATGCATCCAGGTACTATAAGTGGCAAGTAGAAGAAACATGGGAAGTGCATGCCAATAAGAAGATAATCGGAGTTTATGATGGAAATACTGTAAGAGTAACTTTAATGCCATCGGACAGTCTGTTTTTTTGTTGGAAAACCAAACCCGCTCTCGGTTTTTATACATCATCAACAAGTAATTTGTCGCATAACATTATAAAAAATATACCTCTGAATTTTACATTAAGCACTGCGGATGAGTTAATAATAAAATACTGCGCAACTATAAGAGAATTCGCATTAAATAAAGATGCTTATGATTATTGGCATCAAAAAGAGGTGGATTTGACTGAATCAGGCCAGATTTATACAACTCANCCCGCCCAGATTAAATCAAATATATCTAATACCAGTAATCCTGATGAGAAGGTGTTGGGCTTTTTCTGGGTTTCTTCCTGCTCTGAAAGACACCTGTTTTTGGAAAATCCATTTGGGAAATATCCTATAGCTGGGAATTCTTGTACTACTGTAAGCTTATATGCGAATAACTATGGCCCGGACATGGAAATTCCAATATTAAAGTTTATAACAAGTTTAAAAAATATTCCTATTCCTAAACCTCCGGTTTATATTTATTTTGAGTGTAACCCATTCAACGGTGATTGTTATTACTTTATTGCATTAACGAATGATTGCATCGATTGCAGGCTGATCCCCGGTTATACTGCGGGGACCAATCATAAACCCGATTTTTGGGAATAAAATAAATCAGAGATATTTAACAAATTCTATATTCAACTATTGATTAGAGGAGATAATATGAAAACAGAAATTGTAACAAAAAAATATAATCGTTCAGCCATATTCATTGTGAGCTTTACCTTGTTTGCAATGAGTTGCATCAGTCCCTTTGAGCCTAATTACAAAGGAGATAGTAATATGCTGGTTGTTGAAGGAAGCGTAGTCAAAGGTCTTGAAAAACAGGAGATCAGAATTTCCAGATCTTCATCCATTTCAAACCCTGCGAGCATTCCAGTAGCAAATTGCCAGGTAAAAGTTCTGGATGATTCCGGTAATGAATTCGTTTTTTCTGAAGAATCAGAGGGGAAATATGTGGCAACTATCGATGATGGACTTCTGAACTATAACAACCAATACAAACTGGTGTTCAACACTCCTTCAGGAGAAAATTACGAATCGGGTTATCAGAGTCTTCTTAAGAACTCTCCGGTTGATAGTGTTTTTAGTGTTGAAGAATATCATATGGTTCCCGATTCAAGCAGAGATATTAAGGGGCTTCAGTTTTATGTTAATCTGAATGCTCCTGATGATGCATCAAAATATTATAAGTGGCAAGTGGAAGAAACATGGGAAATACATGCCGGGTATCAGATAAGTGGCATTTATGACGGGAAAAAAGTAAGTCTGACGGTTTATCCTTCGGATAGTATTTATTATTGCTGGAAAACAAAAATCGCCGACGGTTTTTACACTTCATCAACAATTGATTTGTCGCATAATATTATAAAAAACATTCCTCTGCATTTTAAATTAAACACTTCAGAAGATTTACGGATAAAATATTGCGCAACTGTACGGCAATATGCATTAAACAAGGATGCTTATGATTATTGGCATCAAAAAGAGATAGAATCGAATCAAACAGGTCAGCTCTACACGACTCAGCCTAACCAGTCCAAATCGAATATTACTAATTTGAGCAATCCCGATGAGAAAGTGTTGGGCTTTTTCTGGGTTGCTACATGTTCTGTAAAACACCTGTTTCAAAAAGATCCTTTTAATAAATATGTCGAAGGATCAGGAGGGACTTGCAGTACATTAGCGCTATTTGCCGATGTGTCGGGCAAAGCTCTTGAAAATGCAATATTGGCATTAATATTAAGAACAAGAAATGTTCCTAAACCTCCTCTTTATATTTATCAGGTTTGTGGCATGAGTGGCTGTGTCTATTATGTTGCTTTAACTAATACNTGTATTGATTGCAGAACTAATCGCATAAGCGGTGCAGGATCGACTAAAAGGCCCGATTACTGGCAATAACCTGAATTCGAAACACTCTATAGATGACATGCCAATTTCAAAAATATTTGATAATGAAAGAATGATGAAGAAAGTTTTTTTGTTCTACGTTTTTATCTTACTGATTAACCTGACTATGAACAGTCAGTCGGGGCAAACAGCAATTACAATTCCCAAGACATCTGCAGTATCGGGCGAAAGAATCAGTCTCTTCACGGATCGAAATATTTATTGCGTGAAAGAGAAAATCTATTTCACAGCGGAATACTCCTGTTCAAGCGAACTTGACTCTCTCGCGTGGAGCAATGTATTATATGTTGAACTGATAAGATGGAATGGGAACAAACTGGCCCAGATGAAACTGAAGCTTTCCAAGCCTGTAACATCAGGTAGCATAAATATTCCGGCCGACATACTTTCTGGTAGTTATTATTTGCGTGCTTATACAAAATGGATGCGTAATTTTTCAGCAGGTGACTATGCCTACCTGCTTGTTAAAATTGTTAACCCCTTCCGTTCCGAAACAGATGAAGGCCCGTCTGAAAATTCAGCTCCTGCAGTAACAGCAGCACTTAGCCTGGTAAGTAAAACCACGATTAATGGTGTCAGCTGCACAGCAGGCAAAAATAAATACAAGCAAAGGGAAAAGGCAGAGGTTGAGTTTCAAATAAAAGACAGTAAATTTTTTGATGCTGACAGGTTTTATATTTCTGTTGCAAAAGTCGGAGCCATTGATACTACAGTTATGTCGTGCAAATCTGAGTCGACCTTCGAAGGAAGCAACCTGTCATACATTGAATATTTACCCGAAATCAGAGGAATAACAATTACAGGTAAAATTATTGACAAATCCACAAAACTCTCTCAAAAGGACATTTATGTCAGTCTTTCAGAACCTAAGCATGGTGAATACTTTTCTGTGTATAAGACAAATGACATGGGTCGGTTCGTCTTTTCTCTTCCATTTATGCAGGGATCAGATGATTTCTTTATTCAGTATGAATCCGCTGGTTCAATGACTTCAGAAATATTGATTGATAATGGTTTTTGCAGCAAGCCGGTTAATTTGCCTTATATTGCTTTTAAACTTAATGAAGAAGAAATGCACTTTATTAAGGACAATGATATAGATCTGCAACTTACTGAAAGGTTCCTGGTGAATAAGGACACATTGGCTGATGGGCCAAATACAAAGTCAGAAACCCTTCCATTTTATGGCAGCAAAACGACAGTCTATAATACTGGGAAATATATTGAATTACCTAACATTGAAGAATTTATCAGCGAGATTATTCTTGAGGCAACCATAATAAAGGAGAAAGGGAAAACCTCATTCATTAGCATGAAAAGAGAAGATATTTCAATTTCCCGACCATTGATCTTTTTGGACAATGTTCAGGTTACCAATGATGGCCAGCTTCTGAAAATTCCCTTAAACAGAATTGAAAGAGTTGAGGTGATAAACACGGATTATATAGTTGCAGGTATGAAATACTATGGTATTATTAGTATTTATTCCAAAAACAAAAATTTTGCCGGATTAGATCTGAATAAAAGCAGCATGTTTTTTACCTATGAGTTATTCTCTGGCAGAGATCAAGGATATGATTACAGTAAACAGGCAGATAATTCAAGAGTACCTGATAGAAGGAATCTTTTATACTGGAATCCGGAGATACAGTTATCCGATGATAAAAAATCGACTGTTACATTTTACACTTCTGACAGTAAAGGAGAATATATAATTTATATCAGGGGGAAAAACGATAAGAATGATCGTGAAATTTATGGCAAGTGCTATTTTTCGGTCGAATGATCAGATTCCAGGTTAGTCAGGGTTTCAGAACAGAACAATATTTTCCTGCCAGTCTGACTTAAATTTGTTATCATTACATAGAATGATTATTTTGCAAAAAATCTGCCCAGTTATGAAAAGAGGAATTATATTTTTAATGATCCTGATGGTGCCGTTATCTGGCAACCTGTTTGCTCAAAAGCATGGGAAGAAATATTATATTACAGGACAGGTCCTTGATTTGAACGATAAACCGGTATCAGGTGCTATAGTTCTGGTTGACAATAAGAATACTCAGGTTGTGACTGATGACAAAGGTATGTATAAGGTCAGGGTAAAAGCAGATGCAGAAACAATTGCTGTATTCAAACCAGCCAACGGGCAAAAAGATGAAGAAATAAGCGGAAGGACAGTTATCAATTTCAAGCTTATCCGTGAAACTTCAGTACATAAATCCGGGGAACTGGACAAACCTGAAAATGAGAAAGTAAATATTGGTTATGGATACGCTTCAAAAAAAGATCTTACCACAAGCGGCAGTAAGATAGACGTCCAGAATAATAAAAACGCCGCATACCAGACCATTTATGAAATGCTCCAGAAAGATCCAAGTGTTCAGGTAAATGGAAATAAAATTGTAATACGAGGCGTAAACTCAATAAATTCTACTGATCCATTATTTGTTGTTGACGGTATGGTGGTTTCATCAATCGATGATATCAGTCCCTCCTCAGTACAGTCTATAGTGATTCTTAAAGGATCAGAGGCGTCTATTTATGGCTCAAGAGGGGCAAATGGTGTAATAATGATAACATTGACCCAGGCCGGTGATAAGCGATAATTGCTCCTCAGGGCTATAAAATAATCGGTAGTATATTAAACTGTTGCGCCACGATCGTAACTGTGTCAATCATTATATACCTGTCTTAAATCAGATCTTTATACCAGCTTAGCAACATTCTGAAAAGTTTAAATTATATTGCGACCGGACAACAAAGAAGCGCTAATAAAATAAACTCATAATGAAAAGTATTCTGTTTGTTTTATTCTTAACAGGAATCCTGACAAGTTCTTCCGCTCAGATGCCTGCAAATACTCCGGCAAATATCAAAAAATATAAAGCTATTTGTCGTGAGAATATATACAAGGAAATGCAGGGTATGTACCGGGAGCCGGGCGGGGCACTAAAATACCCGTTTCTCGCTCCGGGAAGCAATCAGTATCTTGATATGCTTTGGGACTGGGACTCTTGGCTCAGCGATGTTGCTTTGCGACAAATACTGCTGGAACACGGCAATGGGAAAGATAGAGAAAAGGCGCTCAAATATGAACAGGGGTGTGTTCTGAATTCGCTTAGCTATGGAGCAATGGATGGTTGGATCCCTATCTGGATTGAACGTAATGCTCCCAGCAGGCAAGAAATGTTGAGCATTCGTAATCCATGGAAAAGTAATATGCATAAGCCAACACTGGCACAACACGCTGCATTTATTGTCCAAAATATGAAAGGCGATGCAGAGTGGTTACGTGAAGATTTTTATACATTACAAGCCTTTGTAAGCAATTACCTTAATTTTCATCGTCATGCTTCTACAGGACTTATCTATTGGGAAACTGATGAGGCAATTGGAGTAGATAACGACCCAAGCACCTTTTACCGTCCTCACGAAAGTTCAGGATCTATATTTCTCAATGTACTAATGTACAAAGAGCTAAAGGCTACAGGATACCTGGCTGACTGTCTCAAACTTACCGATATATCAACATATTTTAACCTGGAGGCCGAAAAATTAAAAGAAAAAATACGGGCGAACTGCTGGGATCCCCGCGACAAGTTTTACTATAGCGTTGACTTAAATTTACTCCCGGTTGAAAAACCAGACATAACCTCCCTTCAACCCGGGAAATTCTATCTTCACACCGGACAGCCCCGCACATACGATTGTTTGATCCAACGATTGAGCATATGGAGTGGTTTTATGGCTATGTGGGGCAATATTGCCACATCCCAACAGGCAAAAGAAATGGTCGAATTACATTTTCACGACACCACATCATATAACGCCCCGGCAGGTATCCGCACATTGTCTCCATTGGAAAAAATGTATGATACACGGGCGAGTGGTAATCCATCATCGTGGTTAGGTCCTGTCTGGATTAATGTTAACTACCTGGTATTCAGGGGTCTTATAAATTATGGATATAATGATGAGGCAAAGGAGCTGGCTGAGAAAACCATTTTGCTTTTAGGTAGAGATTATGAACGATTTGGCGCACTTCATGAATATTACCTGCCTGACAATGGAGAGCCTGTACTGAACAAAGGATTCCAAAATTGGAACTTTCTTGTTCTTAATATGGCTGCATGGCTGGATAACCAACCTGTTGTAACTGAGTTTTAAATTAATCGTGAAGCACAGTATTTGGACTTGAAAACTTTGGCATCACAAATACCAGTGAAATAAATAGTTTAGAAAATCAGGCAATGAGCAATTTAATGTTAAATAATCTTTTGGCTATAATTAAGAAATTGACCAAAACGCAAAGATCGATATATCTCATTGGATTTTTCTTCGCATTTTTAATTACACTGAAAGAGGCTGCTCATTTAACCTATAACAACTTTCAGATTTTCTCTCACGGATCTCTCGACTTTTGGAATGGAGTTAATCCTTATTCTGACTGGAACCATTTATCAATTCTTGGAAAACCTCTCGATCTCTTTCTTTATGGACCGCTTTTCTCTGTTTTATTTACACCATTCGCACTTTTGCCAGGATGGCTGGGAGTGTTCTGCTGGAATATATTTACATACACTCTGTTCTTTTTTTCTGTTTTTACTCTTCCCGATAAATTTAGTTTTATAAAGAAAAGATTCATATTTTTCTTCACACTTTTATTACTCTTTGCGACCCTTTTATCCGTTCAGTTTAATCCCGTGGTTGCGTCGCTTTTTCTTTTTTCGTTTACACTTCTTGAGAAGAAAAAGGGGTTTTGGGCAGTCTTCCTTATTCTTGTATCCGGTTTTATCAAAGTGTATGGTATTTTTCAGCTTGCGATGTTATTATTTTATCCAAAATTCTGGAAGAATATATTGTATTGTATTGCTTTAGGAATTGTATTATTACTCTTGCCCCTTATTCATATTCCCGCAAATGAACTGGTATCATATTATCAATCGTGGGTTGTTACGGTTACGAAACATTCCGACGCTTTACGTTTTTATAGTATCTACCGTCCGATATGCTTATTATTCAAATCTATAGAACCAATTATGGGGTTTATTTCCATTGGAGTACTTTTCGTTATCCTTCTTTTCGCTTTATTTAAGCTAAAATCATTCAAAGATTCATTTGCTTACAGGGCACAGTTCCTTGGAATTATGATGAGCTGGGCCATCCTTTTCGGATTAAGTTCTGAGAGGCATACGTATGTAATTGCCATGATTGGCTACGCAATCTGGTACCTGAGCATTGTGCCGACAATATTGGATAAAGTACTATTATGGTTAAATTTTATTTTACTGGCGATTTTACCTATTGATATCATCTGTCCCTGGGTAGTATCGGATTTTATTCTTGCGAAACTTAATATGGGAGTAATTATATTTGCAATTACCTGGGGAGTAATGGTTTATAAAANGTATACTTCCCGTACGACAATTGTTTAATATAGTTTGAACAGGAATAGCAGAGATAATTACTCTTAAGCTCCCGTCTGTCACAATGATGAGCCGGACCCAATATTCAATATTAGAGTACTCACAATAGCATAAAATGGAACAAATGATAACGGATAGAGATTTCTCATCAATCAGCCCTTCGGCTAGATGGTTAATATTATTAAAAGGATTTACAAGTATTCCTTTTGCCAGACAAGTAGCAGAGCTATTGGAATATCCCAAAAAGTATATCCCTGATTTTGAAGGAAGAGATTTTACTCTCTGGGCAGGAGCATTCCACTTCGAGAGCAGGTACTACAGTATTGATCAGCTTTTAAAAGATCTTACAATTAAGAATATTTTAGAATTGTCATCAGGATTTTCTCTTCGCAGCCTGCATTACTCAAGTCAAAAAGACATTCATTATATCGATACTGATTTACCTGATGTAATATTGGCCAAAAAAGAATTTGTAAAAAGTATAAAAAAGGATAGCATCGAGACTAGAGGCTTATTGGAATTATTGCCATTAAATGCTCTTGATGAAAATAATTTCAATGAAATTGCCGGCCATTTTCCTCAGGGTGAGGTTGCTATTGTCAATGAAGGCCTGTTAACGTATTTAAATAAGGAAGAAAAGGAAAAACTTTGCTTAATCATCCACCGTATTCTTATGGAAAGAGGAGGTTATTGGATCACTGCAGATATATACATAAAAAACAAACAACCCAAACTTGGCCTTAAAAACAGTGACATTATAAATGAATTTAAAAAACAACAGAATACTGAAGACAATAGTTTTGAAAGTTTTAAAGAAGCTAAGCGTTTTTTCAATGATATGGGGTTTGTTATTGACAAGGAGGCTAAAATCAAAAACTCTGAAATGAGCTCATTCAGATATTTGATTAAAAGTTTGACGCTTAGACAGTTTTTTAAATTGTTCCGTAGAGGAAAGTTACAATCTACGTGGAGGTTAAAAGCTGTGTGAAGATTTAATAAATTAAGCCCATGCGAGCAAAACTATCTGTTCTCTTATCCATTTTAATGATTTTTATGTCGTGTTATTCTGTCGCTGACAAAGAGATTTGCCCCATACTTCGAATATCGCAAAACAAAAGATTTCTTGTTACAGAAAATGGGGATCCATTTTTCTGGACGGGCGATACAGGATGGCTGCTATTCACAAAACTAAACCGTGAAGATGCAGCGAGATACTTTGAAGACCGGCGTCAGAAAGGATTTAATGTGATCCAGGTCATGGTATTACACGATGCTAAGAAAGCAGTAAATGTTTATGGAGATTCGGCACTGATAGACGGAGATGTTGAACGTCCTTTTACTAAACCAGGGAATTCTCCTGACGACCCTAAGCAATACGATTATTGGGACCATGTTGATTACCTGATTAACCTGGCCCATAAAAAAGGATTATATATGGCTCTGGTGCCAGTATGGGGATCAAATGTAAAGAACGGCAGTATAACAAGGGAAAAGGCCTTAAAATATATAGAATGGCTGGCAGGAAGATATAAAGACATGTCAAATGTTGTGTGGTTAAATGGCGGCGATATTAAAGGCAGCGATTCAACTGCCATCTGGCAGACAATTGGATCTGCTTTACGAAAGATATGTCCAAACCAACTTATTTCATTTCATCCCTACGGAAGGACACAATCATCAAAATGGTTCCATAATGATGCCTGGCTTGATTTTAATATGTTCCAGTCAGGTCACCGCAGATATGATCAGGACATTACAGACCTTCGCTATGGTGAAGACAACTGGAAATATGTCAATGATGATTATAGTAAATTTCCTGTAAAGCCAACACTTGATGGAGAACCGTCTTATGAAGGAATTCCACAGGGCCTTCACGATCCGGCACAGCCATATTGGACTGACGCGGATGTCAGACGCTACGCCTATTGGTCGGTTTTTGCAGGAGCCTGTGGATTTACTTACGGCAACAATGCAATAATGCAATTTCACAAGGAAGGTGACCGGGAGTCCTCTTACGGTGTGAAAGAAAACTGGGATGTAGCTTTAAATGCTCCGGGAGCATCCCAGATAAGATACCTTAAACAGCTTATGATGTCGAGAGATTATTTTGACAGAATGCCGGCGCAGGATCTTATAGCCGGTACACAGGGAGAAAGGTATGATTATCAGGCAGCTACAAAGGGCAGGGATTATGCTTTCATTTACACCTGCAATGGTAATACTATGAATATCAACTTAGGAAGAATGAAATTATCCAGGATTAAAGCTTCATGGTACAATCCCAGGAATGGAATTCTTACTAAGATAGGAACTTACAAAGCTGAAGGTATAAAGACTTTTAATCCTCCGGGTGAAAAAGTAAATGGCAATGATTGGGTACTGATTTTAGATAAGATTTAAATTATCAGAATAACCCGATACCTATAATGGTTTAATGAGAATACTAACTCATATCTATACTCATTTGAGTAGCCGGTTCAATAAAAAACCAGGAGTATTTGTGATTTTTTACATGGATAAGTTACTAATTGGATAATGTGATCACAAATTGATTTATTAACCAAAGTGTAACAGCATGGAAGATGACAGACAATAGACAAAAGGACGAGTTCCTGGATATTCTCGGAAAAAATGTCGGGATTATTCTAAAGATTGCCAGAGCCTACACAGTAAATGTGGCTGATAAAGAGGACCTTATCAATGACATAGTTCTTGAGCTCTGGAAATCTTTCAGACGATTCAAAGGTGATTCAAAAATATCAACCTGGATTTATCGGGTAGCATTAAACACATCAATGAATTATAAACGCAAAAGGGAAAAAGATAAGTTGTTTTTCCCTGACGATCTGAATCAATTTGAAAACAGGCAGTTGATAAATGATCCTCCAGACTCATCAAACTCTGAAATCTTATACCAGTGCATTGATGAGTTAAATCAACTGAATAAAGCAATAATCCTGCTTTATCTTGACGGCAATTCGCATGATGAGATCTCTGAGGTTACGGGGATTTCAAAAACCAATGTAGGTACAAGAATCAGCCGCATAAAAGAACTAATAAAAGATTTGGCAACCACAAAAATTGAGAAATAATGGAATTATCAGAATTACAAAATATATGGCACGAGTACGATAAAAAACTATCTGAAAATACTCGTCTTAACAAGGAAATACTTAGACTGATGCTGATCTCAAAACCTAAAAGACGATTTAACTGGATTAAATTAATAGCCGGATTAAATCTTTTTTCTCCTCTGCTGTTTTTAATATTAGTATTTGTCCTGGATGTCCAGTTTGTTATTTCTTTAAGGTTTTATATAGGGTTAGCCCTGTATGGGACAGTCTGTACGATTGCATATATCTGGGATATCGAATATTTCAAACTTCTTCGAAAGATCAATTTCTCAATGCCAGTATTAACTTTGAAAAAAGAAATTGTTCAACTCGAGAAGTTTAAGATTAAAAAGACCAGGATAAGATACATTCTTGGACCGTTTGCTATTGCAGGCTTCTTTATGATGATTATTCATGAACTAAACTTCAGCCTTAATTTTATGTCACTTCTCCCGTTGTTATTGATTATTCTTGTTTTTCTTTCATCAATCTATATTACTTTTAAGTATTCAATTTATGAACGGTTTAAAAAGCTTAATAAAGAGATT
>JGI20214J51650_10001435_pt1 | contig 15096 bp, 17 predicted proteins | sample WetSurMetagenome_FD_51650 | JGI IMG/M metagenome (IMG submission 51650) | reverse complement strand
GCGCCGGCGCCCATGATGGGCGGCATGAGCTGTCCCCCCGTTCCGGCGACGGCTTCGATGGCCGCGGCCTGTCTGGGGATGAACCCGGAGCGTTTCATGAGGGGAATCGTAAAGGACCCGGTGGCGTATACATTAGCCACCGTGCTGCCGCTGACGGTCCCGTANAANGCGCTGGCGATAATGGCAATCTTCGCGGCCCCGCCCCTGGCCCACCCGGCCGCCCAGATGGTGAAGTTGATGAAAAAATTCCCCACGCCGGCGAAGAGCATGAAACTGGCGAAAATGATGTAAATAAAGAGGATATTCGATGAAATCCCCGTGAGGAAACCGAACATCCCTTCGTCGCCGGCGAGGTAGAGGATTTCCACCATCCGGGAGAAAGAATACCCCTTGAACCTGAAGAGCCCGGGCCAGTAGGGAGATGTGATGAAGTAAAAAATGGTGATCCCGATGGTCAGGGCCATCCATTGGGAAAGGGAACGCCTGCAGGCCTCGATCACCAGGAGCACCATGGCCGTTCCCAGAAAAATCTCGATGGGGAGAACGTCATCCACACCGATCATGCGGTAATTCAGGCTTTCGGCATTCCAGAATATGTAAAAAGGGGCGGCAAAACACAGAAGGGAAGCGATCACATCCAGGACGCTCGGCCGGTCTTTCGGTGACTTGGCGGTTGCCGGAAAGAGAATATAGATCATGGGGAGGAGGAACATCAGATGAATGCTCCTCATGGTACGCGGCTCAAAAGTCCCAAACCCCGCGGTGTAGAGGTGCAGCAGGGAAGCGGCCACCCCGTAAACGATGACGGGGATTTTGATCCAACTCTTTAAAGCGCGCACAACGGTATTCTCTCCGAATATAAAAAAACCCCCTTTCTCCTTTTTTGGCAAAGGAGGGGAAAGGGGGGATTGGACAGCGGATGGCTACATGATCCCCTTTTCCCGGTAATATTTCGCCGCTCCCGGATGGAGAGGAATACCGGTTCCGGTAATGGCGTTTTTCAATTCATAGGAAACAAGGGATCCGTGGACTTTGCGGAACGCGTCCAAATTCTCGTGAATCGATTTGGCTATGCGATAGGCGACATCATCCGGCAGGCTCTTATGGGTAATGATGACGCTGCCGGCGGTTGCGGTAGTCACATCTTCACTCGTGTTGGCGGCTTTGGGATAGGTGCCGCGCTTGATGACGCCGCCTCCGATCCCATATTGTTCGAGGCTTTTCAGAAGAGCCGGCGGAAAGGACATGATTGTTAATGAGCGGCCCACCGAAGCCTCGGTCACGGCAGCGGCCGGAAGGGCTAAAAAGGTGAAAACGGCATCGACGTTCCGGTCCTTGAACTGACTTGCCTGCTCGGCATAGGAGCCGCGGAAGAATTTGAATCCTGCCGCTTCGAGCGTTTTATAGTCGGTTTTATAGTGGGCCATCACCTTGCGGAACACCCATTCTTCCGAGGTCCCGGTGGTGGACAGGGCGATGCGGATCGCCTTTTTCTGGCCGAAAATTTCGTCCATGGTTTTGTAAGGACTATCGGCGCCGATAAAGAAATGGAAGTAATTCAGGCTCATCCCGCCGGCGATGGCCCGGACATTCTCGTGTTTTCTCGTATAGGGATCTTCCCCGTTCCAGGCAGCCGCGTTCATGAAGGGCAATCCCCAGCCCAGTTCACATTCCCCCTTATCCACGAGACTCGGGTTTTGGACCCCGCCGCCGGGAATCACCTTCACGGTGATACCGCCGGATTTCTCGTTGATAATGTTGGCGATGCCGCCGCCGATCGTATACCATCCACCGCCAACGTTTCCAGCCGTCCAAGTTAGGGTTTGGGCCTGTACAGCAGATACGGTGAAAAAGCCGAGAAAAAGAATCGCCAATAGAATTCTCTTCTTCATAAGAAACCTCCTCGATTTGTCGGATTATTTTCTTTTCGCAGTTTAAAACTGCTCGGAACTTGTTTTGGAATGGGTAACAAATACAGAAGGAGGTCTTGTGTGTCAAGGACAATTTGTCCGCCTCTCCAAACAACTTGAATACCTAAACCTGTTTCTGCTATGGGTAATCGTTCGTTTGCGTTAAATGAAACGACGCTGAAACGATGCTTACACACCGGTGCCGGGGGAGTAAACCTATAACCATCCCCAAGGCTCGAGGAGGTTCTGCATGCGAGTGACCAAACATCCCATATTGGGTGACGACAAAAGAGAACTGGATGCCTGTATTGTGGTCGATGGAAAAAGGGTATCCGCAATAACAGGGGAACCCATCGCCGCTGCGCTTCTGGCNGCAGGAATACGCAAATTTCGGGTCACTCCCCGATTCGGAAACGCCCGGGGNCTTTTCTGCGGGATCGGGCGCTGTACCGATTGTGTGATGACCGTGGATGGTCAACCGAATGTTCGCACGTGTGTGACCCCGGTGAAAGATGGGATGATCGTCGAGATCCAACGGGGACTCGGAAAATGGGCGGATGAACCATGAAGACAACGCAGGCGGCCGTGATCGGCGCCGGGCCGGCCGGGCTGGCGGCGGCCATTGAAATCGCCCGCGCCGGAGGTCAGGTTACCTTGATCGATGAAAACGCGAAACCGGGCGGACAATTATTTAAGCAAATCCACAAATTTTTCGGATCCCGGGAGCACATGGCCGGAACTCGCGGTTTTCATATCGGGGAACAGTTACTGGCAGAGACCCGGAAGCTGAATGTGGAAGTTCTGCTGGATTCTCCGGTCTATGCCCTGTTCCCGGACAAGACCGTGGGATATATCCGTAACAAAAAGGAAGTTTGTCTCCGGGCCGAGAAAATCATAATCGCCGCGGGAGCGGCGGAAAATGCCCTGGCCTTTCCGGGGAGCACGTTNCCCGGCGTCATGGGCGCGGGCGCCGCGCAGACGCTGATCAATGTCAACCGGGTTCTGCCCGGAAAGAAGATACTGATGATCGGTTCGGGCAACGTGGGACTCATCGTATCCTACCAGTTGCTGCAGTCGGGAGCCGATGTCGTGGCGCTCATCGAAACGGCGCCGCAAATCGGCGGCTACGGGGTCCATGCCGCCAAGATCCGCCGGGCGGGGGTTCCCATCTATCTGTCCCATACGGTGAAAAGGGCCATGGGCGATGACCAGGTCGAATCGGTGGAGATTGTGGAACTGGATTCCCGCTGGCAGCCGATCGCGGGTTCGGAAAAAATTCTGGCGGTCGACACGGTGTGCATCGCCGTGGGGTTGACCCCCCTGACGGAGCTGGCCTGGCTCATGGGTTGTGAATTTGCCTTCATTCCCGCCCTGGGAGGCCATGTGCCGAGGCATGATCTGAACATGGAGACGACCATGCCGGGCGTTTTCATTGCCGGGGATATCTCGGGCGTGGAAGAGGCCAGTACGGCCATGGAAGAGGGGCGCCTTGCCGGAACCGCTTGTGCCGAAGCCCTGGGATTGCTGGATCGGGAAGAAGCACGGAAATTAAAAACGATCATCCGGGATCGCATGAATGCCCTGCGAACGGGACCTTTCGGAGAGGGACGCCGTAAAGCCAAAGATCAATTGATCGGTTTGTCCATAGGGGGGCATGCATGAAGTGCGGCGTAAAATATACGGGGATCCCGTCGGAAGAAGAACTCCTGGCCAGTCCGGGAAGACCGAGCCGGGAAAGAATGGAAAAGGGTCTTGTCGCTTTCATCGAGTGTGTTGAGGATATTCCCTGCAACCCCTGCGAGGAGGCTTGTCCTTTCGGCGCCATCACTGTTGGGCTGCCGATTACCAATCTGCCGGTGCTGCATGGCGATCGGTGCACGGGTTGCGGCCTGTGCATTGCGCAATGCCCCGGTCTGGCTATTTTTAAAGTTCATCTGAATTACACGGAGACCACTTCTCTCGTGGAATTTCCCTACGAGTATTGTCCGCTGCCGGAGGAGGGGGATACGGTGCCCTGCGGAGATCGGAACGGGGATTATGTGACCCAGGGCAAAGTCATCAGCGTGAAAAATACCAGAGTCAATGATGGTACGGCCGTCGTCGGCGTGGAGATTCCCAAAGCCAATTGCCTGGAAGTCAGAACGATTTGCCGAAAGGAGAACCGCCGTCGTGGCTGAAAATCATGAGACGGTCTATATCTGCCGGTGTGAGGAAGTCTCCCGCGAAGAGATCGAACAGGCCATTCAGGATGGGGCCACCACCCTGGCGGGCATCAAAAAGAGAACCCATGCGGGCATGGGGTTGTGCCAGGGAAGAACCTGCCGGAAATTGATTGCCGGCATGCTTGCCGGCGGGCAAGACCCCGCGAAAATATTGCCTCCGACTTTCCGTCCTCCCGTTCGCGCGGTTCAAATCAGCGAAATTGCCGAGGGGGATGAAGAATGAACCGGAAGGCGGACGTGATCGTGATCGGCGGGGGCGTCATCGGCGCCTCCGCGGCCTATCAGTTGGCCAAGAGGGGCAGGAAGGTCCTTCTCGTTGAAAAGGAGGACCACGCCTCCGGGGCCTCCGGTTCCTGTGACACGGGCATATTTTTACAATCCAAGAACGCCGGAATCCATTTAAGGCTGGCCCTGGCGAGCGCCGAACTCTTCAAGGGCCTGCGGGAAGAATTGGATCACAACATCGAATATCATGAAAAGGGCGGCATGATCCTGATCGAAACTCCCGATGAGCTGGGCATCATGAAGGATTTCGTGGCCCGCCAGCAGCAGACGGGATTGCGGGTGGACATTATCGACCGCAGGGAGGCTTCCCGGCTGCAACGGGGCCTGGCGGGGCACCTGGTCGCGTCCACCTACAGCCCTCAGGACTGCGATGTGAATCCCATCGAGCTCAATCTCGGCTTTGCCAAGGCTGCGCGCAGGCTGGGTGCGGAGATTCTCCTGAAAACGGAAGTGACCGGGTTCCTCACGAAAGGCGGACGTGTGGAAGGGGTTGAAACGGCGCAAGGGCCGATCTATGCGCCGGTCGTGGTGAATGCCGCAGGGGCCTGGGCTCCCCTGATCGGGAGGATGGCCGGATTGGATATCCCCATCAAACCGCGGCGGGGACAACTGATGATCACCGAGCCCGTGGCGCCCTTCATCGCCAAAGGCATACTATCCGCTTCCTATATCGCGGCCAAGTACAACGCCGATAAGCTGAAGGAATCNAAAAGCCGGGCCGTTCAGTTGGGTGTGGGTCTGTCCCTGAGCCAGTCCCAAAAAGGAAACATCCTCATCGGGGGAACCCGGGAATTTGTGGGTTATGATGTCGGGAACACCCATGAAGGCATTCAAGCCATCCTGAAAAACGCCGTCCGGCTGGTCCCCGGACTGGGATCGATCCATATCATCCGCACCATGGGCGGGATCAGGCCCTACACCCCCGATGGNCTCCCCCTGGTAGGCNATGTGAATCATCTGGAAGGATATTTCATGTCGGCGGGACATGAGGGAGACGGTATCGCCCTGAGTCCCGTAACCGGGAAAATCGTGGCCGACCTGATCGTCGACGGGAAGACCTTCATGGATGTGTCAGCGCTGGATCCCAACCGGTTTGCGTTATAAATCTCCTCATGAACCTTGCTATCGTGCGGGTATTGCGCTATCCTGTCGCGGTTTCGGACGCGGAGTTTCTGGTTGCCTTTGCCGCCTCGGCCTTCTCCGGCATCGCGGCGGGGATCTATCCCGCATTCAAGGCGACGCAGAGTCGCTCAATGTATATCATTCGGGAGAGATGAGGCGGAAAAACCGGAATTGCATCATTCCCGAACGCCCGTGCGGGAACGAAAATATTTTCTTAAGGAGGCGTCATGAGCCAGCACAAAAAGATCGAACGCAAGAAGGAACTGGACCGCAAGCGCAGAAGAAGAGAGAAGAGCCTGAAGCTTCGGGCGAAGGAAGCGAAAGGAAAATCCAAGTAGGATGATTTGGGGGAGGCTGCGAAGGCCTTTCTAATAAAACAGGCAAGGGAAACGGGGCAGCCCGGCATTCGCTCTTGTCCTTTCTGTCCTTCCTGCCGTCAGAAACGCGTGGCGGAATGCGAGGAGTGGCGGCTGGCGGCGATTTCCTCGGATGCAATCCTCACTGTCATATCCTCGTCACCGACGGTTGTTTTTATGGAGAAAGAGGCGATTTGCGCTCCCTGCGCGAACACACCTGATAAGCCCGGTTTGAAAAATCTGCCGTCTGCTGGGCGTGCTGCAATAATCCACGTAAAAAACTCTGCCCTAACTGGTTGCGGTCCAATAACTGATTGAATGATGAGACGAAATTGTTTATGAAACATGAAGCAATTTTACCGGATACCCAACCTGCCGGCATGTTATCAATAACTTTTAAGTAGTCTGATTGCGGATGGCCGCCGGATGAATTTTTACTCCTTCGAATTCTTTTTCTTTTCTCTTATTNTACTGGCTGTGTTTTTCCTGACGCCGGTGCGCTTTCGCTGGTTTGTGCTGCTTGCGGCAAGCTGTTACTTCTATGCGTCATATAAAATCAGCTATCTGGTGATTATTCTTTTTTGCACGTTATCTGCTTACTTCGCCGCGCTGGCCATGAACCGGCAGGCGGCAAGGTATGGCAAGAAACTTTTTCTGATACTTGCCCTTGTGGTTAATCTCGGCATTTTGTTTGTTTTCAAGTATTTTGATTTTCTGGATGCATCTCTCAAACAGTTGCCGGGATTCGGTGGCATAACTTATACGGGTCATGCCCTGGGATGGCTCGTCCCGATCGGTGTGTCCTTTTACGTTTTTCAGATCGTCAGTTACTGCATTGATGTCTATCGGGGTAATACTCTGCCGGAAAAACATCTGGGCATTTTTGCCTTGTATGTGTCTTTCTTTCCCAAGCTGCTTTCCGGTCCTATTGAACGTGCGGAATCCTTTCTGCCGCAACTTCGCGAAAACACGCACTGGGACGCCGAACGATTGACCAACGGCCTCAAACTCATTTGTTGGGGCCTTTTCAAAAAGCTTGTTGTCGCGGATCGCCTGGCGGCGTTTGTCAACGTGGTTTACGCCAACCCCGCATCACACGCGGGCCCCGCGCTGGCTCTGGCTGTCTTGTTTTACAGTTTTCAGATTTATTGCGATTTCTCGGGTTACACGGACATAGCCATCGGCCTGGCCCAGATGTTCGGCCTGAACCTGACGGACAATTTCAACAGGCCTTACAGCGCGACATCCGTGGGCGATTTCTGGCGGCGCTGGCATATTTCACTGTCATCATGGCTTCGGGACTATCTCTACATTCCGCTGGGCGGCAACCGCGTTTCTGCCGTGCGGCTTTATGGGAATTATCTGCTGATTTTATTCATCTGCGGTCTTTGGCACGGCGCGGGCTGGACCTTTGCCGCCTGGGGAGTGCTTCACGGTTTTTATCTGGTCTGCGGACGGTTCTTTTCATCGGTGCGATCCAGGTGGACAGTCGCGATCGGTTTGGCCAAACGGCCCGTTTTGCACCGCGCCGTTAAAATCCTGACTACCTTTATCTTGATTTCAGTGGCCTGGGTTTTCTTCCGGGCCGATTCGTTTTCCGACGCGTTCCATATTCTGACGCATTTGCACATGGGGTGGGACGGCATCTGGAATGCCGAAGGCCTGACTCGGAACTTATTGCTGACCGGTTCCCTGAAAGACCTGCTGATCGCAATCGGTGCATTGATTTTTTTCGGTCTTGTCCATAAACTGGAAAGGCACGAACAGATGCGGCGCATGCTGGTGGACAGACCTTTGTGGCTGAGATTCGCCGTTTACTATATTCTGGTTGCGGGGATTCTGCTTCTGAAGCTCCCCGATCCGGCAAACTCGATTTATTTCCAGTTTTAGTCGGCCCATGAAAAAGTACGGATGGAAATATTTCTTCTTTCTTCTGCCCTTCGCGGTGGCTATCGGAGTAGAGCTGTTTGTCCTGCCCGCGGATTTCTTCACGTTCCGCGTCTGGGAAACGCTGATCGCTGGCCAGTCCTACGGCATTCTGAAGGGTCCCTTCTATCCAGACAAGACTCTTCTGAAAACGGAAGCAGGCGGCGACTTGAGAACGCCCGCCTCCTGCGTGGTTAAAAAGAAAGATATATTGTGGCAAACCGATGCTTACGGTTACCGCAAAGCGGCGCCGCCACGCTCGTATTATCCCGTCATTGTGGCCGGTGATTCCAATATCGCGGGCGGAGGGCTCTCGCAGCCGGAAATGTTTTCTGAGGTTCTGGAAGCACGCCTGGGAAAGGGCGTCTATCCGCTGGCGCCGGAAAGCATAAAGTACATTTTTGAACACGGCCTTCTAAAACAAAAAAAGCCGGAAGTCGTCATTCTGGCCATCATCGAGCGGGGCATCCTGACGGGCAACTTTAAGCTGCCCCGCGGGGCTGAATTCCGCGAATTGTCCCTTCCGGACAGAGTCGTCCATGGCATTCGCCTCCATCCGGCAATCCAGGCCGTGGCGGTTACGATCGACCGCGCTTTTAAAGCCAACATGATCCGGTTTGTCAAAGCGCGCATCAACGAAAAACCCTCCTCTGCGGCAACGCCGGCGGGGCATGACGCCTGCCCGATTCTTTTTTTACAGGGAGCGATCGCCAATCGGGAGGTTCCGGACGCTGTCCGACTGGCGGCGGCGCAAAATATTCACGGCTTAAGCGAATACTTCCGGGCGCGGGACATCCGCTTTATATTCCTACCCATTCCCAACAAAGAAAATATTTACCACAAGCGTCTGAACACGGCCCGGCCGGTTTTTCTGGAAAAACTGATCGATGAGCTCCAGGAAATGGGCGTCGAGGTAATCGACACGCAAAAAGCCTATGAGGATATCACGCAAGTGAAGGACNTCCATCTTTATTATCGTGATGACACGCACTGGAACGCCGAAGGGGTCAAAGTCGCCGTGGCGCTGGTGGAAAAGACAATGCTGAAAAAGCCCTTAGAAACCAATGCCGGAACGCAGTGATGGGCCGGCCGCTTTCCCGGTGATAGCTGTTTTAATTCTTACCATTGTCCTTTACTGCAACCGAAGCTGGACCATGTTCAACATTGTCCACCTTGAAGCTGGTGCTGTAAGTCAGATCGTATCCGCGTATGAACAATTTCGGGTCGGAATTCCAGCCAGGAATCCACACACCCGACCACGAATTCGAAGTGCCGGCTTCTCTCCACCCGGTATTCTTCCACCCGCTGCCAGCGTCATAGTAAAAAGTCACATTCGTTCCGTCGAAGTGCATTCCCAACCGGCCTGAAGCAACATGGGTAGGGACATAATACACCTTGAAATTCTTACCCACCATGAAATTGACTTCGAATACCCCATACGGTTTTCCGTTCAAACTGTTTTACAGCGAATGATCCTGACGAAATTGCCGTCGGCCGTTATCAGTCCCAATGCGGCAAATGCACCCTTATGGCTGCCGTGGAGTTCCATGTTGGTCGACGTGAAATCGAAGAATTCCATGCTGAAGAAACCGGGCCCGAAGGTTCTCGTCGACTTGAGCGTCCCTGCGGCACGGTTCGCTGAAAATATCAGCCTTCCGCCGGACTGCTTAAACAATCCCTTGCTCTCCTCATCATTCCATTTGGATGTATCGATGGCGATATCGCCGAAATCATCATAGATAAAGGCTATGGCGGGCGCAGAAAGGAATAATGAGACAAGAGCAAGGAAAGACAGTACGAAAAGAAAAACTCTCATGCTTGAACACGTAAAGCCGGATTTCATATGTTCACCCTATGATCTCATTTAACGGAACACAGCTAACGATACAGTAACATGGGTTAAAGGTTAAGTTTGGATAAAGCCGGGTCATTATATAATCTTCATGATGTGATTGCCAATATGAACTGGCTCTATCTTTTGACGGTAGTCGAACATCCATGAGTTTGATCGAGAGCGCTTTCGTTCAACGGGCAATGCGCCCTTTTCAGCGATCATCGGCACAGATCCCACATTTTGTTTTCCCTTGACATACATGACCGTATTTTTTACACCTTCACCTCCACACAGAAGAAAACAATGAAGGCTTTTCGACCGCGTGGTAAATCTTGAATGGTGGGTGGCCGGGTATGGCTGAATATGGCGTACGTCTTGAGAGAAAAGGTAAGGTTGCACTCATAACCTTCGACCGGCCCGAGCGCCGAAATGCCTTCAACGAAACCATGTGGTCGGACCTTGAGCAGGCGGNACGAGAACTCAAAGAACATCTCCCCCGCGTCATTATTGTCACCGGTTCTGGCAGGGCGTTCTGTGCCGGATTCGACATCAATCCCGATAACCCCCAAGTAAGCGGTCTGATTGAGTCGGTGCAAAAGCGGGAGCGTTCCCCAGTCGAAACCTTAATAAACCGTCTGCAGTCTGCGGTGAATGATCTGGTCACGCTGCCCGTCCCCGTCATTGCAGCCATCAACGGCGACGCCTATGGCGGCGGAGCGGAACTGGCATCACGTTGCGACCTTCGGGTGATAGATCCTCAAGCGGTGATCTGTTTTGCGGAAGTGAAACTGGGTCTCATGCCCGACTGGGGCGGTGGGCCGGGTCTCACGAGGTTGATAGGCGCATCGCGGGCCGCTGATATGATTTTAACCGGCCGGAAGGTTGGGGCGGATGAGGCCCTGAGCATCGGGCTCGTCAACCGCATCAGCGCCGCGGGGATGGCCCTGGATGAAGCCAGTGACATGGCGGAAATGATAGCCAGGAACGGTCCGCGGGCAGTGCGGCATGCCCTGGCTGTTATCAGACAGGCACCAGAGCTCACGATGAAACAGGCCCTTGAGTTAGAGTGCCAGGAGGCGATTACACTCATTACTTCCGGTGAATGCATCCATGGCATTACGGCATTTCTCAGCAAGCAACCGCCGGAGTTTCCGGATATTTGAGATGGCTTTCCCCATGGGCTCGATTCCATAATCTTCGCATTCGCAATCTGACGTGATCGGGGGGTAGTCGGTGACAGGGACAGGCAATAATATTTTTTGGTTGAGCAGTACGGGTTGAAAGCGATCTTGGCAAGGCGGATTTATATGCGTTTCTGAGAGACCCACCTGGACTGAATTTTCCGGAAAGGGGTCAGTGAACTGAATCCGATTTCGATGCGAGGGGCGCCCTCCTCATGCTGAACACGAAGAAGAGCATACAAGATATCCTCCAGGAGGACCTGCTGCGAGAGCGCGCCTCCACCCTGGCCCGTGCCGGGGAACGACTGACCGACGCACTTGAAAAACTCCAGTCGATCGAAAAGGATCTTACGGAAGTATTGATCCTCTGGAAAAGGGAGGTGGAGAGCGGCGGAGGAAACGCGCAAAGCCTTCGCGGTGAGGTCAATGTGAAGATCCGCGCCTATAATCGCCAACGCGAGCATGTCAAGACCCGCTATTACTACCTGATTGTGACCCGTGAGGCACTTGGGCTCATTCACCACCAGCGCCTCGAGGAGATTTATCGAATTCCGCCGAAGAAACGCTGTCTGCCGGAAGACTGAGCCTCCCCTGCAAATAAGTTTTTTCCGTACTGTAAGAGTAGTGTTTGAGCCGGATCAGCCTTTTTGCCTCTGTAAGCAATCCCGGAGCAATGTCGTCGGATTTCCCTGCCAATAAATTATTGGGTTTGAAGCCGCGATAATGAAACCTTCTTTTCCTGCGCCAATTTCTCATCCAAAAGAAAGGCCTGAAATTCCGGAAGGACATCATTGTCTCTGTTGTTGGACAAATTTTCCATGATATACCAACTTGGCCCAAGCGACATATTCCCACAAAATACCAAGTGTCAAAAGTTCATTTTGCTCGATATTTAAGCAATATTTTCTTTGCATTCTTTTCAATAAAGAGTAACATTGCATCCGAAAATCGAATAAAACCAAGTTGGTATATTAATTGTACGGCTGCGCTGCGCGCGCCCGTACGGCGAGCGCAAATACCGTCGGCCTTGGCATGCAAGCATGCCAGCCCACTGATATTTCGCTCAACTCGCCGTTATGGTGAAATAAAATGCCTACTCCAGAAGAGCAAAAAATAATTAATGAACTAAACTCCATGCCTCTCACCGCTGCTCGTGAGGCAATCGCAATTTACAAATGGGGCCACAAAGGAACTGATGGCTATACTATTGCCTCTGATTGGCTTACCGATAAAGAAGCCGCCTTACGCGATGCACGTGAAGATGAAAGTTTGTCAATCTCACGTAAGGCTTTAGAAATTTCAGAAGAAGCTAACCGCATAGCCGAAAAAGCTAAGTCATCTGCCCGTAGCGCAAATATCATAGCAATTATAGCAATAGTATTAAGTACCACGACAGCTATCATTGCTATCATAATAACATTATTAACTGAAAATTGAATCATACAAAAACCATAACCACTTAATTCAGCCGACCGGAATATCCTTTGTGCCAATGGCATCAGCCGTGGCCGGTCGGCTTATTACGGCGTTAGCGGACAAAGGAGGTTTATGAGTCTCAACTTCATGGATTTTGAAATCCCGGTATTGAAAGCCCTGATGGAGCTTGGCGGGAAGGCAAAGCCCGTTGATGTCTATCCGAAAGCCGAAAAAATAATGGGTATAAGTGCCGGGGAGTTTCCAGAAGAATATGAAAAATATAAAAGCCGCATGATCAAATGGAAAAATAAGACTGCGTGGGCGCGGGAATATCTGAAAAGAAAAAAGCAACTGGATGGTTCCGAGCGAGGTGTATGGAAAATCACAGAAATCGGAAGGGAGCGCGTAAGGAGCTTCGATAAAACAAAAAAAGACCCGGACGAAGGTTTGGCTCCCCTTTATGGAGTTGATGCCTCAATGCCGGAAGAAAACGCTACCCCCGAAGAAGGATTCAATAGAATCGAAAACGTGCAAATGCATGAAACTGGTGGTATACTTGGTGTGCGAGGCATCGTATATGAACCCATAAACGAACAGGGCGTCATGCTTTTATTTGCCGCCCTGTGTCACGATTTGGGGTTCATGATTGAAGGCATAAGGAGCACTTTTCCAGACGCACTTCTGAGGAGAAAAAACAGCAAGGGAACCTGGAATAGTTGCCGTGCCGAATTTGAGTTCAAATCGTCGAACTTCAAATTGCACAAGCATAATCCGAAGTAATGCGATTTGATTATCTGTTGGGAACACGATTTGAGGGATTGCCAGGTGGAGGTAATGTCCCTAAAGGAAAGAATCCAAGAATTTAAATGATGAGGTATAGCATTATGAGTACAAAGGAATTGCTTATAAACGAGATTGATGAGGTGCCGGAGCCGCTTCTCATTGAAGTGCTTCATTTTGTACATTTCTTGAAGGAAAAAGGTAGTCGCGAAAAATTGGATATCGCCATCATGAGTGAATCCTCTTTATCAAAAGACTGGCTTAAACCCGAGGAGGAAGATGCGTGGCAAAATTTATAAAAGGAGATGTCGTTGTAATACCATTCCCGTTCTCTGATCTAAGCCAATCCAAACGTCGTCCGGCACTCATTATAGCCGCCCTTGAAGGAGACGACATCATCCTCTGTCAGATAACCAGTAAAACCATCAAGGACATCTACGCCATTTCGATCGCTGATAGTGATTTCGATGCCGGGAATCTCAAGCAACCCGGTAATATCAGGCCCAATCGGCTATTTACAGCAGACAACCGCATCATTTTATATCGGATAGGCCATGTCAATAATGATAAATTGAACCAGGTTGTTGAAAAACTCTCAGAAATTATTAGGCAATAGACCCATCATTCCGCTAACATGAAAATCCAGCCGATCTCTACGATCCGGCTGATCTCTTCGTTGGCCAAAAAATCAATTTGACATAGTCTGCAATGTGGATTGATATAGCTATAAAAGACCGCATGAGAGAGGTGCGATATGAGAACCATTCATATGACACTTGATGATGATCTTGTCACAGCGGTGGATCGCGTTTCAAAGGAGCTCCGAACAAGTCGTTCTGCTTTCACAAGAAAGGCGCTTCGAGAAGCCCTTGCACGCTGCGCTCTTGAGCAACTTGAACGCAAGCATCACCGGGGTTATGAGCGATACCCAGTTGCCGTCGATGAGTTCTCAGTTTGGGAAACTGAGCAGGCCTAGGGTGATAAATGAAACATGGTGAAATACGTTGGTACAAGTTCATACCGCCAGATAAAAAGCGGCCAGTTCTAATCTTGACCCGAGATTCTGTGTTGGAATACCTTGGAGAAGTACCAATCGCTCCCATCACAACCACAATCCGCAATATACCCTCAGAGGTATTTCTCTCGAAAGCTGACGGCATGCCCCAGGATTGTGCTGTCAATTGCGATCACTTGCAGACTGTTTCAAATAGGAATATTGGAACATTGATCACATTCTTGCCTCTGCCGAAAATGGCTGAAGTTGGGCGTGCAATACGTTTTGCCCTCGATATTTAAGATAGGAGCGGCCACAACAATCGCAAAAGATCTGCAATTGCTTCTCGCGGTCAAACGGAGACCCAAAGAATGAAAATACTGCATGACCATGCCATGCATCGGATCAACTGAAAAAAACGCTTCGCCTCCCGGCGATGTCCGTGTTAGTCTCGTTCAAGCGGTAATCTTCAGTTTTCCCGTTTTATGAATTATCGACTTGTAGACAGCGATTCCGGCGGATGGCGATCTTGAAATTTTAATGGGACTTTTTATCGATAACTTCACGGAGGAAACAATGCTGAAAAAAATTCTGTTCATCCTGGCCTGCGGCCTTTCGGCTCTCGGCGCCGCGGGCGCCGGCGAACCGGCTGCCAGGAACCCCGTTGTACTCATGGAAACCAGCCTGGGGAAAGTGAAACTGGAACTCTTTGCCAAGGAAGCGCCGATCTCGGTAAAGAACTTCCTGGACTATGTCAACAGCGGCTTCTATGACGGCACCGTTTACCACCGGGTCATTCCCAACTTCATGATTCAGGGCGGAGGATTCACGGCCGACCTNAATCGGAAACAGACCAATCCGCCGATCAAGAACGAGGCGGACAATGGTCTGAAGAACCAATCGGGGACGCTTGCCATGGCCCGCACCAGTGTGGTCGATTCAGCCACGTCCCAGTTTTTCATCAATGTGATCGACAATGACTTTCTGAACCATCGTGACAAGACGCCGCAAGGGTATGGGTATGCGGTCTTCGGCAAGGTCATTGAGGGGATGGAGGTCGTGGGCAGGAT
>JGI20214J51650_10001433_pt1 | contig 15110 bp, 12 predicted proteins | sample WetSurMetagenome_FD_51650 | JGI IMG/M metagenome (IMG submission 51650) | reverse complement strand
GAAGCCGCGACAGCTGCAAAGTCTGTTATGGATGCAGGTATATATTCAATTTACACAACAGGAGGTACTACAAAAGCCTACAGATCTTTATTCACAAATGCAACTCCTATTGCTGCTGAGGTTATGCTTGCTGCTGTCATGGACCTGACACTGAATGAGCTTCACGATGCCAACTGGGCTTACACTAGCGGAACCTACTGGGTAAAAGGCAGCTTCATCAGAAGCTTCATAAATACTTTCCTCAAGGAAGATGGTACACCGTTTACAAATACTGTCGGATGGGAGACCATGTTATTCAAAGATGAAGTAAAAGGCAGGGACAAGAGACTTCAACAAACTATAAGGCTCGGTGATTATAAAAGAATCAGCGGTGGAGCTCAGATTCCGGGTCCTCCTCTCTTTTCATATACTTTCACCGGGTACCAGCCGATTAAATGGACCCTTGATGATATGTACTATGACACAAGGGACCTGAATATAAACTCTGTTGCTTTATTCAGGTATGCTGAAGTTCTTCTTAACTATGCTGAAGCAAAAGCTGAACTGGGAACCCTGACTGATGAAGATTGGGCTGCTACTATAGGAAAGCTACGTTCAAGGGCCGGAATAACAGGAGGTCTGACGGCAAAACCCACAGTTGTTGATCCGTATATTCAGTCGGTATATTTCCCCGGGATAACCGATCCGGTAATTCTGGAAGTTAGAAGAGAAAGAGGTATCGAGCTGAGCCTTGAGGGTTTCAGATTTCCTGATATCTTAAGATGGAAAAGAGGCGAACTTATGAAAATGGAATGGAATGGCTTTTATGTCCCGACTCTTTTAACTCCAATGGATCTCAATGAGGATGGAATACTTGATGTTGTATTTTATCAGGGAACTAAACCTTCGCCCGCTCTGACAGGGGTTGAATATGTCAATGTGTCTCCTACGATTGGTACGAATCAGAACTCACAAAGACTCAAAAATGACACATCGGGTGAACTTACCTGGATGAATAACCTCACAAGGACATGGGATGACAAGCGCTACTATTATCCTATTCCCGAAACTGACAGGCTGAAAAATCCCAATCTGGGTCAGAACCCGGGTTGGTAGTCAATTTCGTATCTTAAGTTTCTTAACCGCAAAGGACGCAGAGTTATAACGTTGTTAATTAGTTCTTTGCGAACTTTGCGGTTTATACTTCAATTCAACTAAAAAAATGAGATCAATACGGTTTGTTTCAGGACTGGTGATGATGATTATTATCGTATTTATTGCCAGTGATAAGGCTTTAGGGCAATCGAAAAAGGATACACCGATAAATATTATTACATATAATATCCGGATGAATACGGCTGGAGACGGGGAAAATGCCTGGCCGCTCAGAAAGGAAAAAGTTGCAGGGCTCTTAAAATTTCATCAGGCAGATATTTTCAATGTCCAGGAAGCTCTGCCGGAGCAGATGGATGATCTGACTGAACTGATGCCTGAATTTGATCATGTCGGGGTTGGTCGGGATGATGGCAAAAGAGCCGGTGAACATATGGCAGTTTTTTATAAAAAATCGAGATTTGAAAAACTGTCTGATGGTATGTTCTGGCTTAGTGAAACACCCGATAAACCCGGATTCGGATGGGATGCGGCCTGCAACCGTACATGCACCTGGATTAAGTTGAAAGACAGAATCACAAAAAAGAGTTTCATGGTTCTGGATACTCATCTTGACCACAGGGGCATGAAAGCCCGTGAAGAAGGAGTCAGGCTTATTCTCAGCAGGATCCCGGTGCTGAATAAAGAAAACCTTCCGCTTATATTCACCGGTGACTTTAATCTGGTTAAAGAATCGGCACCGGTCCAGGATGTACTGAAGGTTCTGAATGATGCACGAGATAAATCACTTACACCACCTTATGGACCTGAAGGAACAAGCGGAGGATTTGCAGTCAGGGGAAAAAGCAGGGTTATAGATTTTATCTTTATTAATCAGAAAGTTACTGTACTGAGGCATGGTGTTCTTTCTGACTCATTCAATATGTTTTATCCTTCGGACCATTTACCGGTCCTGGCTGAAGTAAGATTAAATTAGGAGCTTTTCAATTTCTTCCCAGGAGTCGACCCTTTTGTGCCTTGTATCTTTTATTAGCATATTATGGGGCTGTGTAAATAATATTGTCAGGCCATCGAAATGATCGAGGTTCTTAAAATGGTCATCAATCATAATATCTGCCTTTACAATATTTTTATCGCCGCAAAATACTAGCTGCTTCCATGAGATAAATGGAAAATTGTCATGCATCCATAGCTGTTTGTCAGTCAGGCAGAAAGGAAATTCGGTTGCCAGGGAGACAACAATGACTTTATAACGGTCATTCAGCTTATGTAATGCTTCACGGCTGCCCGGCATGACCGGCAGATCCCTGAAAAAACCCGGTAAGCTGACCCATTTTCGCTGGTTTTTAAAAGCCTCTTCCTCAAGAAGCCCTGCAATATCCTTTAAGTTCAGCTTCTGCCCTGTCTCCTGTTCATGAAGTTTAAAAAACGTCGTGTAAATGTCGACCAGGACACCATCCATATCGACTAACAATATCTCTTTCATAGAAGACCCCATAAATTGTTATGCAAGTCGTGCAAGTCGTGCAGGTCATGCAAGTAGTTCAAGTCATACAAGTCAAAAACCTGACCTGCAAAACCTGCAAGACCTGCAGAACCTGCATAACCGCATGACTTTAGTTAACTGTCATAAACCTCCATGCCACTTCGCCAATATTATCAGGTTTCCCTTTTTCTGATTTTGAAATTGTTCCTTTAATCTTCCCTTTTTTATCAGGCATAACATGAATATCACGCCACGAATAGAGGCCCTGTTCGTAATCGAATGTCTCGCCGTCATCATCGTACAACCTGTAAAATCCGGGAGCTGAACCATAATATCTTATTTCGAGATCAAACTTTTGTCCGGCTGAGGTGGAGTGCAAAACGGGTTTCATCATTGGAATTATTGCTCCATCCTTTACAAATACTGGAATCTTCCCAAGCCCCGGCGTAACCTTAATGATCTCACCATCACCGGCATAATTTCCAGTATAAAAGTCGAACCACCTGCCTTCAGGCAGAATTACCTCCCGTGTTGTCTGACCTGTAAAGAGCGGTGCAACAAGAAGGTATTCACCTGTCATATACTGGTCCCTGATTTCTTTTACAATTGCTTCACCGTAAGGATCTTCACCAAGGTCTGAATTTTTTATTACCTGCTTTGATCTGAAGTTAAAGCCGGGTTCCAGGTTCATCCCCCTGAACGGTGGTGTTCCCTCAAAATGGTATTTTGCGAATTCGGAGTAGAGGTATGGGATCAGCTGCATACGAAGCAGGGCATATTCCTTTACCTCTTTTTCAACTTCAGGGAACGACCAAGGCCTGGTTCCGCTCGACCATGCATTTATCATTGCCATCGGTGAAAAACAGACTGTCTGGAACCTTCGGAGCCATTCTTCACCTGTTTTTGAANTTCTTACTTCAGGGGTCCATAATACTCCGGCGAATCCGCTGTTTATCAATGCAGTAATGAAATCTTCGTGACTATAATAGTCATTATAAATTACATACGGAAATGATGAACCGCCACCATTCGAGGATCTCGTTAATCCAAATGTCCTCTGATTTTTCCGGTGAAACAGGTCAGTGGTGATCTTTTGGAGAAGGAGTCCGTATGTCTGACGGATNTGTTCCGCACTGTTTCCAGATGGAAATTGAGCAACATCGGGCCANAGCCATCTGTCGTATCCATCCGATTCATCTATTTTATAACCGCTTATTCCAATGCTTACCTGGCTCTTATCAATTTGATCAGTAATTATTTCCACGGCTCCAGGAAGTGTCAGGTCAGGAACAACACCACCCCAAACGGTATGGGATCCCGTGAATGGTAGAATCTTTTCATAAATGGAAGATTTGGATGAGATATAAGGGTTGGTCCATAGATTAAGACGGATTCCCATCTCTTTCATTATTCTTATAAAAGCAAGAGGATCGGGAAATCTTGAAGTGTCCCACTCAAGAGTGCAAGGATATGACCTGCTTTGCCACCCTGGTTCGAGTCCGATAAAATCAAGGGGAAATCCATGTTCTTCAAACAGTTTCGCTTCATTAACGACCTGTGCTGAAGTATAAAGCCTGGGTACGCGTTGGGTGAATCCAAGTCCCCATCTGGGGGGCAAGCAACCACCTCCTGAGTAAAGATTGAACCTCCTTACAGCATCAAGCATTGATGGTCCGGCAAAGACATAGACTTCAACTCCGCTGGTCGGCACAAGTATCTCCACAGCATCACTGTAGGGCTGAGCGGTCCAGTTATCATCAGTGTTCCTGTCACGCTCTCCGGGTGCATCCGGACTATCTTTCCTTACTCCTGTCCCCGCATATACTGTAAGATATCTGGAACTGTTGATAAAAACTCCGTATCCCCTGTCAGTTATATAAAATGGAACGGGGGCATGGGTGCGGCCATTGTCTGTACCACCATAATGATCGACATGAAGCTGAAGAATCCTACCTCTCTGATAAACTGTCTTGAAATTTAATCCGAAGCCGAAAATTTTCTCTTCCTTTTCAAGAGGAAAGCTGAGACGGGTTGTTCCATTGCCTGTTTGTGCTGTTATTCTTTCGGGTGGCAGGGGAAAGGCAGCTGTTCCCAGCTTCGATAATGCATTTAAAGCAGGTTTTATATCAGCAGCTCTGAATAGATCAAGTTTATCGGGAGTACCCACTGACATTTTCCACACTCCGGGGGCAACTTCACTCCAGGATGAAGTCTGAGCGGAAACTGAAAATGTCAATAAAAAAATAATAAAGACTGACGCAATAACGGTGATTTTCCTGGTCATCATCTTAATTCTTATTTTAAGCATTTTTAAGGTTTGAAAATAAAAAAAAGCAGGATCATTATGGCTTATTAAGTTCGATTTAATTTACTTTTACCTTCTCATGTGCATTCAAAGTTGTATCAACAGTGTTTCAGTATCAATTAATGAACAATGAAGAGAATCAAAAGAATTTTAATAAACCCTCAATTTCTGCTTTCGCTGGCTTCGGTCAAGGTGCTTATACTTGCAACCGGACTGGTTATTAACGGTCAGTCGGCGAAGAATAAGGCTGTCAGGCTTGAAAGGCTGGACGATCAGCACAAGGTAAATGTATATATCAACGGGTCGTTATTCACTACTTATCAGTATCCTGCTGATCTCGAAAAACCTTTTCTTTTTCCGGTTTATGCACCCAACGGATCGGTTATCACAAGAGGATTTCCCCTCGCCCCGCGTCCGGGAGAGAGAGTGGATCATCCTCACCAGCTAGGAATATGGTTTAACCATGGAAATATTAACGGACTTGATTTCTGGAATAATTCATCAGCCATTCCACCCGATAAAAAGGAAACATACGGACATATTGAAGTCATGAAGATCGTCAGGGCTGAAGGGGGGAAGAAGGGTGTACTTGAAGTTTCATCCGACTGGAAAGATAACAAAGGAGCAACTCTGCTTAAAGAAAAAACGGAATATGTGTTTTCAGCAGGGAAAAATTCGAGGACGATAGATCATATTGCGACTCTTACTGCCGTAAATGGTCCGGTAACGATCACCGATAATAAGGAGGGTCTCTTTGCAATAAGGGTGGACAGGGCTTTTGAGATGCCATCAAATGAATCCCTTATTTTTACTGATGAGAAAGGTAATCCGACCACTGTTAAAGCCACTGACAACACAGGGGTCACAGGCATGTATACATCAAGTCATGGATTAAAAGGGGATGCGGTATGGGGAACAAGGAACGACTGGGTATTGCTCACAGGAACGAAAGATAATACTCCTGTCACATTTGGTATTTTTGACCATCCGAAAAATCCGGGGTACCCTGCTTATGCACATGCAAGGGGATACGGGCTGTTTTCAGTCAATAATCTCGGACAGAATTCATACGACCCGAAACAGGAGAAGAAAGTATGGAATCTGGCAAAGGGTGAATCGGTTACATTGCGCCACAGGTTTTATGTTCAGTCGGGAGCTGAGCTTACAACTGAAAATGCGGATAAGATATTTAAACAATTTTCGAAAGAGTATTAGACATTTACTCACCCCCCGGCCCCCCTCTCTCCGCCAGTTGGCGGAAAAAGGGGGTGAGTACATGAATATTAACCAAAACCAAAATCACTATGAAGAAAATCAGTTTGTTCAGGATCGGATTGGTCTCATTGGCTGTTATCTTATTCTTTTCGCTGTCTGCCGGCACTTTTGCTGCTCCGCCTAAAAAGCAGCAATTCTATGAGATTAAAATTTACAGGATCAGAGATGCCGGGCAGGCTGCAACCATCGATAAGTATCTAAAGGATGCTTTCATCCCTGCCATGCACCGTTCAGGCATAAGCAAAATAGGGGTTTTTAAACCTGTCGAAGCTGATACTGCTTATGGAAAGCTTATATATGTCTTTATTCCGTATAAGACGTCTGATGAGTATTTCAAGCTTGTCACCATTCTTGAAAATGATAAAACATATCAGGCTGCTGGAAAGGATTTCATTGATGCTCCATACAATAATCCTCCTTTTATAAGATATGAAAGCGTTTTCATGAAAGCATTTTCATATATGCCCGAATTCAGGGTAACCGCCTACAATACACCTGTTTCGGAGAGAATTTATGAGCTGAGGAGCTATGAAAGCGCTACTGAAGCGAAAGCACTAAAAAAAATCCAGATGTTCAATGAAGGCGGCGAGATCGGGATTTTTGAAAAGATCGGAGCCAATGCAGTCTTTTACGGACAGGTGTTGCTCGGAAGTCAGAAGCCAAGGCTTATGTACATGACCACTTATGCAGATATGAAATCGCATGATGAGCATTGGCAGGCATTCAGGAATTCACCGGAATGGAAGACAATCTCCTCATTGGAAGAATATAAGAATACAACATCCAAGACAAAAGCCTTTCTGCTTCATCCGACCGACTACTCAGATTTTTAATAATTCTGCCCCCCAACCCCCCTAAAGGGGGGCCAGGAAAGCGAAATTTAGATAGAAACCCCCCTTTAGGGGGGCAGGGGGGCTAAGCCGGGAATTCTATTTTTGAAATAGCATGCTCGACCTCGGCATTTGTAAGTTCGTGATCGGGAAGATTATTCTCGAAATACTTCTCATATGCTGAAATGTCGAAATGTCCATGCCCGCTAAGGTTGAAAAGTATTGTTCTTGAGACACCCTCGATATCAGCCTTCCTTGCCTCATCAAGCGCACCGGCTATTGCATAAGTGGATTCAGGTGCAGGTAAAATACCTTCGTTTCGTGCAAAAAGGACGCCAGCTTCAAAGCATTCCCTCTGCATTTTAGCCTTTGCCTCGACCAGGCCGTCTTTCTTGAGCTGACTGACAAGCGTTCCTGCGCCATGATAACGCAGGCCTCCTGCGTGAATCTTCTCAGGCATAAAATTATGCCCCAGGGTGTACATGGGAAGGAGAGGGGTCATTCCGGCTGAGTCGCCAAAGTCGTACATAAATTTCCCCTTTGTAAGTTTCGGGCATGAGGATGGTTCGATTGTAAGCAGTCGTGTTTTCCTGCCATTCACAATGTTCTCATGGAGAAAAGGAAAAGCAATTCCAGAAAAATTTGATCCGCCGCCAAAGCATCCTATAACTACATCGGGGTAATCATCGGTCTTTGCCATTTGCAGTATCGCTTCCTGTCCGATGATCGTCTGGTGAAGGATAACGTGGTTAAGCACGCTTCCCAGAGAGTATTTGGTATAAGGGTCCTCTGCTGCTATTTCCATAGCTTCAGAGATAGCAATGCCAAGACTTCCCGGGGAATCAGGATCAATTTCAAGAACTCTCCTGCCTGAGACAGTCATAGTCGATGGCGAAGGAATTACTTTGGCGTTATAAACATTCATCAGGAGCTTGCGTCCCGGTTTCTGCCCGTAGCTGACCTTAACCATGAAAACTAGAAGCTCCAGACCGAAATGGGCACAGGCGAAACTCATTGCACATCCCCACTGTCCGGCACCGGTTTCTGTTGTAATCCTTCTTACACCCTCCTGTTTATTGTAGTACGCCTGTGCAATAGCTGTGTTGGCTTTATGGGAACCAGAATAGTTGCCACCCTCATATTTATAATAGATTTTGCTTTTTGTCCCCAGGGTTTTTTCCAGGTTGACAGCCCTGAACAAAGGTGACGGACGATAAGTTTTGTAGAGGTCAAGTACCTCATCGGGTATCTCAATATACCTTTCAGCCGATACCTCCTGCCTGATAAGTTCCATGGGGAATACAGCTGCCAGAGCTTCGGGTCCTATAGGCTGGCGTGTTGCCGGGTTTAATGGCGGAAGCGGTTTATTTGGCATATCTGCAANAACATTATACCAGTGGCGGGGCATCTCTTTTTCGTTCAGTAAGATTTTTGTGATCTTTTTCATAGTTTAAATTATTAAGTGGTTAAAATTTTTCAAATAAAAAAGGCATGCTGTGAACAGCATGCCTTTACGGTAATATCTTATAGATTATATAACGGCCTTATTCACAGCTTAATTTTTCGAGCTGCGCCAGGACCAGATATATAATGTTTCGATTTTCATTGGGTCAAAAATAAAGAAAATATTTAATCTGCAAGAAAAAAGTTAGTTTTTTTTGATTTCTTCAATACAAAATGAATTTTTATATCTTTTTATAAAGAAATGAAGGCCTAATACTTCTAGTAAAAGATCCCTCACGACGTTCAGGATGACAATCTTGTTTGTGCTGATAGGGAAGGAGCTCGCATTTTCCGTGTCATCCCGAGCGAAGTGAGGGATCTCACGATATTAATTCAAAAAATATTGTAATTACAATGTAATTACATATATTTTCATTCATGCACCACTGCGCCAATCTTTCTCAGGTCGTCAAAAAATCCGGGGTATGACTTTACAATACAATGTGAATCCTTAATGAATACAGTTCCTGATGCACCCAATGCTGCAACAGCTACAGCCATTGCAATACGGTGGTCATCATGAGAATTAACCCTCGCTCCCTGTACTTCTCCTCCTGTAACGATCATATAGTCATCACTCACTTCAACCTTTATGTTCATTTTACCAAACTCTTCAGATAGCGACAATGCGCGGTCACTCTCTTTATGCCTGAGTCGTGAGACACCTTTCAGCCTTGTAACACCTTTGCAGTAAGATGCGAGGGCAACCAGGGGTGGGAAGAGATCGGGCGATTCGGTGGCATCGAATTCAAAAGCTCTGAGATCAGATTTTGATACCTCAATTTTACTTTCTGATATACTTAATTTCGCACCTGCCTTTTCGAGAGCTTTAAGAATTCCCATATCGCTCTGGAAGCTATCTGTCCGCAAACCGCTGACAATAACATTTCCGTTTATAGCTCCTGCAACGAGAAGGAATGAACCGCCACTCCAGTCACTTTCAATCGCATAAGTCACCGGAAGGTATTTCTGCTTTCCGGATATTCTGAAAAGTCCATAGTCCTCATTAATTACCGTTATGCCAAAAGCTTTGAGGACTTCGATCGTCATGTCGATATAGGGTTTGCTTTTCAGGTTGTTGACTTTTAGAGCTGAATTTTCTTCAGCAAGCGGAAGTGCCATCAACAAACCGGAGAGGAGCTGGGAGCTTACTGAACCGTCAATTTCGCAACGGCCTCCCTTAATGGGTCCTTTAATCGTTACAGGAAGAAATCCGTCAGTACCTGAACTTTTAACTCCAAGCTGAATCAAAGCATCAACGATCATATTCATTGGTCTCTTTTTCAGAGAACCTGACCCAGTCATCGTTATTTCTTCATCAAAAAGTGCTGCTATAGGAGAAAACAGACGTATTGCCAGTCCTGATTCGCCGCAGTTCAGCTTTTTCTCTTTCAGCTCACCGCCGCCACTTATCTTCATTTTGTCGGCCTGAGGTTCAACCCTTGCTCCCAGACTTACTGCAATGCTCATTGCTGCCAGTGAATCATCACAATAGGATGGATTAAGCAGAAGGCTCTGCCCGTCTGCCAGAATAGCAGCTGCGATCGCCCGTTGAGTCATACTTTTTGATGGTGGTGCTTTTATCTCACCCCTTACAGACGAAGGCTCTACAGATCTTTCCATAAGATAGGATTTCTTATTTTTTCCCGCCGGTATTTTCAACACCGTTGTTCATGATCCTCATCTGATGATTAATTGACTCCTGGTGTATTGCTTTAAAGATGGTATCTATCATCTCCCTGCTCAGCCCTTTTCCCTGGCCGTTTATCATCACCTTTTTGATTATTTCATCCCAGCGTGTTGTCTGCAAGATAGTAATATTATTTTCCTTTTTATACTGTCCGATAGTTTCTGCAACTTTCATTCGTTTTTCAAGGATGTCTATAAGAGTGTCATCGAAAACATCGATTTGCTGTCGTAATTCACCAAGGATATCCAGGAGTCTGGGATCAGACGCCACTGGGCTTCTGAGAACCAGCCGGCTCAGCAGTTCCCTGAGTTCATTGGGCGTGACCTGCTGGGCTGAATCGCTGAGAGCATTATCGGGATCGATATGCGATTCAAGCATTAGCCCGTCAAAGTTAAGGTCCATTGCCTTCTGTGATATCTCGAAAAGATATTCCCTTGCCCCTGAGATATGGCTCGGGTCGCAGATTATCGGAAGGTCAGGAATGCGACGGCGTAGCTCAATCGGCAATTGCCAGTTTGGCTGATTTCTGTAAATTGTTTTCTCATAGGTTGAGAATCCCCGGTGGATAGCTCCCAGCCTTGTTATCCCTGCTCTGGCAATGCGCTCGATCGCACCTATCCACAGCTCAAGGTCGGGGTTTATCGGATTTTTTACAAGAACCATCACGTCAACACCTTTAAGGGCATCTGATATCTCCTGGACTGTGAAAGGATTAACAGATGTCCTGGCGCCGATCCACAGCATATCGATACCGTATTTAAGTGCCTCGTATACATGCTTTTCATTGGCGACCTCAGTTCCGACCAGCAGGCCGGTTTCCTGCTTGACTGTTCTGAGCCATTTCAGACCATCAATTCCTACCCCTTCAAATGAATTAGGACGGGTTCTGGGCTTCCAGATCCCGGCACGGAATACGCTTACCTCCTTTATCTGAGCAAGCTCTGTTGCAGTAGCCATTACCTGCTCCTCAGTTTCGGCGCTGCATGGGCCGGAGATTAGAAATGGCCTTGACTTATAGCCTTTCCACTCGTTTGCCAGATATGTTTTCAGATCAAGTACCATAAGGATTAATATTTTAGTTTAAGATCTTTCTTATCTTGTTGGCCTCTTCCATAAGAGTTTTAAGGCCATCCTTATCCTTTTCAGAAATCATCTTCCTGAAGAGGTTCATCTTTTCGATGTAAGTGTCCATTACCTCAATAATAAATTCTGAATTTTCTAAAAAAATAGGGGCCCAGGTATCCCCGTTACTCTTTGCAAGTCTTACCGTACTTTCAAACCCTCCTCCGGCAAGTGTCATTATATTCTGTTCTTCACGCTCTTTGTCAAGAACACTAAGGGCCAGAGAAAAAGATGTAATATGTGAAATATGTGATACATAAGCCACATGAACATCATGATCGCTTGAATTCATATAGACTTTTCTCATATTCAGCACTTCAAGCATTTTCTCAACCACACCAAGTGCATCCTGATCGCTGAGTTCTCGATCGCAGATGATCGCGTTCTTGTAATCGAAAAGTCTTCCGATAGCAGCAAGAGGGCCAGAAAACTCGGTTCCAGCCATCGGATGGAGAGCAACATAGCGTCCCCTGGCCGGATGATTTTTTGAAATATCTGCAATTTTATTCTTCGTGGAGCCCATATCGGTCACTACCCTGGAAGTTCCGGCTATCTGATCAAGTATTCCGGGAAGCATTTTACAATTTGTATCAACTGGTGTGCTGAGAATTATCAGGTCGCTTCTGTCCACTGCGTTTTCAAGTGAATCCGTTTCATCAACCAGGCCGCAAAGCTGCGCAATGTTCCTGTGCTGAAGGTTTGAATCGACCCCAATTATTTTGTCAGCGAATCCCCGCTTGCGGAGGTCAATCATTAATGAGCCTCCTATAAGTCCTATTCCTACTGCTGCTATTGTCATATCAGTGATTGGAGATTAATGAATGGTTTGCTATTCTGTCTCTTGCTTCCTTTAGCCTTTCATTTGGTGCGCACAAAGATATGCGAAGATATCGTTCCCCCAGGCTTCCGAAAATGAAACCTGGAGTGATAAATACTTGAGCCTTATTGAGTATCTCTTCCACAAACTCTTCGCAGCTTCCGGTTTCATCGGGGATCCGCCCCCAAAGAAAGAGACCTGTCTGTTCCATTTTGAATTTACATGATAGCAGTTCCATAATTGATTCTGCAGTTTTACGGCGTTCTGTATAAGCTTTATTAACCGTATCATACCATGATTCCGGATTATTAAGGGCTTCAGCGGCTGCCAGCTGAAGTGGCAGGAACATCCCGGAATCCATATTGCTTTTTACTTTGAGAATATTCCTGATGTACTCACTGTTCCCGGCAACCATTCCGATCCTCCATCCTGCCATATTATGGGACTTGCTTAACGAATTCAGCTCAAGGGAATTTTCCATTGCCCCGTCAACTGAAAGCAGGCTCAGATACTCTTTATTAAGTATGAAACTGTAAGGATTATCATTGCATAAAAGGATGTTGTGATTCCGGGAAAAAGAGACCAGTTCCTTGAAAAGACTTGCCGATCCTTTTGTACCGGTAGGCATGTGAGGGTAATTAATCCACATTAGTTTTACATTGTCAAGACCCTCTTTTTCAATGGCATCGATGTCAGGTAACCAGCCGTTTTTCTCGGTAAGATCATAATACCTTACATTTCCTCCAACAAGGTTTGTCACAGAAGAGTAAGTAGGGTAGCCAGGGTTTGGAACAAGCACTTCATCGCCAGGATTTATAAAAGCCATGGTTATGTGCATTATACCTTCCTTGCTTCCCATCAGCGGCAGGATCTCATTGTCCGGGTCAAGCCTTACCCTGAAATACCTCAGGTACCAGTCAGAGAAAGCTTTTCTTAGTATAGGACTTCCGTTATAACTTGGATATCCATGTACATTTGGTTTAGATGATTCTTCAGCAAGACGTTTAATCGTGTTATCGGAGGGAGGTTGATCGGGACTCCCTATGCCAAGATTAATAATATCAGCTCCCTTCCTGCGCATCTCTTCTATCTGCCTGAGTTTACGCGAAAAATAGTATTCCTGAACACTATTTGTGCGATCAGCCGGTTTAACTTTCATAAAGCATATCTCCTTTATTATAAACACCAAGTACCTCCAGATTGCTTGTATATTCTTTAAGTAGTGATTCAATCATTTTAATATCTGAGTTTTCGGGCAGTTCAAGGTCGAGATAGAACATATATTCCCAATCACCATTCAGTCTGGGTACCGACTGGATCTTGGAGAGATTGATATTCATTTCCGCAAGCTTCACAAGAACTGCAGCAAGCGAACCCGGCTTATGTCCTGTAGCAAAACAGATTGAAACCTTGTTCCCTGATTGATTTTCTTTTTCTTCACTGCCAATCACCAGGAACCTGGTGTAGTTTTTCTTATAGGTCTCAATTCCGTCTGCAATTATTTCAAGTCCATAGATTTCAGCTGCCTGGGATGAAGCTATGGCTGCAATTTTTTTCAGCCTGTGTTCCGATATCAGTTTTGCGCTTCCTGCAGTATCATCCGATTCTACAAGTGTTATTTCAGGGAACTGATTAAGAAATGTCATGCACTGTTCCAGTGCAATCGGATGTGATCTGATCTGTTTTATATCGTGAATAGTCTGTCCGGGAAGAGCCATGAGATTCTGCTTTACCCTGAGATTATGTTCACCAAGCATTTTTAAACCCGATTCCCTGATAAGACTGTAATTGTAAAGTATGCTTCCCGACCGTGCATTTTCAATTGCCATCATTGCGAGGTCGGCTTTCCCTTCCATGACGCAGTTGAGAGTCTGGTCAAAGGTTGAGCATGGGACGATTTCAAGAACCTCATTATGAAAAAACTGCCTGGCTGCGACTTCATGAAAACATCCTTTTTCTCCCTGTACCGAAATTTTCATCTTCTGTATGTATTAATAAAGAAGGGTCCCTCTTCGGGGACCCTTGTTTATGTGTGATTTCTAATCAGTATACAAAAATCCCCTTATTTCTTTTTGTAATAAAAAAAGAAGAAAAAAGAGAAGAATCTGTTGTATACAATATTCATTGAATAGGGTTATTTGCTTGCAAAAGTAATTTTTTTTTAATAAAACAAATAAAAAATCAATAAAATATTGAAATAGGTGGATTTTATTTACCCACGCCAGTGCAGATTCTTAATCTGTGCAGCACAACAATAACCGCACTAGCGCTGATTTGTAGTCCGTGCTATGCATCGTGGTTTGCAGCTGATGGATTTATTTATGACGTTTTAACAAAACATCCTCGATATCTGCGAATTTAATGCCCCTGGTTTTGAACAAAATCAGTAGATGATACAGCAGATCTGCTGCTTCGTTCCTNAACAGTNGCTGGTTATCATCCTTTGATTCAATGACAAGTTCAACAGCCTCTTCACCGACTTTCTGAGCGACTTTATTTATCCCTTTCCGGAAAAGCTTGTTTGTATAGGAATCACTGACGTTATTATCAATTCTTTGACTAACAATTTGTTCAAGTTCATAAATAAATCCTTTTGCGGTTTCTTCTCCGAAGCACGATTTCCTTCCGGTATGACATACGGGTCCGGCCGGATTCACTTTGATAAGAAGAGAATCATTATCGCAGTCGATTGTTATTTCTTTAACAATCAAAAAATTACCGGATGTTTCGCCTTTGGTCCAGAGTCGGTTTTTGCTCCGGCTGAAAAATGTGACTTTACCTTCCTCCCGGGTTTTTTTTAATGCTTTTTCATTCANATAGCCGAGCATCAGAACCTGAAGTGTGTTGTTGTCCTGAATTATTGCCGGTACGAGACCGTTACCTTTATTNAAATCTATATCCATTTTTACTTTATTTATTTTTAAGGGCTAAAGCCCGATTATTGGTTCCATGTTTTTTCCCCAGCCTGAAGGCTGGGGTTAGAGCAGTTT
>JGI20214J51650_10001432_pt1 | contig 15117 bp, 7 predicted proteins | sample WetSurMetagenome_FD_51650 | JGI IMG/M metagenome (IMG submission 51650) | reverse complement strand
AATAAATAGCAAAATACTTGACATCGCAGTTTAAATATATTATCTTTGTATGCTTAATTATAATATAAGTATTAATTAAAATAACAAGTAAAAATAAACAATTATGTTTTTAAGACACAAGTATTCAAAAAGAGAGGAAGCCCTCATTATAAGAGAGGCGACTGTAACACTCCGTGAAATCGGAGTGACTATCATGGCAGGTCTCGTTGATGCCGAGATGAAAATGGTTAATAGAAGCGAACAACGTAACGACCGTATGTCAAGCAGTGTTCATGCAATTAACCTGAGTGACAACCTACAGGCAAAGCCGCAAGTGGCTATTATGAAGATGAATATACCTGAAAAGCAACAGCAAGAGCCTTTTGAACAGGAGAAACCACAGAAACCAATTGCCGCAACAGAACGTGAAATAGAGCGTGACCCACACCATATAGTGCTTTCATCACCGATACCGACTGCTGAAGACAGAAAGAAAACCGGCTCTGAAATAACTAAGTTGGAATGGTATATGCAAAGCAACTATATATTAAGGTATAACGAGGTTACCGGACAAACAGAGTACAAGCACCGTGGAAGCGACGAACCTTTCAGAAAAGTAACCGACAGGGTAATATATGCAATGTGTACAGAAGCTCGCAAATCTGGAATAAACGTTTGGGACAACGATATAAAGAGACATACATTCTCTTCACATATAGAAGCGTTTCACCCGATGAAAGGCTATCTTGAATCTCTTCCGAAGTGGGATGGAAAAGACAGGGTTACACCACTTGCTGAAAGAGTATCAAAGAGTGAATTCTGGGTAAAGCATTTCCATACATGGATGCGCGGACTAGCAGCTCAATGGCTTGGAAAAGACCAACTTCACGGCAACAGTGTTGCACCTATACTTATAAGTAAAAGACAAGGACGGCAAAAGTCAACATTCTGTAAACTGCTGCTACCTGATGAATTGCAACCGTATTACTTAGACAGATTAAACATCAATTCAACGTCAAGAGCTGAAGAGAAACTGACTGAGTTTGCATTGATAAACCTTGATGAAATAGACAAATACTCAGCCAAAGGCATGGCATCGCTAAAGAACTTGATGCAGATAGCAAGTGTAAACACAAAGAAAGCCTATCAACAAGGATTGAGCGAGTTACCGAGAACAGCCTCATTCATAGCCACTTCAAACAGAAGAGATTTGTTGACCGACCCGACGGGAAGCAGACGCTTCATTTGTATGGAAGTGGATAAAAAGATAGACTGTTCGCCAATAGACCATGCACAGATATATGCTCAACTAAAAGAAGAGATAGAAGAAGGCAAGCGTTATTGGTTTGAAGAAGACGAAGAAGCGGAGATAATGGCACATAACGCTGCCTATCAGCGCAATACGATAGAGGTTGATGTTTTCGGTGCATTGTTCCGCAAACCTGTCGGCAATGAAAAGACGATAAAACTCTCGGCACGCGAGATATACGATGAAATGAGAACTGCCGATAAAGAAGCAATGAAAGGCGTGAAAGAAAGTAAGATTTGGAGCTTGCTAAGAGACTTGGATTATCGTAAAGAACATTACGAAGATGGCAACAAATATAATGTTGTAAGAAGATAATTTGTTGGCTAAATCTATACAATATATCTTCACAAGAGAAAATCCAACTCATATAATAGTTCAGAGACGGAATGAAACTTAATGATTTCGCTCTGTTTTTGGAATCAAATACTTTTCTATCAGTTCCAGTAGCATTTCAGATGAAATATGAATAATGCCGAGATCACTGATAGCTTTATGTTCTGTGGTCCGGAGCGAATAATGTATTTGTAAGTGGTATCATCAATATTTGCCAAAAGATGATAGTTTCCTCGATATGTTTATTCTATTCTAGCGGCGTCGATGACGTGTCTAAAGTATCGGTATAAATTTCAATTGTGTCATGAAAGATGTAATCGCCAATATGAAAGATGTTTATACGTTGTGCTTTTTGTTCATTCTTCAGTTTATGCAAGCATTATACCAATAAATTAACACATAGATTCTATTAGAAAGAGGAATGCAGCCTAAAAATCAAAATTAATATATGGCATAAACATAATTTTTTCCCTTAAAATGCAATATTTTTTTGCAAATTTCTCATTACTTAAATGGAAATGTATTAAATTTGTATTGTAAAATATACAAGTGGCAATGGAGAGTAAAAATATCAATCGACTAAAAGTCGTGCTTGCTGAAAAGAAGCGGACAAACAAAATATTGGTAAAACAACTTGGAAAAAATTCTGCTACCATATTAATGCGTCGCACCAATATGGCTCAATCAAGTTTGAAAAAGCTTATCCAAATATCAAGATGTTTGGATTTGAATATGAAAGAATTAGTTTGCATAGACTAATTGCATAGTTGTTAGGCACAAACAAAAAAAGATCGTTCGCGCTATCTAATTAGAATAACTCCCAAAAGTACCTTTTATATTTTCTGAAAAATTAATGAATTACAACACTTGGAACAAAATATTATGTGATTATTTCTTTTCACAAAGTGATACTCTTGCTTTTTTATCCATTGACAAAGAAGAGTTGGTCGATCTTGCAATTCAAAGTGAAGTATTCCAGAACCAGCTCAAATTATGTGGAAAATTATCGTACAGTATTGAAGAATGCAAACAATACGCGTGGAAAGATTTCATCCATATTTTTGGAAATCGTGTTGATAGTGGGTTATCGTACTCAAAAAAAATCCTATTTGCAAATTTTCAAAAGAAAATCCAGGAAAGTGCAAACAAATATAATACACCTAGTGTTTTCCCTTATATAACATTATTTGTTATTCCTTTAAGTAATGATCCAGAACTCAATGCAAATGCATTTTATCCAAAAATAAATGATTTCTTGCATCACGAGTTCATTATCAAAAAGTATGAAAATATAATGACACAGGATATGGCAGGACTTAATCCAGGGCTTGATTTTATGTGGAAAAATCTTTCCGAATGGGCTGCTGCCAATGAGTTTTTGTTTACCGTTGTATCACGGTCCACTATAGATCGTGCTAAATATGCTTCCCCTTTTTTATCACAATTGATCTTCACAGCGGCTCAAAGAGATAACTTCAAATTATTATTTTACTATGCCGGGCTAACGCCATCGCAAGAAGTTACAGAAGAAAACGCGATCAAAATCATGTCAAACTATTATTCAAAGCTGGGTTTGACGAAAAAAAGATGGGATGTATTAAGAAGAGATTATATTTCTTCTGCTCTTTTAATATTTTTTCAAGAATTAACTTCTTGGGATGGAATCGCTATTGTACAACGACGAACCGCTTCGTATCAACAGTCTGAATATCTCGGAGTAAGTCAGAATCTCTTGCTTGAAATATCCAACTATCGTGGCTTATATCAATATGGACTTAAAGCCAATCTTAAAGATGCTACATTTGGCGAAGAATTTTTTTATGGATCTTGTACATGGGACAAATATAATTTCACCACTGATAACAACGGATTGGCTGAAGATTACATTTGGAACGAACAAATAAAACAATCTATTTCAAAAGGAGAAAACGTGGTTTTCTACAAATTAGGTGATAAGAACACAAAATTAAGTTATATACCTTTGGATATAGAACTGCTCGAATATTCTTTCGGTAAATATATCAGTTCAAAAAAGCTACAACCTGGCAGAAAATATCTTGCGTTTATTAAAAAAGAAAAGCAGGATTACTATAATCAATGGTTGAAAGAGAACGATGCAAAGGAAATACCTAATCATCTTCTTACTCAATCACACTCTTTATATGCAATAAGTTCAGCCATTTCTGAACTTACATTCAATGATATAAAACGTCTGAAATTTGAAACGAGGAAAAGTATTGAACTAATTGATACTTTATCATTAGGTAAGACAGATGACAATGCTATACTTGTCTACAAAGGATTGCCGATATATTTCAGAATATCCGGAGTAAATGTTACTAACGACAGTATACGTGCCGTTTTTAATTCAGAAGGCAGAATCAACAGTTTGAATTTGACTTATGATGAAGAGTCTGATGTTTGGGAATTGGTGAAAGTTGCTAATATATTTATGCAGCAAAAACAATTTCAGATTTACTGCAACTCCAAGCCTATTTCCCCAACACATTATAAGGTTACCGATTTCACCAGTTTACAACCAAATGAATATAACGAAATCAAATTCAATAACTTTGGTGAATTTGATGAAAATGGAGCATTTAAGGGGCTTGTTTTGAAAATCAGGAATGGCATTAATTGGGAAACCCTGCATTCATCTATGATTAGAGAGGGGGAATCGATACCTAAGATAATTTCCGAATATACTAATACAGACTATCTGCTTTATTTCTTATCCTCTCAACCACGATGTGAGAAATGTGATTTTATCAAGGCAATAGACGTTCTTATTCAAAATAAGATATTTAAATTTGACAAAGACAAGAAATGGGCTGTTAGAAGTGTTATTGACAACTATTTTCGTTTAGGTTATATTAATTACGCCTATATAGACGGCAAACATGTCTTGGCAGTCAATAGACCGACATTACTACTACTGCCACCAAAAACAAAACGCGTAAATCTTCCTCATACAAAAATAATTAGGATAAAACATACTGAATGCTTCTGGACCGCCTTGTTATCTGGGGCGCGAACTCCTAAAAGTATGAATTCTTTTGTGAAAGTTGCCAGATCTTTCTCCTATAATAAAGAGAAACTCTCCATAAAAATTGAGCCAAGTACAGACGAACTGCTACCACAAACTGTTTATATAAGAGCAAATTCAATTGATACTATCACTAAGTTTGCAGAGCAATATAACATATCATTCCAGAAATGCATATATTCAAATACATTGCTAAATGCAATTGCCGACGTTTCTGAATATATAATTCATATAACCCAAAAAGAGAGTTTTGATCGCTACGATGGCATTACTAACTTTGTGCGTATTGATTATACGAAATTGGCGAATGAAGGTATCTATCACAAAAGCAATGAATTCTCTAAGGATAGTGCTATAGTTACATACTTTCCGGGGACTTTCCGGGAACAAACAATATTTTGGAAAGACGGGAATCAATATTTAACAGATAAACACTGGGGACATCTTATTGGGATGGCTTTGGATAAAGCTCAAATCATTAAAGTAAAGCCTGATTCAAACGTCTTAGAACTGCCAATTATGCTTCAGTTACCTCAATTATATGCACGTGCTTTAACACTTGTTTCTGGCAAAATCCCAAACGAAGGAGATGGAACTAGAACTTATGGAATCTACGATAACCCTTATGTTGGAGCTGCAGACAGTAATTCTATTTTGAAAAAATTATCTCAAAAATACTGATATGGGAAAATATCTGCTTGACCCGATTAAATCCTTTAAGGAAATACGGGAAAATTATATAACATACATTAAAACGGCATTCGGTTCCCGTTTTAAAGAAGGTGAAAATAGTTTCGAGGCAGAACGCGAACGCCTGCTAATGAAAGACCAGGTTTTAAGCAGGGAACCATGGATAGAACCTATACCGTCTTATCCTTATAAAATGAGTAATGGGGAGAAACTTACAATTACAAAATTAACGGCAGAAGATCTACCAAATATGTCTTATAAATCAATGGCTTTATTTCAGGAATTCATTTCAACTGGATTGATGTCATATCCTATGTATAATCATCAGTATGAAATGCTTAGACATGGGCTTGAAGGGTTAGATTGCATAATAACATCAGGCACAGGATCTGGTAAAACTGAATCTTTCCTTTTGCCTCTTTTTGCTGATATATTCAAGGAGGCTTCCGAGTGGCCGAACAGGACCAACACGCCATACAAAATTAATGATTGGTGGAACCATGAGATAAGACAAAAAGATTTGATAACCTTTGACGGAGAGTACGGACACCTGTCATCAAAAGCTCTGCAACGTTCAACTTTAACTAGACCTGATGCCATCAGGGCAATTGTAATATATCCAATGAATGCCTTGGTGGAAGATCAGGTAACTCGTCTCAGAGAAGCATTGGATTCTGATGAAATCCAAAAATTTATGGATGAAAAACTTGGAGGAAACAGAATCTTTTTTGGAAGATATAATGGAACCACTCCTGTACCCGGCCAATTCAAGCATTCAGATGACGATGAGGAAGAAACAAAGCTCAAAGCCACAAGAAAACGAAAGCTGGATGATTTGGCAGAAATCCTTCGTGATATTGATAAACAAACCGCATCAATCGATTCATGGATTAATGAAGATGGCATTACAAAGAAGGAGAATAGCTGGCGAAAATCCATGAAGTATACCTTCCAACGATTATCTGGTGCAGATAATCGTATTTCTTCAGAAATGCGGTCGAGATTTGATATGCAACAAACACCCCCAGATATTCTAATAACCAACTATTCAATGTTAGCAATCATGCTAATGCGAACAGCGGAAAATCATATGATAGAAAAAACACGCAATTGGTTAGAGGAAGAAACAGACAAAGAAAATCCAACTCGTATATTTCATTTGGTAATAGACGAACTGCACTTGAATCGTGGTACTTCCGGTACTGAAATTGCCTATCTATTACGTCTGTTAATCAACAGACTCGGACTTACACCAGACAGTAAGCAATTAAGAATTATGGCATCTTCAGCTTCACTTGAAGCCTCAGATCCAAAAAGCTTGCAGTATTTACATGACTTCTTCAACAGAGATTTTGATGCAAGAAATATCGTTGAAGGTCCGAGAGTGGAAGTATCTCAAATGTATGAAACCAAATTGCCTGCGGAACCTTTCTGCAAATTAAGGAAACTTTATTATTATGATCCATATTGCTTTGACAAATTAAAAGACAGTTTTGACAAAAGAGAGAAAACACCTGAGGCTAATAGTACTCTTTTTAAACTCGATGAGATTGCAAATATGCTTGGTGAATGGTGTGGGGTTTATTCCTCTGAAAAACTAGCTACAGATAAACTGTTGGATATATTACTTTCCGACAAACTCGCAATATCTAAGCGCTTGTACGATCTGTTTGACTGTGGAAACAGGTATGGAAAGAACAGGGCTATTCCGTTCGATATGCATAAATCTAATGGGGAAGATGATAATAACAAATTAAATCGCTATTTCTTTGAACTTTTTGAGAAAAATGAGCCAAAAAAGACATTAGCTGCTGAAGGTTTTATTATTGCACGTGGCTTATTTGATATGTTTGGTAAGAAATTCGAAAATGACAATCGAATGGTTATACCACGCATGCGATTTCACTTTTTCTTCAAAAACATAGGTGGCTTATGGGCAACCCTTGAAAAAGCAGACTGGAAAAACAACCAACCGGTCGGGCGCTTGCATGCCACACCTGATATTATTGATGAAAAGTCAAACAATCATAGAGTCCTTGAACTCCTCTACTGCGAAGAATGTGGCAGTATTTATTATGGTGGACGAAGGCATGTTGAAGAAGACGGTAGTATATATTTACTTCCAACTTCTTCTAGCATAGAAAGCCTACCAGAACAGTCAACACAGGTTATTGTTGATAAAAGAACATATAAAGAATATGCTATTTTCTGGCCCGTTGATAAGACAAGTGATGATTTTCGCATCCATGATATTGCAAAAAACATAAATGATCCAGAACGAGTTGTCATGCAGCATCGCACGATGTTTGGGGAAGCTCCGGATTTCGTCAACTGTAAATGGATTGAAGCACAATTAAATGTGCTCTCTGGAGAAATTATTACAGACAGACATAATTTCGTAGAAAACTCAGATGAATATGTAGATGGCTATTACTATGAGGCTGATCTTCCTGCTTCACAGAAGGATAAAGCTCCGGCATTGCCATCACATTGTCCATTCTGCGGAGTAGATCATCATTATGCAAAAAGGAGGTTATCTCCACTTAGAGGTTTTAGAGCCGGTTTTGCAAAAACCACACAAATCTTTGCGCGTGAACTGTTCTACCAGCTACCTACATACAACAAGCCCAAACTTGTAACATTTTCTGACAGTCGAGAAGATGCAGCTTCAGTAGCTAATGGTATAGAACGCGAGCAATTCATAGATTTGCAAAGGGATATATTTATTGATCTATGCTTTGAAAATTCTCAAAAATACAAAGAAGAAATAAAAGATAAAGAGAGACAAATAGAAGTTTACAAAAAATTGTTAATGCAGAACAAGTCTCTTCCTGATATTGCTAACACATTGAGCCACCTGATTGAATCGATTAAGTCTCAAGTTAAAGAACTCAGATTCAAATCACAATACATTAAACTTTCCGATTTCCTTCAGCGCAATAACTTGCTTGATTCAGAACTATACAAAAGGATGTTCGAGCTTGGAGTTAATCCGGCTGGTTGTGATTGGGAAAATCAAATTATAGCTTATAATGGACTTAAATATCCATGGTATGAGGTTAATGAAGCGAGCGGAGATAATATTGTTTCCATACTTAAAGAATCAGCCACCAAGGTTATTGAACAGAATCTTTCCAGAATTTTCTTTGGAAGATTGTTTTATAGTCTGGAATCTGCAGGGGTTGGATATGTCACGGTTAAGCCTGTCGATGAGGATATTAATGCTGTACGCAGTAGATATCAAATCATGGTAATACAGAATAAGCAGCTTCATCAAATTATTAGTAGTTCTATGCGGCTCTTAGGAGACAAGTATAGATTCAGTCCGTCTCTTTATACCTCTGAGAACACCGCCACCAATTACAGAACAGCGCCAAAAGGTTCTATCAAACCATATATAAAGAAATGTGCAGAAAAATATGGCGTAAATGAAAATGACCTCGGACAGGCTGTATTTGATTATTTACATAACCATGGTCATCAGAATTTTGTTGTGGCAATTTCTAATGTATACATTCGTACTATGAATGAAAACTCTGTTGCTTACGTATGTCCAAAGTGCAAGAGGGTGCATTTACATTTATCCGGTGGTATCTGTTGTAATTGTCTTGGTGAATTAACTGAGGCAGATTCCATACCTATAGCAGAACTACAGCGAGATAATTATGTGCTTCTCAATAAAAAACTTCATAGAAAACCTTTACGTATTCATTGTGAAGAATTAACTGGACAAACAGATAATCAAGCTGAGCGGCAGCGTTTTTTCAAGGATTTTATTATTCCTGAGCATGAAAATTTTAAAGATATTACCAAAAAGGTAAAATCTATAGATATTCTTAGTGTTACAACAACAATGGAAGTTGGTGTAGATATAGGATCATTGCAGGCTGTCATGCTGGCAAATATGCCTCCTCAACGCTACAATTATCAGCAGCGTGTAGGTCGAGGTGGACGTAGAGGACAGTCTTATTCAATGATATTAACGTTGTGCCGTGGGCGCAGTCATGATGAACATTATTTTCATAATCCTCATCAAATTACAGGCGATCAACCACCTACACCATTTCTATCAATGGACAGTAAGGATATTGTCCTGCGTATCTTCAACAAAGAGGTGCTCTATTATGCTTTTCGTTCTATGACTCCAATTTGTGGGCAGTTAGATGGTAGTACACATGGTGAATTTGGCAAGAAATCAGATTGGGCAAAACTGTCAACAAAAATTAAGGCATGGCTTCTTAGCCCCTCAAATAAAAAATGTATCGAAGATAAAGCCAAACTGCTATCGTCTAATTATCAGTTTCTTTTAGATTGGGCTGTTGATAAGAATGGTTTGTATAAAGCCATAGAAACAGCCATAGCCAATGAGCAAATAACCACAGATGATATAGCAGAGACACTAGCGGAAGCAGGATTGCTGCCTATGTATGGAATGCCTACAAGAGTCAGGACACTCTATACTGAAATAAATACTGAATCCAAAGAATTATCTTCTGTCAGTCGTGACATAGAAATGGCTGTTACATCCTTTGCACCAGGTTCTCAGGTAACAAAAGACAAAAAAGTCGTAACGGCTTTGGGCTTTGCCACTGCATCACTTGAATATTCGCCTAATCATACAGATGGTGGAGCAACACTTCATTCTGTACCTGGATCCCATATCTTCTCATTGAAGTCATTAATGCACAAATGCGAGAATCCAGCCTGTACATTCTTTGAGACTTTATATGAAGGAGAAATTGGTCACGATGTCTGCCCTGAATGTGGAGCACCTCTTGTATATATCCATTTACGAACTCCTAATGCATTCATTACAGACATGACGCCTGGTGAAAACAGACAAACCGACAGTGGAGTGTTTGTTGTAAGAAAAGGTATTGTATCTGAAGAAAAAGACCAACACAATGAATCTAAAAATACGGGGAATGGTACACTACGTTTAGCGCGTAAAGATTGGACATGGCGAATAAGTAATGATGAGTTGAAGGGACGATTATGCAAAGCATCGTATCAGATACAGAATACACATATTACTGCTGAAGTAGATCAATGGATTGTTTCAGATATACCATTTGGAGGACAATATAAGCATCTCGAAGCAGGACGTCTTTGTATTTTGTCTAGAAAAAATAACTATAAAACAACATATAATGTATACTCCGACAATATTTGTCCTGAGGAAACGATTCGCTTGGCAGCACAAAAAATTACAAATGTAATTAAGCTCAGCCCAACAGAAAAAGTAAGAGGAATACAATTGAATCCATTAATCTTTAATGAAGATAATCAGAAATTACATTTCATAGGACAAGGTGTCCGCTCGGCATACTTTTCGCTATCCTTTATTATACAGAGAGCAATAGCTTCCAAACTAGACGTTGATCCTCGTGAGATAGATGTAGTTGATTTAGTTAAAATAGATGATGATTTTGGGCAGGTGACATTAGCAGATGAACAAGTCAACGGTTCAGGTTTTGTGGTTGATTTCTATGAGAATTTTGAAGAGTACAAGCATAGAATACTAGATGGTGAGGATGAATTTTTCAAAAAGATGTTGTCCCCATCGCATGCGATTGCATGTGAAACTACGTGCTACGAATGTTTGTCAACTTATAATAACATGCCATATCATGGCTTACTTGATTGGAGATTGGGAATATCCTTATTTCGAATTCTGACAGACACAGACTATAAAGTAGGATTGGATGGCAATTTTGATTATCCAGAACTTAAAAGATGGCCAGAATTTTCTAAGCACTTGTTGGAAGACTACAACAAATGCTTCTATGGAGGATTCTTGGAGGTCGGAGCCTTCGAAGATATTCCTTATATAAAAATGAATAATGGAAAATATGTATTTGCAATTCATCCACTTTGGGAAACAACAGTTCCGGGCAGCAATCGCCTATATTCAAATAAAGACAACAAATTATTAGCAAAGATATGTAGGAAGTATCTCAATATTTCTACAGATGATATCCAAACAATAGATACGTTTAACTTGGTACGCAGAATGGGAAGTTGCTATTCGTTTTTAAACCAACTAAAATGAAAATCAAGGTACTTCCAAACATCAGCAAGTTGCAGATACAAGTTCACGAGCTTACACCAAGTACATATAGCCGAATCAGAAGCGGCTGTACATTTCCTGTGATTGTAACACAGGCATTTAAAACCAACAATCTTGATTGGCATTTGCTATTGCCGAATCTGTCAAAAGCGTCTCATCTAGGTACCATAATTCACAAACTTTTCGAAGAAAGAGTTATGGGTCTTGTTCCAGACGAAGACGAATACGAACGCAGGTGGGAGCAATATGTAAAGCGACATGAAGATGATATAAAAAACTACTATTCATCATTGCAGAGAGTTTCATTTTCTGATTACGACAAAATGTATGAAAGTTGCGACTCAACCATAGGTATTCCTGTAGTACAACAAGGCAGTATAGACAATATTGCAGCTTCTAGGCAACATACTCTTGAAGTAAAGGTTTCATATCCCGGTTATATATATGGAACTGTAGATCGCATAAAATTTCATCCTAATGGCATAGAGATAATAGATTATAAAAGTGGTAAAGTTTTTGAAGAGGACGGATCAATTAAGGAGATCATTGCGTACCAAATGAATCTATATGCGATTTGTTGCGAACATCAATATGGCAAACGAGTAAGTAAGTTGACAGTCATTCATACATCAAATTCAGAAGAAACAGATGTTCTATTAAAGAGAAATTTTTTCGAATCTATGCTCATTGAAATAAAGTCATTGATAAAAGGCATAAACACGGCAATTGATTCAGGATTGGTAGAATCACAACAATCACCCAATGAACAAGATTGTCCAAACTGTAATTGCAAACACCTTTGTAAAAAATACCTTGAAAGCGAATATCGTTCTGAATATATTGTTGATGGTATTGTAGTTGATAACAATAGTAGAAAGTTCCTCAAGTTACAAGATTCTTGTGGAAAAATTTTTACTATTAGCAAGATGAATGATTTGGAAATCGATGATTGGGATAAACTACTCGGAAAACATTTGATATTTATCAATGTATCAAGCAGAATAGATGATGTTTATAAGCGTATTAATAGTACCCTTATATATGAAATAAAATAATATGAATAAAATTAATATATTTTCTTTTTTTAGTGGCGCTGGATTCCTAGATTTAGGTTTTGAACTAACTGGCCATTATGTTATTAATTATGTAAATGAAATTCATAAAGAATTCGATGATATTTACAAGTATTCACGTAATAAAATGGGTATCCCAGAACCTAAATACGGACATCATGTAGAAGATATAACATTGTTACTCGACAAGAAGAATAAAGAATATAAAGAGAGATTTATAGTACTCAAAGAACAGATCGAAGAATCCAAAATAGAAACAATTACAGGAATAATAGGGGGTCCTCCTTGTCCTGATTTTTCAGTAGCCGGAAAAAATCGCGGAAAGAACGGAGATAATGGTAAATTGTCTGGAGTTTACTGCGACATTATCTGTAAAACAAAACCGGATTTCTTCTTGTTCGAAAATGTAAAAGGGCTCTATAGAACGGCGAAGCATCGAACTTTTTTTGAACAATTAAAAAGAAAGTTCAAAAAAAACGGTTATGTTATGACCGAACAATTAATTAACGCTATTGAATTTGGTACGCCACAAGACCGTGAGCGTATAATACTCATCGGTGTTAAGAAAGCTGTCGCAGATAAGTTAAGTATAAAATATAAAAAAAATCAGTTAGAGGGGTTCAATTGGGATGCACATAAGCTGTATTCAAAAGATCAAATATCCAATTGTTCATGGCCTACAACAAATATTTATGCACAGGATGTTCCGATGAATATACCTGACAATATCATCATTGAACTGACAGCTCAATATTGGTGGACTAAAAACGATGTGGAAAACCATCCTAATTCTAGAATGTCTTTTAATCCAAAAGCAGGTTTGGCAAAATTCAGAACCATTGCGGAAGGAGATGACAAAAAGATATGCTATAAACGGCTTCACAGGTGGAGATATTCTCCTACAGCAGCATACGGTAATAACGAAGTTCATATACATCCATATAAACCTCGACGCATTTCAGTATCTGAGGCATTGGCAATCCAGTCATTACCTAAAGAATTTTGCATTCCTAGCGATGTATCTCTAACAGACGCATTTAAATCAATAGGAAATGGTGTACCATTTTTGGCTGCAAAGGGTATTGCAAATACAATATTTGATTTCCTAAATTCTGGTGAAGATGACAATTAATGAAAAAGCGTTTTATTAATAGATGATATTTTTGATAGTGGTGCAACGATTAAAGAAATAGGATGCTTGTTATTTAACACAGGAGCAAAGGAGGTAGCTCCACTGGTAATCGCGAGGACAGTTGGTAGTGATTTATAAATATTGTATTTGAAAAATGGAACATAAAGAATATACATATTGGGTAGCTTTGGCTCATTTGGAAAGATTCAGAACTGAGCGCAAAAATGATATTATTGTACGCTGCTACAATAAACATATAAACTTATCCGACTTCTTTCAGTCAGGAGTAGCTCAATGGAAAAATGACTTTGAATTGAATGACAAAGAAATATCATCTGTAGAAACAGCAAAAGTAGCATTACCGAACTATTCGTTTATGATTGAAAATTTGTTGGAACAAGGGTATGATTTGATACCTATAACTTCACCCGACTATCCTCCTGCAATGAAGGTCAATCTTAAGAAAAAATATGCGCCTCCTCTTCTTTACGTAAAAGGCAATAAACAGTTGCTGCAATCAAAGAGCATCGCAATTGTAGGCTCTCGTACAGCAGGTAATATATCTTTGAAATTCACAGATAATATAGCTCACAGAGCTGTAACGGAAAACAAAGTGGTTGTAAGCGGATATGCCAAAGGTGTTGATCGACAGGCTTTGGATTCTGCAATCAAATATGGAGGAAAAAGCATTGTGGTGCTTCCGCATGGAATTACGACTTTTTCATCTGGATTCAAATCGCTATATCATTATATAATTGAAGGGCGTGTGCTGATTTTAAGTACATTCTTTCCTAAATCCGGATGGAGTAGGGATTTGGCGATGGCGCGCAATCCAATAATCTATGGGTTAGTATCTGAAATATATGTCGCCGAATCAAATAATAAAGGTGGAACATGGTCTGGAGTAATGGACGGGTTAAGGAAAAAACGAATAATCTATGTTCGCCAATCTAATGCAGATGAGAACAATGCAAATATGGATCTGATACAAGCCGGAGCTGTACCGATTACATTTAACGGCATTCCATATACCGTGGAAGAAAAGGAAACGACTTTTGCAAGAGAAAGTCAGGTTACTTATAACAGTATTGAGGAAAGAATAATAAGTATTTTGTCAAAGCAAGAAGTATCTTCAAAATACGTCATTGATAATTTATCATTGAACTGGAGTGTGACAAAAATGACCAATTATTTGAAGAAACTAAATGATGTTATTGTTATAAAATCATCAAAACCTCATAAATACACTTTAAGCCGAAAAAGTGAACCGACTTTATTCTAACATAAACTTTAGTCTTTTTTTGAATAAAAGACTTTCCCAACTCTGTCAATATGGTCGCCGATAGGGGTTCCTATTTTATCATTATACGAAAGTAAATCTATTTTATACAATAAATCCAAATCATCAATTTTTACGTATATGTTCAAGATTTGATTATAAGTTATATTTTGGCCTTTTAAAGCTAAATCTATATCGGAACCGTT
>JGI20214J51650_10001430_pt1 | contig 15125 bp, 12 predicted proteins | sample WetSurMetagenome_FD_51650 | JGI IMG/M metagenome (IMG submission 51650) | reverse complement strand
GTTGACACATAAAAGCCACGATCAACTTTAATGTCCTCATTTTCAGAATCGAGAGTAATGGTTGTGAATTTCGTTACAGGTTTTATGAGCTTTTCTTTACCGGAAGTCCTGATTTTAAGCGGCATATTGAATCCGGCCACACAATTATTCCATCTGAAAGTGAGACTGTTTCCTTTTACATAATATTCAAAAACGGGGATCCTGATATCTCTCAGATACTGGTCAAATAACGGTTTTAGATCAAGACCTGTTTTTTCAATCAGCCAATTCTCAATCTGCGAGCCCTTAACAACCTTATGATAAAAATCTTTATTCAGGCCTCGCAGTATACTTCTCCATTTCTCATCGTCGTTAACAATCTGACGAATAGTATGTAACATGTTGCCTCCCTTATAATACATATCGTGGGAACCTTCATTATTTACATTATAAAATCCTATTATCGGTTTGTCATTCAAAATATTGGCCCTGGTGCCCAGGACGTATTCACTTCCGGCTTCTTTTCCAAAATAATACTCCACATAAAGATTCTCTGCGTAATTTCCAAAGCTCTCATGAACCCACATATCCGCAATATCCTCATAAGTTATGCTGTTGGCAAACCACTCATGGGCTGATTCATGTATGATTATAAAATCGAATTTTAATCCCCAGCCGCTGTTACTCAAATCAGTCCCACGATACCCATTTGCAAATCCATTGCCATAAGTAACTGAACTCTGGTGTTCCATACCAAGGTAAGGTGCCTCAACAAGTTTATATCCATCTTCATAAAAAGGATACGGTCCGAACCAATGTTCAAAAGCAGCAAGCATCATTGGCGCCTGCCTGAATTGGATCTTTGCTTTTTCCTGATCCTCCTTTAGCACATAGTAANCACAATCAAGTGGTCCTTTTTCACCATTAAATATTTGAGAGAAATGCACATAATCGCCTATATTGATATTTACACCATAGTTGTTTATCGGGTTGGCGACAAACCAGTTATAGGTAGTGGTCCTGTCTTTTTGTTTCATAGTACTCCTCAGTCGTCCGTTTGATACATCCATAAGGTTCGAGGGAACATTCACGCTTATTAGCATGCTATCGGGTTCGTCGTACATATGGTCCTTGCATGGCCACCATAGGCTGGCTCCGTCGCCCTGACACGATGAGGCAATAAAAGGCAGACCATTTTTATCCTTTTTCCATGTTATACCGCCACTCCATGGAGGACGTGTTGATACTTTTGGCTTTCCTCCATAAGTTAAAACGAGTGAATATATCTCCCCTACATTCTGTTTCTCTGCAAGTTCTATCCAGTAGACATTCCCTTCTCTTCTGAAATTCAGAACATTATTATTCTGGACTGCCCTGGTAAGTTTAAGTGGCTCCTGAAGGTCGATCTGCATAAGTCCTGAAGGTTGAAGCACCCTGTAAAATACAGTATTGGTTCCATAAATAGTACTATCTGAAGGGCTGACTTTTATATCAAGATGATAATAGGTCAGATCCCACCAGGCTCTTTCCGGAGTTATCGATCCACGAAGTGTATCCTGACGTGTGAAAAACTTGTTTGCGGGAGGTTGAAACTGCGCCTGAATTGTATTCAAATGCAAAACTGAGTATGAAATAACCAGAAATTGGAGCGAAAATCTTTTCATTAATGANCTATATAAGATGAAAGACAAGTGATCTTCCCCTACCCGATCCTCTTTGTATAGAAGAGTTTATCATCTCCATCGGTATAGAAGTCTTTCAACGAGGCTTCGAGGATAAAATTATTGTTGACATAAAATGCCCTTGTGGGTTCGTAATGAGGCAATCCTGAAGTTTCTGCGATCAGTATTTTACATCCCATTGACCTGGCCTGAACACAAGTCTCCTCAAGCAATTTCTTACCAATACCTTTCCCACGGAAATCATTATGAGTAGCGATCCAGTAAAGATCAAAACATGTAGTTGACATTGTTATGGGGCCGAAACAAGCATATGCAGCTGTAATTCCATNGACCTCGGCAAATACAAAATAATAACCTGTGGATTCGCCATGCGCGAGTCTTTCCGCAACCAGTTCGGCGGCTATTTCTACTTCATGATCATAGAAAAATTTAGTCGACTCAATAATTTCCATTACTCTTTTTATATCACGTTTTTCGGGAATGTTTCTGAATGTTATGTTCATGTTAAATAGTTTAAGAATTGAATAAGTTGAACAAAAATAGAAAAAAATAAATCCTTTTAACCGCAAAGGTCGCAAAGGTTTTAAAATCTAAGCTCGCAAAGAATATTCTCAGTCAGTTTCTTACTTTGTGTTCTTTGCGCCTGCTTTGCGTACTTTGCGGTTAATGGATTTAATTTTCGGGATAAGATCTTAAAAACCAATTTCCTTCAATGTTGCCATCCTTGCCACTGTTTCGATAGCAATAGCTGCAAAAGCTGCACCATAGTCAAGATCAATATTCTCCAGAGTGTCTTTTGTGTCGTGATATCCGCTNCTGTTTATATCATAGTTCTCCATAAACAGCACAACCGGAACTCCTGTATCGGAAAATATCTGACCATCGGTATTGAAGATAGAGCTGTGAGGATTAAACTGTGTACGTATTTCGCCCTTCAATGCCAGATGTCGTGCAACGTCGGGTATTTCCTGGTTCTCACGTATCCTCTGACCACTGCTAAGATTTAATCTTTCTGGTTGCCTGTTCCATTTATGCGCATACTCATTCCATAATAGATTTGCAATATGTGCCTGATAAGCAAGAAACAGTGATTCAGCACTTTTCCCAGGTGAAATCTGGAAGATGTCCTGGTCATTATCGCGGTTATGCCCAATCATGTCCATCACATAAACCCCAACTATTTCAGTTTCGGAAATGTCGATATTAGTGTTGTTATCCACTTTCAGATTCAGGGTTTTCTCAATTAGTGACTGGCAGAAATTACGCGCTCCCATACAATCTGAAGGGAACTCCTCTCCTGTGAGGTGTATAAGCCAGATATCGCGTTCAAGTTTACCCTCCTTCGAAAGTTTTAAAAAGATGGGAGCCGCCTGAAGAAGAGTTGAACTGGCCGAATAATTGTCATCTGCTCCTTTCGCCGCCAGATGAGCTCCCGAACCACCCCGTTCCTTATCGTAGATATCTTCCATATAAGCTGTATCATAATGATCACCCAGTACAACAGCCTGCTTCCGGTTTTTCCCCGGGATGACCACCAGTATATTCCTTTCATAAATACTTCCTTTCTGATTGCCAAGCCAACCTCCGTACTGAACAAAATCAAAGAGAGTGTTCCATTTAAAAGGAAGTTCACCAGCCATTGCATTTCCCTCCATGCCTGTATCAGCAATTAGCTTACGATACCTGCCAATAAGATAATCACCAAGTTTTTCAAGATCGCGATGCTGTTTCTGTACCAAAGAAAGCGTAGCGTCGTCAAGCATAATATCTGCATTATCCTTGTAGATAAATTCACCCTGGGCAAGAAATTTTATATCATTCCACCAGTTCTCTTCAAAGCTCCGGGTTGATGTTTCAGTAAATGTAACCGGTTCAGGCACAATCGAATTATATTTCTCTTCAATTACGTTTTCAAGTGATTGTCTCATCTGACCGGCTTTTTCCGTCAGTTGTGCATGAATGGCCAGTTCATCAAACCAGTTTTCAAGTGATTTGTGTTTTGCTATGTTGAGAAGGTTCTGTGCGAAGGATCTTTCCAGCAGTTTATTATTCTTAAGTACCCGGCTCTCAAGCAACGAAATTATGTTCAGGGAAGTCTGATGGGCATAATGATCATTTATAGTATTAAAATCGTGAAGGGCTGATAGATAAATGTCGCGTTTCTGCATTCTCGGCCATAGTTCAACAGGATCTGTCATTTTCGGGTCNTTATCGTTATAACCTGTAATATAACCATATAGAGACTCTGGCATTATCTGAACGTCATCCGAATCTTTAGGAACGAAAGCNACAAGCGGACGGTGAAGATAAATTTCATGTTCACCAACGCGCATAGGTGGATAGAATAACCGGTAACCAAATAGTCCGCCTTTTAATAAAGTCTTCTCAACTTCAGTAATTCTTCGCCTTTCCGCTTTCGGACCATTCAGCAGAAGTTCAAATTTGCTACTCCACAGCTGACTATTGCATGCCAGTGGTTTATCGTATAATCCCATAGCATCGGGTTCGGTGCTGAACAAAGCCTTTATCAGCTTTACCTGACGAGCTGCTTCATTAAGTTCATCCTGATACCTGTGAATACGCTGCCAACGATGAGTACGATGATAGGTATTATGAATCAGGTTTTCATTCAAGACCTGATTCGTATTGTCAGNATGTGATTCATGAATCCACCCTGACTGGGTCACACGCATAGCACCAATTCCTCTGTTGCGGGCTACAAGGTTCAACAAAGGGATCTGAGCCATTACCGGAAGGTCCTTTTTAAGGTGGAGGTATCCCTGCATTCCCCAGAAAACCAGGCTTCCGGGAAAAGGAATCAATGATAATGTTTCGTTCAGGTATTTGCTTTTAATTGTTTCGGGTAACAGGCTGAACGGTTTGAATGTCAACAGATACTTTATATCGGTTAATATGTCATTATCATTTACAAGAAATCTATTCGTCCACGACGGAAGTAATGATTTATCTGTTGTCAGAATCCTGAATCCGGTATTGAACAATGCTTCCAAACCCGATAATTTTTCCCCGTATGCTTCGGACAAAAGATCGGTAAAAAAAGCTATCGATTCAGTTAATGTTTTCTCAACTCCCGGAGCCGTAAAAAAGTTTTTCCAGAATACCTTTTCAGGATCATGAATGCTGTTTCCAAAAAATGTCCATATAACCCTTCCCTTATCATCCTGGGTACGGGAGAGCATTAATGGCAGAATTGTTACAAATCTTTCATGCCTCAACGATCCCGCACGTGATGCCAGTTCTGCAGGCCAGTATGGATTATTGATGAGGTTTTCACCGCCATGTCCGCTTATAAAGTGCTCAGGAAGTCCCTTACCCAGTTTAAGGATATTACTCATGATCTGATGACCGATATGTACAATTCCCGGTCTGAGTTCATATTCCTCTTCCATTTCTGAGATATTCCATCCGAACAGATCATCTTCGGGCAAAATACGATGGTCGGGTCTTCCATATGGCTTATAGCCTAGCCGGGGAGGAGGCATGTATTCCGAATACGCTGTTATAGGGTAACATCCCTTGNATCTGAACCAGGGGTAGCCTGTCAGAAATTTTTGCCAGCCAACGGCAGGTTTTTCTTCCATACTATCAATTTTATAAACGTGAAGTTAAGTATAGTTGTTCAATCTGGTTACTTTTTGATGTTTACAAAATTTCAGTAAATTATTAACCATCCGGAAAAGTTTCAGGGACCTAGAGGCATCTGAAAAAGCAGATAAAAAAATCAGGATTACATTTATGCAGTACCGGACTAAGAATATTATCCATAAGAATACATTAGAGTAACTGACAAATATTGAATATTCTTTTTTTTTCAGATTATCTGGTTAATTTTGATTTCTAATTAACTCTATTCCATGACTGTGAAAAAAAGCATATTTAAAAATAAATTTCTGATCGGGTTTGTCCTATTTATAGGTATACTCCTGATTCTTCAGTTTGTAGTCAATTCAAAGTATTCATTTCCTGAACCCACTCCTTTTAAGGGAAATTATATTTATAATCCTTATCATAATATTGACAAGACAAAATGGGAAAAGGCAAATTTTCATGCGCATACAATGAAATTTCTCGATCCGGCAAAGAAGATTGCACGATCCGCAGTTATTCTTGACAGTACTTACAGATCACTTGGCTATAATATTGTAGGTATTTCTGACTATCAGCGTGTTAACAATTATGAGATTAAAAATAAATGGTTTGTTCCCGAATACGAACATGGTTATCAATATTATAAAAATCATCAGCTTGTTCTGAATGCAAAAAAAATAAACTGGCTCGATTATCCTTTTCGTCAGACACTTGACAATAAACAATTTGTTATTGACCAGCTTAAAAAAGATACTGCAGTTTTCGTTGCAATAGTACATCCTGGTTACAGAAAAGCTCTTTCAAATCATGATTTTAAATACCTTTCTAATTATAATTGTCTTGAAATAGCAAACCACGACCGTCTCTTTACTGAATTTTATGACACAATCCTTTCTAATGGTCATCCTGTTTTTGTTATGGCTGATGATGATTCTCATAAATTGAACGACATTAAAGAGGTTGGTATCAGTTTTAACCTGATAAATACCGACCTTGTCAGTGATTCTGTCTTAAAAGCTCTTGTAACCGGACNATCCGTTGCAGTAAAATTCAATGTAAGTCCTTATAAAACAAATGAAGAAAAACGTGTTGCTCTCTTCAAATTGCCTCAAATCAGCGATATCATTTTCAGAAGTGATACCCTGTCTGTCATCTTGAATCAGCCAGTGAAAACAATAAGATTCATAGGTCAGGGAGGATGGGATAAAGCTGTTATATCAGATAGTTCCAAAGGTTCCTGCAATTTCAGTCCTCAGGACACGTATATCCGAACTGAGATCGAATGCTATGATGGTACCATGTATTTTCTAAACCCACTGTTAAGGTGGGATGGAATCAGGCTGACCTATTATTCTCCCTCAGTTAATGTTCTTGCGACATGGGTTTGGAGATCTGCATTAATTATCATAGTACTAATTATTATTATGTCGTCTGTAATGATACATACAAAAACCAAAAACGATTGAAAATCAATAGATTTACCCCATCCCCAACCTTGCTCCGCCGAAGCGGCTACGCGAAGGCGAGGGGGGAGTAAATTGATTTTCTTCGCACCCCTTGGGGTCGGGGTAAACGAAGAACCGACGACGCGGAGCGGAGGAGCTCGACGAAGTCAAAATCAATGAGGGTATATGCATTATTCTTGATACTCATTATATTTATAATCCTGAACAGAAAAAGATGTATCTCGGTAAAAAAATAGTAGTGGTTCTGCCTGCATATAATGCAGCTTTGACACTGGAAAAAACCTATCTGGAAATTCCTTTTGATATCGTTGATGAAGTTATCCTTGTTGATGATCATAGCAATGACAATACGGTTGAGTTAGGCAAACAACTGGGAATTAAGCATATAATTCATCATGAAAAAAACAAGGGATATGGCGGAAATCAGAAAACATGTTACAGAAAAGCACTGGAACTGGGAGCTGATATAGTTGTTATGCTTCATCCCGATTACCAGTATACACCTTTATTGATTCCGGCAATGGTATCTATTATAGGTAGTGGCCTTTACCCTGTGGTGTTTGCCTCACGTATTCTGGGCAAAAGCGCTTTAACGGGTGGAATGCCAAAATATAAATACCTGGCAAACCGTATTCTGACGTTAATTCAAAATGTATTGCTGAATCAGAAATTGACTGAATATCATACCGGCTATAGGGCATATTCAGCAGAAGTGCTGAAGAAAATTAATTTTGATCTGAACTCAGATGATTTCATTTTTGATAATGAACTGATTGCTCAAATGTTCTTCAATGGTTTCAAGATTGCTGAGATCACCTGTCCTACAAAATATTTTGAGGAAGCATCAAGTATAAATTTCAGGAGGAGTATGAAATACGGGTTTGGGGTGCTTGGCGTATCATTCCGTTACTTTTTCAACAGGACAGGCATTTATAAATGGAAGCTTCTTGCTAATTAATCAATTATGAACAAAAAAGTTTTCCCACTTATAATTATTGCTTCAGCTATCTTCTTTTTTATCCCATTTCTTGGTTCGGTACATCTTTTCGACTGGGACGAAATTAATTTTGCAGAATCAGCCAGGGAAATGCTGGTGACAGGAAACTTCAGCCGGGTACAAATTGATTTTCATCCTTTCTGGGAAAAACCTCCCCTCTTCTTCTGGATGCAGGCATTGAGCATGAAAATATTCGGAATCAATGAATTTGCCGCCCGTTTTCCAAATGCCCTCGCTGGCATAATAACACTTTTTACATTATATCTGATCGGAAAAAGACTTTACGACGAAAAATTCGGATTGATCTGGGCGCTTGCATATCTGGGTTCATTTCTGCCTCACCTGTATTTTAAATCGGGCATTATTGATCCTTTTTTTAATTTCTTTATTTTCCTTTCAGTGGTTTTTCTTGCCCGAAGTATCCATGATACCGGGAAAAAAGAAGGATTTAAATATGCTCTCCTGGCCGGAATATCAATTGGCCTGGCAACTCTTACCAAGGGACCTGTAGGTTTGCTTGTTGCAGGGCTCTCGGTTACAGTATACTGGATAACAATGAAATTAAAAGGAATTTCTAACTGGAAAAATGTTCTTGTTTTCTCTGTATCCTGTTTTATCATAGCCTCTCTCTGGTTTTTACCTGAAATGATCAATAATGGTTTCTGGTTTATCAGGGAATTTCTAAAATACCAGGTTGACCTGTTTCTGAAACCCGTAGCCGGTCATTCGGGACCAATTTATTATCATTTTCTGATCGTTTTCCTGGGATGTTTTCCCATATCAGTTCTTGCTTTACCGGTCTTGTTCAGGAAGAAAAATAACAGTCGGGATGATGAGGGTAAATATTTTCTCAAATGGATGCTCATACTCTTCTGGGTAGTAATGATATTATTTTCAATCGTTAAAACAAAAATTGTACACTATTCTTCGCTTGCATATCTTCCGCTTTCATTTTTTGCAGCTTATTATGTGTATCAGCTTGTTAACGATGCAAAAGACTTGAAAAAGTACCTTGTCTGGCTGATACTCGTTACCGGAACAATATTTTCGGCAATCCTTATTGGACTTCCTCTGATAATCCGGTTTAAAGATTTTTTTATTCCATATATAAAGGACGATTTTGCAGTAGCATGTCTAAATACCCCTGTAAGATGGAGCGGTTATGAGTTCCTTATAGGTGTTATTTATCTCCTCGCCATTATTGTATCAATAATAATGATAAAAAGGAAAAAAACCTTTACAGGGATTATTACTATGTTTTATGCAACCGCATTTTGTATTTTCTTCTATCTGAAGGCTGTTGTTCCAAAAATTGAAGGATTTTCGCAGGCTCCTGCAATCAACTTTTACAAAAGCATTGCAGGACAGGATGTTTATGCAACAACTGTTGGCTTTTACAGTTATGCACCATTCTTTTATTTCAACAAAATGCCGGGAGGAAACCCTGAAAGCAATAACAAGGATTGGTTGCTTGATGGTGAGATAGACAAACCTGTTTATGTTGTTGCCAAATCAACCTCAAAAAAAGAGATGGATAAACACCCCGATTTCCGGTTCATCAGACAGGAAGGAGGATTCATGTTTTATTGCAGGCTGCCTAAGTCCCTGAAATGAAGAGAGACAGGTCTGGGACCTGTCTCTGCGTTGTTAAATTAAAACCTGAAACCAGGATTGGCCGGATGGCCGTTAGGAATTTTCGATCTTTACTTGGTTGCCACCAGATCTTCTTTAATGAGCATAGGGAAATAGGCTGCTATGAGCTTTGTGGCCTCAATTTCGTCCTGTTTTCCCTGAACTAAAAGCTTCTGATGAAAGTACTCGCTCCTGTTTAGAGCCTCATCGGATGTGGCATAGCCGTCTTTTTCAAGAGATTTTTCGAGTTTCTGAACACCAAAATAATCTCCGTTACATACATACTGGACTGATAGTTTATCGGAAAGAACAATATAGTTTTTGCACACTTTGTCTTTCCTTATTACCACCTTAACTTCCATNGGTGAGTTCTGATAACTGATAACATAAGCCTTTAATTGATCTCCGTTTATTGCTACGGGATTATCAGCTGTCTTAATCTTATAGTCACCTAATGCTGAATAGGTCTTTCCGCTTGCTACAAATTCCCTTGAAAATAATGCAGTACTAAATGCTACAATTAGTAATGCTGAAAAAAACATTCTTTTCATGGCTTNAAAGAATTTTAATTATTAATAATTTCAACTTTTTAACAATGCATTTTTAATGCCTGTCTTTTNACTTTTCCTTCATCGTTATGAAGTCGTAGTTTCANTGTACAAGTCAAAATTATACTATAAGNAAATAGCAGAAAAGGACAAATTGACAAACAGTATATCTCACGCTACAAATGGTGAGATCCAGTCAATATGCAGATTCTATAAGGGTAAAAAGTGACGTATTANAGACTAGAGAAATCTCTTAACCTGTTCCCAGTATTGAATAGTACTATGACCTGAACCGTTCCAGGCNCTTGCTATTTTTTCTAAATTGTAAGGTCCAAGTTCTGAAGCATAGTAAATGAATATTTTTTCAGAGATTTTATAGTTGAACAGATCATTCATAATGTAAGTTGATCCGGTTCTGATATTAAAATCCATTAACCTTATGGGCCTGATCTGAAAATATCCAACTGCTTCTTCGAGCGGGTTGTAGGCCAGTGTGTCATACTGAGTCTCCACCATACCTATTGCATGAATAAGGTTGAGGAAGGGTTCAGCCGGTGAAGTTCTTATCAGAATAAGAGATTCGCTGGCAGGAGCAAATACCTTGAAGGTAATTAACAACAGGAAGACCAGGGTAACTATCTTTTTCAAAATACTATTCATAACGAAATAATGAGATTAGTGAAATCTGATTTATACGGAAAGACGTTGCTTTTACAGCAACAGATGAGTTTGACATTCCCCTNTCATGAGCGAAATTTCCGGTTAGGTATATATATAATATCAAGTCAATCATTGAAGTAAGAACAATGAACCGACTGAATTGTTTAATGATGTTTGTGATTAGCTCCCTGAATACCGGTACAACCAGACAAGATATGTCCCTATTAGTTCATACTAAAGGGATAACATATAAACTGTTTTGGGGTATTATTCCTTAAACAACCTTACATTCAGAGCTGTAAGTCCTTTAGGTCCCTTCCCTATCTCAAAAGTTACAATATTGTTTTCTTTTATAGGTTCCTGAAGGTTATTGGCATGAACAAAGACACTTTGCTTATTTTCCATATCGCGGATAAATCCAAATCCTTTCGAATCATTGAAAAAAGTTACCACACCTTTACGAATATAACTGGCTTTAGCAGACGGTATATTCTTCTTAGCTCCGGTTTCAATATTCTCTGCTTCGACCTCAATTTTTTTGTTAGGATCGGGTGGNGTCGACGAAATCTTGCCAAATTCATCAACATAGGCAATCATATCAGCGAATGAGCTTTTTCCACTTTCCTTCCTGATAAGCCTCTTCTTTTCCTTCTCTTTTCTTTTTTTATCTTTTTTATTCTTNACTTCTTTTTTGTTTGATGTTTCCTGTGATCTACCCATAAAATGATATTNGCTTCGTTAATAATTATCTTGTCCGNCCGAATTTGCTCAAAGATAAGGTTTTATTCCGGTATAAAATATTTTTTGGCNAAGGAGTAGCACTATTNGGAAAATTGAATTGCTGTATTAAAGAGNAAGGAACAAAAGATTTGATTTTTTGTTATATAAGCTTTATTTGAAGATGATCAAATAATAGATAAAAAACACTAGCAATGAAAATCAAAAAATGGTTCAACAGAGTTTTTGAAACCGAAAATAACAACAGGGCTCTCCTGATCAGGTTAATTGTCGGTTTGATATTTTTAACAGAAGGGATTCAAAAATATTTATTCCCCGAACTGCTGGGAACCGGAAGGTTTTTGACCATCGGCTTCCATAATCCTGCCTTCTGGGCATATTTTACAGGTACGTTTGAGATAATTTGTGGTACCCTGATCCTCGTCGGATTAGTTACAAGGGTTGCCTCTGTCCCGCTTATTATCATAATGATCACTGCTTTTATTTCGACTAAAATACCAATTTTGGTCCATAAGGGATTCTGGCCCTGGGCACATGAATACAGAACTGATTTTGCAATGACACTACTTCTTATTTATCTGTTGATATACGGATCGGGCATATGGTCGGTTGATTCACAACTACTTAAAGGATCTCGTTAACAAAAAAAACATACAATGAAAAATAAAAGAGTATGTATTTCAGAATTTCACTGCTGCTGTAACCTGCATTAATCCATATGTTACCGACTGCTTAACTATTGTCCGAACCGAAATTTCCAATTTGGATATTTTAACTCCGAGACCGGCCAGCATAAAGACTTTTCCATCGGGATTCAGAATGTCGTTAGTAATGTTTGATTCACCAGTTTTTGAAAGATAAGAACCTCCTATCTCAACGAAGAGATGTTTTTGCCAGTATCCTTTTACAACCAACGAAGGTATAAAATAGGTTATCGGATCTCCACCATACTGGTCTTCATTTAGAGAGTATAAAGCTTCGCCATAAAAACCAAAACTCGCAACTCTGATCCCTGCCTGTAGTCCAATATGATAAAGAACCGAAACATCTTTTCCGGCGGTGTGGGATTTCATAAGGTTGAGACCACCTCGTATATTCCAGTCAAATGATTGTCCAAAACTTAATTCCACTGAAACAANCGNAACTATAAACAAGGTTAATGCTACTTTTCTCATAGTTAAACAGATATCTAGCTAAATTAAGAAAAAAAACTCAACCAGTCANTAATATTGATTTGTTATCTGAAATTTTAAGNTTAATTTTGATTTATATCTTTATTGAGATTGAGTTATGAATAAGATTTTATCCATTATCATCTTAATCTGTTTTCCTTTCAGCCCGATAAAATCCCAGCAGCCCCTTTATAATTTTGGAAATAATCATGTACCTACCTCATCTATTTCATATACATCTGATGGCAAGGTGATACTTATAGGTGGCTATGCCAAATTCTATGATGTCGCTCTCGGTAAACTGGATTTTAGAACAGTTGCAAAAGACTCTGAGACCCAAATGGATTATTCCTTTGAGGCAATAATAAGTCCTGATAACCATACTTTTCTTCTCACTAAAATAAACCATCTTGAAGTATGGGATATGCAAAGCAGAAAAAAAATAAAGACTATAAGAGATAATCAGCTTGTTCCTACTGCAGTTTGTTTCTCATTCAATGGCGATATAATAATCATGCGGAAGAGTGGTGAACTGGTAATCATTAATTCCAGGTCATATAATGAATCCATAAACCGTAAACTAAAATTGGGGACACCTAAAATACTGGCTCTTTCACCAGAAGGCAAAAAGATATTTATCGGCACAAAGGGGAATGAGATTTTCTCCTACGAGCTGAACACACAACAGCTGACCTCAATAACAACTGATTGTCAGGATATTGTGAATATTCAGTTCTCCCCTGCTGGTGATTATATTGCAGCATCGTCGTCAGACGGCAGAATATGGCTTGCCAGATATCCGTCGATGGAACGTATAAGATCGTGGCAGGCAGATACAAAAGGCCAGACAGTGATTGCTTTTCATCCATCAGGCCAATATCTTGCATCGGGGGGGAAAGATAAAATGATAAGGATATGGAGTATCCCGGAATGTTCACCAATTACAGAATGGAAAGCCCATGATAATTCACTGGCGTCTCTGGCATTCTCACCATCAGGGGCCGAGCTGGCGTCAGGTTCCCTTAACAGTGTTCTGTTTAGTGTCGATGACACCAAGATCTGGGCATTCTCGGAACCATTTGAGATACAAAATGCTTATTCAAAAAAAGATAATATTGCAATCAATAATTCTGTCACTTCCGTACCTGCTACCAGCAACCCAAATTCCTCTCAGAAAAGAATTGCACTACTCATCGGAAACGGAACATATCTTAACTCGGAACTGGCAAACCCTGAGAATGACGCACGCGAATTTAAAAAAGCATTGACCCAGTTTGGTTTTGATGTACTTGAATATGAGAACTTAAACCAGGCCCAGATGAAAAGGGCAATTGATGAATTTGGTCTGAAGCTTAAAAATTATGATGTTGGATTATTTTACTATGCAGGTCATGGGATTCAATCAAAGGGATACAACTATCTTATACCTGTCGATGCNAGTCTGGCATCGGAGCAGCAGGTGGAATATGACTGTGTTCAGGCCGACAGGGTTTTAGGTGTTATGGAAGCATCGGGCGCTAAAATCAATATTTTGATTCTTGATGCTTGCAGAAACAATCCGTTTGAGAGAAGCTGGACAAGAGCTGCAAATGGCAAAGGACTGGCTTATATGAATGCCCCCAGCGGAACTCTTATTGCCTATGCGACTGCCCCGGGCAGCACAGCTTCGGATGGAACAGGCAAGAATGGTCTTTACACATCTGCAATTCTTGAAAGTATAGAAGTACCAAATATAACCATCCTTCAAATGTTTCAGAACGTAAGAAGCATTGTTGCCCAAAAGTCTAATAAACTTCAAATACCGTGGGAATCAACATCATTGACAGGAGATTTCTATTTTTATCAGGTGCCGCGTTAATCAACTCTGCAGATTTTCAAAAAATGTATTCACAGAACAACGTAGGATTGAAAAGATTATAAACAAATAAAGAAAAACTTTGTTTATGCTTTAAATGCTAACAATGAACATGGAACCTAAAGAGGATTCAGTCAATAATAATGGATTGAAGGTTAAACCATTTTTTTCAATTATCATAACCACCTACAACAGGAGGAATATTCTGAAACGAGCTTTAGATTCTCTGATCCGGCAGACTGAAAAAGACTGGGAAGCTATTATTGTTGATGATGAGAGTACTGATGACACCCAATTGCTGGTTCTTCCTTACCTTATTGCAAATAAAAACATCAGGTATTTTGTTAAGTCTCACACCGGCGAGGCAATGTCAAAAAATGAGGGAATAAACCTTGCTTCCGGCAGATTTATTTCATTTCTCGATTCCGACGATGAATACAGTCCGGAACATCTTCGCTCAAGGAAGTTGATACTTACACAGAATTCTTCTGTTAGCTTTTTGTATGGTGGTGTTAAGGTGATAGGCAATCAGTTTGTTCCCGACAGATTTAATCCTGAAAAGAGAATTCATCTTAGCGAATGTGTGATTGGTGGAACTTTTTTTATTGAAANAGATACTCTGCTCCGATTGAAAGGATTTAAAAACATGCTACTNGGTACAGATTCCGATCTTTTTGAAAGAGCTNTGACAGCCGGAGTCATGATGAAGGAGACAGAAATTCCAACCTACATCTATCATCATGAAACAGAAGACTCTATTACAAATATGCTCCTCAGCGAAAGTGCT
>JGI20214J51650_10001427_pt1 | contig 15143 bp, 14 predicted proteins | sample WetSurMetagenome_FD_51650 | JGI IMG/M metagenome (IMG submission 51650) | reverse complement strand
GGTAGTGGCGGGGATTGATCGCCTCGGCGATCTTGCACTCCCCCTCCACCCCGACATGGTACGCGGTGAGAAAATCCCGCCCCGACCGGCCGTCCCGCTCCGCCACGGCCAGGGTCGAGGGCAGCGCCGGGGCCGTCGGGTGGGTGAGCAACCCGTATACCCGGTCCTTGGCCACGGCAAGCTGCGTGTCGTCGTAGTCGTCGGCGTGTACCGCCGTCCCATTGGCGAACGCGGCGAACCGCGCCGGAAGGCGCAGGTTCGTTCCGAGGACGGCCGCTGCCTGAACACCCGTCTTTAGGCCCTGCAGGTGCCGGCGGATGATTCCCCCGCTCTTTGCCACGGATCCCGCCAGCGCCAGACCGAGCCCATCCAGGATCGACTTCTTCCCCAAGCCCAGGACGTCACCCGGGATGCCGGCGAACCGGGTGGAGGCTGCGAACTCCGCCACATATTTCGTTACCGGTCCTGTCCCTGCCGTTTCCGCCGTCATTGCGCCCTCCTTTGCCTGCGTGACCCCGCGCGTCGCGCACCGGATGCCGGGCCATCTGTCGCTTCTCGCACCGTCCGTTTCAGCACGCCGTAGGCTGCCTCGATATGTGCCCGCATGGCCCGCTCCGCTTCCGCCCCCTGTCCACGCAGGATCGCCGAGGCGATGCGGCGGTGCCCCCGCAAGGAGATTTCGGGTCGCCCGCGCACGGCCAACGACAGGGACCGCATTCGAGAGACATGCTGGGCCAGGCTGTGATAGATCCCCTGCAGTCGCCGGTTCCCCGACAGGCCAACGATGATGTCGTGGAACTTCCCGGAGATCTCGTGATACTGGCGGTAGTCTGCGGTCCGACCCTCCAGATCTGCCAGGATCGCCTCCAGGGTCTTCCGCTTGGACGGATCCGGATTCTCCGCTGCCTGTCGCGCCGCCAGTCCCTCGATGACCGTCCGGATGGCGTAGACGTCGGCGGCGTCTTGTGGTGTGATTTCGCTGACGAAGCACCCAACCCGGGGCACCGTCATGACGAAACCTTCGGCTTCGAGTTGCCGAATCGCCTCGCGGAGCGGCGTCCGGCTGACGTTCAATTGGCGGGCGAGCTCAGGTTCGGTCAGGCGGGATGTCGGGGAGAGGTCACCGGTGATGATGGCCTGCCGCAAGCGGGCCACGATCCGCTCCCGCAGGGACTGATGGTCGGCAAGGGGTCGGACGGTACCGTGCTCGGCCATGGGGCCTCCTAGTGTATACAGCATACTGTGTAACGCGATCGCAACGGCGATGTCAAGAAGAAACACGAGGGTGTTCGGAGGCGGACGAGCCGTCGGAGTGGAATGTGGAAGGAAAGGATGCCTTTCGGGAGACGCCGGAGGCCTTCTTGGGTTACTCCTGAAGAGCTTCCTCCCGCTTCCGCCGGATGGCCGGGAAGATGAGTACCACGAGCAGGATGGCGGTGACGGCCAGGAGGGTCGCGCTGATCGGGCGCTGGATGAAGACCGCCGGATCGCCGTCGGACAGGAGCATGGCCCGGCGGAAATTCTCTTCCAGCATCGGCCCCAGGACGAAGCCCAGCACCATCGGGGCCGGCTGCACGCCCACTTTGTTGAAGAAATAGCCCAGCGCACCCCAGCCCAGCATCAGCCAGACGGAGAAGACGCTGTTGCTGCTGGCGTAGGCGCCGATGCAACAGAACAGGATGATGGCAGGGAACAGCAACCGGTACGGGATCCGGAGCAGGGACACCCACATGCCCACCAGCGGCAGGTTGATCACCACCAGCATCAGGTTCCCGATCCACATGCTGGCCACCACCCCCCAGTAGAGCGTTGGCTGGTCCCGAATCATCGAAGGGCCCGGTTGGATCCCCTGGATCATCAGGGCGCCGATCATGAGCGCCATAAGGGGATTGGTGGGAATCCCCATGGTCAGGAGCGGGATAAAGCTGGTCTGCGCGCCCGCGTTATTGGCGGCCTCAGGGGAAGCAACTCCTTCGATGGCCCCCTTGCCGAAGCGCGATGGGTCGCGGGCGACCTTCTTCTCAAGCGCGTAAGCCGCGAAGGGCGGCAGGGCGGCTCCACCTCCGGGAAGAATGCCGAGCATCGTCCCGACGGTCGTTCCGCGAAGGATGGCCGGGAACGCCGCCTTGAGGTCGGCCCAGGTCGGCATCAGGTTCTTGATCTTCCCGGACAGGATGCTGCGATCCTGGGGGATCTCAAGGTTGGCGGCGACCTCGCCAATCCCGAACAGGCCCACCACCACCGGAACGAAGTCCATGCCGTCCGCGATGTCGGGGATTCCGAACGTCAGCCGCGGCACACCGGTGTTCACGTCCATGCCGACCAGCCCGGTGAGCACGCCGATCAGGATCATCGCGATGGCCTTGAACGGCGACCCGTGCGCCAACACCACCGCGGCGATCAGCCCCATGATCAGCAGGCTGAAGTACTCCGGNGCGGTGAACTTGAGCGCCAAAGTCGCCAGAGGCGCGCTGAGCACCGCGATTACAACCGTCGCGACGCAGCCCGCGAAGAAGGAGGCGACAGCCGCGATGGCGAGGGCCGGTCCGGCGCGGCCCTGACGGGCCATCTGGTACCCGTCCAGACACGTCACGACAGCGGAGGTTTCCCCCGGCACGTTCACCAGGATGGCCGTGGTCGAGCCGCCGTACTGCGCCCCATAGAAGATCCCGGCCAGCATGATCATCGCCGATGTGGGCGAAAGCCCGAAGGTGAATGGAAGGAGCATGGCCGTGGTGTTGAGCGGCGAGATCCCCGGCAGCACCCCGACCAGGGTCCCGATGAGGACGCCGAAGAGACAAAAGAGAAGATTTTGCATCGAGAGTGCGGTGGAGAAGCCGAGGGCGAGGTTGGCAAAGAGGTTCACGGAAGCTTCCTTACCACCGTGGCCAGACGGACAGCGGAAGTCCCAAGCCGTTCACAAACAAGAGGACCGTGAAGGCCGTGATGACAATGGCGAAGATCGCACTTTCGCGCCATTTGTAATCGGGAGTGGCAAAAGTCGAGCACGCCATCGTCCCCAGCGTCGCCAGGGCCAGTCCGCCCTTCGGCAGGAGCAGCGCGAAGACGGCGAGCGATACGAGCACGGACAGAATCGGCCGCAGCTTGAAACCCGGCATTGCACGGGGCTTCGCCAGGAAGCCGTTCACACCGACTGCGAGGCCGAACCCCAGGATGATCCAGGCCAGGGCCCGGGGGACGTACCCCGGGCCCATGTCCGCCGCCTTGCCGAGGCTGAGGTTTCGGGTGCCGATCAGCGCAACGATCGCCAAGAGAATCAGGAACACTCCAAACGCGAGGTCGGGGATGTCCCCCCGCTGCTTTCCCATACCGCGTTCCTCGGACATTGCTGAGAAACTCGCTTTCGTCCAGGCTGCTCAAAAAGGTCCAGACGCAAGGCGGCGTCACCCATCCTCGTGGATGGGTACCCGGCGAGGTGCGAGGCGTACATGGCCAGTACGCCGCAGCACCGCGCGAGTGCGCCAACGCAGCAGATAGGCCTTTTTCAGCAGCCTGCTACTCCTCCAGCTTGATCCCCGCCTCCCGGACCACTGTCCCCCAGGAGACGATGTTCGCCTTTAGCCACGCCGTGAACTCCTCCGGCGAGCCGGCCCTCACGTCCCCGCCCAGATCGGAAATCTTCTTCTCGATCTCGGGCATGGCCAGAATCTTCTTCAGCTCCGCGTTCAAGCGCGCGATCATGGGGGCCGGGGTTCCGGCCGTCGTGACGACGCCCTGCCAGGTTCCGCTGTCCACCGCCGGGAGGTTCAGCTCCTTGAAAGTCGGCAGATCCTTGAGCGCGTCCAGGCGCTTCGTACCCGAGACGGCGATGCCCTTGAGCTGGTTCTGCGTGACGAAGGACTGTGTGGCCAGGGCCCCATTGATGATCACGTTGCTCTCGTTAGCCACGACCGCGCGGATGGCGGCGGCCCCCCCCTTGTACGGGACGTACTTCCAGATGATACCCCAGTGCTTGGCCAGGACGATCCCGGTCAGATGATTGGCATTTCCCACGCCGGAATGGCCCAGGGCCAGCTTGCCGGGATTGGCCTTGGCGTAGGCCACGAGCTCCGCGACATTTTTCACCGGCACGGAGGGGTGGACCGCCAAGATGTAGGGAGCAAACATCACCATGCCGACAGGCGTGAGATCCTTCTCCACATCGTAGGTGAGCTTACTGAAGAGATTGGGAGCGGCGGCCAGGGCCCCCACGTCCGTGAGGAGTAGTGTGTGACCGTCCTTTTCGGCCTTGGCGACGAAGTCGGCCCCGATATTGCCGGTGGCCCCCTGCTTGTTTTCGACGACGACTGGCTGGCCGACGGCCTTGGACAGATGCGGGCCGATCAGGCGAGCCAGGATGTCCGAGGAACCGCCCGGCGCATACGGCACGATGATGCGGACGGGCTTCGTGAACTGCGGGTCTGCGGCGTGACCGACCGTGCCGGCCACCAAGATGCCGGCCACGGCTAACAGGGCGGCGAGAAAGAACCGATGGTTGCGCATGTGAGTTGACCTCCAAAGCATGTTCAAAAAAAACGGCTCCTCCTGGCTCGCCGTTACGGCCGGGAGGGGCCACGCACCTTGTACCGAAGAGTCCGCCGGAGTAAACCGGAAAGGGGAGAATGTGTCAACAGAAAAGGGGGGGCGGTGTCCAGCCGTCGGACGAATCGGCGGCGCATCATGGCATGAAGGGCACGTCGGTCTTGGCTCCTCCCTGCACACGGACGCGCTCCAGCCAGGCGGAGGCGGGGTCCTTGAGCAGTTCCTTGGCGTAGGTCTCGGCGTTGTCCTGGGGTTCATACCCGAGCACCTGGCGCGCACGGGAGAGATCCCACCAGCAGCGCGTATTGTTGGAAGCCCCGTAGACGACCTCGAAATGGATCCCGGCCGCCTCGACGGCGGACCGAACCAGTCGCGCCATATCGCCGGGACTGATCCAGACCGCGAGGTGTCTCTCCTCCAGCGGGCGATCCTGGAAGAAGCCGATCCGCAAGCAGACCACCTGCAGTCCGGCCTTGTCCGCGTAGAGGCGACCGGTCGCCTCGGCGAAGCACTTGGTGACGCCGTACATGCTGCTCGGCCGATACGGGGCGTTTTCGTCCACGCGCTGCCCGGCCGGATAGTAGCCGACGACGTGATGCGTGCTCGCGTACACGACCCGAGGCACCCCTGCCACGCGGGCGGCCTCGAAGACGTTGTAGGTCCCCAAGATATTCACCGGCAAGAGCGTCTCCCGGAAGGGTGCCACGTCCGAGACGCCGGCCATGTCCACGATGACGTCGGTCCCGCGCGCCGCGGTCTCTACCGCCGCCGCATCGGTGGTGTCTCCGCGCACGAGCGTCTCGTTCGGCCCGAGATCGAGAATGGCGGACCGGTTGAACAGCACCATCCGATACTCGTCCCGCAGCGCGTATCGCAAGCAGCGCCCAATGCGCCCGCTGCCCCCCGTGAGAAGGATCGTCTTCATCGTCGTTCACACCTCTGGTCGCGTCGGTCCCGGCGCCCGCGTTCTCGCGTCACCAGACCGGAGGTCTATCCCGTTTTCGGATTCGATGCAACCGTTTTGCGGACGGCACTACCTGCACCATGGTCTGCGACCGGGTTCACGCCCGATCCGGAAGCGACGCATGGGTCCGCGATGTGGCTCGTCGGGATTCCGATGGACACGAGAAAAACCCTCGGGGTAACATGCAGACACCGTCGCGATGCGTGGGCAGGTCGGCAATCGGCCCTGGAGACTGTCGGCGAGGCAGTCGGGTGCATGAACTGATCGCCGGAGAGCGAAGATCCCAGTCCGGTCCGAACGGAGCCTGAAACGCGGAGATCGCTCAACACCGCAGGAAAAGATCGATGAGACAGCGAGTCCTAGCGCTACTGTGCGCCCTTTTCGTAAGCGCCTGCACTGTGTGGGGCCTCCGCGAGCCGCTGAACGTCACGATCGCCGACCTCAAGCCGATCGAGGTCGGCGTGCTCGAGCAGCGGTACGCCATGAAGGTCCGGCTGCTGAACCCCAACGACACCGAGATCGCGTTTGACGGCGTGGTCTTCGATCTGCAGATCAACGACATGTCCTTTGCGAAAGGCGTTAGCGATCAAAGGAGCGTGATCCCGCGGTTCGGTGAAGCGCTGATCGACGTGCAGGTGGTGAGCGGCCTCCAGAACATCCTCCGCCAGGTCAACGATCTACTGAAGGGCGACCGGACGGCCGTCACCTATCGGATCAAGGGGCGCCTTCACCTGGACGGCGGTATCGGCTCCGTCCCGTTCGACAGCCGCGGCGAGTTCGTCTTCCCCACGGGCGTAGGGAAGACCGGAAGCTGAGGGCTCATTCCGGCCCTCGAGGACCGACGAGCGGTGTATTCAGTTATTCTTTGACAACGGCTGACCCAAGGAGTTGGCATGGCAGAAAAGCCGGCCGCTGGCCCCCTGGCCCCCTTTCTCATGGCAGATCTTGCCGCGCTACCGAGTGTCCCTTGCCCCTGCGGGACCAGTCGCCGGGCGTTCGTCGGCGAGAACGGCGCGCCCTGCAGCATCCATCGGGTCGAGATCAGCCGGGACGCCCAGGCCCACTATCACAAGCGGCTCACCGAGATCTACTACTTCCTGGAGGGGGAAGGACACCTCGAATTGGACGGCGTGCTACATCCGGTCCACCCCGGCATGACGGTCCTCATTCGACCCGGCACCCGGCACCGGGCCGTGGTCCGGAGCGGCACCATGACGATCCTGAACGTCGTCGTCCCGCCGTTCGACCCGAGCGACGAGTGGCTCGATTCGTGAATCCCGTCGCGTTTTCTTGCTCACCCGTTCAATCAAATAGGGAGACTCTTCATGGCCGAACTCTTTTCCCCGCTCACCTTGTGCAGCGTCACCCTTCGGAACCGCATCGCCATGTCGCCGATGTGCATGTACTCGGCGGGTGAGGACGGGATCGCTACCGATTTCCATCTGGCCCACCTGGCGGCTCGCGCCGTCGGCGGCGCCGGCCTGGTCATCACGGAGGCGGCCGCCGTCGAGGCCCGCGGGCGCATCAGCGTGAACGACTTGGGTCTCTGGAACGACGCCCAGATCGAGCCGCTGGCTCGTATCGTTCGCCTCGGCAAGGCCCAGGGGTCCGTCATGTGCACCCAGCTCGCCCACGCGGGCCGCAAAGCCTGGAGCCCCACGAAGGGCCGGGGGCCCTTCCCGACCGTCGGGCCGAGCGCGATCGCCTTCGACGCCGAGTGGACCACCCCGCACGAGCTGACCGTCGCCGACCTGGACGGGATTGTCACCGCCTTCCGGACAGGCGCGCAGCGCGCCATGCGGGCGGGTTTCGATGCGGTCGAGGTGCACGGCGCGCACGGGTACCTCCTCCACCAGTTCATCTCCCCGCTGTCTAACCGCCGGGCCGACCAGTACGGCGGGTCGCTGGAGAACCGAGCCCGGATGCTCCTCCGCGTGGTGGACGCCGTGCGCGCGGAGCTCGGCGAAGCGAAGCCGCTCCTGGTGCGCTTGTCGTGCTCGGATTGGGTNGAAGGCGGCGTGACCATCGAGGATCAGGTCCAGGTGGCGCGCTGGCTCAAGGCGCATGGGGCAGATTTGGTGGATTGCTCGTCCGGCGGCAGTACCTCGAAGGTCCCATTGGTCGGGCCGGGGTATCAGGTGCCATTCGCTGAGAAGATCCGGCGCGAGGCAGGCATCGCCACCATGGCAGTCGGGCTGATCACGACACCCGAGATGGCTGAGGAAATCGTGCGGAACGGCCGTGCGGATGTGGTGGCGCTCGGCCGCGAACTGCTCCGGAGCCCCTACTGGCCGCTCCAGGCCGCGCGCTCCCTGGGCCACGACTTGGCCTGGCCGACGCAGTATCAGCGGGCCAAACCGGCGAACTGAGGACGATGCTCAGTCGGGGACGGGGAGTCTCCACTCGCGACCCGGTGCCGGCCAGACCCCGCGCTCGACGGCCCGCGCGCCGTCGAAGATCAGATAACTCTGCCGCCCGTAGTGGGGCAANGGTCGCAATAGCGCCCTGAGTCCNTCTGCGCTGCTCACCGCAACCACCGCCAGCACCTTCCCGTTCGCTTGATACGTCGTCCAGATCCAGGCGGTTCCTGGCCCCTGCAGACGCTCCGGCCGTGGCGGCAGGGCGGCTTGCGCCAGCACGCGATCCACATCTGGCAACAGCCCTATCACCAANAGCGGCGCGCGGGCCGGAAGTGCCCCTGGTTCGGCGAACGTCGGCGGATGATCCAGCAACCCGCGTGCGAGGTCGGCGGCAACGGCCCGCGCGGTGCCGTCGTCGGGCGTGGCCAGCACCGTCACGGTGGCCGGATCCAGGATGACCTGGCGAAGGATCGGCGGCACCTCGGCGGGATCCAATGCCCGCAGGACCCGGAAATCCGGATCGAGAGCCACGGAAAGGGGTCGGGCGGCTACCTCGAGCCCAAATTCCTGGCGCGTTGTGGTGAGTGCGAGCCGGTGCTCTGCCCTGCCGCCATCTGTCGTGATCACAGTCACCGGGACCGCCACGGCGTACGGGGGGTCATCCTGCGCCACCACCATCCGGAGTCGATACCCTACTGCCGTTCGCTCCACCTTCATCGTCTCGATTGTGACACGCGGGGCGCCGCGCCGCGAGCCACTGATCGAAGAACGGCCCCAGGTCCCGGTCGGATGCCCGCTCGAAAGCGCGTTGCAGGTCGGCCCAGCTCGCCTGCCGGAACTGGTGCTCCTTCCAGAAACGCTGCAGTCCCGCGTCGAACGCCACGGTTCCGATCAGGTCCCGGAGCATGACGAACAGCAGCGTCGCCTTGTGGTACCCGACAATCTGTGACGTCCCGTGGCTCCGCGCGGTGAACTGCCGCAGTGGGGTGTCCTGGCCAGGCGGGACCGCCGCGAGATCGCGCAGTAGCCCGAGTCGCGTCTCGCGCGCGGCGTCCGCTCCTTCCCGCTCCTTGTAGGTGTAATCGGCCATGAACGCCGTGAGGCCTTCCGACCAGTTTCCCCGCCGGACATCGACATAGACGCCGTTTCCCCACCAGTTGTGGAGGATCTCGTGGCCAAGGGAAGTCTGCCGGATGAAGGGTAACCGAAGAACGTCCACGCCCAGATAGGTGAGGGTCGGCATCCCGAAGCCGGTGGGGAGCGGGCTGGACACCACGCTGAATTCCGTGAACGGGTACGGCCCGATCCAACGGCTATAGAGATCGATGTAACCGCCAATGGCGGAGAGATATTCGTTCGCCAGATCCGCGATCTCGGCGTGCAGGTATGTCCGGACGCGCAGCCGGTCGGCCCCCTCGCGCCGAAGGATTCGCTCCTCCACCTGGTAGGGTCCCGCGATCAACTCGATGGTCTCGGCGGGCCGCATGAACGCAAACGTCGCTCGGTACCGGCCCTCCTCGACCCGCTCACCGACCAAGCGGCCTGGTACCAGTCCGCGCTGCTCGGCGGGTAGATCGAGGGACACCTGGTACGTGAACGAGGTAGCCTCGAGTTCCGGATACCAACCCGTGCCCCCCGGTAGAAAGCTCCCTCGCGGGTCCGCCATGGGCGGCAGGCCATGCAGCACCTCCCGATGGTCAGCTGCCGGCAGGGGATCGAGGTGCCCCCGATAGCGGATCACCAGCGTACGAGGGTGCGTCGCGGAACCCGACGACACCTGCCAGCGCAGCCGATGCGCCGGCACCGGCCGCGCGGTGAACGCCACCGACACCGCGTCCACCAGCACCTGCTCCACCGTGAAGCGCCGGTCCAGCGTGAACCAGGCGGCGGAACCCTGCGGGACGATGGTGTCCTCGACGGCGAGTTCGCGAGAAGCAGGGTCCAGCCGCACGGCGAGGTCGTGGTGAAGCCCCGGCGCCGCCTCGACGGCCGGTACGGCGACGAGAATCCAGGCGCCCAGAAACAGGGATCTCAGGCGGGAAGACCGCCGGTGGGCCCTCGGATTCGTGCGGGTCATTTCCACGGAGGAAAGCGGGCGACCATGTCGAGCGTCTCCTCGCCCCGTCTGACCGTGAGCGGAAGCCAGGTTCCGGGCGCCTGTCGCTGGACGGCTCCCACGACATCGGCGGATTGGACGGCCGACTCTCCGGCGATCCGGATGATGACGTCGCCGGGCCGGATGCCGGCCTGCTCGGCGATACCTCCTGCGACCACGTCGCGAACCAGGACGCCGGCAGACGCGGGCTCGATCGTGATACCCAGGCGGGGGCGCTCGGAGCGGACGGCTTGCGGCCGCGTCTCGACACCGAACACGACATCCACGACCCCTGCCGTAAGCTCTGCACAGGCATCCGCGGCGTCCCAGGGCAGCGCCACGGCAACTCGTGTCACACCCAGGTCCCGCAGTTGCCGCGGCACGCCGTGGCCGTCTCGGAGATGCCCGCTCCCCATGATCGCGACAACCAGTGGCGGACGGTCTCGTCGCACGTGCTCGGCGATGCGTTGCGCCATTGCCCGGTCCCAGACCTGCATGGCCTCGACGAAGCGTTGAAACTTAGGGTCCGCCAGCTCCGCCGGTCCCGGCGGATTTCGCGCCGCGGTCTGGTGCCCTCCCGGCGGCTCGTGGTCCAAGTAGGACTGGTACAGCCGCATCGCATAGTCCCGGCCGGCCGGCGCGGGGTCCGTGACGCCCTCGCGCTCCGAAACAGGAACCGCGGCCCACCCGATCTCGCCGACCCGACTCACCAGGCGGCGCTCGACGTTCAGGGCCAGCATCGGGACCCGATGCATCCGCGCGAACTGGAAGATGGGAAGGTAGAGCTGGGGGTCGTATCCCCACACCCGCTGCCACTCGACCTGGGTCAGGAAGTCCGCGTCGGCGAGCCGGCCCGCCACCCACTCGTCCAAGACGGGCTGAACCCGGCGCGGGAACATCTCGAAACCCAGCGCCATGTCCGGGCGAAGGGCGTGGAGGGCGGCGATGGTGTGAAGCTGCCAGCGATGGTGTTCCGGGTCCTCGTGGGTCTCCCCGAGGAGCACCACCTGCTGCCGGGCCAGTTCGGCCAGAATCCGATCCGCCGGTCGCGGCGCGACCCCGCCGGCGGCAGGTGCCGCCCACTGACCCGGAGCGACGCATCCCTCCGGCTGGGGTCCGGCGACCGTGCCCGCCGTCAGGCCACAAGCCATCAGTACAACACAACAGGGAATAAGGCTGGTCAAGAGTCGGACGGCACCCACGTTAGTCGGCTCCTCGCAACCGCGGCGAAAACCTCCGAATCGAGGATGGCCTGCGTAGCAGCCGCTGTCAAGCGAGGGACGCCGTCAGCGTTCGACGGCTCGAGAGTTCGAGGGGACGAGGGTTCGGCGGACCATGATCCGGATCCGGGGGACACCAAACCTGTTTCCGCTGCCCCGATGCAGGCCCCCTTGCGTATGCGAGATGCCGCGGGGAGGCCGAAGTCGCCAAGCTGGCGGCCCCGCCCGATCGCCCAATCGGTATGGTGTCCCTTGAATGAGTGTCCCGCAACGGCACCACGGCTCCGGCTCCTCCACGTGCTCTAGGAGCCGTGGGATGCTACGGATTGCGGGGGAGGCGCTGGGGGAGTCCTTCGACAGCAGGTGGATGGAATATTACTGCAATTCAATCCTGCTCAACAAACTTCTCCCTCTTCTTCCCGATGGCGGGGATCAGGGGAATCAGCAAGAAGGCAAGGGCGATCAGCAGCGCCCCGAGGGCCAACGGGCGCTTGACGAAGATGTCCAGCCCCCCGTGGGAAATGATCAATGACTGACGAAGAGCCGTCTCCAGCAGGGGACCCAGGATGAAGGCAAGGATCAACGGCCCGCCGTCGTACTGGTACTTCTTCATCAGATAGCCGATCCCGCCGAAGGCCAGCATCACCACCATGTCGACCACCCGATAATTCACGCTGTAGGAGCCGATCAGGCAGAACAGGATGATCAAGGGAAACAGGATCCGGTAGGGAACCTTCAGGATCTTCACCCACATGCCGATCAGGGGAAGGTTCAGGACCAACAGCATCACGTTCCCGACGATCATGCTGATCATCACCCCCCAGAAAAAGTCGGGCTGGTTTTGAATGAGCATCGGGCCGGGCACCGTCCCGTGGATCATCAGGGCCGCCAGGAACAGGGCCATCACCACGTTGGACGGGATCCCCAGGGTGAGCAGGGGGACCATGGAGCCGAAGGTCGCCGCGTTGTTGGCCGCCTCGGGACCGGCCACCCCCTCGATGGCTCCCTTCCCGAACCCCTCCGGATGCTTTGAGATCCTCTTCTCGACGGCGTAGGAGACAAAGGAGGAGATCACGGCCGTTCCGCCCGGGATGACCCCGACGAAGAATCCCAGGATGGAGCCCCGGGTGATCGGCGCCCACGACCTCTTCCAGTCCTCCCGGTTTGGCAGCAGCCCCTTGAGCTTGGTTTCGTAGATCTCCCTTTGCTCCTCCTGCTCCAGGTTGAAGAGGACCTCCGAGATACCGAAAAGCCCCATGACCACCGGGACCATGTCAAAACCGTCCAGGAGGGGCTTGATCCCGTAAGTGAGACGGGGGGTTCCGCTGATCGGGTCCATCCCGACACACCCCAGCACCAGGCCCAGCGCCACCATCAGCAGGGCCTTGACCATGGAGCCCGACCCCAGGAATGTGGAGAGAGTGAGTCCCAGGACCATCAGCCCGAAGAACTCCGGCGGTCCGAAGTCGAAAGCCAGACCGGCGAGAGAGGGGGCCATCAGGGAGATCATCGCCACACCGAACATGCCGGCGATGAACGAGCCGAAAGCCGAGATCCCCAAGGCTCGGCCCGCCCTACCCTGGCGGGCCATCTGATATCCGTCGAAGCATGTCACAACGGAGGCCGCCTCGCCGGGGATGTTCACCAAAATCGAGGTCGTCGATCCGCCGTACATCGCCCCGTAATAGATCCCGGCCAGCATGATGATCGCCGAGACCGGGCTCATCGTGAAGGTGGCCGGCATCAGGATCGCCACCGCGCCCGACGTCCCGATTCCGGGCAGGACCCCGATCAGCGTCCCGATCAGTACGCCGATGAAACAATAGAGCAGATTCATGGGCTGGAAGGCAGTGGCGACCCCTATCTGCAGCGCGGAATAAAAATCCATGTCCTCTTCCCCGCTCCGTGTCAGCGTCCAGCAGATTGCTGAAAAGGCCCACCTGCGGTGACCCATCGTGCGGCCTGGTGCGCTCGCGCGGCACTGCGGCGTGCCGGAAAGCGCGCCTCCAACCTGCACCCATCCCGGCGGATGGGCACCCGGCTTGCCGACGTGCATCTGGGCCTTTTTGAGCAACCTGGGTGTAAACAGGTTTCTCGGCAGCCTGCTAGTATTATCCCGGCGCCAGGCTGACGGCACGATGTCATTTCCACACATGAGCAACCGGCCGTCGAGGTCAGGTCAGGATGAAACTCAGTACTCCTGGGGGGAACTGGAGTTCCAGAAAGACCCCGAAGACCAGGTAGCAGATCGTGACGGTCACCGCCGACAGAAGCAGGGCGTTCCGCCAACTCTGGGGTTCCAGCCCTTTGAACATATACACAAGGAGCAGGAAGGTGCTCAGGATGAACCCCAGGGTCTGAAAGACCGCCACGTAGAGGAAAAGGGCCGCCACGAGCTTCGCCCCACGGAACCATCGGGCCTCCCGCCAGAGCGCTTTGTGCTCCTGATCGGGGGTCGTAAAGGTTCCGATGAAGAAAAGGACGCTGAGGATCACAATCACCACACCCACCCAGAAGATCATGAACCCCGGTTTGGGCGCCCGCCCGGTGCCCAGTTTCAGCACAAATCCCTCGTACGCGGCGTATAGGCCAAAGACCGCCCAGAGCAAGGCCTGGATTCTATCGCTCTTTCTCATCAATTCTCCGAAGGCGGCGTTAGGCCGTCCGCTCCCTAGAGCGGTTTCATGGCCGATTGCGGAAAGCCGTTCGCTGAGCGCTGCGTTATTCCGGCTGGATCCCCGCCTTGTCGGCCACCTTCTTGAAGTAGTCGGCCTGGTTCTTGATCCAGGTCTGGGCTTCCTCCGGTGTCCCGTGGAAAGGCTCCAGACCGTTCTGGGCGTTGAACTTCTTGAACTCCTCCGTATCCGTTGCCTTCTTGAAGGCATCCACCAGCAGGGCCTTCACATCCTTGGGGAGGCCCTTGGGGGCCGCCACACCCATCCAGCGGCTCACCACAACGTCATACCCCAGTTCCTTGGCGGTGGGGGAATCCGGGTAATGCCGCAACCGCTTGGTGCTTAGGGAGACGATCGCCCGGATCTTCTTGGCCTCGTTCAGGGTGATCGCCTCCGAAACGCCGGGTGCGACCACGTCCACGTGCCGCCCGACCGTCGCGACCAACGCCGGCGCCGCCCCCTTGAACGGGACGTAGCTCAACTGGATCCCGGCGGCAGCGGCAAAAGCGGCCACCGCCAGGTGCTGCGGGGAACCGTGGCCGGCGGTACCCACGGTCAGCTTCCCGGGGTTCGCCTTGGCAGCGGCGATGAACTCGGCCGCATTCTTATAAGGGCTGTCCACACCCACGACCATGATCATGGGATCCTCTCCGGCCACGGCGAAGGGATCCAACTGGTCCGGCGTCGGATAATCCTTCATCACGGCAGGGGCAATAGTATTGGTGGTGGTCAGGAGCATCAGGGTATAGCCGTCCGGCTGGGCGTTGAGGACCTCCCGCATTCCCATGAGCCCCGTCGCGCCGGTGATGTTTTCCACATACATCCTGCCATCCAGGGACTGGTTGGCCAGGCGGGCCAGGGTCCGCGCCATGATGTCGCTGCCCCCACCCGCAGCCCAGGCGCAAACCAATTTGATCTTGCGGTCGGGATACTTTGCCGCCCAGGCCGACTGGAGCCCCAGGGCAAGGATTAGCGCCAAGGCGAAAAGGGTAAGCACTCTTCTTTCCATCGCAGATCCTCCGGGTGGGAATTTGTTATTTGGGGCATTTTTTCGCGCTCGACCACGNCGCCCCCCGCACCCCAGGGGTCGCCGTGGTCGGGGCGGAGTATCCGGCACCCCGGACGGGGGCGTCAAGGGGAAAGGTGGGGCTGGATTCTTTAGCAAGAAGGGGAGGGAGATCGCGAAGGCAACACGACCGTCGCCAGCGAACCCACTACCAGAACCAGCGCCGCGTAGTCCGACCAGCTCGGCACTTCGCCCAGGACGAGGACGCTGCTGAAGACGCC
>JGI20214J51650_10001426_pt1 | contig 15147 bp, 29 predicted proteins | sample WetSurMetagenome_FD_51650 | JGI IMG/M metagenome (IMG submission 51650) | reverse complement strand
AACAAAAAAAAAAGTGTGCGTTATTCGCGTTCCGGTGCTGCCGATGAAGCAACGCGGGGATGAGGCTTGTTTGATACCGCCCGGAAAATTATTTCAAAAAATAATTGATGCGTTTAAAAATACATGCTATTTTGTTTTGGCAGGGAACCGCAATTGTTATCAATACGCGCTGAGAGGCGTTGACATGGATTTAACCGGAACATTGGACATTCCCGGGCTAATGCAATTAATCAATCAATCCGATATTTGCCTTTCGCAATCCTGTTTTTTTCTTCCCTTTGCCGAGGCGTTAAACAAAAAAACATTCGTCCTTTTTTCTTCAGAAGGTTTCGAAAGCCCAGTCAAATTTTATCGATATATCACACCCGAAAAAATCATAAACAAACCGGAAATTGTTGGCCATTTTGCAAATAATGAACCGGAAAGTGAATTGACAACCCGCTTTGAAAAACTTCTGACCGGCGGTGCAAAATGATTTTGCGCGGTTCGATGGGCTTGGGGGATGCGATTTATCTTTACCCCGTGATAAAATATTTTGTTGACCGCGGTGAGGATGTAACGATCTTAACCCGATACCCGGAAATCTTCGCGCCGCTTAAATGCAAGGCTGTTTTGGAAAAGGACTTTTTGGATTGCTCATGCAGTGCCCGGACGATTTTGCCAGAAACGAATATTTTTGAGGACACGTTGATAATGGCCGGAATAAAGGAAAAGTTGCCGCTAAAATTCGAATATCAAAAATCCGTTGACTTTAAAATTCATACTTCAAAAAAAATCTGTGTTGTGCGCGTTCCCACTACGCCAGCGAAGGGCGAGGAAGACGCCAAAATAATGACCCCAGATAAATCTGTCTTCCAAAACATCATAAATTCTTTTCGAGACCGCGTTTATTTTGTGGCCCTGGGACAACAAAAAAACTGCGATATTAAACTATCCGGCGTCGATTTGGACATGACCGCCACGGATAAATTGGCGGATTTATTCGCGATCATTGATGCGGCCGAAATTGTATTGACTCAGCCGGGTCATTTTGTGCCGATTGCCGAAGCGTTGAGTAAGAAACTTTTAACCGTGTTTGCCCGCGCTGGGTTGGAGTCGCAGGAAAAGCGGTTTCGTTTCACCACGCCCGCCAAGATTTTGACGCGGCAGGAATCGGTCTGGTGCATCGACGACGAACCGACAGAAAAATATCTCAAAAAATTTGAGGCCTTAATTAATGACTAACGCGGAAATTGAAGCGGTTTTAACCAATCCCTGTCATGCAAATTTAATGCAAACCCGGGAACGAGTAGAAAAAATCATCAAGGATAAATCCGTTTTGATTATCGGGGCCGCCCCTTCGGCCGAAAACTTGACCGCCGGGTTTGTAAAACAATTTGATTTGATCGTCCGGTTGAATAACTATCGTAATTTTGATTGGTGTCCACGCACGGATATTTTTTACTCTATGATGGGCGGCAGTATAAAAAAAACCTGCGCGGATTTGCGGCGGGACGGATGCAAGTTAATATTTTGCAAAAATCCGTTTGATGATTATATAGTTTTGCACAAAAACAAAAATATCAATATTTTGAAAACTTTGAAGATGGAAAATATTTATCGGCAATGGCGGACGCAGTGGTTTGAGGTGCCATACTATTTGGAAACTATCGAAAATTGGCGGTGGCTAAATGACCAAATTGGGCAGGTAACAACTACCGGCCTACAGGCGATTGCTGACATTTATCGTTTCCAACCGGAGCGGATGCACTTGGCTGGATTTGATTTTTTTTCCAGCGCATACCATTATGGCTATCCGGTGCATTTAAAACCTTGGCCGAAGCATCATGATTTTAAAGGCGAAATGCTTTTTGCCAAGAAGTTTTTATCAGAGCATAAAAACATAACCTGTGACGATGTTATGCGGAAAATTTTCGCGCACCCTGAAAAATTTCCGAAAATCGGGAGCAAACCGGAATGAAACAGTTAACCGAATTTGACGTTAGAAACTTTTTCCGCGGCAAAACCGTTTTGGTTCTCGGCTCCGCCGGGTGTGTGGCGAAACTGAAGGCCAATTTTATGGAAACTTTTGACGTGATCGTCCGTTCGAACAATTACAAGCCGTTCAATCCCTGCCACCGGGTTGACGTTTATTATTCTTTTCTGGGCGGCAGCGTGAAAAAATCCATGAATGAAATTGTGAAAGATGGCGCAAAGTTTGTTTTTTGTCGGTGCCCGGACTCCGATTTTTCAAAACATGTTGGGGGGAAATATATTCCTGGCAAAAGTTTTGATGCCCGGCCGGTGTACCAACAACGAAAAGATTGGTTCAAAATTCCGTATTTTATCCAGACCAAAAATAATTATCAGAAAAATTATGAACTGCTTGATCGACTTTTAACCACGGGCGTTTCCTCAATCGTTGACGTGCTGCGATATGAACCGGCGCGTCTGTTCGTGGCGGGTTTCGATTTTTTCACCACATTAATTCATAACACGGACGAACCATGCAATTTAAACACCGGTCATGATTTCCCCGGAGAATATAATCTTGTGAAAAAACTTTGGCAAGATGGAAAAATTGAAATTTCCGAAGAGATGAAAAAACTTTTTGAGAAAGGGAATCCGGAATGGGATTATCGGCGGCTGTTAAAAAACTCACAATAGACACGGAAATTTGGTGGGAATATGAAGGCGAACGATATCCCGAAATTTGCCGGTGCGGTAATGCCTGCGCACATATTACCGAGAAGGCCGAGCAATTGTGTGACGGTGTAGGTTTGGATATAGGTGCGGGCGGATTTCCCTTTGGTTCGTCTTTCCCCGTGAGGGACTCTGTGAATTATATTTACCGTAACGGGAAGCAAGTGAAACGGCCGGCGCCTTTAATCGACGGCGTGAACGCCTATAATTTGCGCTGTTTCGCCGATGCCAGCATGGATTATATTTTTTCATCTCATTGCTTGGAGCATTTGGAAAAACCGTTTGAGGCACTGCAACTTTGGAAAACAAAACTCAAACCTGGCGGAATTTTATTTTTATATCTTCCGCACCCGGACATGAAACTTTGGAATCCTGGTTCCCCGTGGGTGCGAGCGGCGCACAAATGGAAGCCGACATATGAAATCCTGGCCGGGTGGTTTTATAAACTCGGCTTCAAAATAATTTCCGGGTCTCCGGCGCGGGACGATTTTTATTCTTTTCATATTGTGGGGCGTAAAAATGGATAAAATCATTGCCAATTATTTCACTGAGCGGAAAAACGGCCTCTGTTATTGCCCATGGGATGGCGTGGCTTATCAACCGGACATGACCCACCGCGTGGAATATGACCAAGCATATTTCGAAAAATATGTGATGTATGAAACAACCCCGATCGGAGAAATGCTTAATGCCCGGCGGCTTGAGGTCGTAAAAAGCTGGGCCAAAAAAATGCCGATCATTGATATTGGTGTCGGTTGTGGTACGTTTTGCAAGTATGCGCTGGGTGGCGATTTGGACATTTCAGGATTTGACATTAATCCGGTAGCCGTACACTGGCTGACTAAACACGGGATAAATGCCAACCCCTACGCGACGCCAGAAAAATTCAAATGCTGGACGTTTTGGGACTCCCTCGAACATATTCCGAACCCGCATGTATTGCTGGAAAAAATAACGCTTGGTTCTTACGTTTTTATTTCTATGCCGATTTTTGATGATTTGGAAGACATTGTTAATAGTAAGCACTACCGGCCAAATGAACATTTTTATTATTTTACAGCGGCAGGTTTATTTTTGTGGATGAGATCACATAAATTCCAACTACAACGTATTTATAATTTTGAAGAAGCAATCGGTCGGGAAAATATTAAAACTTTTTTGTTCGAGCGCGTAGCATTGGTGGATAAAAAAATTGACATGTTGCGTAATTATTATCAGGAGATGAAATATGTTAAACCCTAAATGTATCATTATCCACCACTCGGCCACGCCGGACGACGACCAAGCGGACGACTGGGATGCAATCCGTAAATATCATATGAGCTGGCGATATAAAGATGTTACGATAACCGCGGATGAAGGGCGACGACTTTTAACCGAGGGAAAAAATGTTTTGCGCCCGTGGCGGGATATTGGGTATCATTGGGGCGTGGAATCCGTAAAAGGAAAAATCGTGATACAAAAAGGGCGTGGATTGGATACCGCCGGCGCCCACTGCATTGGAATGAACGAGCAATCGATTGGCATTTGTTGTGTTGGTAATTTTGATAAGCAGCATCCAAGCGATGCGGCTTATTTTAATTGTTCGCAACTTTGCGTTAATATGATGGAAATGTTTCCGGCAATTACGCCTTGGGACATTTTTCCGCACAATAAATTTTCAGAAAAAACTTGCCCGGGGCAATTGTTTGACATGGAAAGATTAAAAAAATATGTGCGCGTAACCTTCGGAGAAAAATAAATGGATGATGCGGCCAACGAATTAAAACATTTTCAAAAACATCAGGAGTTTTTAGCCATTTTGCATAAGGAGGGATGCGAATATGGCAGAATGAATGAAAAAGCTTTGGAAACTTTGCGGGAAGATTATAAGTCCGATCTTGGTTCCGTGCGCTCCGGGCAAAAAATGTTTGTTGAAGATATATTTCCAAAAATGCAAGAAGGAATTCGGGAGGCAAAAGCACATAGTCAGACAGCCATGGATTCGATTAAAAAAGCAGAAAAGGCGGTGGACCGAATGAACAAATATATGGTGGGACTTTTTATTTCTCTTTTTCTTATGGTCGCCGCCACGGTATGGAGCGGCATTGCAAAACTGGGACAAGATTCCAAAAATCAAATTGAAACGGCAACCTATCTTTCCGAATTAACGCGCACCATGACCGCGCTTGAGACACGGCTTCATCAAATTCCGCAAGGAGGCGCGCGATGAGAAATTTGATATTTTTTTTACTTGGATTATGGGAAGCATTGGATGGGAAAAAAACTCTCATTGGAATTTTTGCCACCCAGGTTTTCATGATCGCGGTGTTTGAGAAATGGTTGACGAACGAGTTGGCGACGATGATTCTGGGCGCGTTGGCCGGCGGGTGGACGATTATGGGGTTCGTTTTTAAATTCGTCAAAACTTACCAGGAAGGACAAAATATCCAATGAGCGACATTTTCAAAATTGAAATTATAAACGGTAATTTTCTCGAGGACTTGGCGGCCGGGATTGGCTTGCTTCCTATCGTGCAAATCCCGATTGTGAAAACTGACAACGAAAAATTGTTGGATGAACTGGAAGAACATGGCGGACCAATCCCTTATCTCACGTGTCATAATCCCAACCCCGGATTTTATCAACGTGGAATTTCGCGGCATGGCCGGACCTGGGCGCAACATGCTGGGATATTTGTCGGAGAGCGAAACGCAAAATTGATACGTATGAAACATCCTGATTTGATGATGCCGCGCCGGATACCGGGCGTGACCACGGAAGCCGGAATTTTACCCCGCGTGCCGGCCGCCGTGAAAGAAAATGAATTGATCGAATCACAGATGCAAATTAATTTGAACACCATGCGGGCGGCCGTTGGCGACGGTGAGCAGGTGGTTGCTTTTATCCGAGATTGGACGTACTCGCAGATCGACGCTATTTTGTATGCGGCCTATTTTTTGTTTGGGGCTCCCTACGACATTTTTGAGATTGCAAATTATATTTGGGGATGGGTGCCTAATCCGCACGCGCTGAAGGCGTGTTCGACTTTTACCGAAACCGCGTTGGAAGGTAGGGACCCAAACAGTGACGCGGAAAACTTACCGATGCGCGGGGACCGGGATATTAACGCCTGGCTGCGGTTGCATAATGTTGACCCGGACCGCTGCTCGCCCGGAGATGTGGGAAAATATCTGTTTAACGCTCCGGCCTATAGACCGGTTGCGTTTAACTGCTCGTTAGAGGATGCCCGCGCCAAAATATAACGACCCACAGGCCGCCCCTCCTCTCGGCCGAAAAAAGCCCCGGAACCTCCCCTCCGGGGTTTTTTTATTGCCAAAAAATAATTAATTTTAATTAAAAATAATTCTTGACTTTTTGGTCTATATGGACGATAATATAATTGTGGACGAGATAGAGACCAGGAGGCGGGCAGATGAAAAAAGTAGCACTGGACTCGGTGGAACGGCAGGGTGAGGAAATGGCGGCAGCGGGATATTTTGAAGGAGTGTTGGCGGCCAGGTGGGCGGAGATAGCGATAGAGCAGCAGCAGGATGACCAATCGGTAAAAATTTACTGGCAGTTGAGACAGCTGCTAGGCATGGAGTAACGGGAGGCAGAGACCCCCGAAAAAAAGGGCATAGCCCGGAGGTGGAAAAAAATGGTAACAAAAATTGAAATGAAAAGTGGAAAAGTGTACGAAGGAAATTGGAACGGAAAAGTATACGGCGGGACAATATATCTCAAAGGATGCGATAACAGTTATTACATCAAGACAAATGGGGTGGAGAGTTGCCGCAAAGAAATCAAAATAAACGTTGCGGATGTTGCGACGATGCCCCAAGAGGCCGCCCAATGAACCCGCGCAAAATGTCAGAAATCATCGGCGGCAAGCGATACAGCACCGAAACGGCGACGCTGATCGCCGGGGATGATTTTTGGGATGGCCATAATTTTGAGAGACGCGGGACGCAAACGTTTTTATACCGCACCCAGCGCGGCGCATATTTTGTCCAGCATCTCACGCAGCGGGAGGGGCAGCGGGATAGCCTGGAGCCGATCAGCTCCGAGGCGGCGCAGAGACTCTGGGAGCAACTGTCCGAGCGTCGGGTAGAGTTTTCCGAGGCGTTCCCAGGCGTGAAAATCGAGGAAGCATAATCGCCCGACGAGTCCCCGGCGGGGGACGAAACGCCCGCGAGGGCGTAGCGAATGCAAAATAATTAAGAAAGGAAATTTTAAAAATGAAAGTTGGACGTCCGAGAAAAATAAAACAACCTGGCACCCGGGACTGGACCATAACTATGGTTGAATTCCCCGATGACAAAATGGCGCAAGTGGAGACGATCGCCACGCTCAAAAAGATTACACTCGGCCGGCTTGTGCGCGACTATGTTTTATCCGGAGTGGCAAAATATTGTAAACGCGCCAAAATTAATAATTGACGGCTTTGGCGGGATGTGTTAGTTTTAATCCTAGGTTAACCTAGCGTGACATTAGTTTAAAGGAGAAAATTAAAAATGGATAAGGGCATTACTCGCGCGGAAATACTCAAAAAACTGCCGAATTTAAAAAAGGGTAATTTCGAACTTTATTGCGCCCGGGCCGGGGTTACTTTTATTGGCATGCGTCCGGCCAGCAAAAAACGGCCGCACATCATGGAATATATTTATCCGGTAAATGCGGCGGAAAAAATTGGCAAGATTTTAGAATCAAAAACTTAATTGCGGAGGGAACCATGATGGAAAATATCCCGGTTGAGCAGCGTTCATGTCTGACATGCAAATATGCAAAAACATTGGCGGTTGATAAACCGTGTTCTAACTGTGGTCCGGGATGGTCTGAGTACAAACTAGCTGAGGAGTTTAAAAATATCCCGCCGGCGGAAAATGGGGTGGAGATGTGGTAACCAACGAGGAAATTTTAAAATGTGAGCCGGTTGGGCCTTATGCTTCCGGGATGCGATGTTTGAGAGATTATTTATCCGTATTATGTGGGGCTTTTTATTTAGAGGATGACCCGCTTGTAATAGCGGAAAAAAAATCCGTTTGTTTGTCGTTTGCTGCTGTGCTTGCAGCATCCGAAAAAGCCGCTGAACTTGAGGCGCAAAAAAAATGATTAGAATATGCACATCTGCAAAAAGAATTGAAATTGTACGCATTGGTAAACAGATGCATACGGTTTACGAAATCGGGACAGGAGGTGATGAGTATGCGCCGGTAGGTAAAAGCCTGCCACCCGCGCCCGTGACGAAGCGAATAGGAAGTAAAAAAGAAGTGGTCTTGCCAACTGATTGCACGCACGGGCGCGACAATAAAAAAAATGCGTTTGTTGCGCTCAGTAAATTTAGAGGGAGGCGGTAATCATGGGAAAAAAAAAATATGATGCAGAACTTGCGAGAGAGCAGGACAGAATGGGTTGCTCGGAATGCCTACTGCGAATAGGCACTCCGGGGTTTGAGATGGGCTGCAAATCTGAAAAAGGGTATCGTGCTTATTGCGGAATGCAATGCTTAAACAAACGCGTACCAATTACTTATGGGATGAATATACTCCCGGCACGATAAAACGTAAAGGAGTAAAAAACATGCGAACTGAAGCGGAAATAAGATTTGAAATAAACAAAATTTTAAGAATGCCGTTTGCAAACGGAACGACAGAATTAATTAACGACACCAAAACAACAATTTTGATGTGGGTGTTAAATGATATTGACGCAATTGACTATGAGAACGAACAAGAGAAGGCCGACAGAGAATGTGAAAGTGAACAGGACAGGCGGACGATGCAGTATATTGACGAACATAGGGAGAAAGTAAATGGAAAATAATCAGGTTGAACTTGTAAAAAAAATTGTTGGCGTGATTAAAAGCGTCGGCGTGGTGGAAAAAACAGGAAAAAATGAATTCCACAAATACGCTTACCGCAAACATGAAGACATTGTTGCCGCTCTCCAGCCGGCACTGATTGAAAACGGCATTATCATTATTGCCGAAGAAAAAACTATCATCCAGCAACAGCCGGGTTACGTGCTCATGAAAACAAAATTCCGCGTTACCGACGGCGCGCAATCCTTAATGATTGAGGGCATTGGCGAAGGGGTGGACATGTCAAGCTCCGGGAAGCCCGGAGACAAAGCGGCGTACAAAGCACAAACTGGCGCGGCCAAATATGCGTTGAATGATTTGCTGTGGATGGCGTCGGATATGGACCCGGAAAAAGACCATGAACAGGAACAAAGACCTGCACCTAAAACGCAGGCGTACCAAACAACCGAAACAAAGAGCAAAGTTAGCGATGCAGGATTGAAACAAATGGGAGAAATGATGTTGGAAATGAATTGGCCGGAGCAAAGAAAAAAACTTGCCATTCAAAAAGCAGAAATCGTAGGAGAAAAAGCGGCACTTGATGGAATTTCTAAAGAGTACAATAAATTTTTAGATACACTTGCTGCCGCCGGGGAAGGCCAGGTAAAATTGTGAACGAAGAAATAGAATTGTATTCCGAATCAGTAAAAGTAATTGAGCAATCTAAACCACTGGCGATTATTCAAACGCCCGCGGAATTTGTTAGTGCCAACGAGTTTTTGCAGCTTAACAAACGGCAACAAAAAAAAATCGAAGAATATTTCAATCCCGAAATTGAGTCGGCCAACAAAACGCATAAAGGTTTATGCGCCAAGAAAAAAGCATTACTGGAACCATTGCAGACCAATTATTCTGCGGTGTCCCGCGCCGCCGGAAACTATCAACTCGAACAAGAACGCAAAGTGGAAATTGAAAAAAAACGCTTGGAGGCAGAAGCGGAAGCGGCAGCGGAAGCAACGCGCCAAGCCATTATTGCCGAAGCGGCCCGGCAGGAAGAAAAAGGTGATTATGCGTTTGCGGCCGCCGTATTGGATCAAGTGCAAGATGTTGAGATTGCGACCATCAAGACACCCGTGGCTATATCGGGCGTAAAAACCACGGCGGGCTCGACAGCGTGGGAACAAGTAAAAGAAATCTCAATAGATTTTTCAAAATTAAATGAAATTTTACAAGCGATTATTGAAGGGAAGTTAACACAAGATTGCATTGAAATAAAAATTGGTTCGTTGAAGCGCAATTTTAAAAACACACCGGACGGGGAATATTTTGGAATCACGGTAACGACTGTATCAAAACCGCGCACAAGCGCATATTAGGGGGAAAAATGAACATCGCAATAATCAGCGGTAATTTAACGGCAGACCCGGAAATGAAATATTTATCTTCCGGTACTGCCATTTGTAATTTTTCTGTTGCGGTAAATAGCCAATACAAAAAAGGCGAAGAAATAGTAAAAGAAGTAGATTTTTTTACTATAAAAACATTTGGAAAATTGGCGGAAATTTCCGGAGAGTATTTAAAAAAAGGGCGCAAAGTTACAGTTAACGGAAAACTTAAACAAGAGCGTTGGGAAAAAGATGGGAAGCAACAATCACGGGTGGTTATCAACGCAATTAACGTTGAGTTTGGCGATAGCAAGTCAAGTGAAAATACCCCATCTGAAAAAAATGCTGCTGAAGAAATTACTTTTTAAATTTTGACTTTTTTAAAAATTATGGTATAATTTTGCTGTCTTACTCGGCAGTGATGCCGAGGGCCGGGGGAACCTAGAACTCCTCCGGCTGACGCTACTGGGAAGGGGTAGGCGCGGCATCGCCCGCCCCTAATCCCAACCTCATGCCGGAGGCTTTACGACGTGAACGAACCCAATGGTTGGATAAAACTACATAGAAAATCCCTTAATTCAGTTTGGAGTAACAAACCACTCATTTCTGCATTTGCCCACTACTGTATGAAAAAGGCCTATTGGAAACCAGGAAAAATTTATTGGCAAGGAAAAGAGATAGAGTTGCAACCTGGCCAGTTTTATACCGGAAGAGTTAAATTATCTCATGAAACCGGTTTGAGTCAGCAAAATATCAGAACTGCCATTCAGATGTTAACCAGAATCAATTTTTTAACCAGCAAATCAACCAACAAAGGATCGATAATAACCCTTTTAAATTACGAGTATTATCAATCTTTGGAAGATAACCAACCAGCAAACCAACCAGCAACTAACCAGCAACCAACCAGCAACCAACCAGCAACCAACCAGCAACTAACCACAGATGAAGAAGTTAAGAACTTAAGAACTAAAGAAGTTAAAGATTTAAAAGAACACCTATTGTCCGTTGCCAAACCCGCACCGGACCCTGTTGTCATTGAAATTTTTGAAAAACTAACCGCCAAGATCAAGGCCCACCGACCCAACCACAAGCTTGCCGAACTAAAGCACGCCCGCAGACCGATCGAGGCCATGTTGCGGGTGGACAAACGGGACCCGGCCCATATTTTGAAATTGCTGGACTGGTATCCGATTGGGCAGCAGTACATCCCCGAAATTTTTTCAGCGTCCGCCTTGCGGGAAAAATACGAAAAGCTCGAAGGCGCTTTCAACCGGCAAGAAGAAAAACGGACGAGTTATGTTTCAGACGCTCAACGGCAGGCGGAATCTGAAAAGTACAAACGCGAAACGGAAGCGGCGGCCAGACGAATGTTTGGGGGCAACTGATGCAACCAATTTTCCGCGCGATAAAAAAAATAAAATTTCTTGATCGCTGCCAAAAAAATATTTTGAATTCCAGCGACATGGGCCGGCCGGAGTTTTGCCGATTTTGCGGAGTGGAAAAAAAAGTGTTTTTAAATCCGTTGGCCGAGGACATGGTTAAAAACCAAAAAAGCGTGGAGGTATTGGATTGCGAGTGTGAACGGAGATTTCGACACTTGAAAGATTTTTTGGAGGCAAACTTTGAGTGGTTGGAATATCCGCGGTCCGTACCCAAATTGGTACCAGACCGGGGTGGGGAAAGCAATTATCATAGAGAACGCCAGGCTAATTTTGTGAAAAAAGTCAAATTCGAATTTGATGAAATGGTGAAATTGAAAAAATTAACGATGTGATGAAAGGTGAAAAGAAAAATGCCTGCTATTAAAAAATTTAAATTTACTTGTTCTGGATGCACGCCATTAGAAAACAAAACCATATGCGAAATAAAAGGAACAGATTATCTTATACCAAATGCCCCTATTTTTTGTCCATGGTCAGGAAATGCACATAAATGGAAAAAAATAACCAAAAAAATAAAGGAGAAAAAATGGAATTAGGATTATCTTTTGGAACATTTGCACCAAAAATAAAAGAACAAATAAAAGATCAAGAATTAATTTTTACTGGCAAATATTTAGAAACTTATCAAAAAGCAGCCGATGCGGTTACCACTTTGTTAATTAGGAGATTAATTACTGAAGGAGTTGCGAAAAAAGCAAGAATACAAATTTTGGAGATGGTATCCAAAGAAACAAAGGTGGCATAATGAACTCACAAAATTTCATGAAATTGTTGAATGAATTAAACGCGTGCGAAGAAGGAAAAAAATTTGCCAATGGAAAAAGTTTAGACGAGGTGTGGCAGACATTGGAGCGCGCTGATTGGATGTGCTGGCTGTTGGTAAAAACGGAAGATAAACCAGGATGGCCAAATAAATCAATTATACGCCACGCATTGTGTGATTGTGCCGATACGGCATTGGATTACACCACTGATCCGCGGCCAAAAGAAACAATACGGGTTGCGAGATTATATGCTGATGGGAAGGCGACTGAAAAAGAAGTGGATGATGCTAGGGATGCCGCCTATACTGCCGCTTGGTCTGCCGCCTTGGTTGCCTCCTGGTCTGACGCCAAGTATGCTGGGGCTGCCGAGGCTGCCGGGGCTGCCGCTAGGTATGCCGCCGAGGCCGCCGGGGCTGCCGCCAGGTATGCTGCCTGGTATGCTGCCTGGTATGCTGCCTGGTATGCCGTCGGGGCTGCTGCCTGGTATGCCGTCGGGACTGCCGGGGCTGCCGACGGGGATGCCGCCAGAGCTGCCGCTAGGGTCGCCGCTCATAAAACTATGTGTAAGTTAATCCGCAAGCGTATACCAAAAATAGAGGTTGAATGATGAAAAAGTTTTTGTGCGAGTGTTTAAAAAATTTAAAATTGATTGACCGAATAATTATTATTTTTTTTCTTGTATGGGCGATGGCGTTAATAACCGTAAAATTATTTATTGAAAAAAATATTTTTACTTCGAAAATGTCCGCGGCGGTTGAGCAAGTTTACCAACTGTGGAAAGATGGGGCGTTTACTCCAGCGAAATAAAAAAGGGGAAATATGAAATATTTAAACGATCCTAGATTTTTGCCAATGCTATTAATTTTTATCGACTTTTGTGCAGGAGTGGCCTACTTGGTTTCCGGGGATTTGAAAAGGGGAATTTATTGGTGGGCAGCAGCGGTCTTGACCACGACGGTAACATTCTAAGGAGCAACAAAAAAATGAAAAAAGCAAAAAAAACTTATTATGATTTTACATGGAATCCTGTAACTGGATGCACTCCGATAAGCGAGGGATGTACAAACTGTTATGCCGAGCGGATAGCAAAGAGGTTTAATTCCGCGTGTACGGATTGTAATTCTGCTGAATGCGAAAAATGCAAGAATAAAATGGCGCACTTCAAAGTCACACTCCACCCCGAACGCCTGGAAGAACCGCTACGCCGCAAGAAGCCGGCTCGAATTTTCGTTTGCTCAATGTCTGACCTATTCCACGATGATGTCCCGGATGATTTTATTTTTAAAGTGTCGAGAACAATGGCGGCCTGCCCGCAACATACATTTATGATTTTAACCAAAAGGGCTAAGAGAATGAAATCATTAGCTGAAAATTTTATGATAATTGGCGGAAGAAAATTTTCTTTTTCCAACGTCTGGTTGGGTGTCACCGCCGAGAACCAGGATCGGGCCGATGAACGAATACCGCTACTTTTGCAAACCCCGGCCGCCAAGAGGTTTGTGAGCATTGAGCCTTGCTTATCTGCCGTTGAAGTTTTTCCTTATTTGGGTTATAATATCCAAAAAAGGAGAAACCGAAATGAAACAACCGATGGAATCAATTCTTTACAATCTTGTAAAACAGGGAATTTGGACAATAGACAAAAACGGAAAAATTTGGAAAACGAAAAATGGAAAAAAGAAAACAGTGGAACATCTTACCCCGCAAGGATACATGCAATCGCGAAAAATGATAGCGGGATACAGAATAGGGACGGGGAGCCATCGGATAATTTGGACTCACTACAACGGGACAATTCCACAAGGAAAAACGATAAATCACAAAAACGGAAAGAAGGACGACAACCGAATAGAGAATCTGGAACTTGCGACATATTCCGAACAGGCGATACATGCCTTGCATATTTTAAAACACGGACGTATAGATCAACGCGGAGAGAAAAACTCCATGTCAAAATTAACGGCGATGGCAGTAAAAGAAATTATGATGCAGAAAGGCCAGATTGTTTCCGAAATGAAAACGAGACACGGACACCGAATAAAACTGCTGGCGAAAAAATACAAAGTGAGTTATCAGGCGATTTGGGAAGTGGTGAGGGGATATCATTGGACTTCTGTATAATCGGAGGAGAAACCGGTCCGGGCGCGCGGGAATGCCGCGAAAAATGGGTTAAATCGGTGTATGACCAATGCCAAGCGGCGGATGTTCCGTTTTTTTTTAAACAAGAGGGTGCACAATGGAAACCATCTTGCATATGCGATTGTACCAAATGCGAAGAAAAAACAAAATGCACTGATGGAATTGAAATTTGGAAAAAACGCAGGGAGTGGCCGAAATGAAAAAAAATCAAGGAAAAGATAGCCGGTGCTTTTATTGGGTCGGTGATAATTTATTATTTTTTGAAGTAGAATATTAGGTGTAAATGAAAGCCATTATCGTACTTGAAGGAAAATGGTTATTGTCGAAACAAAATTCTTACTTGGCGGCACGAAACGGCAGAAGATTTAAAAATCCTAAATATGCGGCTGAAATGGCGAGAATGAGAGCAGTAATAAAAAAACAGTTAGGAATGCAAGATTGGAAATGCACGGATAAAATGTGCGAGTTAAAAATATTTTTTTATGGGCCATGTATGCCGTGCGATTTTGATAATTGCGGAATTTTGACCGATGCTATGCAGGGGGAGATTATTAATCTTGGGGGAAAACGTTGGCGTGAGGGAGGCTTAGTGGTTAACGATGATAAGCAATTTTGCCCGGTACTTATTGATTGGAAAAAACACAAGGAAAGAAAAATTGTAATCCATTTAAGAGAGGAGAAAAAAATTTAAAACCATGATTAACAAAAACGTAAATTTGTTAAAGCAAACGTGCGCGGGGATAGTTTCTTACACTATTGGATTTGATGACAGCGAGCAGCTTGATTTTTTATTCAACAAGTTTGGCGGTGTGGTGAATGCGAAAATCGGCCGGCCAGTATCGAAGGGCACCGAGGAGCAAAACCGGGCCATGCATTCACTCATGGCGGCCTATTTTGTAACGGGATTGCATTCATCCCCTGCAAAAAATATTGCGGAGTTTAAGCTATAT
>JGI20214J51650_10001425_pt1 | contig 15147 bp, 8 predicted proteins | sample WetSurMetagenome_FD_51650 | JGI IMG/M metagenome (IMG submission 51650) | reverse complement strand
CTCTAGCGCCGATGGTACTGCAGAGCAAAATGTGGGAGAGTAGGTCGCCGCCGACTTTACAAACAAAACCCGCTTGAGAAATCAGGCGGGTTTTTTTGTTTCATCCCTTTCGCCTTTCGCCTTTGGACATTTGACTATAATGAGCTAAATTTGCTATGTAACCCAGATATGATGAAACTTCTAACTTCAAGAGAACTTGCCAGGGCCACAAACCTTAATATTCCCGGTGGCGAAATAATCGCCAAAGCTCTGATGCAGATCTTTCGATATAATAAAATCAATGAAATATATAATTCATTCTACGACGAGGACCCTGTTATATTTATAAACTCAATACTTGAACACCTCGACGTAAAATATGAGATCCCGGAGAAAGACCTGGAAAATATTCCCGAATCTGGCGCATTCATTACTGTCTCAAACCACCCTTTCGGCGGCATAGAGGCACTCATGCTCCTGAAAATTCTATTCACACGCCGGACTGACTTTAAAGCAATGGCAAATTTTCTCCTTCAGAAAATTGACCCGCTGAAGGAGTTTATTCTCCCAGTAAACCCGTTTGAAACAAAAAAAGAGGTCAGATCTTCATTCTATGGGATCAAAGAAGGATTAAAATACCTGAAAGAAGGACATGGAATTGCAATATTTCCTGCCGGAGAGGTCTCTACATACCAGACAGAGACAAATCTTATTGTTGACAGGGAATGGCAGGACTCAGCACTGAAATTCATAAAGATAGCCGAGGTACCGGTTATCCCTGTATACTTTCACGGAACCAATTCAAGATGGTTCCATATACTCGGTCGCGTACATCCTATGCTGCGGACAGCAAAACTGCCGTCGGAGTTACTTAATAAAAAAAACAAAACATTCCGCGTTAGAATAGGCAAGCCTATTTCAGTTAAAGAACAGGCTGAATTTAAAGACATCGCCAGGTACGGACGATACCTCAGGGCAAGAACCTATTCACTGGGATCAAACCTGGAAGCAAAGCGCTTCTACCTTAACTTTTCACAGAGAAGGAGCAAAAAAGTGATGCCGATTGTTAATGCCGTTGACCCGACATTATTAAAGGAAGAGTTTGAATCAATAAGGAAAAGCCATGAGCTCTTTTCTTACAAAAATTATAGTGTGATTTTTGCCCCAACGGAGCATATCCCTCACATCTTTGAAGAAATAGGACGTCTGAGAGAGATCACATTCAGGGCTGCAGGCGAGGGGACAAACAAATCGACAGACATTGATGAATATGACTTTTATTATCATCACCTTGTTGTCTGGGACAGGGAGGAAGGCCGGATTGTAGGAGCATATCGGATTGGAAAAGGCAAAGAGATATTCAGCCTGTACGGTCTGAATGGCTTCTATATAAGCACCTTGTTTAAGATCAACAAAGGCTTTGCTCCTTACCTGGGCGATTCACTGGAACTGGGACGTTCTTTTATCGTTGAAGATTATCAGCGTAAACCTATGTCTCTTTTTCTGCTTTGGAAAGGGCTTCTTACTGTTCTCCTTCAGAATACTGATTACCGCTATCTGATAGGCCCGGTAAGCATAAGCAATGACTTTTCAAGGTTTTCAAAGTCACTTATAGTTGAGTTTATAAAGACTCACTACTATGACTCAGAGCTGGCCAGGTATATTAAGCCAAAAAAGAAGTTCACAGTCAAATATGACAAAAAGGTAGACAGCGAGATAATAATTGACAATGCCGAGGCTGATATAAGCAAGGTGGAAAAAGTTGTAAGCGACATCGAAAGCGGCTATAAGATCCCTGTGCTTTTGAAGAAATATCTGGAGGTAAAAGCCCGGATAATAGGATTTAATGTTGACCCTGATTTTAATAACTGCCTTGACGGACTTATTATGCTTGATGTATATAACGTACCGCCTGAATTTATAAAGGTGTTTTCAAAAGACATGCAGGATGGAGTTGTAAAAGGAAGGTTTAGCGACATAACAGAAAAGACAGAATAAAAAATAACCTACAAAAAAAGAGGCCTGATTCCAGGCCTCTTTTTTTGTAGGCTATATCTGTTAATAGAATTTATATCTTTTGTCAACCACTTCTTTCTTATCCTTTATTGCCTGGTATGCCTCATATGTGGCTCTTACCTGGTAATTGGAATTGAGTTTGGTCCTCAGTGAAGCAATATCATCAGGGCCTGCAGGGGAGGTGGTGTTAACCACGAACATATAGACGCCATTGTTTCCTTCTACTGGTTTTGAGAGTACACCCTGTGGAGAGGTTGCAGCAGCTGCAATCAGGGCAGGCTCGACACCGGCACCCGGAACAGAGTATGACCTGAAGTTGATACCTGTTGCATCCTGTACCTTTGTTCCATAGTATGAAGCTACGTCATAGATTGTTTTGCCCTGAGCATATTTTTCCATCTCATCTGATATTTTCTGAGCTTTTTTCTCCTTGGCAATCTTGTACCTTATTTCTGAAGCCACCGCATTGACAGGAGCAATACCTTCTTCCTGGATTTTTGTACAGTATGCAACTACATACATATCAGGTAACTCGAATATTGCCTGGCTATTCTGATCAAGTACAATTGATCCTGCTTCTTTTGTCTGGAAAAGAGCCATGATAATTGATCTTGGCTGTGTAAGACCGGGTAATTCTTTCTGTTCAGGCGTAATAGATGCTGCCACCTTTTTAGAAATGTTTCCCGAATTAACTGTCTTACTGAATTTCTCCCATGTGCTGTTTGTTCCGGCAAATTTGCTTGCTTCAGAGTATATTTGCTGATTTGTCTGATTGCTTGCAATGAGCTTGCGGTCAACAATGCCAATGTCATATTTCTTTACCTTTTTGCTCTGATCAACGATGCTTACTATGTGAACACCGTAACTTGATTCTGAAGTAAAGAGGTCACCCTTTTTGCCTTCAAAACATGTGTTGCTGAAAGGTATCATCGGGTTTTCACGGAACCATCCCAGATCACCTCCAACCTGTGCTGAGTTTTGGTCAGCTGAGTATTTGGTTGCCATGGTACCGAAATCAGCACCTTTTTTAATAAGATTCATCAGACTGTCAGCAACTTCCTTTGCTTTTGCAAATGAACCTGTGGCATTGACAGAAATGAGAATATGACGTGCCCTGACTGAATCCGGACGATCTTCAATTCTTATAATCCTGGCCATTTTATAGGCATCGCCTTCAACGTACGGACCTGCAACATAAGACTTATCGGCGCTGAGAGCAACTGTCTTAAGGCTTTCAGGAAGCTCTTCCTCAGAGAGGAACGTGCCTGTATACCTTGTATCAGAGTTAAGGTTAATGAACTGAGGAATATCCGTTGCCTGCTGAAATTCGGGTTTCAGCTTTTCGGCCCATGCTTTAACTTCATTCACGTCAGCATCGGAAGGCACAATTGGGAATGTAACATATTCCATATCACGTGAAGCACTTCTCTTGAAGCTGTTTTTATGCTTGCTATAATATTTCTCTATTTCATCGTTGCTAACCTTGGTTGCACTGTCGGAGAGAGTAGCATAATTACGGGAGGTAAAACTGAAACTTACATTCTGGCTTGATATCTTGCTTTCAAACTCAGCCTGGGCTTTAGTTACATAAACCCCTTTTGCCATCAGGTTGATGAGTTTTGAATTCAGCCTGTCAGCTATTATCTGGTTTTCAAAGAAGAGCCAGTACTTTTTTGTAGCATCATCGGTCTCAGTTGCTTTGAAGAAACTTGCCATATATGATTTATCAAAAAGTCCGGTTTTGGGATTGGTAAACATGCTTTTTACAACCGGGTGAGGGTTGTTACCAAAAACGAGATCCTTGACTTCTTCAGGAGTGACAGCAATACCTGTCTTTTTAATTGTTTCTCCATAAATCTTTTCCATGAGCATCTGCTGCCAAACCTGTTCCCTGATATTCGCATTCTGCTCTTCGGTCAGATTGGTGTTACCTCTCATTTTATAAATATCAACCAATTCCTGGAATTTGGTTTCAAACTCCTGATATGAAATTGACTCATTATTTATTGTGGCTATTTCATAATATTTTTTTGCACGTCTTCTCTGAGTGTTATTGTTACCAAAGAAGTCACTTACAATAAAAATCAACAGAGAGAGACCAATAAATCCTGCCACCAGAGGTCCCGCTTTTTCCCTTAAGGTCTGAAGTACTGACATTTAATTAGTATTTAAAGTATTAGAGTTCTAATGTTTTTGATTACAGGCGACAAATATAACAAAAAACCACAAAACATATGGCTATACATATTTATTGTATATGCTATTTCGAAACTAGTGATCAAAAAAGCATGGATGTTTTAAAAAATGTATAAAAATGCGAGATATATGCAAAAAAAATGGGGGTTATGACGAAAAAAACATAAAATATTTAATATAAACCCCTAAAAAATGACAGATATATTAAAAAACAATTATTTTTGTAAAAAAATAACAATTATGGCAGAATTAAGATTTAGTGCTCTGAAAGAGCTTTTTAACAGAATTCCGATAGATGTCAGCCTTCCGGCAGATAATGTTTCTGATTATTTTGGCATAAATGTGTTTGATATGCGCAAAATGGAAAAGTATGTGGCATATGAAGCATACAAGGCCGTTAAGAAGGCGATTAGTGAAGGCACTTCCATCACCCGCCCGATTGCTGATCAGGTTGCCACAGGTTTGCGCGCCTGGGCAATGGAGAGGGGTGCTACTCATTTTACACACTGGTTTCATCCTCTTACAGATGCCACAGCTGAAAAGCATGACTCTTTTCTTGAAAGAGGCGATAAAGGAATTCTGATAGAAAGGTTCTCAGGCAATGTTCTTGTTCAGCAGGAACCTGATGCCTCAAGTTTTCCAAGCGGGGGGATTCGTAATACTTTTGAGGCAAGAGGTTATACCGCATGGGATGTCTCTTCCCCTGCTTTCATTGTGGGCACCACTCTTTGTATTCCGACTGTTTTTGTATCATATACCGGGGAAGCGCTTGATTACAAGACACCTCTGCTTCGCTCACTGGGAACTCTTGACCACACCGCAGTAGAAGTTTGCAGACTTTTTGACAAGGATGTCAACAAGGTAAATGCTACTCTTGGCGTTGAACAGGAATATTTCCTTATCGATGAAGCATTATATTATGCACGTCCTGATATTATGCTTGCCGACCGAACCTTAATGGGCCATGCATCATCAAAGGACCAGCAGCTTTCTGATCATTATTTCGGGTCAATTCCTGACAGGGTAATGTCATTCATGAAAGAGCTTGAATTTGAAGCTTATAAGCTTGGAATTCCTCTGAAGACCAGACATAATGAAGTGGCCCCCAACCAGTTTGAGTGCGCACCTATTTTTGAAGAGACTAACCTTGCTGTTGATCACAATCAGCTGTTGATGGATGTCATGCGCAAAGTAGGACGCAAACATAAGTTCAGGGTATTATTGCATGAGAAACCTTTTGCTGAAATAAACGGTTCAGGTAAACATAACAACTGGTCAATGTCAACTGATACCGGTGTTAACCTCCTTTCACCGGGGAAAAACCCTAAAAGCAATATGCAGTTTCTTACATTCCTTGTGAATGTTGTAAAGGCTGTTAATGATAACCAGGAGCTATTGCGTGCAAGCGTTATGAATGAAAACAACTCATATCGTCTTGGCGGTCATGAAGCTCCTCCGGCAATTATCTCTGTTTTTCTGGGTTCTTATCTGACAAATATGCTCGAAGAAGTGGCTTCAAAGGTTAAGGATAAGAAAATGACCCCGCAGGAGAAGACTGAGATAAAACTGGGTCTGGGAAGAATTCCTGAGATTCTGCTTGACAATACTGACCGGAACCGTACGTCTCCCTTTGCCTTTACAGGAAACAGGTTCGAATTCAGGGCTGTCGGTTCGTCAGCAAACTGCAGCTCACCAATGATTGTGCTTAACTCTGCTGTTGCTCGTCAGTTGAGCTTGTTCCTTACCGATGTTAATAAACTTATTGATAAGGGTACCAAAAAAGATGAAGCTATCTTCCAGGTGCTGAAAAGGTACATCATAGAATCGGAAAGAATAAGGTTTGACGGCGATGGCTACAGTGAAGAATGGCACAAAGAGGCAGTCAAACGAGGCCTTTCAGATGAAACCAGTGTTCCCAAATCTTTACTGGCATATCTTTCTGAAAACGCAAAGAAAACTCTGGTTCAGACAGGTACGCTTACTGACAGGGAGCTTGCAAGCAGGGTTGAAGTTGAACTCGAAAAATTTACAAAGAAGGTACAGATTGAATCGAGGGTGCTCGGTGACCTGGCTATTAACCACATCGTTCCTACAGCAGTGATGTACATGACAACCCTCCTTGACAATGTAAGGGGGCTCAGGGAAATCTTCGATGAAAACGAATATACCCGCCTTGCAGGGGCAAGGAAAGAACTTATTGTCAGTATTTCTGATAATATCTCAATGATAAAGAAGCTTGTCGCTGACATGATTGAAGAGCGAAAAAAAGCAAATGTGATTGAGGATTTGTATGAAAAGGCAATAGTCTATGAATCTAAAGTGAAGCCATATCTTGAGCAGATCAGGTACCATATTGATAAGCTTGAGCTTGTTGTCGACAATGAGATGTGGCCGCTTCCAAAATACAGAGAGCTTTTGTTCACAAGATAAATTTTCTAATTTGTGTTTTGTTTGAGGTTAAGGGTGTCTCCTTCGGGAGCATCCTTATTTTTTATATTCAGTTATTTCAACCGGTAATAAATCAAAATTGACTCCGTTATGATTGATAACATTCATTACTTTTGCAATAAACCAAACGGCACAATATGAAAAGGAGTCTCTTTGGACTGTTTATTTTGTTATTTCTTGTCCCCGGTAATCTTTATTCGCAGAAACATAAGACCGACAGGGCTAATGCTGCTTATAAGGCAGGGAATTATTTTGAGGCAATAGACCTGTTTAAGAGTGTTTACTCACGGGCGCATGACAAACAGATTAAATCAGAGATGGTTTTCATGGTTTCTGAGTGTTATCGCCTGATAAATGATCCCAAGGATGCTGAGTTATGGTACAAGAAGGCTGTAAAATCAGCGACCCCAAAGCCGGAGGCTCAGTATTGGCTGGCCGATTGTATAAAAAAACTCGGACGGTATGACCAGGCAATTGACGAGTTTAAAAAGTATCGTCAGCTTGTCCCTGGCGACCCGCGTACTGAGCAGCAGATACGTTCATGTGAGCTGGCCATTGAATGGCAGTCTGACCCACAGGCCTACAAGGTAGATAACATGAAAGATATCAACTCAAGAGAGTCTGATTTCAGTCCGGCATATGCCAGGGATGACTTTGGAATGATATATTTTACCTCTTCACGTGATGATGCCCAGGGAAATAAAAACCATGCAGCAACAGGACAGAATTTTACAGATATTTTTGAGTCGCGCCTTGATAAAAAAGGCAAATGGAGTACGCCTGTGCCAACAGAATACCTTAACAGCGAGTTTGAAGATGGCACTCCTTCTCTTACGCAGGATTTCAGGGAAATATTCTTTACGCGTTGTGAGGTAGGCAAACGTGAGAAAAAAGGATGTGAAATAATGCATTCGATCCGGGAAGGGATAAGCTGGGCGACACCTGACAAGATTGACTTATTACCTGACTCAATGATTGCCGCTCATCCGTCTATCTCACCTGACGGACTTATCCTTTACTTTGTTTCCGATATGCCCGGAGGCTTTGGTGGTAAAGATATATATAAGGTGACACGTGCAAACAGGCAGGGACAATGGTCAAAGCCGGAAAACCTCGGATCCGATATAAACACAAAGGGGAATGAAGAATTTCCTTATATAAGAGATAACGGAGCGCTTTATTTTGCCTCTGACGGCCATATTGGCATGGGTGGACTGGATATCTTTAAAGCAACGCCGCAACCCGATGGCAGCTGGTTGGTTGAAAACATGAGGGCTCCTATAAACAGCAATGCCGATGATTATGGTATTATCTTTGAAACAGGCGCCGAGAGAGGTATTTTCAGTTCATCACGTAATCCTCGCGGTGACGATGACCTGTTTACTTTTGACATGCCACCGCTGAGATTTACCGTCACTGGGCTCGTCAAGGATGAAAAGACCGGGCTGCCGGTACAGGGCGCTCTGGTACAGCTTATTGCAAGCGATGGAGCAAACATGCAGACTGAAGTTGGTCAGAGCGGTGACTTTAAGTTTAACCTTAATCCTGATGTGGATTACATCTTCCTCGCCTCCAAAAAGGGATACCTGAATGGCAAAGAAAAGGAGACAACAAGAGGACAGGAGAAGAGCCGCGATTTCATGACCACAATACTTCTTACAGCTATTGACAGACCGATAGAGCTTCCAAATATTCTCTATGACTTTGGGAAATGGGACCTCAGACCAGAGTCAATGGTCTCACTTGACAGACTGGTTGAGACACTGAATGACAACCCGAATGTTACAATTGAGCTGATGTCACATACTGACTCACGCGATACCGAGGAGTATAACCTCGCACTGTCTCAAAAGAGGGCCCAGTCAGTTGTTGATTATCTTGTCTCAAAAGGCATTAGCCGCGATCGCCTGACAGCTAAAGGCTACGGTGAGTCAATGCCGAAGGTTGTTGATGCATCTATTGTCAGGGATAATCCGTTCCTGAAACTTGGAGTAACACTCACAGAGCAATATATTAATTCATTGCCAACTGATGAGCAGAAGGAGATAGCTCACCAGATTAACCGCCGCACTGAATTCAAGGTCCTCAGAACAGATTACGAAGAAGAAAAAAAATAACAGCTGAATTTCAGAAATATGACTGACAAATCGCGTTACGGGCAAAGAGGAGTCTCCGCCGGCAAGGAGGATGTCCATAATGCTATTAGAAATATTGATAAGGGATTATTTCCTGACGCATTCTGTAAAATTGTTCCCGATATGCTCTGTGGCGACAGTGAGTATTGCAACATTATGCATGCCGACGGGGCTGGAACAAAATCATCTCTTGCATATGCATACTGGAAGGAGACAGGAGACATATCGGTGTGGAAAGGTATTGCCATAGATGCAATAGTGATGAACATTGATGACCTTTTATGCGTGGGTGCTACAGACAATATACTCTTGTCATCAACTATCGGGCGTAATAAAAATATTGTTCCCGGCGAAGTAATCAGCACCATTATAAACGGTACTGAAGAGTTTCTTGAAATGCTCAGATCAATGGGTATAGGAATATGGTCAACAGGAGGGGAGACGGCTGATGTGGGCGACCTGGTAAGGACCATAATAGTTGATTCAACAGTTACAGCCCGTCTTAAACGATCTGAAGTGATCACCACGGGCAATATAAAACCCGGAGATGTCATTGTTGGATTGTCGTCAACCGGGCAGACAGTTTATGAAACCCGCTATAACGGTGGAATGGGAAGCAATGGTCTTACCTCTGCACGCCACGATGTGTTTTCAAAATACCTGGCCACACTTTATCCTGAAACTTTTGATCCTTCCGTACCGGAGGATCTCGTTTATTCAGGGGGGCTGAGACTTACTGACCCTACCGAAGTAACGGGAATTAACGCAGGTCAACTTGTTCTCTCTCCTACACGTACCTATGCCCCGGTTGTTAAAAAGATTCTCCTTGAAATGCGGCCGTTGATACACGGGATGATCCATTGTACAGGCGGAGCACAGACAAAAATATTGCACTTTATTGACAGGCTGCATGTAATAAAAGACAACATGTTCGCTGTACCGCCTCTTTTCAGGCTGATCCAGGCAAACTCAGGAACATCATGGAACGAGATGTACAGGGTCTTTAACATGGGACACCGGATGGAAATTTATCTTGCTGAAGCGAATGCTCAGAAGGTGATAGACATAGCATCTTCTTTTAACCTTGATGCGAAGGTCATTGGACATTGTGAGGCCGCCGATTCAAAAAAAATCACCATTATCAGCGAGAACGGGAAGTTTGAGTATTAAAAGTCTAAAGTTTAAAGTTTAAAGTCTAAAGGGTATGTTTTCTATAGAGAAATGCTACCAGCAGTAAGACTTTCAACTTTTAACTTTCAACTTTCAACTTCCTTTTAGTACCTTTGCACCCGGAAAATTAGAATTTTATGGCAAATAATTTAATGCTTGAAAAGCTTGAAGGTGTCAAGGCACGCTTTGTTGAAGTAGGTGAACAGCTTACTGCTCCTGACGTGATGTCTGACATGAAGCGTTATATCAAGTTGAACAAAGAATATAAAGATCTTCAGCCAATTGTTGAATCATATGAAAGGTATAAATCAACCATTGACAATCTGGAAAGTTCCCGGCAGCTTTTATCTGTTGAGAAGGACGAGGAGATGCGTGAGATGGCAAAGATTGAGATCGATGAACTCCTGAACAAAATTCCGGGCATGGAGGACGAAATCAGAATGCTTCTGTTGCCTGCCGATCCTGAAGATGCAAAGAATGCTGTAATGGAGATAAGGGCCGGTACAGGAGGTGATGAGGCCAGCATATTTGCCGGTGATCTCTTCAGGTTGTACTCAAAGTATGCTGAGGCCCGTGGATGGAAAATCGAACTGAACAACGTTTCAGAGGGTACAGCAGGCGGATACAAAGAGATAGTGTTTAATGTCATTGGCGATGGTGTATACGGAATAATGAAATATGAGTCAGGGGTACACCGCGTTCAGAGAGTGCCCCAGACAGAGACACAGGGACGTATTCATACTTCAGCTGCAACAGTGGCAGTATTGCCTGAAGCAGGCGAATTTGATATTGATCTTCGCAGTGAGGATATAAGAAAAGACACATATTGCTCTTCAGGCCCGGGCGGTCAGTCGGTTAATACAACCTATTCTGCTATCCGGCTGACGCACATCCCCACAGGAACCGTAGTTACCTGTCAGGATGAAAAATCACAGATAAAAAACCTTGAGAAAGCAATGAAGGAGCTGAGAACAAGGCTCTATAACCTTGAATATCAGAAATACCTTGACGAGATCTCGCATAAGCGCAAAACAATGGTTTCAACAGGTGACAGGTCGGCGAAGATCAGAACATATAACTATCCACAGGGAAGGGTTACTGATCACAGGATAAACTATACAATATATAACCTGCCGGTTGTGATGGATGGTAACATCCAGGAACTCCTGGATCAGCTTCAGATGGCAGAAAACGCTGAACGACTTAAAGAAAGCAACATTTAAAATAACATTGGCAGAGACGCGATTAATCGCGTCTCTGCATATCGTAACAATCAATTGGTATAAAATAAATGGACTCAGCTGCACTTTTCTCAAATATTCTCCGTAAGAGATCGTTTTTGTGTGTAGGTCTTGACACTGAACCGGATAAATTACCGGCATGTGTCAAAAACAATCCGGACCCGGTGTTTGAGTTCAATCGCCGTATCATTGACGCTACGGCACAGTATACAATTGCCTATAAGCCCAATTTTGCTTTCTATGAATGTCAGGGAAGCAAAGGATGGGAATCACTGAAGAAGAGTGTAAACTACATAAAGGAAAATTACCACGATATTTTCATCATTGCCGATGCAAAACGTGGCGATATTGGCAACACATCTAAAATGTATGCAAAAGCAGTCTTTGATGATATGCCTTTTGATGCAGTTACGGTAGCTCCGTATATGGGTGAAGATTCAGTTACCCCATTCCTGTCTTACCAGGGGAAATGGGCCGTTATACTTGCGCTTACATCAAATAAAGGAGCAGATGATTTTCAGTACCATACGGCAATTGATGAGAGACTTTTTGAGAAAGTTCTCAAGGTATCGCAAAAGTGGGGCACAACAGACAATATAATGTATGTTGTGGGAGCAACCCGCGCCGAAATGCTTGCCGATGTACGCAAAATTGTACCTGATCACTTTCTCCTGGTTCCGGGTGTAGGAGCACAGGGCGGTAGTCTTGCAGAAGTGGCAAAGTATGGTATGAACAATAAATGCGGGTTGCTGGTCAACTCTTCCAGGGGTATTATCTTTGCTGACAGCAGCGAAAATTTTGACTCTGTGGCGGGTGAAAAAGCCAGGGAGCTTCAGGAAGAGATGGCACTGTACCTTCAAAAACTGAATAAATAGGATTTAACACCTCTGTTTCTGCTTAATTAACCAGGATGTTTTATTGTTTTTCAATCTCTTGTTTTAGATTTATTTTTCGTTTTTGAAATAATTGTCAATATTTAGTTGTAACATCATTAACAGTAACATTCACTGCCGATTTGAGCAGCTCCAGCCCGGAGTTTACGGAGTCAGGGCATTTTTCAAACTCACCCATAAATGATTTACCTGCCTGATCGTACGATTTTGTGCGCCCGATCAGCGAATCAATCTTTGCAGCAGTTTCTCTGGCTTTCTTCTTAAACTCAGCCGGACCGGCTTTAACTGCAATCTCAACAGAGTCAAGCATTGTTTGCCAATCTCCGAGCGCAATTGAATATTCTGCCAACGGGCCCTTCGTAAATGAGTCGACACAATTCTGAAGATTTTGCATTCCGGTCTGAAGAGTTGAAAAGTCTTCCTGACTTAATCCCAGTTTTTTAGAGCTGTTGCATCCGCAATTACCATCCTGAGAGTAAGGCAGGCTCACATTTTTTGGTTCACTGACAGGTGGAGGAGGAGAAACCTCATCACCTCCTGTAGTCTGTTCTTCATTATCCTGTCCGGTATACTGATCCTCACCTGCAGTTTTTTGCCCTGAGTCGCCTGTCTGGTCAGTCTTGGGCGGTTTAGGCTTGTCAGTTGATGGCTTGGTTGTCTGTTCTTTCTGGTCTGATGATTTTTCTTTGCTGCTCTTGCATAGGTTCTGAAGTCGGACAATATTTTCAACCCGTTTGTTCGCCTGATCAGCTACGCTCATAGCGTTTTGCAGCTCCATATCAGTACCTATCAGTGTGCCAAGCTGTTTTCCGAATTCGGAAGAGGCTTTTATCAGTTCCATATTCCCTGCAATTGCCTTCAGCAGGTTTGCACCTGTCACTTTCATCATTGCTGTCAGCTCATTGAAGTTCAGGTCTTCGGAGGTGTGGCTCATCACCAGGTCCTTGATTGTGGCACCTGCCTCGGCTATCTGGACTGCAGTTTCAACTGCTCCTTCATTTTCTCCGGAAGCGGCTATGGTAAGCGCTGTCTTCTCAGCCAGCTCAATGGTTGATTTTTTAATATTGTCGGCTGCTTCTTTGAATTCCTCTGAATCAAGGATCTTTTCTATCTCTTCAGCAGCTTCTTTCTGACCCTCTTTTGCAACACGCATCATCTCCTCAAGCGTTGCCTTTGTTTCGTCGTCACAGTTGACCACTTCAACCATTACCACCGGACCGGTTTTTCCGCCGCAGCTTGTCTGTGCCTGGAGGGTTGTTTTTCCTTCATGAACACCCTGCAGATCAATATTTTCTCCAACATTGAGTGCTGTCAACACACCAGGGTCAGCGGGTATATATGTGAGAAGATCAGCTGCATCAGAAGGCTCAACAGATACCGGGATCTCTTTGATAGCTGACAGCCGTTTTCCGTCGATATCGTAAAAAGCAATCTGTGGTATAGCTTCTCCTCCGTTATATGAGTCAAGCTTTACGCAGGCTGCTGTTTTTGTTGCCTGGGCGCTTTTCCCTTCGGGGGATGTATATTCGACATAAAGTGTTCCGCGCCCTGATGTTGACCCGGTAAGAGTGGCTGAAGCACCACCGGAAGAGACAGTAAGTATATCGGAAGGTTCAACCCAGAATCGGTATGTTCCGCCTTCGGGCTTGCCCTTTGCCGTTATCTTCCCCTGTTCACCCATCCCCAGTTCTGAACAGCCGTCAATCGTAACTTCAGGATTATCATTTACCGGCACCTCCATCTTTACTGAAAGGTTCACCGTTAGATTTTCGTCCTCATAGCTACCTGACCTTACGTTGGTGCGTGATATCTGTTGCCATGCCTGAATATCTTTGTCAGTAAGTACAAATGTCTCAACAGCGGGGAAGACCTGTTCCATAGTCTCCTGGCCTACTGCCCATTCACTCAGGTTGTCACCAACTGCTGTAAATGCATATAGTATGGCCCCTGTGGCAGTGCGTTCCAGTTCTGCCAGTTCGCCAAGCTGGTAATAACGTGCATTCTGCCTGAAATTTTCGTTTGTCGGGATGCCGTTTCCTTTTCTGTAGTCAGCATCCGTCGTCACAATAGTGTGTGTTCCGGTTGATTCTTCTGTCTCCGTTACCGTTTCAACACCATCTGTAGTAAGTACCCGGGTATAGCTGCCATGGGAGCCTGATCCTGCCTCATCCACTTCGCTGGGATAGAATTTAATCTTACTGCCGGGTTCAAGCTTGAGGAAAGCCGCGGCATCAAAGTCAAGAGGCAACTTTCTTGCTTCAACAGTATATCCGTTTCCGCGTAATGCCTCATTCCAGTTTGAGAGTGAAAACTTTATTGTGGCTGCATAGGCCCATGTCTCGTTTGCATTTTTACCGTTTTCTTTATATGTGACCATGAAAGCAGGTTTACCTGGTTTGGGAACCTGGGAAAAAGCTGAAAAACAAGCCAGAAGCAGGAGGGAGGGGAACAGTAGTTTTTTCATTTCAGGAGTTTTTTGAGTCAGGAAAGATCATTTTCCGACCAGTGGAGCAAGGTTGCGTATATCAGTCATTCCAAAAGACAGCTCAAATCTCGGGAGGTCGCATCCGGTACCAACATTAAAGTGTTTCAGACAATCATCAAGCTCACTTTTCAGGTATTTCTTGTTCATTACAGCCCTGAAATTGATGAACTGGATATCAGATTTTGGCCGGCTTCTGTCAAGATATTCAGGGTTTACTTTCATTATGAAGGGGAAAATGCTATCCTGTTCCGCCACTCCGGGCCGGGAGCTTATCCTTGAAGCGTTTCCGCCGAAATAGGCAGGGTTGTTACGTTCTGATGCCGGTATCTCCGCATATTCCCTGTCAATCCATTCTTTCATATATTCTGCGGCAACCCTGTCTTTATCGTTATCATTTTCTTCCCTTACTGCAGCAAAGGCTTCTTCAACGGTTACCGGGATCCAGTAAGGAGGGCGTGAAGGGTCAAATAACACAAAACACTCTCCGTCATATACGTCAATTCCGGGATCAGGAGACTTTTTTCTCAAAGGCACTGTGAAATAGCCATGTTTGCTGTTAAAACCGCCTGTCCATCCGGGAATTA
>JGI20214J51650_10001424_pt1 | contig 15151 bp, 12 predicted proteins | sample WetSurMetagenome_FD_51650 | JGI IMG/M metagenome (IMG submission 51650) | reverse complement strand
CGTAAAAATATTTTACAAAACATTGACTTCCATTTGGTAATCTGGTACATTTGTTTAATGAAATAATTTCTTCATAAAGCTTAGCGCAAAAAAAGTAATCACATGCATTCTCCAAATTGTAACATCCTGGTAGCAGACGATAACAGAAGCATCCTGAGCGCCCTTGAGATACTTCTGAAACCGGTATTCGGGGAGATCACATGTCTTTCCAATCCGAACCAGATCCCCTCGGAACTGAGAAAGAAAGATTTCAATCTTGTAATTCTCGATATGAATTTCAGAGCAGGAACAAATTCCGGGAATGAAGGGATCTTCTGGCTCAACAAGATCAAGGAAATAAATCCTGATGTTTCCGTTGTAATGATCACTGCTTATGGTGACATTGAAACTGCTGTGAAGGCATTGAAGGCCGGTGCCTCCGATTTCGTGCTAAAGCCATGGGATAACGAGAAGCTTATTGCCACATTGAAGCTGGCCCTGCAGCTCAACCTCTCCAGAAAGGAAGTCACCAGCCTGAAAGAGCGCGAAACAGAACTTAAGAAAGAGATGAACCGTGAACAAAGATTTATAATTGGCTCCTCACCACAACTCGTAAAAATCCTGAATCTTACCAGAAAAGTGGCAAAAACAGATGCCAATGTTCTTATCACCGGAGAGAATGGCACAGGGAAAGAACTTATAGCCCAGGAGATTCACCATCTTTCAGGGAGATCGGGTGAGGTAATTGTAAGTGTTGATATCGGTTCACTTAGCGAAACTCTTTTTGAAAGTGAACTGTTTGGTCACGTAAAAGGATCTTTTACTGATGCCCACGAAAGCCGGCAGGGGAAATTCGAACTGGCCCACAGAGGAACACTATTTCTGGATGAGATAGGGAACCTGTCGATCCATCTTCAATCCAAACTTCTTTCCGCGATCGAAAACCGCCAGATAACACGAATCGGATCAAATCAACCTGTCCGGACTGATATAAGGTTGATATGCGCCACAAACAGAAACCTTGAAAATATGATAAGAGAAGGACTTTTCAGGGAAGATCTTCTCTACAGGATAAATACAATTCAGATCGACATTCCTCCACTGAGAGAAAGAGGATATGATATTATAATACTTACTGAATTCTTCCTTAAGAAATATACCTTTAAATACAAGAAGCCGGAAATTAAAATCAACCGACAGGCTGTCGATAAGCTACTCCATTATTCATGGCCCGGTAATGTCCGTGAGCTTCAACATACAATTGAGAAGGCTGTGATATTAAGTGATTCTACGGTTTTAAGAGCCGAGGATCTGTACCTAAAGCCTGTATCTGCGTTTCCCGGAAGCAATTCATACACTACTCTTGAAGTAATGGAGCAGGAAATGATCCGGATTGCGCTTGAAAACAATAATGGCAATTTTACAGCAGCTGCAGAACAGCTGGGAATTACAAGGCAGACTTTATATAACAGATTTAAAAAGCAGAAATAATGATAAGCAGAAACCTTTATATTAATCTGATTGTAAGAGTTTTGATAATTGTAACCCTTTCAGTCTTCTCAGGCTATCTGATAGCAACCGGTAAATCTTTGCGGATCAACCTTATTTGTATTCTTGCAATTGTTGTCATGACAATAAACCTGATTTATTTTCTGAATGGTGTGAACAGAAAAATAAGGTATTTCTTCGATTCCATCAGAAACGACGATTCCAGCCTCTCTTTTTCAATTGAAGAAAAAAACATAACTGTTAAAGAGATCTATAAGAATATGAACAGGGTAAATGAACAGATAAAGAGACTTAAGATTGATAACAGGAACCAGGAACAATACTTCAGCATTTTAATTGAACATCTTGCAATCGGGATAATCACTTATGATAAAAAGGGATTCGTTCTTAATTCCAATTCATCGGCAAGGAAGTTGCTTCAGACAGATGTACTTACTCATATTAAACAAACAGAACGGATTGATGCAAGATTATTTCAAACCATAAACACTCTGGGGCCCTCTGAAAGAAGGCTTGTACCGCTGCGTACCGAAAAAGGAGAAATACAGCTTTCCCTTAAAACTGCTTCTTTCGGGACAATCAAAGATGAGGTAATAATTCTCTCGATTCAGGATATTAAGAATGAGCTTGATGAAAAGGAGGTTGAATCATGGATGAAGTTAATACGAATCCTTATGCACGAAATTATGAATTCAATCACCCCTATCACGTCCCTGTCGGAAAGCCTTTCAAATATATACACTAATAATGGACAACCTGTATTACCTGAACAGTTAACTTCAAATGCAATAGCCACTACTCTAAAGGGATTAAATGTTATAAAAGACCAGGGAAAAGGCCTGATGTCATTTGTGGACTCATACCGGAAGCTGACGAGGATACCAGAGCCTGAAAAGCANTTCTTCAGAATTGCNGACCTGTTTAACAGGTTAGAGGTGCTTTATGACTCCCAGGTAAAAAAGGATAGGTTTGAATTATCTTTTTCTATAGACAAACCTGAACTTGAGATTTTTGCTGACCAGAATCTGATTTCACAGGTTTTAATCAATCTTATCGGCAACGCTCATGATTCGATTGAAAATATCTCTGAAGGAAAAATCCTGATAAGTGCGGGTACTGATAAAGAGCTTCGTCCACAGATTTGTGTCATCGACAATGGTCCCGGGATCCCTGAAGAAAATCTTGATGAGATTTTCATTCCTTTTTTTACGACAAGAGAAAACGGATCAGGTATTGGACTCAGTGTTTCCAGACAAATTATGAAAATGCATGGTGGAAACTTAAAAGTCAGGTCGGTACCAGGGAAGGAAACGGTTTTCTGCCTGAGTTTCTAATCATATTTAATTGCCTTTACAGGAGTGATCCTGCTGATCAGCTGCGATGGTATCAGGAGCATAAGGATTATTGCTGCCATAGTACCGGTATTAAGAAGCAATATATGAGACAATTCAAGATTTACCGGCACTGTTTTTATATAATATGAAACAGGATCGAGTGATATCAATCCTGTTTTAAGCTGAATAAGAGCCAGACCTATTCCGATAATATTTCCCCAGAATACTCCTTTTGCAATAAGATATGCGGCCTGATAGAGGAATATCTTTCTGATTGTTTTATTTTCCGATCCGAGTGCTTTAAAGATTCCTATCATATTGGTCTTTTCAAGAATCAGGATCAGCAGACCTGATATCATGTTGAACCCGGCAACAAGNAGCATCAGTGTAATTATGATAAAGACATTCATATCCTGGAAGTTGAGCCAGTCGAATATCTGGGGGTATCTCATCCTGATGTTAGTAACCTTGTATTTTGTTTCATTCTCCAGTATCCTGTAACCGACTTTATCCCTCACAGCACTTGTCATTTCGTCGAGCTTGTTGAAATCATCAATAAAGATTTCAAATCCGCTTACCTGGTCATCACTCCAGCCGTTNAGNCGCTTAATATGTCCCAGGTCACAAAAAACATACATTTTGTCGAACTCCTCAAGACTTGTTTCATATATTCCGCTTATAGTGAATTTACGGCTTCTTGGCGGGTCCTGTACGAAATACATTGCGAATGAGTCACCGGTTTTGAGCCTTAGCATGTCGGAAATCTTTTTTGAAATTATTACTTGGTTTGTCCGCCCGGTGTCGCTCACGGTAAAGACTGAACCATCCACAATATTGCTCTTAAAAAACTTCCAGTCGAAGTCGCTTCCGACGCCTTTAAGAACCACACCCTGAATCGCTTCAGATGTTTTTATTATCCCGGCTTTTGTTGCAAATACCTGTATGTGACTTATCCCCTTCATCTGACGGATCTTAGGAATAAACGATTGAGTGTCGCTTATCGGAATAGTCTCCAGTGAAAAGTTTGAATCAAAATTCAGGATCTGGATATTTGAACCGAAGCCAACGATCTTCTCCCTTATCTGCTGCTTAAAACCGGTCAGTATTGCCACGGCCAGTATCATCACTGCCAGTCCGAGTGCAATGCCTGTAATTGCAATTACATTTATTGGCCTTGAGAATGATGTCTCTTCACGGCGGCCTTTGATAAGCCGATGAGCTATGAAATATGGTAAATTCATTTAGTCAGTTACATGTCAAAATTAGTAAAAACTCTGAGTAATAGAAGCCGATGCTGGCGCCGATTTGCGATCGGGGCCGAAAAGAACATAAAAAACATTTTCAGGTACGGATTTCAAATCCGCACCAGCGGAGCAGCAAAAAATTCTTAGATTTACATTTATAATATCGCATTTAATGAAAAGGATATTTTTCACTATTGGTTTTTCAGCGTTCGTTGTTTTCTGCACAGCATGTTACGGGGTTGAAGAAAACCCGGTTCCGGGAGCATACAGGATTGNTCAGTACATACATTTAATNGATGGTAAATCTGTAGCTGTTGTTGCAAATCAGACATCAATGGTCGGGAAGAAGCATCTTGTTGATACACTATTGAGTTTAGGCATAAAAGTCAATGCAATATTTGCTCCGGAGCATGGTTTCAGGGACCTTGCCGATGCAGGTGATCAGATCCGGGATGGAAAAGACATTGAGACCGGAGTAAGGATAATCAGTCTTTACGGCGGACATCTGAAGCCGACTCCCGGCGATCTTAAAGGGATTGATGTAGTAATGTTCGATATACAGGACGTTGGTGTAAGGTTTTACACTTACATTTCGACACTTCATTATGTTCTCGAGGCCTGTGCTGAAAATAATGTTGAGTGTATAGTTCTTGACAGGCCAAATCCAAATGGATTTTATTTCGATGGTAATGTTGCAGATACTGTTTACAGGTCGTTTGTGGGGATTGACCCTGTTCCTGTTGTTCATGGAATGACAGCAGGAGAATATGCAGGAATGATTAACGGAGAGGGTTGGCTGAAGAACGGTGTCAGATGCAAGCTGACTGTTATTAAGTGTAGCTATTACACTCATAAAACCTTTTATGAACCGCCGGTAAAGCCTTCACCAAATCTGCCAAACCTGAATTCGATTTACCTTTACCCGTCAATATGCTTTTTCGAAGGTACCAATATCTCGCTTGGAAGAGGAACCCCGTTCCCCTTCCAGGTTTACGGATCGCCAAAACTGCCAGACACCGGATTCAGCTTTACTCCTGAAAGTGTACCCGGAGCGAAGAATCCTCCTCATCTGGGCGAAAAGTGCTATGGTGTTGATCTGCGAAATGCAATTAAAGGTAAGATTGTGCCCTCTCCGAAAGTAAATCTGGAATGGATTATTGATGCCTATAACAGGTATCCCGAGAAAGATGAATTCTTTACTTCATACTTTGATGTTCTTGCTTCGGGTCCGTCACTCAGGGAGCAGATACAAAGAGGTATGAGTGCTGAGGAGATAAGGGCTACCTGGAAGGATGAACTTGAAAGGTTCGGTAAGATAAGACAAAAGTATCTTTTGTACGAATAATTGTCTTGCAATCGTGCGGTCATGCAGTCATTCAGTCATGCAGTCTTTTTTTGACCGCAGGACCGCAAGACAGAAAGACCATCAGACAGTTTTCTAAATACCTGTTATAGATTTTATCTCTTCCCTTGTGACTGCCGGCAATTCATGGTTCCTGATCTTCCTGATGACGAGTCTGCCGGTTTTTCTTGCAGATCTTTTGTCTTTGAACGGGATCTCTCCTTCGAGGGCAGGCATGTAGGGTTGATGGATATAAGCCTTGTCTTTAACAAGAATGTCATATCCCCATCCGTCTTCGCTTTTAAAAAGAGCGACTTTATAAAAATGCCCTCTCACGGCGAGTGTCATTACAACAACTAAGATTACCGGAAAGAGGGCAAATATTAATGATTTCTTCTTATCAATCATCCTCATTTGACTCGGCATCAGGATCTAATGCCCAGATGTCATCATAATACAAACCTGAACTGCTGCCGGTCAGAACGTATCCCCTGCTTCCGATTGAGAATCCGATTGCTCCCTGACGGCTGGTTCCTTCAAAATTAGACTTTTCAGTCCAGAGATCAGTGGCAGGATCATATTCCCAGGTTTCAATACCGGTAGTCATACCGCCTGTTGCAAGATATCCTTTATTGTTTATTGTAAATCCGACCTTGTCTCTCCCCTTTATTGTAGAGTACTCATCATCAAAGGTCTGGTCGGTAACATCAGCAATTGCTCTTTTTTTGTTCCAGGAATCATTTGAAGGATCATACATCCACATATCAGTAAGATAATCCCCGTTATCGAAACCGCCGATAACATAACCCTTCCCGCTTATTACAAATCCGGCTGCACTGATACGTTTGTTTCCTCCAAGGCTCGATTTCTTTGTCCAGACATCACTTGAAGGGTCGTATTCCCAGAAATCCTTAAAGTAACTCACGCTGTCGCCTGTCCCTACATAACCTTTGTTATTGATAGCAAGAGCAAGAGCCTGGCGTCTGGCGGATCCCCCAAAATCAGCCTTTCTGTTCCAGACATTCGTTGCAGGATTATATTCATAAAAGTCCTTAAGTCTGTATTTGCCTTCCCATCCGGTCCCAATATAACCTTTTGTATCAGTCGAAAATCCAACAGCCTGGCTCCTTGCAGCTCCGGGAAAGTCAGCTTTCTGCGTCCATGAGTTTTTCACAGCATCATATTCCCAGAAATCGTTGTGAAACTTATCCCCGTCATACCCGGTACCTATGTAGCCCTTGGTTCCTATCGCAAAACCGGCAGCATCTGACCTGGGCAAGCCATCAAAGACAGATAATTCCACCCAGTTCCCCACAAGTACAACCGCATCAGGTTTACATGAATTGAAGAAAGGCACTGCCAGAAGTAAAACAAGTACTTTGATCCAAATCCTAACCTCTTTGTATGTCATCATTCCCGTTTTATTTTATTTAATAATCAACACAAAACTATCTGAAGGATACTTCAATAAAAAGTCTTGTAGATATATGCCATTAAATTGTAGACAAGATACGATAAATTATCGATAAAACTTATTTAAATCACAGTATTTACAAACAGTGTCCGGCTATTTAATAATGTATTAGAAATATCTTTCAATAAAGCCTGTATGTCTACTCATTTGTGGCTTTTGTATATATTTGCTTTGTTTACATCCTGTTTTAGTATTCTTTTGCATAAACTGAAAGATTGATGAAGGGAATGTGTGCGGGAAAGAAAGGCAGGATAATCTTATCATTCTTCATATTTGGAATTATATTGATTGGTTCCTGTACAAAAACCAATGAATTTACAATTGGAAAAAATTTCGTTGAGTCACGTACCAGGCTGCAGATTATTGACACCTTCGGGGTAGATCTGTCGACTGTTCTCCTTGATTCGGTCATAACGTCATCATCAAAAATAGCTTATGTAGGCCGTTATTCCGACACAATTTTCGGTTCAATAAGCAGTGAGTCATATTTTGATCTTGCCTATGAATCTTTTTCTGATATCGAGGAAAGGGCTGTCTATGATTCATCATCCTTCATTCTTCAATATACTGATAACAATTTTGGTGATACTACCTCCCTGATGGCAATCGATATTCACAGGCTGAAAGAAAACATAGTCCCCTTTGAAAGATCATACTTGTTTAACACCTCAAAATTTGCATATGAATCCCAGGCTATGGGAAGTGTCAGTTTTTACCCTGAACCCCATTCTTCAGATACGGCTGTAAGTGTCAGGGTAGATGCATTTGGTGCTGAATTATACAATCTTATCAGTAGTAAGGATGAAAAAGTATCAACCGAGGAATGGTTCAAAGACTACATCAAAGGTTTTGTCATAACACCGGGAGCAAATAACAAAGCACTGATTGGTTTCAATGCCGGTCAGGAGTATCTGGTTCTTAGGATTTACTACCATCTTAGTAAGGAAGAGCCTGAGAAAAAGTCGATTACAATTAAGATGGGTGAGGCATCCCACCAGTTTAACAATGTAAAATTTGATTTTACAAATACGCCGCTTAACAATATTAAAACTGAAGGATATGAGGTCCCTGCAACCAAAACCGGCAACCGGGCTTTTATGCAGGGGATGATTGGCCTTTTTCCAAAGCTGAAGTTTTCATCCCTTGATCAGATTCTTGCTTCTGAAAACTGGAAGATACTAAAAGCAGAACTTATTGTTGAACCGGTACCGCACAGCTACGAAGTTTTCAATTTACCTGACAGTTTGTATATTTTCAGATCTGACAGAGAGAATAAAAGGACTACTCTGTATAATGATAAATCCCAGCCAATGCTGGCTTACTTTGAATTTGATTATTACCTTCACGAGAATAACAGGTATACTTATGATATTACAACATTCATCAACCACGAATTAAGTGATGCATATATTAACAGCTTTGATGGTTTGATGATTGGCCCGAATGATTCCAAGTTATCATCCTCATTTGAACGGCTTCTTGTTGAAGGGAAGCATCCACCGGTAAAATTGAGACTTTATTATTTATCCTATTGACCTGATAATGACAAAGCTCACTAAAACATATCTCCTGATCCTGTTAGTTTTATTTTTGCAGTCCGGCAAAATTTCTTCACAGATCACTACCTCACCCTACTCAATTTTTGGAATGGGTTATCTTGAAACAAACAGCTCAGGGCCTTCCAAAGCAATGGGCGGAACAGGTATTGCTTTTTTATCGGGCAGATCAATCAACCCAATGAACCCTGCATCTTACAGTGGTATTGACAGTCTATTGTCGATTTTTGAGCTTGGTGTCTTCGGAAAATTTACAACCTATTCCACAAGGAAGGAAGATCAGTCGCTGTTAAATGCAAATTTAAAATATCTGGCTATGGGCTTCAGATTAACACCCTGGCTTGCCACAAGTTTTGGATTCTCTCCATATAGTTCTGTGGGATACAACATAAATACAACCGCCCAGCTTGAAGGCACTACACAGAAGTATCAAAAAACCTTTTCTGGTAATGGCGGAGTTAACCAGGTTTATCTTGGCGGCTCTGTTAACCTTATAAAGAATCTTTCGGTCGGTTTTAATGCAGCCTATCTTTTCGGAAATATTACCCACAGAGAATCTTCGGCAGTCTTCAGCTACTCCCTTGAGGATGCGTCATATCTTTCAAATTTCAATATTGATTACGGGTTGAATTATCAGATTGACATTAAAAAATGGAAATATAATCTGGGATTGATCTACAGCAACTCGAAAAAACTGGTAACGAAGAATATTACGAAAATAGAAACAGATTATGAAACTGAGGTTCTGAAAAGCCGTAATTACAAGTACAGCCTGCCCCGGAAAATAGGTGCGGGTTTTGCTATGACAAAGGGATATTTCAGGGCAGGTATTGATTATGAATGGAGTGGGTGGGAAAATGTTGATTTTGTCAATACATATCTCAGGACCAGGAACTCCGCCAGGTATTCCCTGGGAGTGGAATTCCCCTCACTGGGACTGAATAAGGGAACCACCAGAATGGTTTTGTACAGGTTTGGCGGTGAATATCGCGAATCATATATGATTATTGATAATATCCCTATAAATTACGGTGCGATCTCATTCGGTGCCGGAATTCCAATGAAAGGCTATCTAAGTGTTATTAATGTATCCNTTGAGCTGGGACAGAACGGAACAACTCAAAAAGATCTTTTCAGGGAGAGATTTATCACTCTTAACCTTGATCTGGCACTTAAGGACTGGTGGTTCAGGAAACGGAAATACGATTAAGCCTCAGATAAGATTCCTGTTAACCATTTCAAAGAATGAGGCCCTGTATGATTCACCAATCGGTATCCTCTGATTGCCTATCACAATCCTGCTGTTCTCAATCATGTCAATTTTATCGACCGATATAATATATGATTTGTGAACTCTGAAAAAGGAGCCGGAAGGAAGCTTCTCAATTATGTTTTTCATCGTGGTTTTTGTAAGTATCAGCCTGCCTTCGGCGTAAATCTTCACATAATCCTTTAATCCCTCGATATAAAGTATGTCATTCAGATTCACCCTGATTGTTGTGTATTCAACCTTGACCATAAGAAAACCATGCGATATTCCAGGAGCCTCTTCAACCGGGGTTTCTACAGGGTTCTTCATCTTTATCAGCTGAAAAGCCTTATTGACAGCTTTGGAAAACCTTTCGAATGTAATCGGTTTGACAAGGTAATCGATTGCATCGCACTCAAAGCCGTCTGAAGCGTATTCTTTGAAAGCTGTAGTGAAGATCACCATGGGCGGATTATACAATGTTTTAAGAAATTCAGGTCCGGTGATCTGTGGCATGACAATATCCAAAAAGATAAGATCAACCTGATAGTTGTTTATTGTATGGACAGCTTCGAAAGGATTAGTAAAGGTACCTGCTAAACTGACAAACTGGATCTTTGAGCAATACTCTTTAATGATCCTGAGCGCTGAAAGATCGTCATCAATTGCTATGCAGTTAATTACATTCAGTCCCATCCGGATTCCCCTTTCATACTCTTCCAGGATAAGCTTTCAGAGCCTCTGCCAGGATTTCCATAGAGTTTCTCAGGTCATCAATTTTAAGGACATAGGCAATTCTTACCTCATTCCTGCCAAGCCCGGGGGTTGAATAGAACCCCGATGCGGGAGCAACCATAACCGTCTGGTTCTTATAATCAAATTCCTCAAGGAGCCAGCGAGCAAATTTATCGGAATCATCTACCGGAAGTCTGGCAACTGCATAGAAAGCTCCTCTGGGTTTAGGGCAAAACACACCCGGCATTTTGTTTAGTGCATCAACCATAAAATTCCTCCGGGCAGTATATTCAGCATTTACATCCCTGAAGTATTCAATCCTTGTTTCGAGTGATGCCTCAGCAGCTATCTGGCCCAGACCCGGAGGAGAAAGGCGGGCCTGTGCAAACTTAAGAGCAGTGGAAATGACATCTTTATTCCTGCTGATCAACGATCCTATCCTGATACCGCATTCGCTGTAACGCTTCGAAACAGAATCTACAAGGACTACGTTCTTTTCGATACCCTCAAGTCTCATTGCTGAGAAGTGCTCGGCATCGTCGTAGCAAAATTCACGGTAAGCTTCATCTGAAAAGAGGTAGAGATCGTGCTTCTTAACAATATCCCTCAGGTGAAACAGCTCTTCCTTTGAATAAAGATACCCGGTAGGATTGTTCGGGTTGCAGACAATAATACCTTTTGTCCTGGGAGTTATTTTCTTCTCGAGTTCTTCTATCGGAGGTAATGCAAAATCGTTTTCAATATATGAGGTAACGGGTACGATTTTAATACCGGCAGCCACAGCAAAACCATTGTAATTGGCATAAAATGGTTCAGATGTTATTACCTCATCACCTGGGTTTATGCATGTCATAAGGGCAAACGTAACAGCTTCGGATCCACCTGTTGTTATCAGGATATCAGTGTAATCAATATCAATACCGAGTTTATGATAGAAACCTGCAAGCTTGCGCCTGTATGATTCATTACCAGCTGAATGACTGTACTCTATCACCTTCAGATCGATATTGCGGATGGCATTCAAAGCAACATCAGGGGTCGGAATATCAGGCTGCCCAATATTGAGGTGATAGACTTTCCTCCCTTTTCTCTTTGCTTCCTCGGCATAAGGCACAAGTTTTCTGATCGGAGACGGGGGCATAGCCCTTCCTTTATCTGAAATAGATGGCATAAATAATTTATAAATTCATACAAAATGCAGAACAAAATTAAGAAAAATCCTGAGTATAAACAGACTATTTTTTTATAGAGATCCCTCATTCTGTTCGGGATGACATTGTTGTCATATAGATTTGGGATGGAAGCCATTCCTTAAAAAATAAATTTATTATCCTGAACGAAGTGAAGGCTCTCAGTATTTAAGAGAAAAAGATTGTAATAAAGGGTTAATTGCCCCGGGGAGGCTATGAACTTTTAATAAAATTGCTGAATACCATTTCCTGATGTAAACAAAATCGGATAAAAATCAGCTAAAGAATAACTAAAATGGCATACATTCGTTTAAAATCCTGTAATATGAGTAAAGTCAAACTTTTAAAAACCGCACTTTTTCTTATTCTTACGGGATCGGTATCTTCTTTATATGGCCAGATCACAGGTTTTGGCCGGATAAAATGGGATCGTGAAAAAATCGCTCCGGGACTTCTGTGGAAATCATCACATACATTATTGAATGATTCCGTTCCTCAAAACATTAATGTCCTCAGAGTAAAACTTAAAAAAAGGAAGATTGCAATTTCTTATGATCCGCTTAAAAACACGAAAGTAAGCATGCANGTATCTGGAACCGATGCTATTGCAGCAGTAAACGGCGGNTTCTTTGATATGAGGAATGGGGGTTCCGTAACATATTTAAAAACAGCAGGTCGCATTGTTGACAAAGATACTGCAAAGAAATGGTCAAGAAATTCAAACATTAACGGAGCAGTAATGATCACCTCAGGAGACCGGGTTTTCATTGACAGGGCAATGCCTAATTCATGGTACGATGCACACACTGAATTTGAGGATGTATTGCTCACCGGACCTCTTATGGTTAAAGGCAGAAATAAGGTATCATTACCGGCAACATCATTGACAATAAATAAGCATCCAAGAACCGCAATCGGCATCAGGAACCACAGGAGAATTATTCTTTTAACCCTCGATGGCCGTACAGGTGAAGCCTTCGGGATGACAATTGATGAACTGGCGGATTTAATGAAATTACTTCGTTGCCGCGATGCTGTCAATCTTGATGGCGGTGGGTCTACAACAATGTGGATCAGGGGAAAACCTTTTAACGGGATAGTGAATATGCCATGTGACAACAGAAAGTTTGACCATGAGGGGGAAAGACCTTTGTCAGATGTACTGGTAATCAGGTGAATTAAACAACTGGTAGATCAGTCCGAATGAACGAGCATTGCTGCAGACAAGCCAGTTACCAGTTTACAGTAATTGAAATTACATTCGACAGCCAGGTCACCAATTGTATGGTAATTATAGTCACTACTGGCTGATTCNAAATAAATAGCTTTGTAATCTTTCAGAAAGAATGAATAGCTGTCACTTCTTTTAATACCCGAGGTATCAATTACGGGTGTCAGTTTTATATATTTGCCGCATAATGCTGATGCTTTTTCGGAGAGATCCTCTGAATTAGAATAGTGCTTAATCTTAACCTCCCAAAGAAGCCTGTTCGGGTTTGTTACATTGGCAATCATATCATTATTTATCATTATGCTCACAGGTCTTCCTGAATATGCGAGTTTTGCTGCATAATCAGCACTGCCGAAAAGTCCAACCTCTTCCGCCGCAAAAGCAACAAACTGAATACTTATACCAGGTACATAATTCTTTAACCTCATTACCCTGGCAATTTCAATCATTGCTGCAACACCGCTGCCGTTGTCATTTGCTCCCGGGGCTTTTTTAAAGGGATCACCATCCCTTACATTGGAATCATAATGAGCCCCGATAATACTCAATGAATCCGGATGAACTGAACCATCCAACTGCGCAATTACGTTATATTGCCATGTTGTGTAGTTCTGGCTTTTCCATGTATTCGATAAAAGGAAAGAATCAATATAGGCAGTATAATATCCATTCCTTTTAAATTTGTCTCTTATACTTACAGCAACCAGTCGGTGATTATCAGCCAGCGAAAACCTCGTTCCCATTCTCTGGAGCCAGGTTGCTGTTGCCTTAATACTGTCGGAATTGATGGCACTGATCAGCTTAAGGGATATCGAGTCTTTCTTTTCAAGCGGAATGCCATCAAAATCAGATGGATTATCTTTCACACATGTTGACATCGCGAAAAAAAATAATGGCAGAAACATAACTATTGTTATTTTCTTTCCCAGCTTCATAAATTCTTCTTTTTCTTATTTTAACAATTACGAGAGCTTTTTAGCTGATGATCAACGAATATAATGAATTTTTATAATTTTGCACATCACTAAAACAACCCATATAACAAGCATCTATGGATATTCCTTCAAAATATGAACCTGCAAAAGCAGAAGCCAGGTGGTACAGTTACTGGATGGAACATGGGTTCTTTAAGAGCAAGCCAGATGGGAGGGAACCCTACACGATAGTAATTCCCCCTCCGAATGTGACGGGTGTTCTCCACATGGGACATATGCTTAACAACACAATTCAGGATGTTCTGATAAGGAGAGCCAGGATGCTTGGTAAAAATGCCTGCTGGGTTCCCGGAACCGATCATGCATCAATTGCCACCGAAGCTAAAGTTGTTGCAAAGCTAAAATCGGAAGGAATTGAAAAGCGTGACCTTTCAAGGGAGAGATTCCTCGATTATGCATGGGAATGGACACATAAACACGGGGGAATAATCCTTGAACAGCTTAAAAAGCTTGGAGCATCATGCGACTGGGACAGGACACTTTTCACCATGGATGAAAAGAGGTACGACTCTGTTATTAAGGTATTTGTTGATCTCTATAATAAAGGACTTATCTACAGAGGTGTAAGGATGGTTAACTGGGATCCTCAGGCAATGACCGCAGTATCGGATGAGGAGGTCAATTACACCGATGAAAAGTCTAAACTGTTTTATGTCCGTTACAAAATTGTCGGTGAAGATNATTATATTATGATCGCCACCACCCGACCTGAGACAATTCTTGGAGACACAGCTGTTTGTGCCAATCCTGCTGATCAAAGGTACCTGCACCTGAAAGGCAGAAAGGTTATTGTCCCGCTGGTAAACAGGGAGGTCCCGTTTATCTTCGACGATTATGTCGATATGGAATTTGGGACAGGTTGTCTTAAGATTACACCTGCCCATGACATCAACGATTATGAAATCGGGTTAAGGCATAAGCTTCCATCTGTAGATGTTTTCAATGATAACGGTACCATAAATGCAAATGCCGGAATGTTTGAAGGCATCGACAGGTTTGCCGCCAGGGATCTTGCTGAAAAAGAATTGCAGCGCACTGGGAATCTTGTGAAAGTTGTTCATTATAACAATAAGATTGGCCGGTCGGAACGAACAAATGCAGTTATTGAACCAAGGCTGTCAGTACAGTGGTTCCTTAAAATGAAGGATATTTCAAAACCTGCCCTCGATGCAGTAATGAACGGGGATGTTCACCTCCATCCGGCCAAATTCAGGAACCTCTATCGCCACTGGATGGAAAATGTCCGGGACTGGTGTATTAGCCGCCAGCTCTGGTGGGGACATAGGATACCCGCATGGTATTACGGTGACAGT